>Ga0307486_1000312_pt1 | contig 46769 bp, 48 predicted proteins | sample CBIW02metaG_FD_203663 | JGI IMG/M metagenome (GOLD analysis project Ga0307486, IMG submission 203663) | Sea-ice brine microbial communities from Beaufort Sea near Barrow, Alaska, United States - CBIW 0.2 | ecosystem: Environmental > Aquatic > Marine > Coastal | place: USA: Alaska | collected... | reverse complement strand
ACCCGCTGATTTAATTCCGGAGTTATAAAAATATGCTGCAGGGCGGCCAGTACCGGAGCCAGCTCATGCCTGCTGTTTTTGGGGATAGCTACTTCTGATATGGGAATAATACCCAGAGTTTGTTGCCCAGAGAATCGTTGGCGCATCGAATGCTTTTCCTTAATTGGTCTACACTTTAAAAATAGGAATAATTGCTGCCAATCAAGCTTAGAAGGCACTAAATACCGCTTTTCAGAACCTGTTTACCAACATTTGTTGAATTAATCAACAATGGGTTAAGCAGGTATATACTTCATTATTAAAAACTATAAGGTTTCCGGTTAAACACTAAGTAGTTAATCTAGCAATCGGAGTGATTGCTCCCTTCGTTTTTTGATTTAGCTTTACAAGTATTTCCGCATCTAATGGCAGAAAAATATCCACTCTAGAACCGAATTTAATGAATCCAAATTCTCCTCCCTGTACGAGTTGAGACCCCGGTTTCACATACCATTTTATGCGACGGGCTACAGCTCCTGCTATCTGTCTTACCAGGATTTTGGTCCCGGAATCACTTTTCAGCACCATAGTAGTGCGCTCGTTTTCCAAGCTTGATTTAGGATGCCAGGCTACAAGGTATTTTCCCGGATGATACTGGAAATATTCTACCCATCCTTTTATCGGTGATCTATTGATATGCACATTAATAGGTGACATGAAAATAGAAATCTGCTTGCAGTTAACTTTTAAATATTCGTCTTCAAAAACTTCCTCTATCACTACTACTTTGCCTTCTGCAGGAGCATATACCAAAGAGTCGTCATCAGGCAATGAGATGATAGGGCTCCTGAAAAACTGAAGGATTACTATATATAATATGATGCTGGAGATGGCAACAATATTTGATAATAATCTAGCTTCTGGGATATAATAAATGATCAGATAATTACCCGCAACCAAGATTATCATCATCCAAAATAATAAAACTCTTCCTTCTCTGTGTATGCTCATAATTGTGTAAACCAAAAGGCGTGGAGAAATCTCCACGCCCTAAAGATAAACTAATCTTTAATATAGGGAGTAATTAGAATCCTCCTCTGTACGTATAAGTTTGGGCCACTTTATCAATCGCGATAATATATGCTGCGATTCTAAGGGGTACATCGTATTTCAAAGATGCTTGATATACATTATCAAATGCATCTTTCATTATTCTGTCAGATCTACGATTTACACGGTCTGCAGTCCACTTGTAACCCAGTCTATTTTGCACCCATTCGAAATAAGATACTGTTACTCCCCCGGCATTTGCCAAGATATCCGGAACAGCCATAATGCCTTTCTCATTGATGATTGCATCAGCTTTGGCAGAAGTAGGGCCGTTGGCGCCTTCTACGATCAATTTGGCTTTGATGTCATTTACATTCTTCATTGTAATCACATCTTCTACCGCCGCAGGAACCAATACATCTACTTCAAGGGTCAAAAGATCCATAGCATCATCAAGTTTGTCACCACCAGTGAATCCTTCAAGAGTTCCCTTATTTGAGTCTCTATATTCTATTGCTTTCACAATATCAATCCCATTCTGATTTACAAATCCGCCAGTGTGGTCAGAAATAGCTATAATCTTCAATCCCCTTTCTTCTAACAATCTAGCTGCAGAAGATCCTACATTACCAAATCCCTGCACGGCGCAGGTAGCTTGGAAAGGATTTATTTTCAACTTTTGCATGGCAGCAAGTGCAGTTACCATTACCCCACGGCCTGTAGCTTCGGTTCTTCCTAATGAACCTCCTAATACTAACGGTTTACCGGTCACCACTGAGTTTACAGTCATTCCCTTTGCCTTAGAATACTCATCCATCAGCCAGGCCATTTCTCTTGGACCCGTACCCATGTCTGGTGCTGGAATATCCTTATCCGGACCGAAAACATCCAGCATCGATAGCGTATAGGCTCTCACCAACCGCTCTATTTCACCTTTTGACATCTCACGAGGATTGCATCTAACGCCACCTTTACCGCCACCATAAGGAATATCGACCACTGCACATTTCCAAGTCATCCAGGCAGCCAGTGCACGGACCTCATCAATATGTACGTCCATGGCGAATCTGATTCCTCCTTTGGCTGGTCCAAGAATATTGGAGTGGATTACTCGTATTCCCTCAAACACCTGGATTTTACCGTTATCCATGGTGATTGGAAGTGAAACAATTACTTGTTTGGCGGGATTTTTAAGTACGTTGTACACCTCATCGGAGAGGCCTAGCTTTTCAGCTGCGATGTTGAATCTTTCCATCATTGACTCTAAAGGATTTTCTTTATCCTTAATTGGAGCCGGTTCAATGTAAGCCATATTTGGGTTCGATTTAGTTAATCAATTTCATTCAAAATTAATCATGTTTTCTTCAAGAAGACTTGAAATCAGAATATTTTTAAAAAGGCCGTTATAAATGGCACTGATAATAATAAGCCGTCAAATCTATCCATGAAACCTCCATGTCCTGGCAAGCCTTTTCCAGAGTCTTTAATTTCTATGGAACGCTTAAAAAGCGACTCAACTAAGTCGCCATAGGTACCTGCAATTATTATTATGCCAGCTATCACTAACCATTTCCAGTCTTCTATCACATGAAAATACCAAGTTAAGATAAATGCCACCAAAATAGCAGAAAAGGCTCCTCCAAGGAATCCTTCCCACGATTTCTTCGGCGACACTCGCTCAAACAACTTCGTCTTCCCAAATTTTGTTCCTGCAAAATAGGCTCCTGTATCACAGGCCCATAAAATCAGTAGACAGCCGATAACAATCTCATAATTGTAGGTGTTGTTGGTTGAAAAAACGGCAAGATTTAGCAAGGAAAAAGGCAATGCCACGTAGAAAATCCCTAAAAAAGTAAAAGCGACCCCTGTGAAGGGTTTTTTGTCGGTTTTGCGATAAAGTTTAATAAAGTAAGTCAATGAGACCAGCGGAAAAATCATATACAAGTATTCATTCGGCCAATGCTCCTTTTCTATCATGAAAATCAAGGTGAATATGATCAAGCCCATAGCAGTTCCGAAGCTCTTAAGCGGCAGCATTCCATCCAAGCCGCAAAGCTTATAAAATTCCATCTGAGAAAAGCCAAGTAATGTTGCAAAAACCAAAAAGTAAGTCCAATCGGAGTATAAGCTTGCCCCGATTACTACTATTGCTCCGATCGTTGCAGTGATTGCTCTTTGTCCTAAATTACTGTAATTATTAATACTAAAACGTGATCTCATTCTTGACAAGGTTATTGGCCAAAATCAAATTTTCACGCTGCACAAGTACCTCGTAATTTCCAAAAATTTGATAAACTGTTTCTTTTTTACTAAGTACTACTGATTGCACATCATTCTCCTCAAGCACGCCTTTCACAATCTCAGCTCTCACTTGCATTGGGCTTTCAAATACTTTGATCCAGTTTTCCATCGGGTTTGTTTATTTTCTGAAAGTAAATGATTCCTGCCAAAAGAACCAATAATCCTAAAAATGCGACTGAATAAGAAATAGAATCTGTGGATTCCATATCAAAATCTATTATTTTCTCATTTGACAAGTAAACCATGACCAAGGTAAATGAATTGTTGAAGATGTGTGCCAAAATAGGATAAATAAGGCTTCCTGAATAAAGGTATAAGTAGCCAAATAGAGCTCCTAAAAACATTCGAGGCAAAAACCCAAAGAACTGCATGTGGATAGCAGAAAAGATAAAGGCGGTGAGCCAAACACCCCCATGTGCTGAGCCGGTATACAAATGCATCTTCGGCTGAATCAAACCTCTGAAAAACATCTCTTCTCCGATTCCTGCTAATATCCCAATCACTAAAATCCCTGCCATCAATTCAGGAATAGATTGGAAATCTGTGAGGTATAAGGTCAGCTCTGCGAGTTGTTCTTCCATTGATTTCATCCAGGTCTCCAACGCATGAAGAAATTCTGGCAATACCATTTTTGAATTAATATCTCCTAAAAAGCCGTTGAAAAGCATTCCCCCGATAGCAATTAGAAGTACCAGTCCTACTCCAATAACAGTCACTCTGCCAAACTGCAATTCCCAATGAAGATCTGCCTTGTCTATAAAACGCATGATCACAAAGGCTGCAACCCAAAATCCAATTCCAGAACCTACTCCGGTAATGAAGTACATAACCATTCGACCATTTGGCGGAGACAAATCACCGGTCATCAACCCCATAATCTCCTCAATAGAGATATCAAAAAGGTAAGGTGCTACTGCGAGAGCTATGACCTGAAGCACAATTAAGATTCCTATTGCTACTAAAACAATGACTACTAAGGACAAAAGCCAACTCTTCCTTTTGGCAATTTCTGTGTGGGTTTCGTATATCTCCATATTTGGGGTAAATTTACGCGAAATTTAAAATAAGACGTGGTTAAGATAGGAAACTTGGAGTTGGGTGACTTCCCATTGCTACTGGCACCGATGGAAGATGTAAGTGATCCACCGTTTAGAGCAGTCTGCAAACAGAATGGCGCGGACTTAATGTACACTGAGTTTATCAGCTCGGAAGGCTTGATTCGTGACGCAGCTAAAAGCATGGCAAAGCTTGATATTTTCGATTATGAGAAACCAATAGGGATACAGATCTTTGGAAATGAAATATCCTCTATGCGTGAGGCAGCAGCGATCGTAGAAGAGGCAAGACCCGATATTTTGGATATCAACTACGGTTGCCCTGTGAGCAAGGTAGCTTGCAAAGGCGCTGGTGCAGGAATCCTTTTGGACATCGATAAGATGGTCTCCATGACGGCAGAGATCGTAAAAGCCGTGAAAATACCCGTGACAGTCAAAACCCGCCTTGGCTGGGACAATAACACCATTCGTATCGTGGAGGTAGCTGAGCGTCTGCAAGACGTCGGAATTCAAGCCATCAGCATTCATGCACGGACAAGAGCACAGATGTACAAAGGTGAGGCTGACTGGAGCTACCTGAATAAAGTGAAAGAGAATCCACGTCTACATATTCCTGTTTTTGGAAATGGAGACATCGATTCCCCTGAGAAGGCATTGGAATACAAGAACAAATACAACGTGGACGGCATGATGATCGGTCGTGCATCTATCGGCTACCCTTGGATATTTAACGAGATCAAGCATTTCCTAGCTTCTGGCGAAAAGCTTTCAGCACCTGGACTAGAAGAAAGAATTGCTGTCACAAAGAAACACCTTGACTTCTCGGTGGAATGGAAAGGACCAAAACTAGGAATTTTGGAGATGAGAAGACATTACACAAATTACTTCCGTGGAATGCCCAACTTCAAGCAATACCGATCCGAAATGGTCACCGCAGAAACCTACGAACATGTATGTGAGATCTTAGATCAAGTGGCTGATGTCTACGCAGATCATATTTTTTAAGTCGTTAAAAGGTTGGAAGGTTGGAAAGTAGTATGGTGGTAAAGTTGAACGGTCAGATTCAACTTTACCACTTTTAGCGTTTTTGAGGGTTTTGGGAAGAAGGCTCTCCTATTTCAGAATTCAAGAATTCTTTAGACAAAACGCAGGGGAATTCCATTTCGTACCAGTAAAAACCTATCACATATTTCCTTTTAAATTTCGCATCCCTTTTAACCACGACATCTTTCAATTGAACAAATGCTTCTCAAGCACTGTATCGAAGAGATAATACCCAATCTCCTATAACTTTTTCAACAAACTATTCTTTGGTTTTGCTTCCTTTGCAAAGCAGATAATCCTCTGCCAAAATCGATGTCAATTAATACCAACGACAGCAATCTCAAAAATTGGGGGTTACTTATTCTTTTGTCCCTTATCTGGGGCAGCTCATTTATCTTGATCAAGCGGGGACTGGAAGTGTTTTCAGCTGGGGAAGTCGGAGCGTATAGAATCGTGGCAGCAGCAACTTTTCTCTTGCCACTATCTCTGCCGAGAATAAAAAATCTTAACAAAACTCAGATCAAAAATCTCCTCCTAGTGGGTTTGGTCGGCAGTTTTATTCCCGCATTCCTGTTTGCAAAAGCAGAAACACAACTCAGCAGCTCTTTGACAGGTGTGCTCAATGCACTTACACCACTTTCGGTAGTGGTGATAGGTTCTTTGTTTTTCGGTTCCAGGATAACGCGACGAAATGGAGTAGGATTGGCAATTGCATTTATTGGAGTTGCAATTTTGGTGTTAGTGAAAGACGGTTCAGCGTATGGTTCTTTTACTGAAATCAACAGCTATGCGTTTTATGTTTTGCTGGCCTGCGTTTGCTATGGATTCAACTTAAATCTGATTAAGTATAGATTTGTAGCTCTCAAACCAATAGACATCACTGCAATATCTTTATTGATGGTTTTGCCGATTGCTCTAATCTATCTGTTTGCAGGAACTCACTTTTCATATAAAGTAGCAAATGTGGACGCAGCGCTACCAGCTTTAGGCTACCTCACTATTTTGGGAGTGCTGGGAACTTCTATAGCCCTGATAATTTTTAATTCATTAGTAAAAACTGCCACTCCCGTTTTTGCTGCTTCCGTTACCTACATGATCCCATTGGTGGCTATATTCTGGGGAATTTTAGATGGCGAAAAATTACTTATTGGACATTATTTTGGAATAGTGGCCGTCATCATCGGAGTCTGGGTAGGGAATAGAAAAAAGTAGGTTCGTTTTCATTTCCAGTCAAATAGACTTTCCTCTCGCTTTTGGTCAGTCCAGCAAAGGGGCAACTGAAGCTAATACGCATATATTTTTCTTTGACTCAAGAAAAAAAACTCCTATATCCCAAGTCGCCCAAAAATAGTAAAGCTAATGGCCCGATGGCGGATAAAAAGTTTCTTAGTTCAATTTAAACAAATAATAAAACAGGTTCAAAATCAGAACAAAAAATTATTCCCATTTCATTCGCTCGCGCCATGCAAATGCCAACTTGGGAAGTTGCTGATAACTCATAATCCCAGCTTTCACACCCTGAGATTTTAGAAAAATATCGTTGGTCCTGCGACTCAATTCTATAGAATATGGTTTTATCTCTTCTCCAGCTTTCTGTATTGAAATTAAATCATTTCGCACACCGGAATCCAGTGTTATTATCCACTTCTTATATGCCTTTGGATCCATTTTATAATAGTCACGAATCTGATAGGCCAACAATTTCAACTGTCCTGAATAGCCCATAAGAGGATCATCCGAATTAGTACAAATCACCCAAGCAATAAAATTCGCTTCACCTTCATCTGTCACGCCATAGCTATGGGCCATCTCATGGGCAACGGTAAAAGGTTTCTCTAATGCATGTAAGGTGGGATCAATGTAACTTTCTCCAGTAAAAGGAAAATAAATACCAAGAATACCCATTTTCCTCATAAATCCCGGTGGGGAAAAAAGTTTGGTGCGTGGCCTTCCCGTGAAGTTCAATCCCAGCATATCGAGATTGTCAGCGATATTTCTACGGACCATTATCTCAAGTTCCGGATATGGGATAGTTTCTTGTATTGCCGCTGTGTCCAACTTCAGCGCTCTGCGATATTGTTGCACAAGACGCTGGGTAATATTTATTTCGTTCTTAACCTGCTCAAGGTTCAGAGCTTTTGGCACGAGGCCCAACTGCTGCACGATTGATGTGCGCTGATAATTGAATCCCCAAAAAAATAAAAAGAAAAAAATTAAAGCTCCAAGACCATTGGAAAGCGCTCTAAAAGAATAGAAAATTTTGTATTTCCAGCCTTTTCTTTTGCGAAGCCTATTAATATAAACTCCAATAACCAACACCACCGATGCGATAAACAAATAAACGCTGGGAAAAGGCAATTTTCCCAGCGTCATATCAATTACGTTCCGGATTACCGGAAAGAACATTCTAGAATAAATATCATCAGTAGCTTCAGGATATTGGGCTGCTACAAACCTAATCAGCAAAGCAAAAACACCTAGAATAGCCCAGGACCAATCTCTCTTACCCATGTTAGATTTTTGCTTATACTCCTTCTGCTACCACTTCTTTTACCTCAGGAAGCATACGGGTAAGAAGATTTTGGATTCCAGCCTTCAGTGTTACTGTACTGGATGGACAGCCAGAGCATGATCCCTGGAGCTGAACTTTCACCACGCCATCTTCGAAAGAATGGAAAACTATTGCTCCGCCATCTTGCTCTACTGCCGGTCGAATGTATTCGTCCAAAATTCCTTTGATTTTCTTCACCACTTCTGAATCATTCTCATCAAATAATGGATCTTTATCGAAACCTACTGGCACTGGAGCCTTTCCTGCTTCCAGATATTTTTTGATATGATCACGGACTATTCCTTGGATTTCAGCCCATTCGACGTCTTCAGTCTTGGTGACAGTCACAAAATTGGAAGCAATAAAAACCCTGTCAACAGACGCAAAATTAAATAATTCTTGTGCTAGAGGACTATTTCCTGCGGATTCTAAGTCAGGAAAATCAAAACTCACTCCCTCGTCCACTAACATAAAATTAGCAACAAATTTTAGAGAATTTGGATTTGGATTTGCCTCCATGTAGAGGTGAACGGGTCTTGCTTGTGCTTTTAACATGGTAATCTTGATTTTAACTACAAAACCGATTTGCTGCTTTTAAGTTCCTGCAAATCAGATTTAATAAATCCTATTTCTTAAAGGGATGTCCCGTTGCTGCATACCAAATCCCGCCATACAGATGCTTCAAGAAATCTGCATCTTGCCAAGCTGAATCTACGTGACCGAGCGCAGTATAAAATACTCTGCCTCCTTCAAACTCATGATACCAAGCCATTGGATGATTTGCTCCATTACCTTTCGCTACGTTGTAGGTGCTCTCATCTGCTTTGATCAAAATATTCAGATCAGGGTTGATATCCTTGTACTCATATAGCTCGTCAGTCCACATCCAGTTTTTTGGGAGATGCCAAGTAGATGGATGATTCTGATCTACCACTTCCAATCTTAACGTCTGCTGGGCAGGATGAGCCAAGAAATAAGCTCCCATCATCTTATTGTACCAGGGCCACTCATATTCCGAATCTGCAGCAGCATGTACTCCCACTACTCCCTTGCCACTACGAACGAATTTCTGAAGGGAAGCCTGAGTAGTTTCATCAAAGATAGTACCTGTGGTGCTGACCAAAATAAGCACGTCATACTTCATTAGATTTTCTTCTGAAAGGACAGTCGGATCTTCCGATGCATGCACGCTAAACACTTGCTTTTCGCCCATTATCTTTAATGCGACCACAGCATTTGGAATGGATTGATGACGAAAGCCGGCTGTTTTGCTAAAAACCAAGGCTTTGAATTGTTGCGCAGGAGCTACCAGAGCAATACTGAAAATCAGCGTAAGGGTGAGAAGGGTTTTTCTTAAGGTCATAGGGTTTGAATTGTTTTGAGTTGATGTATTTTTTTATTTATGAATAGCTCCTCTGTTACCTGAAGCCTTATTTTCTTATCCAGAGCGATGACAGGTGCCCGAAGCTGCCTACTTGCCAGGGTAAAAGAATTCTATAAAAACTTCATTTCTTTCCTGGAGAAAAAGAGGATATGCATAGTGTTATTTAAATATTAATTCTATTAAATCTAATTATCCGCTATCATACTAGTACCCATAATTTCTTTGGTTACTTGGCGGGAAAACAAGTACTTCGGCAAGCTCAGCGTAAATACTGGGTGACCGAACTACCGGTTATGCAAGTGTTTAGCATAAATTAAGTCAATTTTTGTTTTTTACTGGTACAATTGCGCATATTCATTCTATTAAGTTTTTCAAAAGATGAAATCTACTTCAAATGGGTCTAACACCTAAAATAAGGTTACATCGGTTATCTGTCATCCCATCTTCCAGCATAATTTTACGTGATAATTTCAAATTTCTCCCCTGCTTCTTTTCTAGAATAAGCATTGAAATGCCACCATTCTGAACCGATGCCTGTGAAGCCATTCGCAGTCATCACTTTCCGGAGAATATCCCGATTAGCAATTTGAGCTTTATTCAGCTTTCCGGCTGCCAACATTTCTTTTTCTCGATCTGGATAAGCCGGATATCCAAAATAATCATATCCAGTTCCCATATCCAAAGTTGAGTCAGCTTTAGTGTCAAAAATAGTCAGATCTACAGCTACTCCGTAGTTATGCAAACTTCCTTTTTTGGGATCAGCTACATAAAGAGATTTAAGGCTATCAGGTTTATCCAAATTATCCCAGAGTATTTGCTGCACGCTCAAAGGTCTCACACCATCATATAGTAGAAAGGTATAGGTAGGATGTTCGTTCTGAAGCTGATCAAGCGCTTTTTTAAGAAGTTGGGCAACGGCTGGCTGCAAAAAAGCTTTGGTTAAATCTCCATATACGTCTTGACCAAAGAAATTATCGGTGGTGGAATACTTTAATTCAACTTTGATTCCAGGAATCGCTTCCTCTACATCCACTAGCCCCTGATCACGCATTTTTTCCTCTAAAACAGGAATTTCTTGTTCCAATTTCACTTCAGCAATAGGATCTAAGACTTTCCGCTGATGTTCGGAGAAAACCTCCTGATCACTTTTTGGTGCAGAACATGAGAGCGCAAAACTTAAGAAAATTAATGCTGATTTATTCAAGATTTTGAATTTCTATTGACAATAGTTGCAGATGCCTGAGCAGTGGGCAAAACTACCACATCTGCAATCGTGACATGTGAAGGTCTAGTTACGGCAAATTCTACGATATCCGCAATATCCTGTGCGACCAAAGGTTCTATTCCTTGATAGACTGAATCGGATTTTTCTTCATCACCTTTAAATCTTACCAGAGAAAATTCCGTTTCCACTAAACCCGGATGGATAGCTACCACCCGAATTCCAAATGCATTCAAGTCAAGTCGCATTCCTTTGGTGATCGCATCCACAGCAAATTTGCTTCCGCAATACACGCTCCCATTTGGATAAACCTCCTTGCCAGCGATAGAACCTATGTTGATGATCATTCCTGATTTCCGCTCCGTCATTCCCGGCATAATCGCTCTGGACACATACAAAAGACCTTTCACATTGATATCAATCATCGCATCCCAATCGTCTAAATTTGCTGATTGCACTGGATCAATTCCATGAGCGTTTCCCGCATTATTGAGTAATACATCAATAGCTTTCCATTTCTCAGGAAGATTTTCAAGGATTTCAACGACTTTTTCTCTGTCCCGCACATCAAATACCAAGGGTAAAAAATCAATTCCTGCAGGCAATTCTGACTTTAGCTCTTCCAACCGCTTTTCTCTTCTACCTGTAGCGATGATATCGTACCCGATTTTGGCGAGGGTAATTGCGGCAGCTCTGCCGATTCCAGAAGTTGCTCCGGTGACTAGGGCAATTTTATTTTTCATGCTGAAATATAAAAAAATATCCAGAGACAATTTACAAAAAAGCAAGCTGAAAAATTAAGTCAAGAATCTGATGTCTTTCAGATTTGAAATTTCAACCTACTGGAAATTCAAGAAAAGGGTGATCGACTTTCTTCTGATCGACTCTATCGCACCCTGAAGTTCTGGTAGTGTGTTTTCTGCCTGATAGGCGTTCATCATGCCATGTGAAAACCGAATTTCGGGAGCAAACTTGAAATATTTAAAGTAAATCTCGATACCCATTCCAGCTTCCAAGCTCACATCCCTGCCTGTCATGACTATAGCATCGATGTTGGCCTCATCCTGAGCTTTGGTTCTAAACTGATAACTAGCACCACCAATCCAATACATTCTGGTATTATTAAATCGCTGCGACCTGTATTTGAAAAGTAAAGGAAGTTCGATCATCGTAGCTTCAGAAGAATAATCTTTGACTAGTACAGAACTAGCAGGCAAGGTCTGATTTGAATTATTGACTGGAAGTGCCTGCTCGGTACTGTTAAAGTAAGTAACTTCAGTCTTGTATTCATAGAATGCAACTCTTGGCGAAAACAGCATCGACACTTGATCGTGCAATCTTAGAATACCTATGAATCCAAGAGAAAATCCGGGAGAAAACTTTGACTGAATGCTTCTAACTGAAGAAAAAGGGCTAGTAGCATTTAAACTCTGGTCCAAAAAAGCATCCGTGTATTTCAGTTGCAAAGTACTGTTATGCCCAGCGAGGAAGAATCCGTAAGAAAGTGTCCTATTGTCAGATTCTGACATAGAAGTCAGTCCAAACATACCTTGCCCAAAGCTCGGAATCGCAAAAAAACATACAATCAGTGTCGCTAGAGTTATTTTACCCCGACGTAGATTGAGCTTATTCCAAATGTGAGTGATTTGCATAAATTGCTTGTAAATCCAACTTTTTTCATGATTGCCAGAAAATCCTGTCCATCAGGAAAGGCCTGTACCGACTCTGGCAGGTAGGTGTAGGCGGAATTATCTTTAGAAACCATCTTTCCAATTTGAGGCAAAATAGTTTTGGAATAAAAGGAATAGGCCTGCTTCATAGGTGCTTTTCGAGGCTTGCTAAATTCCAAAATCACAACCTTCCCACCGGGCTTTAAAACCCGATGCATGTCTGACAATCCTTTTTCCAAATTCTCAAAATTCCTAACTCCAAAAGAAACGATGACAGCATCAAATTTATTATCCTCAAAAAGTAAGCTTTCAGAATCTCCGAGCTGAAGATCAATTTTGTCTTCGAGTCCTTTCTTCTTCATCTTTTTTCGACCCTCTGCAAGCATTCCTTCTGAGATGTCCACTCCGATGATCTTGTCAGGGTTCAGCGCCAGTGCTTCAATAGCAAAATCACCGGTACCTGTGGCAATATCTAAGATTAACTTAGGCTTATCGTCTTTTAGGTAACTTATTGCTTTTTTCCTCCAAATGATATCAATACCTGCGCTCAACACGTGATTTAGCAAATCGTACTTGCCAGAGATATTGTTAAACATCTCAGCAACCTGATCTTTTTTGGAGTCTTGCTTATCTTTATAGGGAACTATGGCCATCTGAAATCTTTCTTTGAGAACACAATAATAGGAAACAAACAGCAGGAATGGAAAATTGTTAAGACTCTTCCCCTTCAAATCCTTTTCGGATAAAGTCGTACTTTTGTGAGTCAAATAAAAGTCATGATAAAGAAAGCAACTTTCGTAATCAGTAATTCCAATCCGGGAAATTGCCCAAAGCCAGATCGCGCTGAAATTGCGTTTATAGGAAGATCAAATGTGGGAAAAAGCTCACTGATCAATATGCTAGTCAATCAAAAAGGATTGGCAAAAACTTCTCAGAAACCTGGCAAAACGCAGTTAGTCAACCATTTCATGATCAATGATAATTGGTATCTAGTGGATCTTCCAGGATATGGTTTTGCCAAAGTCAACCTCAAGGTGAAACAAGGATGGGAGAGCATGATCACTACGTATCTTACCAAAAGAGAGAACCTGTGTGGAGTCTTTGTTCTGATTGACAGCCGTTTAGAACCACAACAAATTGACTTGGAATTTCTATTATGGTGTGGAACCCAAGGTGTACCAACTGCCATAGTATTTACCAAAGCTGATAAACAATCCAAATCAAAAACTGATCAAAATATCCAAAAGTTCTTAAAAAAGACAGAACAGATTTTTGAGGAAGCACCAGACTATTTCATCACCAGTGCAGAATCAGGATTGGGAAAAGACCAGCTTCTGCAGTTTATGGAAGAACTGATTATTGAGTACAATTCCAACTAAATCATTTAATTGATAATTCTATATTTGCAGCCAGAACAAAATAATCCTAATGAATTTTAAAGATCTTGCTACCGTATCGGGCAAACCCGGTTTGTTTAAAGTGTTGAAACCTTCACGATCTGGAGTTATCCTAGAGAGTCTAGATGGTAAAAATACAAAACTTGTGGCGGGTATGTCCCAACGAGTTTCTATCCTAAGTGATATTTCTATTTACACCACCACCGAAGAAGGCGCTGAACCTCTCAAGGCTGTGTTGCAAAAGATTCAGTCAGAATTTCAAGATGACCTTGGAATCGAGGCGAATCCTGATGATACAGAATTGAGAGCCTTCATGAAGCACGTCCTTCCAGAAGTAGATGAAAGTAGAGTATACACCTCTGACATCAAAAAATTGATCAGCTGGTATAAAATCATCAGAGCTACCGCTCCTGAAGTGCTGGAAGTATCTTCAGAAAGCGAAGAAGGCGATATTAAGAAAGCAGAATAACACTAAGCCCCGGACACCTATTTCGGGGCTTTTTTTATTATTTTTATGAGTCAATCAATCTCTCAAGACACCTACTCTCTGCTCCGAAAGGATTTTGACCTTCCCGATCATATTGAAGCGGGTGAGGAAGGTAAGGCTATAGCTTTTCTAAGTAAATTAGTCGCTTATATGTTAGACAGGGAGTTTGAAAAGTTGCTCCAGATCTGCTATCGAGTAGATTTGGGAGAAGAGAAACTTAAAACAATTATAAATTTATCAGAACCAGATGATGTGGCCACCGATCTTGCAAAAGCACTTTGGGAGAGACAAAAAATTAAAATTGAAATCCGAAGAAAATATTCCTGCACTGAATAAGCTCTTTTACTATTAATTCCCGGGAAAAACGGTGTATAATTCCCCTAATTTTAGCGTTCAAAACGACTTAATTTTTAGCCATGAAATTTTTACTGAAACTCAAATTTCTCGTAGTATTCGCTCTCCTTCTTACCTTTTTGTCCTGCGGAAATGAAGAACCTGAGCCCTCGAAAACAGACGCCGAGTTGATCGGTTCTGGTGTAGCTTGGAAGTTATCTACGCTGACCGCAAATGGCTCTAATTGGATCTCCCTGGTGGACGATTGTCTCTTAGATAATTTGTTTACTTTCTATTACAAGACGGGCGGAAACACTGGATTAGCTGACCAAGGTCCAACAAAATGTAACCCTTCAGATTCTCAAACAGATGAATTTACTTGGACTTATAGTGAAGCAACAAGTATTTTAACCTTGGAAACTGATGTTATTGAGGTTCCTGGATCAGATGGAGCGCTGAGTGTGGTAAGGGTCAGCGGAAGTGAATTGGTACTTTCGCAAAACCTCAAAATTGCCGGAATATCACAAGTAGTGCTATTCACTTTGATCCATTGATTCCTTTGATCTAATTTCCGGCACCCCCTAAATTAAACACCCTTTCTCTCCTTTTAACAACTAACTGACATGGCAAATCCTATCTGGATAATGACTTCAGCATTTGATCAACTTAACCTAGATCAAACAATAGAAAAATCAATCGAAATTGGAGCCCAGGGACTGGATCTTTGTGTTTTCAGAAAGGATGGAACCAGGGACGATTTTGTGGCGACTCACCTCGATTATGAAAACTTCGATGCAGAAGATGCAAATAAGCTTATCGACACATTCAATGGGGTCAAACTCCGTCTTTCCATTGGCGCATTTGACAATCTCATTGGAGGAGACCCTGTCGAAAGAGTCAAAAATCAGAATCACCTTTTGAGATTGATTCGGATGGCCTATTTACTTGGTGGCGATGAAAACGATGTCAAAGTAGGAACGTTTGTAGGCTACAATCATGAACTAGGAGGTCAAGACGGCGGATTTGAGAAAAATTTGTTGGAGTATCAAAAAGTATTTGGACCCATCATTCGCTATGCAAATAGTCTTGGAGTGACAGTACTTTATGAAAATTGTCCCATGGAAGGTTGGAGAAGTTCGGGCTACTTTGGCACTTTCAACAACCTTCCTGGAGTACTGGCAGCCCGTAAAATTATGTACGAACTTATCCCGGAATCCAATCACGGGGAGATTTATGATCCTTCGCATGATGTCTGGCAGCATACCGATCCAGTGGAGGTCATCAAGAATACTGACATGAATAGACTGAAACGCATTCACGTGAAATCCACTAGAAACAATCCTGATCCATTTTGGGGAAATATGTATCCCATGCAGCGAGTTCCTAAAGAATGGTCGGATAAACTCGGCATTACTTCCAGCAAAAATGAATGGGACAGACATCACTACGAAGCTACTTTGCCTGGGTTTGGACTTGGCGACTCGATGGATTGGCGAGCATTTGTGAATATTCTAAAAGAGAAGAAGTTCACTGGGCCTTTTGAAATTGAGAATGAAGCAGTTCTCTCCAAACAAACCGGAAATTTGGCAGCAATTGTTCAAGGCTGCAAAGCTGCAGTTCAAAACCTCGCTCCATTACTTTATGAGCTAAATGTAACTGGATGGACCTATCCTGATTCGGAATACCAACCACTTCAAAATGTCAATCGGGAGGAAATTCCGCTGGTGAAGATGGATTCGCTTGAGTGAGCTAGGAGAAGCATATGATAAGAGCACACACGAGTTAACGTTAGCAACGTAAACTAGTGCACGTTCTAAAAATAAACTATTTACCTTTCGCAAAAGGAAAAGTATCTTTGAGAGGATAAATATCTCAAAACATGATACTTAAAGAGGAGATAGCAGCAGCGGTAGCAGAGTAAAAAAAGTCATAACCAAAGATGGTATACTCACAAAAAAGCGAGATGCAAGTGATAAAATAAAGCCTTCAAGCTCCCATATAGAAGTGATCACTGGAATACGTCGCTGCGGGAAAAGCACACTTATGCGTCAAATCATAGCTGAAAGACAGGCTATGTTTGCCTATTTGAATTTTGAGGATCCTCGGATATATGGCTTCGAAATAAGTGATTTCCCAAATCTAGACCAGGTTTTTGGTGAGAATATGTCCCCATTTTACTTCGACGAAATTCAAAATGTCTCCGGTGGGGAAGTTTAGATAAGACAACTTCACGACCGTGGCGAGAAAGGTTATGTCACCGGATTAAATACCTCCTTGCTAAGTAGAGAATTAGGCACCAGACTCATAGGTCGCTATTTAGCGTACGAAATATTTCCATTTTCATACTACGAATTCCTAGAATACAGCGGGAAACTGGACGATCTGGAAAGCTTTGTTGAATACTTGAGTTTAGGAGGATTCCCAAAATACTTGCGCGACAAAAATCCTGAAGTACATCAAAACCTTCTCAAAGACATCGTTTTCAGAGATATCACCATACGCTACAGCATCAAGAACACAAAGACACTAATGGGAATTATGCTATCTCTCATATCCAATGTAGGAAAAGAAATGAGCTTCAACAGCTTAAAAAAGACATTTGATGTAGGTTGGGCAACCACCGTGTCCGACTATTTATCCTGGCTAGAAGATGCCTATTTGCTTTTCTTCCTTCGGCGATTCAGTTGGTCTGCCAAAAGCATCTCCAAGAATCCAGGAAAGTTTACTGCATCGACACTGGCTTTGCCAAAGCAAACTCGCTGAGTTTTAGCAAAGATCAACGAAGATTATTGGGAAATCTGGTGTACATATTACTTCGTAAGACTACCCTCAAAATGTACTATTTCCGGGAGCGAAAGGAATGTAATTTCGTAGTTTTTGAAGGTGAATCCTGCAAATGGCTCATACAGGTCATGGGAAAAGTTCATGTGGATAATCAACAGCGGGAACTCGACGGATTCTTGGAAGCAATGATATTTTTCGAAAAAAAGAAGGATTTATACTTACGCTAAACCAAAAAGATTCACTTTCTTCTGATAGGAAAATGCTCAATATCCTTCCTGTTAAGGATTTTCTGCGAGATTATATACAGGAGCTCAAATAAAAAAATATTCGAGAATTAATGCTTCAAAAAAGGTAATCAAATTAGGGTGATTTGTAACACACTTTTAGCTTTTACCACTTTAGGGACTTGCTCCGGGTAGAAAAATACAGGGACCATACGGTTTTGCTTTTCTTTTAGGTACAGCTCTATGAATAATAATCCTGTCAACACCTTTCTAGAGCCGTACCTAAAGACATGGTTGGGTAGCCTTCCAATTCTAATTCTACCCATAGTTTGGTCCCTAAAGGAACTCGACAGGGAAGCGTGGGAATATTCTTCTCAGGGAAAAATTAAACAGCCACATCTTCGCGCCTTCATCGTGCTCTTCGTGGCTAAAAACCCCGGTAAAAGATTACAAACTTGCCTCGTATCCCTCATCTGGCTTTAGATCAAAACCTTCTGCTGCCTGCACAGCCAACACATCGCACCGCTCATTTTCAATATTTCCTGCATGCCCTTTTACCCATATAAATTTCGGCTTTAGCTTGAGATGCAGTGGAATATAACGTAGCCAGAGGTCTGGGTTTTTCTTGTCTTTGAAACCCTTTTTCTGCCAACCCCAAAGCCAGCCTTTCTCTATGGCATCCACCACGTATTTGCTATCTGAATAAACTTGAACCGGAAATTCAGTGGTATTTATTGCTTGAAGTGCTCGGATTACAGCCAAAAGCTCCATCCGGTTATTGGTGGTCCTACGAAAGCCTTCGGAAAGTTCCTTGCGATGCTTATTGAATTTCAATACGGCTCCATATCCACCCGGGCCGGGATTCCCTTTGGCAGCGCCATCAGTATAAATGGTGATCATAAGGCAAAGAAAGTTAAATTGTAATAACCTGACGGCTTAAATCCCAGATTCAGAAACCAGAGGAAAGAGATTGGTCTTAAAAATCTTGATCGCGATAGAAAGAAGAATGATACCAAATATTCTTCGCAACACATCCAATCCTGTCTTTCCTATTTTTCGCTCTAACCAACCGGTACTTTTCAACACGATATAGACCAAAATCAAATTTAACAGAATCCCAATTGCGATATTTAATTGAGCAAATTCTGATTTCAAAGTCAAAATGGTAGTCAGAGTTCCTGCTCCAGCAATCAGCGGAAAGGCAATAGGAACTATGGAAGCTCCCTGAGTAGAATCTGGATCAGATTTGAAAAGCTCAATTCCCAAGATCATCTCCGCTCCAATTGCAAAAATGATCAATGCTCCCGCTATGGCAAAATCATCTACCCCAATTCCAAACAGGTTTAGAATAGATTTCCCTCCAAAAAGAAACAGAATCATCAATACTCCTGCCGCTAACGTGGCTTTTTCGGACTCTATATGTCCAACTTTCTTGCGTAGATTTACTACAATAGGAATAGAACCAAGTATATCTATTACAGAAAAAAGGATTAATGAAACTGATAATATTTCCTTCAAATCAAACATTCCGCAAAAGTAGGGAAATAACCTTTGAGATACTCTGTTAGCGCTCAAAGGATTTTATCAAGAAATACCTTTGAGGTGTTATCTTGACCACAAAGGAGGAAAGATCTCCTCGAAGGTCTCATAATTTAAGAAAAATCTGTTCGTGTGACACAAAAAGAGACGAAGTATTTAACCTTTAAGGTGTCACATCGATAACCTGGCTAGACTTCGGGATCTCCTCGAAGGTTTGAATAGATACTAAAAACCTTCGAGGAGATTGCTCGCTCATTCCTCACTCTCAATTATCTCAAAGGTTAAAACCGACCTAAAAACCCAATCAGCTTATCCATTTCAGCATTGGTGATGGCGGGGAAATTGGCGATCCGGAAACTAGTTGGCTTGTGTGGCCCATACCCTGAACCAAGTTGCATTCCTTCTTTCTCAGCATCTTTTTTTACAGATGCAATCAAGTCTTCAGGACCTGTTACCGCCAATACGGTGGTGCTTCTAGTATCTGAATTATCTACCAACATTCGAAGTGACACAGATTCAGCAACGGTATTTTCTAGCTTCTTCATGCGCTCACGTAGGTTAGCATCGATGTGCTGGATTTCTTCCAAATCTTTCAATACCCGATTAAGCAAATAGATGCCAAGAACATTCGGAGTATAATGAGTCTGATAACTAGCCGCATTTTCGAGCATAAAACTCAAGCTGTTATATCTGCCACTTTCCCCTTTGGACTCACATTTTTCAATTGCTTTTGGAGAAAGAATAAGCAGCCCCAAACCTGCTGGAAGTCCGAAGCATTTTTGGACCGAAGCATACCAAATATCCGCTAAGCTGAAGTCGAGTTCAATTCCTCCCATTGATGAGGTTGTATCGACGGCAATCATTTTCTCAGGATATTTTTCCTTAATCGCCTCGATCGTCCCCATCGAAACCTGAGTCGCATTAGCAGTTTCATTTTGCGTAAGAGCAATGAGATCAAACTCTTCCGAGATTTCCAACCCAGCGACATCAATTGGTTGATTCGCTTCGATCTTCAATCCGTCAGTTTCTGGATTGATATGCTTTGCGAAGATGATCCACTTTTTCCCAAAGGAACCCGAATAGATATGAAAACTTGCATCCTGTACGATGGACTGTGTGATGATCTCCCAGTTTTCCGTAGAGCTGGAAGTGAAAAGCAACTTGTACTCTTCGGGCATGTGGAGTTTTTCACGCATCAACTGCTCAGTCTCCTGATACAAATGCATGAAGGCATTGCTGCGGTGATTGGCACTCAGAATACCTTCGTCGTAGGCATCTTTCAAATAGGTTGGGAGCGCATCGTAAACTTTGGATGGCCCGGGTGCAAATGTGAGCATAGGTTGGTAGGTTATAGAAAATATCGGATTCCAAGTTCATAGCCTTTGAGGCCAAGACCAGAAATCATTCCGACACAAGACTTAGAAATTATACTTTTATGGCGGAATTCCTCCCGCTTATAGATATTCGAAATGTGGACTTCTAACGTAGGGGTAGTTACCCCTGCGATGGCATCAGAAATCGCAACCGAAGTATGTGTGTATCCTCCTGCATTGAGCAGAATCGCATCAAACGAAAACCCGACTTCATGAATCTTATTAATCAATTCACCTTCTACATTACTTTGGTAATAGTGAAGTTCAACTTGCGGAAAATCATTTTTCAACTCCTCAAAATATTCTTCAAAAGACATACTACCATAGACTTCTGGCTCTCTTTTGCCAAGAAGATTTAGATTCGGTCCGTTTATAATCAGGATTTTCAAAATAAAATTCGATTTGATGCTTGCTGGTATAAAGTTATCTGATTATTCGCAATCATGCCAGTAACCCTACTTTCTTTGCTCACTTGGTTGGAAGACCGATGTCGGGTGACGGAAGTCATGGTAATGCTAGTGTTTACCATATGCTAAAATGCTTTTTACCTTTCATTGATGTAATTAATGATATACTAATAAAGGTAATGGGAATTTCAGGTTTTAAAGTTGGAAAGCAGTAAAGTTGTAGGGCAAGAAAGTAAGAAACCTTATAACTTTATCACTTTGCAACTTAACCACCTGAATGTCTAAAACCTGGCAAAACCATATCCGACAATTCCGCAATTACCTCAAGCTAGAGCGATCCCTGAGTGACAATTCGATCGAAGCATACACCCTAGATGTAGAGAAACTCGAAAAATACTGCGAAACTAACTTTCCTGATAAAAGTCCGCTAAACTTAGAATTGGAACACCTGAGAAGATTTGTAAATGAGCTGGCGAACTTGGAAATATCAGATTACACGCATGCGAGGATCATATCTGGAATCAAGGCTTTCTACAAATTCCTGATGTATGAGGATAAAATCACTGAAGATCCTGCACAACTTTTGGAAGCTCCTAAACTAGGACGTAAACTTCCTGACACACTCAGCTATCTGGAGATAGTACAGCTCTTGGAAGCTATTCCACTTGGCGAATCGGAAGGCCATAGAAATAGGGCAATTCTGGAAATGCTTTACAGCTCAGGCTTGCGGGTATCGGAACTTACAGAATTGACAAAAGGGCAAGTCTATGCCGATGTTGGATTTCTGAAAGTGGTAGGAAAAGGAAATAAAGAGCGTTTAGTACCCATTGGAAAAGATGCCCTGAAATACCTTAATATCTATAAAGATGAAGTTCGCGTGCATCAAGCGATAGCAAAGGGACATGAAGAATATGTTTTTCTCAATCGACGAGGCAAAAAACTCACCAGGGTCATGATTTTTTTGATCATCAAAAAGATCGCCGAGCAAGCAGGCATTCAGAAAAATATAAGTCCCCATACTTTTCGTCATTCATTTGCCACGCATCTTATTGAAGGCGGAGCTGATCTTCGTGCTGTGCAGGAAATGCTCGGCCACGAAAGCATCACCACCACGGAAATTTACACACATTTAGATCGGGATTATCTGAGGCAGGTGCTTACGGATTTTCATCCAAGGAAATGATTTTGAAGTCCAAAGTATAAAGTAGCAAGTATTCAGATTGTCCTTCCCTAAATCAAGTCCCCATTTTAACCAGATTTAGGAAAGTACACTTTTCGTTCAAACAGCAGTTTGGGCCGTATCGATGCTATAGTCCTTAAAATTTCATTCCCGGAAATAAATGGTGGATGTTATTAAAAATTAATACTTTCGTGCAAATATTAATTTTACAGTCTTCATGAAAACGCTATTTGCATCCCTCTTCCTTATTTTTTCAATCTCACTAGCGAATGGTCAGGAAGCGCCCATGACCACCAGTAGGCCAGAACTCCAAGCTGGCTTTTTGGGAGTTTGGTTGAACAATGAATATAGACTTTCCGATCAGCTCGCTTTGAGAGCAGAGATTGGACTAGATATGCAGGTTTGGGGAAACTTGAACTACGCGAGTAGCTATATATTTTTACCCGTTTTCACAGCCGAACCGAGATGGTATTATAATCTGGAGAAGCGCCATGGTAAAGGCAAAGCAACAAAAGGAAACTTTGGCAATTTCTTTTCTCTTAAAAGCAGTTTTCATCCGGATTTCTTTGTGATTTCAAACTTCGATGAAAGTATTATTCCTGATAAATCCCTTAAACCAACTTGGGGAATCCGCCGAAATATATCCGCAAATTTTATGTTTGAAACGGGTATAGGATTTGGCTACATACATTATTTCTACAAATCCCAAGGATATACTTCCGATGAGGGTAATTTGACGGTGAATCTACACCTTCGCTTTGGGTATAGTTCTTAAGTTCAATAGCATAATTATTCACACATTGAAAAACATATCTCTACTCCTTTTCCTCCTACTAGCATTTTCATCTTGCATTTCTACAAAAATTTATCCTAGAATTAGCTGCCATATTTACCTTACCCAAAAAGATGGGATTTTGCTGCTTCCGCTAAATTGGCAAGAAAGCTTCAGGCAACTTTCTATTGGAGAACAGAACCGACTGGAGAAAATGATTGTAGAAATCTTTCATCAAGAGGGTTTCACCAACGTGGCATGATATGATCAAATGGATTATGAACTTTTAAATGCGGGAATAAAAGATGTAAATGATCCAGTACAGCGTGCCAACATTAACCTAGAGTTGGGAATACCTTATCTTTTGGGACTTAGCCTAGGGGAATTGGCATGGTCAGGCAGCTGGGAAAGAAACGATGCGTCAAACATAGATTCTCCCTTTTATTGGGAAAATGACACTCACATAAAAAGTTCCCTTCGGATGGCGCTGATGGAAACCGCGACCGGAGATGTCATTTCTGATTACGCCATCGAGACTACGATTGATGGAATTCCAATCCCCATAAGTGATGGAGTAAGTTTGGATTTGAATTTCGCATCTCTTTATAAAGCAGTGTCTATTTCTACCAGAAAAGGAATCAAAAACATGGTGAAGGACTGCGGATGTTGATGTTAATGCAGTAAGACGTTAGCGTCAAGCAGCTAGAACGGCATCTATCAAATTCAGCCCTTAAATTTCTGGACTTCTACTGGAAGCTCAGTTTTCAATCTAACTGACTCACCACCTCTTTAATAATGTCAGCCATCACCGGCTCAGCAACAGCTGCAGCTGCAAGCACTTCTGATATTGTGATAGCATGAATTTTACTATCTATTCCTAAGTCGGTAATTGCAGAAACCCCCAATACTTCGATTCCCATCTGACGGGCAACTATTACTTCTGGCACTGTGCTCATTCCAACAGCATCCGCACCTATCGATCTGATGTATTTGTATTCTGCTGGAGTCTCCAAATTTGGTCCTTGCACACCTGCATACACTCCAGTATGCACTCTGTAGTTCTTAGCTTTAGCATACCCGAGTGCAATTGCCAATAAATTAGCTGAATATGCATCACTCATATCTGGAAATCTGGGACCAAACTCTTCGTAATGCTTTCCGCGTAGAGGGCTCTCTGGAAATAAATCTATGTGATCCCTGATCAGCATTACGTCTCCAACTTCCTGATCTGGATTTAGCCCTCCACAAGCATTGGATACCAGCAAAGTCTTTACCCCAAGCTTTTTCATGACACGGATTGGAAACGTGACTTCCTGCATAGAATATCCTTCGTAGTAGTGAAATCTTCCTTTCATAGCAAGCACCTTTTTCCCAGAAAGCTCTCCCAAAATCAATTTACCAGAATGGCTTTCAACTGTTGAGATTGGAAAATGAGGGATATCTACATAATCAATTTCTTGTTCTACTTTTATCTGCTCACCGAGTTTGCCCAGACCAGTTCCTAAAATAATTGCGATTGAAATGTCACCTTCGTGTAAAGATTGAATGTAGGAGGTAGCTTCGGAAATCTGATTTATGTAATTCATGCGTGTCAGTTTGGCATTTTGTAAATATATTATATGATTATACACAATGTTGCCAGTAGTCCTATTTTCTTTGATTTGAAAGACCGAAGACTGATGATAGCAAGGTCCAACTATCGCTATCATCCTATGTACATGTCGCTTTTTCTATGGTTACTGGCAACAAAACGGATAGTCATAAATTAGTAAATACGATAGTGGTTCGAACTTTTAGGTGTGTAAGTATGTAGTATTTCCACAAAAACCGAATAATGATCAAAATAATAGTAGGTACGAATAGGAAAAACTCAATGTCTAAAACGATAGCTGAGTTATATCAGTCAATCCTTTTAAAGAAAAATGCTCCTTCAGAAATAATAGAGCTGGAGGATTTGCCAAGTGATTTTATTGACAATGCGTTATATGAAAATAACGGCAAAAATGAGTTGTACAATAAGTTTCACGACCAGCTAGTGGACGGAAAAAAGTTTGTCTTTATCATTCCAGAATACAACGGTTCCTTTCCAGGAATCCTGAAAACCTTTATCGACGGAATGACCTATCCTAATACTTTTAGGAATAAAAAATGTGCTTTGGTGGGTCTATCTTCAGGAATAGGCGGGGGTGGCATCGCAATGAGCCACCTTACCGACATCTTCCATTATTTGGGTATGCATGTCCTTGCTCTCAAACCAAAACTGGCTAAGATAGAGCAAAATATGTCAGATAACCTGCTCACCAACAGGCTTTACATGGACTTGCTGCAGACCCAAGCAGACATGCTGCTTGACTTCTAGGACTTAGTCCACATTGTCATGTAGGAACCTGTTGTTGCCTAAAATCTCATTATCATCATTCACATTATATTTGCTAAGGGTGGACTCTGAGCTATGCTTTGGTTCATTTAGAACTACATTTTTACGCTGATAAGCAGGGGTATCTAATTTCTCTTTCAAGTCTTCATGCGAAGGATTGTAAGAACGGTTAACTTTTAGCTTTTCAAAACGCTCATGGGCTCTCTGAATGGCCTTTTTCTTCATCTCCTCATAGTAATCATTAGCAAATGCAGTAGAAGCTGGCTCCTCTTCAGATTTCTCTGTACGAGGTGTAGATTTTTTCTCTTCTTCGGTAAATAATTCATGAACGATAGGCTTAGGAGCTTCTGCTTTTGGAGCTTCTTCTTTTTTAGGCTCTTCCTCATTCTTTAGAAAAGAGAAAGAAGCCTTCTTAGGCGCTACTTTTTCTTCCATTTTATTCTCTACTCTTACCTCCGTTTTTATTTCTCGCGCTGGAGTTGGCGTAGGTACTTTTGGCATCTCAAATACAAAGGTTGATCCATTGGACACGTTGTCTTCTATTACCTTTCTACTCTTTCCCGATTCCAAATGGATAACAGTTTTCTCTTCTTCTCCTTGAGACTGTGAAACTTCTGCAACTGGCACTGGAGATGCATCAGCTATTTCTTTCTCTGGCTCTTTTTTATTGGTACCCGCTAATCTGTCCATTTCAAAGCCTGTAGCAATCACAGTAACTCGGATCGCTTTACCCAAATCCGGGTCTATGCCTTGTCCAAATATTACCTCTGCATTGTCTCCGGCTTTCTCTTGAATGTATTCAGTGATCTCACTCAATTCATCCATTGAAAGTTCTTCGTCCTCTCCTGACATAATAGAAAGCAAAATCTTCTCCGCTCCTTTGATATCCACATTGTTCAACAAGGGTGAAGAGATAGCTGCACCTGCTGCACGAATGGCACGACCTTCACCTTCTTCTGTAGAAGATCCCATCACTGCGGCACCAGCGTTTTTCATTACTGTTTTCACATCCTCAAAATCCACGTTGACATCCTGATGTACAGTAATGATCTCAGCGATTGATCTTGCAGCAGTAGACAAAATATCATCTGCTTTGCTGAAAGCAGTTCTGATGGCAAGGTTGCCATAGATCTCTCTCAATTTATCATTCAAAATAACCAGTACCGTATCACAGTTCTCGCGTAGAGCTTCAATACCCGCCTGAGCCACATTCATTTTCTTTCTTCCTTCAAACATGAAGGGAGCAGTCACAATACCTACGGTAAGAATATTTAATTCTTTGGCAATTCTAGCTACCACAGGTGCAGCACCTGTACCAGTACCACCACCCATACCAGCAGTGATGAATACCATTTTGGTATTGTCAGCGAGCAATTCTCGAATCTCATTTTCTGATTCTAATGCTGCGTTTTTCCCCTGTTCAGGATTTGCACCAGCACCCAAACCTTCTGTAAGATTGGCACCCAACTGCAACCTAAGCGGCACAGGGCTAGACTTTAATGCTTGAGCATCGGTATTGACTACCACAAACTCAACATCTTTAATTCCTAGACCAAACATGTGGTTGACCGCGTTGGAACCGCCGCCACCTACTCCAATTACTTTAATAATTGATTTTGGATTTTTTTGTAATTCAAATCTGTAATCTTTCATGTTATCTGACATATTTATGAATTTGGTGAAATTTCTATGGTTGTTATATTTGGATTTTTTGAAAGTTGGAAACCGATAATGCTACCATTAATCCTCTTTTAATCTTTTACCTAGTAATTATTGTCATCACCGATATCGTCACTGATGATCCCTTTGAGTTTCTCGGTAATGCTTCTGAAAATATCTTTAGGTAATAACTCTTTGCTATCTGCCTTTTTTGTAGAGTTCTTAGGTTTGTTAACGACTCGTTCGGAGTAGCTTCTTTCTCTTTCGTCCAACGCCTTAAAGCCAGCAAGCACCAATCCTACCGACGTGGCATACATAGGGCTCTTAACTTCCTCTACCACACTTTTCCCTAAATGCTCATTGGGATGACCAATTCTGGTATCAAGTCCGGTCATGTACTCAAATAATTGCTTGACATATTGAAGCTGTGCTCCGCCGCCCGTTAATACTATACCGGCGGTCAATTTCTTATAATGCCCACTTTGGAGAATTTCATTCTGAACGATTTCGATAATCTCTTCCATTCTGGCATGAATGATCGAGGCCAAATTCCTAATTGATATCTCCTTTGGAGGGCGGTTTCTCAAACCTGGGATTGACACAATTTCCAGCGGATTTGCTTCCTCAGGGATCGCTTTTCCAAATCTTGTTTTCAATAGCTCAGCCTGATTGTGCATTACCATGCATCCTTCTTTGATGTCCTTGGTAATGATGTTGCCACCCAAAGGAATCACTGCGGTATGACGGATTATATTTTCATAGAATATGGCAATGTCTGTGGTACCGCCTCCTATATCGACCAAGCAAACGCCGGCCTCTTTCTCATCGTGATCAAGCACTGAAAGTGAGCTGGCAAGAGGTTCTAAGATCAGTTGCTTAGACGATAAATTAGCCCGACGAACGCAGCGATTAATGTTGTTGATCGCCGTAGATTGTGCAGTGATGATATGGAAATCTGCCTCTAGCTTGGTGCCGGACATCCCAACCGGATCTTTAATGCCTCCTTCGTAGTCTACCGTATAATCCTGTGGCATCACGTGAATAATAGTATTTCCCGGAGGGATCAGAATATTTTCCATTTCGCTGGAAAGTCGCCTTACGTCTTCTATTGTGATCTCATCATCGGACGGCTGACGCATAATGCTCCCACTTTGAATCCTACTCTGGATGTGCTGACCAGCTATGCCTACGATTACATCTACGATGTCCACATTCGCCATCTCCGAGGCTTCTGCGACTGCTTTCTCTATGGCATGAACAGTCTTATCGATGTTGGTCACTACACCACGATCGACGCCATCAGACACGGCTTTCCCCATGCCCAAAACCTCGAGTTTGCCATACTCGTTTTTGCGTCCCACTATCACGCAGATTTTTGTGGTCCCGATGTCTAATCCAACTATCAGTTCTTGATTTTCCATATCCCAGCTATTATTCACAGACTATTTGATCCTTAAATTTTACACTTACTCTCTGGTAGGCATTCCATCCTTTTCGAGGCATTATTTCAGTATAGAATATTGATATTCTATCAAATTTATTCTTCAAATCAGATGCATCACCAAACTCGATCACCTGCTTTCCAACTTGCTGATACAACTTTATGTCATCTCTCCTATTCACTTCAACCTCTGTAATCTGAGCACTCCAAAAAGGATCAGAACTAATGAATAGTATCAAATCCATCAACTCAGGCATTTCCTTTGAAATATCCCCTTTCTCCATCAGCTGCTCCGCAAAATCTCCCTCCAGTATCAATACTCTACTGGTATAAGAGTTGGAAGTAGGGATCACTTTTCCTTCCGTGGTGATGTAGCCATCTGCCGCTAAAGGCCGAGCAATTCTTCCGATAGGTTGATGCTGGCTGATTTTCAGATTAAGAATACCCTTTTGACCTAGCATTGCTTCCACTGACTTCACAAATGGATGTCCTTGAAGCCGGCTTTCTATTTCTCTAAGCTTTACATCCTCTATCATCAATCCTGATTTTAGGTCAGGAAATGTCTGTGATATGATCGCCAATATCTCGCTTTCCTCTACGAAATAAAGTCCGCTCACCCCTTCAATTCTTACTTCAGTTCCCTGAAATGTTTTGAAAGAAGTTTGCTTTTCCACAAATCCTATAAATCCAATAAGTACTAGAGATAGGATCATAAAGGTGAGCATCTTCATTAGTTTAGCTCTTTTCATACCACAAGTCGATTAAGTCTATTACGCATCCAAGAGGCAACTTCAGGCACCAGTCGATCTATATCTCCAGCGCCAAGAGTCACTACTACTTCCGGCGAAGATTCTTCCAAACAGGCTAGCACATTCTCTTTGCTCACCACTTGCTTTTTATTAGTGTGAATATTTTCCAACAGCATCTCAGAACTCACTCCAGAAATAGGTTCTTCTCTGGCGGCGTAGATATCAAGCAAAAAGACCGAATCCGCCAACGAAAGACTTTCCGAAAATCCCGCAGCAAAATCCCTTGTCCTAGTATATAGGTGAGGCTGAAAAATCACTGTCATTTTCCTCATAGGAAACATCGCTCTTACTGAGCTGAGACAAGCTCTGATCTCCTCAGGATGATGTGCATAATCATCTATAAAAACCTGATTTCCTTCGTTTACATGAATTTCAAAACGTCTTTTCACTCCTTTGAAACTGCTAATCGCTTTACGAATCTCCTCTTCCGTAATGTGATGATCTATTGCAATGGCTATCGCCGCCAAAGCATTTTCTACATTGTGAAAGCCAGGTATAAATAATTCCAAGCCTTTGATCACTAGTTTTGAATCTTTATAGTCAAATGTAAATGACCTGGATTTTGCTTGAATATTCTCTGCAGTGATTCCTGTCGATCTCAATCCGTACTCCTTTGCAGGTACTTTTATCAGATTTTTCCCAAGCCTGTCTGCTGCTGTATGCTGAATGTATAGTTGACCTTTCTTGTCTATCAATCGAATGAATTCTCTGAATCCATCCAAAATTGTATCCTCGTCTCCATAAATATCCAAGTGGTCTGCATCAGCGCTGGTTACTACTGCCATATTTGGATGCAAAGTCAAAAACGAACGATCAAACTCATCTGCCTCTACCACCACGATCGTGGATCCTTTCACCTTCTTGTCACTAAGAATCAGGTTGCTTTCATAGTTCTGGGTGATTCCTCCCAAAAATGCTGCAACAGGTTTGCCGGATGACTTCAAAATATGAGCAATCATGGATGAAGTAGTTGTCTTTCCATGCGTACCAGCGATGGCTATGGTGTAAAATTCACTGGTCACAATTCCCAAAACTTCAGATCTCTTTTTCAACTGATAGCCCTTGGCTCTGAAGTAATTGAGCTGATCACTTTTTATAGGTAGAGCTGGAGTCCAGACAATCAATGTGCTTGATGGATGATCAATCACAGTTGAAGGAATGGTGCTGATGCTGTCTTCAAATGTGATCGTCATCCCTTCGCCAGACAATTGATCAGTCAGACTCGAAGGGGTACGATCGTACCCGGAGACAGCTAGTCCTTCGTGGGCAAACCATCGAGCCAAGGCACTCATGCCTATCCCACCGATGCCTAGAAAATGAACGCTATTTATTCCTTCGAAGCTCATGCAATTATTTCTTCTATTTTTTCTACAATGACATTCGCCGCATTTGGTTTTGCCAACTTTTTAATATTATCTCCCAGTGATTTGCAAGTCACCGAATCCTGCATCAACGAAGCAATTTTTTGTCCCAAAGCTCCTATTGCTTCAGAGTCTTTGAGAAGCCATGCAGCATCGTGATTGACATACGCCGAGGCATTTTTGGTCTGGTGATCTTCAGCCACATTTGGAGAGGGAATGAAAATCACGGGTTTGCCCACCAATGAAAGCTCTGACACTGAAAGCGCACCTGCTCTTGATACAATTATATCTGCTGCGGCATAGGCCAGGTCCATCTCACGAATAAATTCGAACAGGTGTATATGACTTAGTTCAATAGTGTGCAGCTTGGTTTTCATTTCTTCGAAATAAAATTTACCACACTGCCAAAGCACTTGAAATCCGCTTTTCTCCAACTTTTCCATGTCAGTCAATACCGCTTGGTTCAGCGTTCTTGCACCTAATGATCCTCCCAAGACGAGGACAACTTTTCTTTCGGAGTCAAGATCAAAATGCGTTAGCGCCTTTTTACGCTTTCCCCTTAGCTCCAAAATATCCTTGCGTACAGGATTGCCCGTATATTCAATTCTGTCTTTGGGGAAAAACTGATCCATATTAGGATAGGCTACACAAATCCTCTTTGCCCTCTTAGCCAGGATTTTATTAGTCAATCCTGCATAAGAATTCTGCTCCTGCAAAAGGGTAGGAACTCCCTTTCTCTGGGCAGCGTAGAGCACAGGTCCACTCGCATAGCCGCCAACTCCTATTACCACATCTGGATTGAAATCCTTTATAATTGCCGAAGCTTGCGTTAGGCTTCTAAGCAGCTTAAATGGGAATTTGATATTTTCTAGAGAAAGGCTTCTTTGAAGTCCCGCCACCGGCAAGCCTTTTATGGCATATCCTGCCTCAGGCACTTTCTGCATCTCCATTTTGCCCAGAGCTCCTACAAATAGAATCTCACTGGAAGGATGTTTTTCTTTCCACGCGTTAGCAATGGCAATGGCCGGATATATATGTCCGCCGGTGCCACCACCACTGATTAAGATTCGATATGTTCGCTGTCTGCTGATAATTATGCTGTTTTAAGTCTTGATTTATTTCCTACTGCCGGACTAGTTTGCGTTTCATCCTGATGATCTCCGCGACTGACCGACAGGATAATGCCGAGGGAAATTCCTGTAAATACAAGTGAAGTCCCTCCCATACTTAAAAGAGGAAGTGGCAAGCCGGTAATGGGTCCGAGTCCTACAGATACCGCCATGTTTACCAAGGCCTGAATCACCAGGGCAAAGCTCAATCCGGCAGAAAGTAATCCTCCAAATGCTTTGTTTGAATTGGCAGCGATTCGCATTCCTCTATATAAAAGGGCGAGGTAAAGAAATACTACTGCCACACCTCCCACCACGCCATATTCTTCTATGATGATGGCGTAGATAAAATCAGAATATGGATGTGGAAGCGAATTTCTCTGCTCACTGTTTCCAGGTCCTTTTCCGGTAAATCCACCGGTTGCTATGGCGATATAAGATTGCTCAGCCTGGAATGGAATTTCATCTTCGTCGAAATAATCGGTAACCCTAGAAACCAATGTTGCTCCTCTTTGACCAACGAATCCTGCTATGGTCAAGCCCAAAGCACCAACCAATAATACCATAGCCAGGTATTTGATGGGTACTCTGCCGATAAACATGAGGAGCAGACAAGTGATCAAAAGTAAAATTGCAGTGGAGAAATTCGCCATTGCTATCAATCCACATATTAAGCCGATCGAAATCATGATCGGAATAAATGTACTTTTGAAATCTTTGATATTACTCTGTCGACGAGCAAGCATTCCTGCTATAGCAGCAATCAACGCAAGTTTTGCCAAATCAGAAGGTTGAAATGCCTGGTTGATCACAGGAATGGTCAGCCAGCGATTTGCTTCGTTTATGTTAGAACCGAATGAATAGGTAACTATCAAAAGTGGAATAGAAATGATTACACCAAGTCGTGCATATACCGCATATTTTCTATAGGGTACTTTATGAGCAAACCACATCACAAAAACTGACACAAGTATCAAAAGGGTATGTCTGAAAAGGTACAATTCAGTATTTCCACCGGCATATTTATACGCCAGTGAACCTGTGGCAGAGTACACCACCAGAATACTAAATAGAGATAGCAAGATCACTATGCCCCAAATAATTGGGTCACCTTTGAAATTGCGATCTATCCATTCTTTAAACTTACTCATCAGATGGTTTTAGATATAAGTTGATTGACTGCAGCTATAAACTGCTGGCCCCGATCTTCATAATTATTAAACAAGTCAAAACTTGCGCATGCAGGAGAAAGCAAGACTACATCTCCCTTCGCTGAGAGCTCTTTAGCCCAATTAATAGCCTCTGATATATCTTCGGTTTCGCGTAGCTTTTCGACCTCGCTGGCAAATGCCTGCTTCAATTTTGTATTGTCTTTTCCCAGACAAATAAGACACTTTACTTTGTCGGCAATCAGAGGAACTAATACTGAGTAGTCATTGCCCTTGTCTACTCCGCCTGCAATCCAGATCAATGGACTTTCAAAACTTGCCAAAGCATAGGCTGTAGCTTCCACATTTGTCCCTTTACTATCATTGATATAGGTTACTCCATCCAACTCACGAACTGTCTCCATCCTATGTGGAGCATTCTTGAATGTGGGAAAACCAAGCATCAACTCTACATCCGAAACTCCTGCAAGCAGCGCTGCAGATCCGGCGAAGAGTGAATTCAACCAATTGTGCTTTCCTTTTATAGAAAGCGTTTCAATCGGCACGCGAACAGTTTTACCGGCAATGCAATAATTCAGAGAATGACCATCAGTCCATGCGCCATTTGCCTGAAGTTCAACCGCGGATATCCAAAGTTGATCTGCTTTGACAGGGTTGGATTTTAGGCCCTTGTGAGATCTTTCATCTTCTGCGAAAAGAATTGCATGATCACCAGAATCCATTTTCTGAAACAAGCCAAATTTAGAGTTAATGTAGTGCTCAATAGTATAATCGTATCTATCCAAATGATCAGGAGTGATGTTGCAAAGCATTGCGATATACGGCTTGAAATCTACCATTCCATCTATTTGAAAACTGCTACATTCGATCACCCACCATTCATGATCGGTATAGGTTAATTGTGCAGCCCAACTTTTACCCACATTTCCAGCAAGCCCCACGTCCAATCCAGCTTCCTTCATTAAGTGGTAGGTCAAAAGTGAAGTCGTTGTTTTACCGTTTGTTCCAGTGATTGCAATCACTTTGCCTGTGCTGAAACCAAATGCGAATTCCAACTCATCAATCATTGGAATTTGGGCAATCGATGCTTTTGCCACCAGCTCTGTTAATGGAGAGATACCGGGACTTTTCACAATCAGGTCTGCACCAAGAATTTTTCCTTCGGAATGTTTCCCTTCCTCGAAAGAGATTCCTTCTTTCTCTAATTCATTTTTCCTTGATAAAGAAATCTTCCCTGCATCCGATACAAATACAGCATAGCCTTTCTGTCTGGCGAGCATTGCTGCACCCAATCCGCTTTCTCCTGCACCCAGAACGACTAATTTCATCATTTCTATTATCTCAATTTTAATGTTGCTAAGGTCATGACAGCCAACAAAATCCCAACAATCCAAAACCGTGTGACGATTTTGGCCTCAGGTATATGTTTCTTTTGGTAATGATGATGAAGTGGAGACATTAGTAAAACTCTCCTTCCCTCACCATATTTCTTTTTAGTGTATTTGAAATAACCCACTTGAAGCATCACACTGGCGTTTTCCACTACAAACACACCACACATCAGAGGGATCATAAGCTCTTTTCGGAGAGTCAGTGCCAGTACAGCAATCACTCCACCGAGCATCAAACTTCCTGTGTCTCCCATAAATACCTGTGCTGGATAGGCATTGTACCAAAGAAACCCTACGCAGGCTCCAACAAAAGCCGCTGCAAAAATCACCAGCTCACCGGAGTTTGGGATATACATGACATTCAGGTATTGGGAAAATATTGCATTGCCGCTGATGTAGGCGAAAATGGCAATCGTGATCCCGATGATCGCCGAAGTGCCTGCCGCCAAGCCGTCTATTCCATCAGTAATATTTGCCCCATTGGATACTGCAGTGATGATAAATATCACCACCAAAATATAGAGTACCGGAGTCATCGCTTCGCCTAGAAATCCGAGTGTGGTTTCATAATTCAACTCGTTATTTTTGGTGAAAGGAATCGTAGTTTTCAATTCCTTCACATCTTTGAATGCCGGAGTTTCCACCACTCCTCCATCTATAGATACTGGATTTTGAAATTCACGAATCACCACCGAGTCATTAAAATAGAGTGTAGCACCTACGATGATTCCTATCCCTATCTGGCCTATGATCTTGAACTTACCGGCTAAGCCTTCCTTATTTTTTCTGAATACTTTAATGTAATCATCGATGAAACCAATAGTTCCAAGCCAAACGGTAGTGATGATCAATAGGATGATGTATACATTTTTAAGATCTGCAAATAGCAGCGTGGGAATCAAGATAGCAGCCATCATCATCAGACCTCCCATCGTGGGCGTTCCCTTTTTCTCCTTCTGACCTTCCAACCCCAAATCTCTTACCGTCTCTCCGATCTGCTTCTTATTGATCCATGCGATGATGCGACCACCAAACATTATGGTGATCAGAAGCGACACCAAAGAAGCCATCCCAGCTCTAAACGAGATATACTGAAATACCCCCATGCCAGGGATATCCAGGACTTTATCCAAATAATCAAAAATCGGATACAGCATCTCAGTGTTGGGTCAATTGATGTAAAAACTCGATTACTATCTCAGTGTCGTCAAAGTGATGCTTCACCCCTTTAATTTCCTGATAATCCTCGTGCCCTTTGCCAGCTATAAGAATAATATCTCCTTTTTGAGATAGCATACATGCTGTTTTGATCGCCTCTCTTCGATCTACAATGGTTAGTGTTTTTCTGATTTCAGATACACCAATTCCAGCTTGCATATCCTGGATTATTTCTTCTGGCACTTCAAATCTTGGATTGTCAGAAGTCAAGATTGTTTTGTCGCTTTCCTGGACAGCGATTTTTGCCATCACAGGTCTCTTTGTCTTGTCCCTGTTTCCTCCACACCCTACTACAGTGATCAATTGCTCGTTTCCAGTGCGTATTCCATTGATCGTCTTTAAGACATTATCCAGCGCGTCAGGAGTATGGGCATAGTCAACTATAGCAGTGATTCCCGCTATTGAAATCCTGTCAAATCTTCCTTTGGCTCCCCGGATGCCCGAAAGCTGCCGCAATACTTCATCTTCTTCCTCACCCAGCAACACCGCCACACCCAATACCGCCAGTAAATTGTAGGCATTGAAGGAGCCGATCATTCTAAACCAGATCAATTTACTATTAATGTCCAGTTCTAATCCTTCAAGAGTATTAGAAATTATCTTGGCTTTGAAGTCAGCGGGAGATTTCAGCGCAAAAGTCTGCTTAGCAGCTTTACAGTTTTGGACCATCACGGCTCCACGCTTATCATCTCCATTAATTAGGGCAAAAGCATCTTTAGGAAGCTGATCAAAAAGCATTTTCTTGGCTCGGATGTATTCATCAAATGTGCCATGGTAGTCCAGATGATCGTGTGAAATATTAGTAAATACTCCTCCGGCAAGTTTTAATCCGGCAATTCTCTCTTGGACAATGGCATGTGAACTTGCCTCCATGAAGCAATGAGTACATCCTTGCTCCACCATTTTGCGAAGCAGCGCCTGTACACTCACTGAATCTGGAGTAGTATGAGTAGCAGGGATGACCGTTTCGTTTATTTTATTTTCTACGGTCGAAAGCAAGCCAGTGCTATACCCCATTGCAATGAAAAGCTGATGAAGCAAAGTAGCCGTGGTAGTTTTTCCATTAGTTCCGGTGATTGCTACCACTGAAATTTGATCAGAAGGATTGTCGTAATAGTTACTCGCCATTATCCCCAAAGCTGAGGCAGAGCTTTTCACTACCACATAGGTAATTCCCTTTATAAGTGAGGCAGTAAGCTTTTCACAAATAATAGCCTCAGCTCCTAAAGCAATGGCTTTCTCAATGAAATCGTGTCCGTCCACCTGAGTTCCAAGAACTGCCACAAAGACAGAACCTTCGCTTACATTTCGACTATCAAAGACAATATCCTTCACTGCCAACTCCATATCTCCAGTGGTAGAGGTGAGGGATACTTTATACAATATGTCTTTCAATAATTTCATTTAGCTTAATACAATGTTTATAGTTACGTTTTGTGTGATGGTCGTGCCGGCAGTAATGGATTGGGACGACACCCGTCCTTTGCCCGAATAATTTACTTTAAGTCCCTTATTTTCGAGGATGAAAAGCGCATCCCGGAGTGATAAACCTGATACATCTGGCACGATAGCTTGATCAATATCGTTTATGACCAATTTGACTCCAGCATCATTGGAAACTGTCTGAACCCATTCTTCACCATTGACAGAATTGGCCTTCAGACCAAACTCGTGGAAAATTTCCTGGAGCTCCTCGGCTTTACCAGCCTTCACGTATGGAGACTTTGCGCCAGTATCTTCAGCCATCATGATCTCCGCCTGACTGCTCGGATTTAGCTCTATATCCAATGCATAAATCCTATCTGCAATCTCCTTGAATACAGGAGCTGACACATCACCACCATAAGCAGCAAAGCCTTTAGGATAATCGATGACCACAATCATGGAATATTTAGGGCGGTCAGCAGGAAAATATCCTGCGAAGCTGGCGTAGTACTTTTTGGTATAGGCACCATTGATGAGCTTTTGAGCAGTACCTGTTTTACCCGCGATAGGGTAATCGGCGTTTGCAATATTTCTTGCAGTTCCATGATCAACTACCCCCTCCAACAAACTTTGAAGCTGCTTGATGGTCTTTTCCGAAGCGATTTGATTTCTCATTATCTGAGGATCAAAGCTTTTCTCGATTACATTTCCATTAGAAATTGCCTTCACGACATACGGCTTCATCATTTTGCCACCATTTGCCACAGCGTTATAAAGTGCCAAAGTGTGAATCGGATTGAGTTTGGATTCATAGCCAATAGAAATCCAGGGAAGCGAAGTACCATACCAATCTTTCTTACCAGGCGTTTTGAAGAAAGGCTTGCCTTCTCCGGAAAGCTGAAACTCAAATGGCTCTTTCAACCCAACCTTATCCAGATAAGCCATGAATTGGGAAGGACTTTGACCAAAATTCTCATCAACCAACCTTGAGATCCCTACATTGGAAGATTTCTCGAAAGCTTCTCTAACGGTCAATTTTCCATATCCACCACGTTTAGCATCTCTCATTACCTGATTATAAAACTTATAAGAACCGTCTCCGGTATCTACTATTTCATCAAGACTGACTTTATTTTCTTCTAGCAATACAAGCATAGAAAAAAGCTTGAACGTAGAACCCGGCTCAGTACTTCCCTGATCACCGATGGCATAGTTGTAATTTTCACCATAGCCATTACCACTTGGATTGCGCTGAAGATTAGCGATTGCTTTAATCTGCCCCGTCTTCACTTCCATCACGATGACTGATCCAAATTCTGCATCACGATCTATCAACTGTCTTCTTAAAGCAGTCTCGGCTACATCCTGAATATTCACATCCAACGTAGTCACTACGTCCATTCCATTGACAGGCTTTACATCTTCCGCGTCAAAAACTGGCTTCCAGGTTCCTCCGGCTATCCTTTGAAATAAGGCTCTACCATCTTTACCCTTAAGCTCCTCATTAAAGCTATATTCTATTCCTGCTCCGTATTCGTTTTCATTGGTAAAACCTACTGTACGCTTTGCCAGGGAATTAAAAGGTCTGTATCTAGTTTCTACTTTTTCAAAAATAATCCCACCACCTAATCTACCTTCTCTAAAAATAGGCCACGTCGATAATTTCTGCATATCCTGATATCCTATCTGCTTTCTGTTAAGGATTAGATAGCGCTTGTGTTCTAGTCTAGCATCATTGATTTTGCGTCTGTAAGAAGCCGCAGATTTATCTTTGTAGAATCCTGATAAAAGCCGTGAAAGAGAATCCAGTCCAGACTTGTATTTATCACTCTTAGCTATTGTTGGGTCTATGGCAACTCGGTAAAAAGGCAAACTGGTAGCCAACAAGCTTCCGTTTCCATCATAGATATTGCCACGGGTAGCCTTTACCTCCCGGTATTGGAAGTTGATAGTTTCCGCTTTTTTTCTCCACTCATCTCCTTTTACAAACTGAAGAGTAATCACACGCGCAGGAATAAATAAGGCCATAGCCGTTATCAGGATGAAAACCATCCGAACACGTATTAATATGGATCGCTTAAAATTCACTTCGTTATTTCTATTTTAATAGGTGGATGTTTTAACTCGATAAGACCTTGATCGGCCACTTTTTTCGCAACCTCAGATTGCATACTGCTTAGCATGTACTCGGCTTCAAGCGTCGTCACATCAGCCCTAAGATCCTGAACGGTCTGCTGCGCTTTTTCAATTTTTCGTACTGTATTTTCGGCGTGATGATTATTCCAGATATAGATCAAAGCCAAAAAAGCCACGAAACCGACCGGTGGAATAAATTGAACAGGCACTCCTTCACCCACAATTTTGGTCACATCCAAGCGCTCCTCTATCCAACTAAAAATGGATTTTCTCGGACCACCTTTAGCCTTATTTCCTGACGCTATTTTCTTTTTATATACGTTTTGACTCATTTCTCTATCTTCTTGGCTATTCTCAATTTTGCACTTCTAGCTCTTGGATTTCTCTGGATCTCTTCAGCATCGGCTATTACTGCGCCTTTGCTTACCGGCTGAAGAGGACGGATTAGATTTCCGTAAAAATCCTTTTCTACCTCACCCTGAAATTTTCCTTTCATCATCAGGTTTTTTACCAGTCTATCCTCCAAACTATGATAGCTCATCACTACGAGTCTTCCTTCAGGCTTTAATAGATCAACCGCCTCTAGCAGCATCTCTTCCAATGCTCCCATTTCATCATTCACTTCTATCCTAAGCGCCTGGAAAACCTGGGCATAATATTTAAAATCCTTACCCCTTGGAGCAAACCTCTTTAGGAAAGCGGTGAACCCTTCGGTGGTTTCGAAAGGCTGCATTGCCCTCTCTGACACGATCGCCTGAGCTAGCGTCTTTGCATTTTTGACCTCCCCATACATTCCCAAAATTTGGTGCAGCCTGCCTTCTTCATAGGAATTTAATACCACTTTGGCAGAATTCTCATCCGATTGATTCATCCTCATATCAAGATCGCCGCTGAATCTGGTTGAGAATCCTCTACTCGGCTCATCAATTTGATGAGATGAAATGCCTAAGTCAGCCAAAATCCCATCCACCTTCTTCACTCCATGTAGCCTAAGGTATTTTTTCAAATCCCTGAAATTGGCAGCCACAAAAGTGAACTTGTCGCTGACAGGAATATTTGCCTCAGCATCTACATCCTGATCAAAGCCATATAAATGACCATGATCCAGTTGAGCCAATATTTCTCTAGCATGTCCACCTCCACCAAAAGTCACATCTACATAAATCCCATTGGGGTTGATAGACAAGCCTTCAATGCATTTGGTAAGCATCACTGGGATATGGTAAGTAGAATTTGTCATGTGTGTTAAGAAAGGTGTTTTTCCATCTGTGCCGACATGATATCATCATCATCGATTACAGATTCATTCAATCGCTGTGGAGTCCAGATTTCGATTTTGCTGCCTACCCCTATGAGTACTGCATCCTTTTCTAATCCAGCATACTCCTGAAAAGATTTGGGAATTAGGAATCGCCCAGAATTATCCAAATCAACTTCTGTAATTCGGGTGAAAAAAGAACGCTTCAACCTACGAGTCTCTTCATTGTGATCAGAAAGTGCATTTACCTGATTTTCCAGTTTTCGAAATTCGATCATTGGATACAGTTTCAGACAACCATCTGCAGCTTTTTGAAGCATGAGCATAGTGCCGTTGACCTCTGGAATTGCCGCCTTGATCTTGGCTGGCAAAACCAGACGTCCCTTTGGATCTAGCTTGCATTCATATTGGCTGTTAAACATATTTTTAGGTCTATCTGGAAATAAAGGATAGGTATAAAGACAAAAGTAATAAAATGAATGTCACTTTCTACCACTTCGCCCCACTTTTTCCCACTTTCACTTAAAAGTAGCCAAAACTTTGAAATGACCCACTATAAAACGGAATTATTCTGAGTTTTTTTTAAGGGTATCCAATTGATTAGAAAGTGGTTATATATTCCCCACAATGGGGCAGCACACGCTTAAAAATAGGAGCGTGAAGTATTAAAAAATAGGAAATAGAAGGTTTGATTCGGACATAAAATTGAAGTGGGGCTCTTTCCCGTAAATCTGTAAGTGCTGCTAGACTCCAAGCGGAAAAACCAAGCTTAAAGAGTTGATATTAGTTAATTAGCATAAAAAAACGATCTCATAAAAGAGATCGTTTTTTATAATTGAGAAGATTCATGGTTCTATAATCCGTCAATGAATCCTTTAACTTCTTCTTTGGTTTTTCCTGTTTTCTTTTGGATTTTACCAAGAAGCTCGTCTGATTTACCTTCAGTATACATCAAATCGTCGTCGGTCAAATCACCATATTGTTGTTTCAATTTTCCTTTGATTTCATTCCAGTTTCCTTTCACTTTATCTTCAAATGCGCTCATAGTAGGTTTTGTTTGTGGTTAAAATAATTTATTGTATTAAGTAATATCCATAAGTTATGCCATAGCAAATCCAGTGGTTGATAAGAATTTAAATCTCTTATAATCAGTATATTAATACGTATAATTGTATTTTTATTTACTAATGAAGTAGAGGTAAAGAACCAAACTGGGGAATCCAGTTCGTCTTACGAGGAGAATCAATTCCTTGCCCTAATAATCTATAACAAATTTCAATTTTTAAAACACTTTCACTATCAAATTATGTTTTAGCTATAGTTTTTGCATCTCAAAAATTAGTAGGTGTGCTCTCTATTTACTGGGCGAGCTAAGTCATGATTAGTTATATATGAAAGAAAAACAACTTTTGATATTTAATTCTAAAGGGATCTATTGCCCTCAGGCACAGGTTTATCTTGATCCATGGAAGCCTGTAAATAGAGCTATTATAACACATGGGCACTCTGACCACTCGAGGTTTGGTCATAAACATTACCTCACTCATCACAAAAATGTACCCATCATCCGACACAGACTCGGAGATATAAATGTGCAGGGTGTAGAGTGGAATGAGCCATTTACTATTAATGGAGTGACTTTTAGCCTCCATCCCGCCGGACATATAGTCGGTTCATCCCAGGTTCGGGTAGAATATAAAGGGGAGGTATGGGTGTTTACAGGAGATTATAAGACAGAACCTGACGGACTATCTACGCCTTACGAGTCAGTCCGATGCAACACCATGATCACTGAATGTACCTTTGGCTTGCCTGCATTTAAGTGGAAACCTCAAGAGAAAGTCTTTGAAGAAATCAACAAGTGGTGGAAAGAAAATCAAGAAGAGGGAAAAACATCTGTTCTTTTTGGATATACACTCGGCAAAGCGCAGCGGATCCTTAAACATCTTGATACTTCAATAGGAAAAATATACACCCACGGAGCTGTAGAAAATATGACCGAAGTGCTACGCCCGCAGTTACTTCTTCCAGAGACTCATTTGATCACGCGAGAAACCTCTCCTAAAGAAATTAAAGGAAATATTGTGGTGGCTCCACCAAGTGCTCATGGCACCCCCTGGATGAGAAAATTTGTTCCGTTTGAAACGGGAACATGTAGCGGCTGGATGGCCTTTCGAGGCGCAAGAAATAGACGGGCAACCGACAGAGGGTTTGTGTTATCTGATCATTGCGATTGGCAGGGTCTGCTCCTCAGCATTAAAGAAAGTGGTGCCTCAAGAGTAATTTGTACCCACGGCTACACACATATTTTTAGCAAATATCTGACTGAAATAGGCTATGAAGCCTCCACAGAAAATACTGAATATGATAGCGAAAAAGATGATGTAACTGAGGTAGAAACAACCGAAAAAGTATGAAAAATTTCGCTAAAATGATCGAGGAGCTTGACTCCACTAATAAAACAAACCAGAAGGTTGCGGCACTTTCAGAGTATTTTGCGCGAGCCAACGACCGAGATAAACTCTGGACGATGGCAATCCTAGCCCATAGGCGTCCTCCCAGACCAGTCAACACCACGTTACTGAGAACTTATGCCGCTGAATTGGCAGAAATTCCACTTTGGTTATTTGAAGAAAGCTACCATATCGTCGGTGACTTAGCAGAATCTATTGCCTTGGTTGTGCCCAATGACACTCACAGCAGTGATAAATCACTCAGCGAAATTCTTGATGAGCTCGTCCTGCTGAAAGCAAAGTCTGAGCAAGAAAAGAAATCCTATGTTCAATCCATGTGGCTTCAACTGGATTATTACGCTCGATTTGTATTTACAAAGCTCTTGACTGGCTCCTTTCGAATAGGAATCAGCCAGAAGCTGATGACTAAGGCTCTTTCTAACGTGACAAATGTAGATGAAGAAGAGCTTGCTTATCGATTAATGGGAGACTGGTCAACGAAAGACACCACTTTTGAGGAATTGGTCTTCGGTAGAAACGAGCAAGCTTATGTATCCAAGCCATACCCGTTTTATTTGGCTTATGCTCTTGAGAATGAACCTCAGGATTTAGGGGATGTCTCAGACTGGGTAGCGGAGCATAAGTGGGACGGAATTCGAGGTCAACTTATCGTGAGAAAAAGTGAAATTTTCATTTGGTCCAGAGGAGAAGAATTAGTCACCGACAAATATCCAGAATTAGCCGAACTCCTCAACTTTCTACCCAACGGAATTGTGATTGACGGAGAGATTTTACCATATATTGAGGGTCAAATCGGTCTGTTCAACGATTTACAAAAACGTATCGGTAGAAAAACGGTCGGAAAAACCATACTCCAGCAAGTTCCAGTAATATTTAAAGCGTATGATTTGCTCGAGCATCAAGGTAAGGATATCAGAAAGTCGAGCTACAAAAATAGAAGACAGCTTTTGGAAGAGTTGGTGAAGAAATCTGCTGCCGCGGCATTGCACATTTCTGAGCAAATGGAATTTAACTCATGGGAAGATATGAGTGCCGAAAGAGATCGATCAAGAGATAAACGCAGCGAAGGGTTGATGCTCAAAAAGAAGGAGGCTGAATATCAAGTTGGTAGAAAAAAAGGAGATTGGTGGAAGTGGAAAATTGCGCCGTTGACTATTGATGCGGTTCTCACTTATGGGATGAGAGGCCACGGCCGTAGGACTAACCTATTTACAGATTATACTTTCGGCCTTTGGCAGGAAAATGAGGAAGGCAAGAAAGAGCTGGTGACTTTCGCCAAGGCATATTCAGGCCTGACAGATAAGGAATTTGGTCAGGTAGATGCTATTATTAAAAAAACTACTTTGGACCGATTTGGTCCGGTAAGAAGCGTGCAGCCTACTCAGGTCTTTGAGTTAGCTTTTGAAGGAATCGCTTTTTCTAACAGACACAAAAGCGGCGTTGCAGTACGATTTCCGAGGATTATCAGATGGCGAAAAGATAAAAAAATCGAAGACGCAAACTCCTTAGATGATCTAAAAGCATTGATTCCAGAGTAATTTTACACCGTTTTAACTAAACGGGTAGATAGCACTCTGTAGGCAAAAAACAAACTCAAAATCATTAAGACTGAGGCTAGATAAAATGATGCTCCAGGTAAATACATTGGAGCTTCATCCGATGTGAAATAGGAGAAAAGACTATTCATCATCACAGGTCCGACAATCGCTGTTAAACTTATTAAGCTAGTCAAGGCACCCTGCAGCTCACCTTGTTCGCTGTCCGGAACTTGACTGGAAATAATTCCTTGCAAAGCCGGACCGGAGATCCCTCCCAAGCAATAAGGAATCAGAAATACAAAAAGCATCCAACTCATCGAAGCAATTCCAAAGCAAAATAATCCAATAGCCTGAAGTGCAATACCTATATATACCGAGTTGGCTTGTCCAATTTTAGGAATTACAATTCTGATCAATCCTCCTTGTACTATCGCCACCAGCAAACCTACCACACCCAGCGAATAGCCCACCATGGCTTCGTCCCACTTGAATTTGAACATGGTAAAATATGCCCAATTGCTTTGCACCGCATGGCCTGCCAAATATATCAACACCATTGATACCACTAATCCCGAAATCACCGGATACTTCCTCAATCTGATAAGGGACCCAATAGGATTTGCTCTTTTCCATTGAAATGATCTTCTGTTGGCCTTATCCAAAGATTCCGGCAACACGAAATAACCATAAATCACATTTAATAGTGAAAGTGCTGCAGCTACCAAAAAAGGAGCTCTAGGCCCATATTCAGCTCCTGCCAAACCTCCTATCACTGGACCTATGATAAAACCCAATCCAAATGCTGCCCCTATTAATCCGAAATTTTGAGATCTTTTTTCAGGAGTACTGATATCTGCTATATAAGCAGTGGCAGTGGTAAAGCTTGCCCCAAACATTCCCGCAATCAGTCTACCCACAAACAGCCAAAATAAGGTTGGAGCAAACGCATGAAAGATATAATCTATCCCCAGACCAAACAGCGAAATGAGTAGAACTGGTCGTCTTCCAAATCGATCTGACAAACCTCCCATGATCGGAGAAAACAAAAACTGCATGGCCGCGAAGGAGAAAATCAACCAACCTCCATATCTGGAAGCCTCACTTAGTCCCTCGCCAGTCAAGTCCTCTATCAGTTTTGGTACTACTGGGATAATTACTCCCAATCCTATTACATCGACTAAGATTGTAATGAATATAAAAAGTAAGGCGTGTTTAGGTTTGGAGTTCATATAATTTTTTCGAGCCTGCTATATTAATCACTTTTGGAAAAAAATGATCTACTTTTCAATGTTCCTTTTGGTAAAAGTGAACAGCTCTATCCTATTCAATGATAACGGGTATTCGAATGCCTAATAGCAAGTTTTAGCCAAATAATTGAAGAGAATATCAATAAAAAAACTGGGTTCTAACTTAAATAAAACTATAGAGCTCAGAGCTTAAGGACATAGAATTTGTGCATGGTAAATTTTGTCTGCTTTGACCATTCTTTGTATCAAGTTATTGAACACAGTAGCTTTGCTTTGAGACCTATTGAGGCGATAACTGAATTCATTTAGGTACCGCTCTATATGCTTTTCGCTTACCCATGAATAGGTGGTCCTGATCCAGGATTTGAATTGGTGAATCATCGTGTGCAATGCCTTGAAGTTCAGCCCATTGTTGCTGGGTATTTGCTTTAGTTGATACTCCTTGGAGATGGGGCCGTATCCACGCGATTCATCCGTGGTTATCTTTGCCGCGGCACTGATGTGCTTATCAAAAATACCAACCAAGGAATCTGATGAAAAGTCTTTGATTTTCAAGGAGTAAAACCGTCTTACCTTGCCTTCATCGGTTAATTGGACGGTGCATACCACTTTTTTCTTCTTGCTATCATAGCTCCTGCCGGGCTTGCCGGCTTCCTTGCCTCCCACGACAAGTTCGTCCACCTGTACGTTGCCATCCATGGGAGAGGCTCCACTGGATTTCATTCCTTCCCGAACTTTATGCATAAACAGCCTTGCGGATACCAAACTTGACTTTATGAAAAAGTGTATTTGCCATGGCTGATTCGGTCTTACTGCAAAGGTTACAGGTCCGTGAATAGTCTTTGCGTACCTGGCATCTGGTATGGCCACACTTTTTGCACTCATACCCGGATTCCCATTTGAGCTCGGAGAGATATTTCTTGCAATCTTCGTTAGTTTTGAGCCGAACAGAGAACTCCAGAAGGTTTTGTTCGTTAAATATATCCAAGTTAAGCTTCTATTTGACTATAAATATATGCATTTAAGGTGTGACCTCTATAAAAGTAAAAAGGAACTATACCTTGAATAGATCAAACTTACGTATATCTAATGGTTAAGAAATCCCATCAAACAAACTACTTCATTTTTTAAAACCTAAAAAAACTTTTCAATCCTATCTCTTTGGTGTTTATGTATCCATCTGAGAACTCTACTGTGAAATATTGATAATCGAGTAGGAAGATAGGGGTTAATCCCCTATCTGTCCTCTCACACCACCGTACGTACCGTTCGGTATATGGCGGTTTGTTAAAATAATGATGGCTGTGTTTCATTAGTCAGCCGTTGATAAGTGTTGGAAAACCCTGTATATCCCTGCTTTGTAAAATACGCATTGTTCAGGGTCGTACACAGTATCGGACTATGT
>Ga0307486_1000311_pt1 | contig 46849 bp, 49 predicted proteins | sample CBIW02metaG_FD_203663 | JGI IMG/M metagenome (GOLD analysis project Ga0307486, IMG submission 203663) | Sea-ice brine microbial communities from Beaufort Sea near Barrow, Alaska, United States - CBIW 0.2 | ecosystem: Environmental > Aquatic > Marine > Coastal | place: USA: Alaska | collected... | reverse complement strand
TCGGGTTCAGCAGCGAAATTTCAGGTCGTGGATGCGGGGCTTCCGATGGGTTTCGGCAGTTGCTTTCACTGGTGGGTAATTCGGCGCCCTCGCCCTACTGGTTTGGTCTGTGCACAGTTACTGCGCACGCACGCCACAATTGTGGTCGCGGCTAGGGCGCGAGGGCGCGAAAATGCCAGGCCACAGAAACGCCTCTCGGCGCGAGGCCGCTCGAAGCGGCTAATATTGGAGCCCGGGGTTACTGTGGCCCGGCATCGAAAAGTTTAGCAAAGAGCTCCCTGTGTACGTGCTCAGGCTGCGTTCCAGTTCGAGGGACAACCGAGCACGGCACGTGCAGTGAGCATGAGATTTCCGCCCGACGTTGCTCCCCGACCGATTGTGTGTTTGCGCCCAATTGCGAGACGTGCCTCGGTTTCAATTACCTGCGGATTTCGACACAAACAGGTTGCGATAACAACGTTTTCAGCACTTTTTAGTGATTTTACGGCCCATTTGTGCCATTATCAGTGACACCCGCAGTGTTGCGGGGCCGACCGCGTTAGTGTCAAAAAATGCTAGGAGAACCTCTGATGAATTCCAAGCCCCTACCCGCTGATCCCATGATTCGTGAGTTGGTTCGCCACGCGCAGAAAGCCCAGCTGAATCGACGCACACTGCTCACCGGAGCCGCTGTCGGCGCGAGCGGGCTCGCGCTCGCTGCGTGCTCTACCGGAACGGGCGAAGTAACCGCAGCCAAGGACGAAAGCGCTACCAACAAAAAGGTTCGTTGGGACAACTGGGCTCTTTATGTCGACGTCGATGACGCGGGCAACTATCCCACTATTGACGCTTTCGAAGCTCAGACCGGCATCTCGGTCGAGTACACCGAGGCAGTGGACGACAACAACACTTACTACGGCAAGGTGAAAGACCAGCTGTCACTCGGGAGAGACATTGGGGCGGATGCCGTCTGCCTCACCGACTGGATGGTCGCTCGCCTGATTCGTTTCGGCTACACCCAGAAGCTGGACTACGCCAACATGCCCAACGTGGCCAACAACCTGTTGCCATCGCTGCAGGACGTCGACTTCGATCCGGGTCGCGAGATGAGCGTCCCGTGGCAGGGTGGGTTCGCTGGAATCGCGTGGAACAAGGAACAAGTTCCCAATGGCATTAAGTCCGTCCAGGACCTGTGGAAGCCGGAGCTTAAGGGCCGCGTCGGGGCGCTATCTGAAATGCGCGACACGATGGGCCTGATCATGCTCGACCAGGGTGTTGACATTTCTGGGGACTGGGGCGATGACGAGTTCAACGCCGCGATTGAAGAGTTCTCGAAGCAGGTCGCTGACGGCCAGATTCGCAACATCAAGGGAAACTCGTACAAGGAAGACCTTGTCAATGAGGACACCCTCGCCGCGATCGTCTGGTCGGGCGACATCGTTCAGCTGAACGCCGAGAACGGTGACAAGTGGGACTTCGTCGTTCCCGACGCTGGTGGAACCCTGTGGAACGACAACTTCATGGTGCCGATCGGTAGCCCCGCGAAATCAAACGTTGAAGAAATGATCAACTACTACTACGACCCGGCTGTCGCTGCCGAGGTCGCCGCCTACGTGAACTACATCACCCCGGTCGCCGGAGCCAAAGAAGCCGCTGCGGCAATTGACCCGGAACTCGCCAACAACAAGCTCATCTTCCCCGACGATGACACGCTCTCCAAGGCTTTCGTATTCCGCGGCTTGGACAACTCTGAGGAGCAGAAGTACAACTCCGCGTTCCAGAGCGTTCTGCTGGGTGCGGCGTAATGGCAACAGGCACATTCGCCGAGAGTGGAGCCGACCTCGAACTGGTCGGGATTCATAAGCGCTTTCCCGGATTTACCGCTATCGAGGAACTCAACCTCATCGTCCCAGCAGGTTCCTTCTTCGCCCTGCTGGGGCCCTCTGGTTGCGGCAAGACAACCACATTGCGGCTCGTGGCTGGCCTCGAGGCTCCGACGGCTGGGCGCATCCTGCTCGGTGGCAAAGATGTGACCAACCAGAAGTCGTTCCAACGCCCGGTCAACACTGTGTTTCAGAGCTATGCGCTTTTTCCGCACATGACTGTGTTGGAGAACGTCGCTTTCGGGCTTCGCCGCCGCAAGATGGCCGACCCCGTGGATAAGGCACACGAAGTGCTGCGTCTCGTGGAGCTTGACCACCTAGCGAGCCGCCGGCCACAACAGCTTTCGGGTGGCCAGCAGCAGCGCGTTGCGCTGGCACGCGCCATCGTCAACCGTCCGGCATTGCTGCTTCTTGATGAACCTCTCGGTGCACTCGACCTCAAACTGCGTCGTCAGATGCAGCTTGAGCTCAAAGCGATCCAAGAGGATGTCGGCCTTACGTTCTTGCACGTGACTCACGATCAGGAAGAAGCCATGACAATGGCCGACACGATCGCGGTCATGAACAAGGGCCGTATCGAGCAGATGGGTGCCCCCCAGGATCTCTACGAACTGCCACGAACGTCGTTTGTCGCGAATTTTCTCGGCCAGTCGAACTTGTTCACGGGGCCGATCCTTGGCACGACGAGCGCAGGGATCTCCGTCGACGTTGCTGGCCAGAAGATCACCGTGCCCGTCGATCGAGCGCATCGCACCAGTGGCGAGATCACGATCGGCATCCGCCCGGAAAAGCTGACCCTGCACTCGAGCAAGCCCACCCACGATGCCGGTCTCAACGTGATGGGCCCGGGTCGAGTGATCGATGTCTCGTTCAGCGGAGTGAGCACGCAATATTTGGTCGACGTTCCTGGCGTCGGCAATCTCATCGTTTTCGCGCAGAACATGACGTTCGGCTCAGAAGTTCGGGAACACGACGAGGTATGGCTCAGCTGGAACATAGACCACGGTTTCGGTCTTGAAGACGATCCAGCGGACGTACCGCGGTTCTCCCCTGACCTCGACACTCGCACCATTGCCGCGCAGCATCTATTGGAGGAAGCGTAGCGATGGCTCTTGCCGCATTCTCAACATCAAATGCGCCCACTTCGACGGACACCTCCCGAAAGTCGAGTCCGGTAGCTCTCTTTCTGCTACTCCCAGGCATTCTCTATCTGGTTCTCTTTTTTCTCACTCCACTCGTTTCGCTGCTTTTGACCTCGTTCAAAGCACCGACGGAGTTCGGTGATTTCGGTGAGTTCAGTTATGCGTTCCGCTGGGAGAATTACGCAGACGTCATCACGACCTACTGGCCGCACATAATTCGTTCGTTCGGCTATGCGCTTGCCGCCACGTTCTTTGCCCTCATCATCAGCTACCCGCTGGCGTACTTCATCGGGGTCAAAGCTAGGCGCTGGCCGTTGTTGCAGAGCCTCGCTCTCGTTATGGTCATTGCGCCGTTTTTCATCAGCTTTCTCCTCCGTACTCTGGCGTGGAAGCAGATTTTCTCCGACGAATCATTCCTCGTGACCTCGCTGAAAGCGATGTCGGTGCTTGCGCCGGACGCTCACGTCACGGGAACCGCATTCTCAGTGATTTTCGGTCTCACCTACAACTTCATTCCGTTCATGACCTTGCCGCTGTATACGACTCTGGAACGGCTCGACGTGCGCTACCTCGAAGCGGGTAGCGATCTCTATGCCAGCCCGTTCCACGTATTCCGCAAGGTCACCATTCCGCTATCAATGCCGGGCATTGTGGCGGGAACCCTACTGACGTTCATTCCCGCGGCCGGTGACTACATCAATGCGAGCCGAGAGTTTCTCGGCGGCACCGGCACCCAGATGATCGGAAATGTGATTGAGGCGAACTTCCTTGTGCTGCAGAACTTCCCTGCCGGCGCAGCTCTCTCGATCCTCCTGATGTCAGTGATTCTCGTGTTCGTCAGCTTCTATGTGAAGAAATCCGGAACCGAGGAACTTCTGTGAAACACTCAATCGGCAAATGGGTACTGCCCGCCTACAGCGCGCTTGCGCTTCTCATCCTGATGATTCCGATCGGCTACACGTTCGTATACAGCTTCAACGACTCGCTCAAATCAAACATCGTGTGGCGCAGTTTCACCTTCGACAAGTGGCTCAATGTTTGCAACGTGCAGAACGGTGCTGTCTGCGAAGCCTTCGGTAACAGCATCTTCATCGCGGTGGTGTCGACGGTGGCGGCGACCACGCTCGGCACCATGATCGCTATCGCGATGGTGCGTTACCGGTTCAAGTTCCGCTCGCAACTGAGCCTGTTCCTCTTCCTTCCGATGGCAACTCCCGAGGTCGTACTGGGTGCCGGACTCGCTGCGCAGTTCCTGTCGATCGGCGTTCCCAAGGACATGACGACGATCATCCTGGCCCACACGATGTTCAGCATCAGCTTTGTGGTGGTTGCGGTGAAGGCTCGCGTGGCAACTTTGGATCCAGCTCTTGAGGAAGCCGGCAGGGACCTCTACGGGTCGGCGCTTCAAGTATTTTTGCGGATCACGTTCCCACTGTTGCTTCCCGGAATTCTCGCTGCAGCGCTACTCTCCTTCGCGCTGTCGTTCGATGACTTCATCATCACGAACTTCAACTCAGGCAATGTGTCAACGTTCCCGAAGTACATCTGGATTTCGGCGGCTCGAGGCATTCCCGCTGAGGCGAACGTGGTTGCTTCAGCGGTGTTCATTCTGGCGCTAGTCATTGTGGTTACCGTGCAGGTGTCTGGCGCTGCCCGCGCTAAGCGTCTCGCGAAGATTAACTAGGTCAGTTGAAATAGGTCGCGCGAACTAGGGCGCTCGACTAGGCCATGTGGCTTAGTCGAGTGTTGCGGCCCTGAAGAGTTTGGCGCACGTCGCGAACTCCTCTGCAGTGAGCGAGTAGCGGTGCGCGCGCGTAGTGAGTTCGCTCGCGCGTTCCGGGTTCAGCAGTTCTTGATCGTCGGCAATGCTGCCAGCACCGGATGCCAGTATGCGGCTGAAGGATGCGGCCCGGTCAAGAGCGACACCAAAATCACCGCGGAAGACTCCACGCAAGATCTGGTCAGCGAGGTTCTTGATCTCATCGGGTCCTGTGGGGTTTACGGCACCCGTAACGGCAGCATCAATGGTGGTGAGAGTATCGATGCCGCGCTGGAACAGGAGGCTTGTGCCCACAGCATCCTGCTGGATGACGGCCCGCAGTAGGTAGATGCGCCAGAGTGCACCTGGGAGGCTGCTGGCGCTTGAGCGTGACCACAATTCGGCGAGCGCGTCGATGCCGTGTTCGTCGGTGAAGGCGACGATGCGATCAAGGACGGCAGGGTCATCCGTGTCGCGTGCACCATCGATGAGCGCATGGGCTGTATCGTGGGCTGCGCGCATTATTTGGGCGGGATCTTGTCCGCCCTCGAATGTGTCAAACTTATCTGTCGAGTACTGCGTGGGCTTATGGAAATTTTCGGCCATAACCTCACGGTACGCTTAACATGTAGGGCCTGTAGCTCAGTTGGTAGAGCATCGGACTTTTAATCCGCGGGTCCCGGGTTCGAGTCCCGGCGGGCCCACATTTTTCTTACCGATTAGGCTGCTGTTGCTTCGAGATACTCGTCGCTTGGGCACTTGTATTTTGCCGTTTGCCCACACTTTCTGAAGCATCCGAAGCACTGAGGCATCTTCTTACGACATGCAGGTCGTCGAAGCGGTCGGCCTAGACATCGAGAGTCATGCCCGCCGAGGCGTGCCCAAGAATCTTCTGCGCGGTCTTCACGTTGGCGCCCGCCGAGATAGCGAGCGACACCACAGCGTGCCGGAGGTCGTGCGGCGTAGCTCGAGGTCTCAGCCAACCACTTCTGGATGCCCGCATGCGTGAGGCCGTCTAGAGGAGTCGCACTCCACTTCGGAATGATCGCCGATTTCACGATCGACTCGCAACCGTTCCTCGTCGACAGCTGGAGCTGAATCTGGGTCGCGAGCCAATGTTCTGCCCCGTCGGACACTGCGATGCGCGACTGGCTTACGAAGACGAACTCGCCGCGCGACTTCGAGCCCTCGACGTTCGCGACAAAATGGTCGGCCCAGCGCTTAGCCTTGAACCCGCGCTTGTCGGTCTGAGAGTTGTCGGGAAGCGGCACCTGACCCGATACCTCCGACCGGAAGACGTGTCGTAGGTTTGATGCTACTCACGGAACGACCTGTTCTCGTTCATGCTTTGCGGGTACCCCAAGCCAGCGGTATTAGCGCCGGGGAAAAAGAGCATGCCTCGTGTCGGTGGTGCGTCGTACTCTAAACTTGCCACTCGAGATAAATTGGAGTCACATTGAGCGTCAGCGATGCGTTTGCGAAGTTCCAGAAGACGGTCAACGCTGAACCCGATGCGGTCTCTGAAGCTCGTCGAAGAAGGGACCTTTTTCGAGGCGCGTTCGGACAGGAAGCCGATGTCCACGAGGTCGTGCCTTCGGGATCTCTCGCTCGCGGAACCCAGAAGGACCCGATTCACGACGTGGACCTAGTCATCGTTTTCGACGATGAGGACCATCCTGACTGGGGCACACCTGGCAGTTCTGCCGAAGACGCCCTTAACTACACTCGCGGCAAGGTGAACGAGTTGTTGGGCGCAACGCACGGGTCGTACGATCAAGTCGTCCGGCTGGCGAGATGGCGCAATCACGCGGTCAAGTGCTTCTTCGACGACCCGGAGGACGAGACCGGATTCACCGTCGACGCGATGCCTGCCCTCCGTCGCAACGGTCACTTCTATATCCCCGAAGCGAGTAGTAAGAAGTGGATCGAATGTGATCCGGAGGCACTAATTCGTGATGTAGCTAACCGCCACCACTCATGGAATAAGTTCGCCGGAACAATTCGAATGCTCAAGCGCTGGGGCGCCGACCAGGACATCAAGATCAAGTCTCTCGTTATGGAGGCTCTTGCTCTTGAACATGTCCCCGAAGGGGTCAACGATCAGGCAAGCGCGATCAAGCAATTCTTCGTGGCAGCGGCCTACGCCATCGAGGGGGGCGAGATGGTCACAGATCCGGCCGAGCTCTGCGGCCCAATTCAGATTGATCTCGACTACACCGAGTTTGCAACCCGACTTCGACAGGCAAGCACGGACGCGTCGGCGGCCATGGCTGCGCAAGTGAACAACGACACGTCATCGGCGATCGCTCATTGGGGAAAGGTTTTTGGTCCAGAGTTTCCCCCGCCTCCCCCTTCGGCGGGTCCAGCAATTCCGGCCGCAGTGCCCGCGGGCCCCCGACCGGTCAAGGACACTCCCCAAGGATGACTTCACGCCTAGCAGCTGCGCCCATGCTCTGGATGGATCAAGACCCGAAACGCCTAGCACGCGACAAGGCCGAGTTAGCCGCGTTCGCACCACTTCTACGTTACGTGGAGCCGACCTCGGATCCACAGACCCACGGACTGTGGCTCGGTCAAATTCCTCGATGGCCGTTCGAGCGCCTCCAACCCCTTGGCCTGGAGGTTCTTCTTGGCGGATCAGAATTCGAGCTGATCATGATCTACCCCTCAGCATATCCGATGACGCCCCCGACCTTCTTCCCCTCCAACGTCACACCTGAGCCCGTCGAGCAAAGCCAAGCAATCTGGCACGTCGCGCCGGGCGGATCTCTGTGCCTTCTACAAAGCACTGGCGGCTGGCCACCGGAAGCCAGCGTCACGGAACTGGTGCAGAAGGCTGCGGGCTGGAGAGTCGAATACGCGTTGATGAAGGCCGGAGTCATCGAGCAGATGACAACCAACGGCATCGTGAGCGACCCCGTGCTCGACTATCTAGTCACTGAGGTCGCGAGCGCGATGTCGGTTGAGGGCCACACGGACATACAATGATTAGCAGTCCGGACATCTTTATGACCCAGGACGCCGCGGCAAAGATCGCGGCGTCATCCTCCGATCACGGCAAGCTTTCCTTCATCCACAATGTGGCAGAAGACTTCTATCGCATAAACGTCGTTGAGATCGGTCCGGGCGTTCGATCCCCAGTAGTGATTCCCCCACCCTACGAAGTCCTCAGATGGGATGGGATCGGCTACGAGGGGCATTGGCTCAAACGAGTCTCTGACTATGTCAATCTCATGCATCGCGATTTGCTCCAGAGACCAACGCAATCCCTGTCCCTCGACGAGTTCCGATCTCACGTCCCAGAAGCGGTCGACCCGGGCAGTCAGACCGGACTGCTAATTACCTATGACTCGAACATAAGCGAGGAGCTTCGCGAGTTCGGAGTGACCGAGTACGCCGGTTGGCTTGTGCAGCGCGAGGGGGTCCGTCCGATAGACCTTGTCCTAGAACCAGCTGAGATTGGAATTCAGCAACTCGCCGGGCTTTGGCCGATCTCAGAACTTGCACTCGCTAGCGTCGCTCTAGTTGGATGCGGGAGCATTGGGGGCGCCGCCGCCGAAGCGCTGGCAAGATTCGGAGTCGGGACCGTCCACCTAATTGATCCTGACCGCCTTCGGTGGCACAACATATTGAGGCATATTCTCGGCCCGGAGAGCGTCGGCTCCCACAAGGCATCGGCTCTAAGTCGAGAGTTGACCAAGCGTTGGCCCGGGCAGGACTTTCGTGCGCACAAGGTTGACGTCGTGACCTCGGCACATGAGATAAGGCCCATATTTGGAGACGTAGATCTAATCATTTGCACAGCCGACGGAATCGCGGCTAGGCGCGTCGTCAGCCATCTCGCTAGACGAGCCAGGACACCCGCAGTCTTAGCCTGCGTGCTCGACAACGGCGCAGTAGGTGAGGTCATTCGTTTTCGTCCTACCCCCACCTTTGGCTGCCTCCTTTGCCTTCGTGCCGAACTCGAGTCCAGCGGTTCCATCGATGCGGAAGCGATTCAAGAACTCGATTACGGAACGGGTCAAGTGCACCTCCCGATGACCGCGGTTCCTCCTGACCTTCACTTCGTTGGCGCTCTGGCTGCGAAAGTGGCGGTTGCGACCTTGCTCGAGTCTCTGCATGGAGACCACACGCAGAGAGTCCCCAACGAGTACGCGATTCTGGGCCTTCGTCCGAGCGGGGACTTGGCTCCACCATTCGACCTTGATCGTGCTGGAAGCATCACCTGGAGGTCCCTGCCTGCCCCGAGAGCGAAATGTCCCACATGCAATCCGTAGTCGAAGATCGGCATGTTCGCCCCGTCATGATTTCTCGCGCGTGCATGCGAAAACTTTCCGAGCTTGCTCACCTCTCCGGTGACGGATCCGAGACCGGCGGAATCCTCCTCGGCCATGACAATCACGAGCAAATTCGAATTCTGCACGTGGGAGGCCCCGGCCCACGTGCGGTTCGACGCCCCAACTACTTCCTGCGTGACCTTGAGCACGCGCGGAATCTCGCTGAGCATGCGTGGGAAGCCGACGGAAGTGAGTGGATCGGAGAATGGCACACGCATCCGAAAGGTGCCCTCGTCCCGAGTCAGACCGACTTTCGCTCCTACGTTGCGCATCTAAATGATGCAGAGCTGCGCCTTGAGCGGTTCGTGTCAGTAATCATCGCCGACGGCCAGAACGGCGCTACAGCCGCTACAGCCGCTACAGCCGCTACAGCCGCTACAGCCTGGATTGTCTATCGCGATGCCGCATATCTCGTTCCAATCGCCATCGAAGAGGGGAAGTAATGCCCACTGAAGTCGAAAGAATCGATCCGATAGATCCGGTCTTTATCTCCTACCGTCAATCTGACGGCACACCGATCACCGAGGAGTTGGCATGGTTACTCAGGGCGGCCGGGGTGCCCGTCTGGCGCGACCGGGATGACCTACCACCAGGCGACACCATCGAGCGATTGCGCCAAGCTATCGATGAGGGGCTATCTGGTGCCGTGTTGGTGATCACACCAGAGACTGCCGATAGCCCGATAGTGAAGCACGTCGAAGCGCCCAAGCTTCTCGAACTACATGGCTCAGACACCGCATTCGCGTTGGGAATTACGAATGGACTCGCCAGAGCCGATGGAGGTATTGACTACGGGGCGCCAGACCGCTTGCTAGGCCTCGAGAGTCCGCAACTAGGTGGCGTCGATCAACACAGCGCGTCCCGTACGGGCCTCCTTGAGACGGTCAGGAAGATAGCATTTCACCGAATCTCGAGCTGCCGAACTCGTGTCGCCAGCGCCGACGCGACCTTGAGGGTGAGCATTCAGACCCGAAACTCCCCGCAGGTTTACGACCGCACCGAGAGCGAGCTAGACATTCGCGTTCGCCCCTCGGATCACGAAAAACTGCCAAGCCATGATGGCTTGCTCGATCTGAAGGACACACTAGGTCTGCTTCCGGATTGCATCACTCGTGCCAACGCGCGCCGCGTGGTCGTCACAGGTGGAGCTCACTTGTCAGTTGCGTTGGCGCTCGGGTGTGCGGTCCCTTCCTCGCGTGTCGGTCAGCTCGACGTCGTTTCTCAGCACGGCCAGACTTGGCATAGCGGCGGGGAGGCCGAATTCACTCAGCCATCACCGCTCCAACTCATCCGCGAAAGCTCGAACGTCAACCTGCCTCTTGGCCGACCGGCCGTTGCTGCATACATCGATCTCCTTGCCATCGGTAGCAATGCCGCGTTCGATCGGTTCGTTGACGAGAACGAGGCACAATTCGTAGCTTGGAAGCATTGGAGCCGGGTCGGAACCGACTCGGTCGATCCTGGCGATGGGGGAGCTGTCGCCTCCGAAATCGCCGCGTCGATTCGGAAACTTTCCGCGGACAATGGCAATGCTGTTGTTCATCTGTTGATGCGCTGCCCTTTCTCGATGGCAGTACTTGTCGGCCGTCTGACAAATACACTTCGCCTCGTCGCATACGAATGGGATGATAGCGATGAAGCGCTCGACACCACTGGGCGTCCGCAGTATGTACCCGTGATGAGACTTCGAGCCTCAGCCACGGCTGGCGTTATTGAGGAAGTGTTGGGCGTAGACGTTTGAACGGCCGCCGCACCAAAGCATTGCGAAGAGATACCCAATAGGCTGAATCGCCGCTATTCGCGAGAGCATGTCGGCTGGTTGCGCACGACTTCGGATTCCTTCCCCTAACCCGCACAAACCAAATAGTCTTGGGATTGCTCCGCGCGGCCCTCGAGCAATCGCGGGCGATCGTGACGCTCACAGAAGCCGGGTCGGCGCATGCTGCGGCACCGAACCGGCGACGCTTCACTGAGAGCGTCGTCCGTCTCCAACGGATTTCAACCCCGACGTCTGGAGAACGATCAGGAGCAACGGACGCCATGATTGAGGCCGCGAAGAAGTTGACGAAGTCCTACGTAAAGCACCTCAGTGAGATTGGTTTTTACGCGCAGTCGACCCTGTCCGCGATGTACGAGGTCGTGACGAACGCATTCGAGGACAAGGATCGCGGGGAAGCACCAGGGCGCAACGACGGTTTCTGAAATGCATCCAGCCTTCGACGAGGTGTGCGTACTACTCAAGGAGCTACTCGATGTCGAAGTTCCGCTGAGCGACCGTGCGGCCCTTCGGGCAAGCGCGAGCGCCACTGCGACACAAACTCCAGAAACCGGAGAAGCACCGCCGGTGTCGCCAGAACCGCCTCGTGCTGTCCTCGAAGCGGAAGTTGTTGCCATCTACTGGTGACCGGCAGGGCGAAAATGGATTCACTTCGCCAGTCAGTAGTGGGCCGCGCGTTCGTCTGGCTGGAGTCACTACCGCCAGGCGTGACAAGCGAAATGGAGTTCTTCATGGACCTCACGATGGCCCCCACCGCCCCTGAACGCACCGCCTCAGACTGGGAAACCGATCTCGCCGCGTTCCCCCAGCGAGGCTAATCATGCCACCGAAAGCCTCGCCGAGGCCGAAAAGGTCTCGCTCACGACATCGGATCGTACCCAAACTCGCGCATTTCTTGCGCACACCGGCACGCGGCCGCAATCTTCGCGGCCCACGCGACGGCTTCCTCGCGAGTCGCCAGTTCGAGTACGGTGAATCCTCCGTTGAGGTTTTTCGACTCCGGGTAAAGCTCTGTACTGACCTCGCTATCGCCGGAGATGCACACAGGGGCGACGTCTTCGTTGATTCCGCCACCGAAGACGTAAACTCCAGCATCCTTCGCGTCTTGGCTGACCGCGTGTGAGTCTCTCGCAACGTCGGACAGCTCTCTTTCGGGGATCTTCATGGCTTCGCTAGGGAGAGAATTTAGGTACTTCGCCATTGAGCGACTCGTCTGAGCATCACTGTTGTGCCTAGCGCAGCTAACATTGCTCGGGCCACCTAGAAGGATTCAGTCTCGCGCCAAGCACAGGAGCCCACCATGACATCCACTCCCCTTCGTATCGCCGTAACGGGCGGAAACGGCAAACTCGGTCGCGCCACCGTCGCTGGCTTACGCGCGGCTGGCCACACCGTGATCGTGCTCGATATAGCTGGCCCTGATCGCAACCAGTTCACCTATGTAGACCTCACCGATTATGGCCAGGTGGTGGATGCTCTCGCTGGCGTCAATGACCGCCACGATGGCCTGGATGCCGTTGCCCACCTCGGTGCGATCCCTGCCCCCGGTCTGTGGTCTGATGCCGCCACATTCCACAACAACATGAATGCCACCTTCAATGTGTTTCAGGCGTGCAAACGACTCGGAATCAAAACAATTGCGTATGCGTCTAGTGAGACCGTGCTTGGTCTGCCGTTCGAGACTCCCCCGCCGTACATCCCGCTTGACGAAGAGTACGAGACGCGTCCGGAGTCGACGTATTCGATGGTGAAGCACCTCGAGGAGGAGATGGCGCAAAAGTTTGTGCGCTGGGACCCAACGCTCAGCATCAGCGCACTGCGCTTCTCGAATGTGATGGACCCAGCTGATTACGCCGAGTTCCCGAGCTTTGATGCGGATGCTCGGCAGCGGTCGTGGAACCTGTGGGGCTACATCGATGCTCGCGACGGCGCCAACGCAATTCGTCTGGCTCTGGAAACTTCCCGCCCCGGTTACGACGTCTTCAACATCTTCGCCGCCGACACCGTCATGTCCCGGCCGAATGCTGAACTCGTAGCCGAAGTGTTTCTTGGGGTTGAGCTTCGTGGCGAACTCGGCGTCAATACGTCACTCACCTCGATCGCCAAGGCCGAGCGGTTGCTCGGGTGGGTGCCGCAGCACAGCTGGCGGGACTAAGTTCGGGCTCCCACGCCCAGGCGCATCGTTAGCCCGCCGCAGCCGCCGAGAACCGTTGCACAGTTTCGGAACTGAACACGAACTTGCGGCGTCTGAGCCACAGAGGCAAGCCGCGGGCATGCATGATGCTGACGTCGTTGGGGGCACTTTTTGAATGTGATAGATGCCCGATCGACAATCGCGAGCATGGTGTGCGCTTCGACGGGAATGCCCGTCACTACAGTGAGCAGTTTGGATGCCTGCTTCGCCACGAGCGGCTCAGCAAGCTAGCAGCACGCGAGCTACTCGATACCTGTGAGAACATGAGGACATGACAGTTAACGCCGGGTGGTATCCAGCTTCAGACGGTTCTACTCGGATGCAGTGGTGGGACGGTGGCGCATGGCGTGATGAATTCGCCGAGCCACAAGGTGCCGATCTCGCGAGGTTCGAGAACCGAGAGAAGCAAACTGCAGCCGCGATTGTGCCAGAAGAACCCCAGCATCCCCAAGACACGAAGATCAATGTGTTCAACTCGATGAAGATAGCGAAGACGCTGCAAAAAGAGAATCAACGACTGTCGAAATTGATCGACGACCACGGTCTGCTGGAAGTCGCCGAAATTGACGCTCTGCGCGTCGCCCTCAAAGAGCAAATCCAAACGACTGAGACGTCACTTCATAATCTGTCCGTCGAGATCAGCGCGAGAAAGAACGAACTATCGGTAGCCAACAGCATGATTCTCGATGTCCGCACGGCCCATGAACTTCAAGAAGTCGGGCTCTTTGATTTCGAGCATCCAGCCGAAAACTCCGTTTCGCTAGGTACTGAGCTTGCCGCAGTCCGCAGCGCAATCAAGAGCATGGTGCAACAGCGAACTGCAATAACCGCGACGACGAACTTTACTTTCAACAACTCTGCGAGCAAGGGCAAGAAATTCGTCAAAGATATCTCCAACATCATGCTTCGTGCCTATAACGCGGAGTCGGAGAACGCTATTAAGACCGTGCGCGCGGGAAACCTAGGTGTCGCTCAAGAGCGCCTTTCGAAAGTGAAGGACCAAATCGCGCGGCAAGGAACAATGGTCGACCTTCGCGTCGCCGAGAACTTCCATTCACTACGACTCAAGGAACTCGAACTAGCCTCCCGACACTTGCAGGCGCTCCAAGCGGAGAAGGAGGCAGACCGAGAGCGCCGAGCAGAGCTCGCAGAACAACGCAAGGCTTAGGCAGAACTCAAACGCGAGCAAGAGCGGCTCGACAAGCAGAAGTCCCACTACGAGAGCACCCTGGCCGCACTTGTAGCCAACGGCGACACGGAGGGCGCGGAACGAATGCGGGCACTTATTGCCGATGTCGATCGAGCGATCGAAGATGTGGATTACAGGGCCGCCAACATTCGTGCGGGGTATGTCTACGTCATCTCTAACGTCGGGGCGTTCGGCGAGCACATGGTTAAGATCGGAATGACGCGGCGACTTGCTCCTATGGACCGGGTCACCGAACTGGGCGATGCATCAGTTCCCTTCAGATTCGACGTTCACGCTCTCTTCTTTGCAAACGATGCGATCGATATCGAGGCTATGCTTCACCGCCAGTTTGCAGAGCACAGAGTTAACAAAGTTAATCTCCGACGCGAATTTTTCCGCGTGACGCCAGCAGATGTTCTCGACGCGTTGAAGGAACACAATGTTGAGGTGCTTGAGTTCAAAGAGTCGGCCGATGCGCCAGAATTCCGAATGAGCGGCTCCAGCCCCGACTCAGCCTCTGTAACGGCGTAGCGAGACCAACTCTCCCGCCAGCGGCACGCACGCCCCCAAATCGGGCCACAAAACCTCCGAGATACCGCACAAAACCGGGGCACACCGCAACTTGCCGCAGGATGTTCACCGCGCATCCATCTAGAAGTGCTGGACTAGAGCCATGACCGGCTACGCGTCACAATATCCACGGCCTGACCATTTCGTGTTGCATCTGAGTGACACGCATTTTTTGGCGAGTAAAGGAAAGCTGTACAACACCCTCGATAGCGAGGAGAAGCTGCGCACACTGTTTTCCGAACTCGAAGCATCCGGTTCCCGACCTGAAGCAATCATCTTCACCGGTGACCTCGCCGACAAAGGCGAAGCCGACGCTTACCGGTCGTTACGCGCGATTGTAGAACCCGCTGCGAAACGTATCGGTGCACAAGTTGTGTGGGTCATGGGCAACCACGACGACCGCAGTACCTTCGCGACAACGATGCTCGATGAGGCCGCGTCCGAAGAACCCATCGATCGTGTCATCGACATCAACGGGTTGCGCATCATCACCCTCGACTCCACCGTGCCCGGCCACCACTACGGACACATTACGGATGCCCAACTGCTGTGGCTGCAGAATGTGCTCGCCACCCCGGCACCCCACGGCACCCTCCTCGCCATGCACCACCCGCCGGTGCCCAGCATGCTTGACCTTGCCGTGACCGTCGAATTACGTGCACAACAAGAGCTAGCTGCAGTGATTCGGGGCAGCGACATCCGCAGCATCATTGCCGGACACCTGCACTACTCGACCACCGCAACCTTCGCCGGAATCCCCGTCTCGGTCGCCTCAGCGACCTGCTATACGCAAGACCTCAACGTTGCGGTGGGTGGCAGTCGCAGCAGGGATGGTGCACAATCGTTCAACCTGATTCATGTGTACGACGAGACCGTTCTACATTCGGTAGTACCCCTCGGCGAGTACGACAGCCTGTGCTACGTAACCACGGACGAGACTGCGGCGATACTCGCTAAGCACAGCATCACGATTGCCCCCGCCACCAACCCGCACGTCGTCGCCAGCAGCATCCCGGCCTAAGCCTCGCTGCTATTCCGTTTCGGGCAGCTCCCACGGCGCCGCGATCGGGTAGTACTCGTCGAGGAATGAGCCAACAGCCGCCGCGCGATCTTCCGCCGCAACCTCAGGAAAACTGCCGTCGTTGAGGCAGAAGAAGTCACTCGAGCGCTTTCGCAGCAGCGCCCGCATTTTGCGCAGCCCCTCGAGCGACGTCGTGTCGACATACTTGACCTTGGCATCCGCCTGCACCATCGCTTTGCCGCTCAGCAGCGCGTAGTAGTGGTACAGCGAATTCGTCACCGAAATATCGGTAGCCTGACGGAACGCACTTGCGCTTGTGCGCGCAAAGTCTTCGGGAAACTCCTGCTCGAGCTCCTTCAATACCGAAACCCGCAGCGGGGTCGCCGCGTGCTCAAGATGGCGAGTGATCGTCGCGCCAAACTTTTGCTGCAGCAGCCGACGGTTCACCCGAGCAGCGTTCTCAAAACCGGACCGTTCGATGCTGCTCTCCCCCAGACCGATGCGAGTGCGTGCCTCAATGAACTTCGAAACACCACCCGGGGTGAAGAAAGCGGCAGGACTTACCGAGCGACCGAAGAACATGTCGTCATTGGAATACAGGAAGTGCTCGCTGAGACCTGGGATGTTGTGCAGCTGGCTTTCCACCGCGTGCGAGTTGTGGGTCGGCAGGTCGTCGTGGTTAGCAAAAAAGTCTTCGCTGCGCATCAGCGTGACCCGCGGATGCTCGGCCAACCATGCCGGACGCGGTGAGTCCGTCGCGATGTAGATATTGCGAATCCACGGAGCGAACAAGTGCACAGATCGAAGAGCGTACTTCAACTCATCCAACTGTCTATAGCGTGCCTCGGAGTCGTCACCCTCACCAACAACGAAATCTGCCATGCGGGCAGCCCGTGCCTTCTGCCATTCAAGTTCAGCGCCATCAACCCACGAGAACACGATGTCAATATCAAAATTGATATCGCTGGCCAGAGGCTCGAACATTCCGTTCAACGTCGGCCATGATTGACCATAAAATTCGACGGTGTCATCAATCGCTTCGGTGCGAGGCACCCAGCGACGCATCAGAGCGTTCGGATTGGGCGCAACAACCTCATCACGCACGTACTCCCACAGCTCCAAGCGCACTCCAAATGGCGCATCGAAACGAATGCGACCCGAGGGCTCGACCCTCGGCCGAAACAACATCATTGCTTTCGCCTTGATCGCCGAGGTCAGAACACCATCAGCGACAAGCACAGGGCTGTCGCGATCATCCGACGGATACGGCTTGCCGTTCTCTTTGATGCGCGCTGGCTTCACATAGAACGGCTCGTTCTGGCAGGCGGCGACCAGTGCAAAACCTAGGGCCTTGCGATCCTTTATATCGACAGCCAACACGGGGGTTTCGCCATCGCCACGAACCAGCAGAAACCGGATGCCAGCGTCGTCGAGCACACCACGAAGAAACAGCAGGTCGTCACGCACAGCTTCGCGCGGCGTCAACGTGTCATTGCTGAGTGCGAGCAGTCCATCGTGCAACACAACATCGTCGCGGTTCACCACCGCGGGAGAGGAAACATGGTCAATCATGGGGGCCCCGTCGTTAAAGATTGGCTGAGCTGCCCAGCGACCGAAAATCGGCGAGGCGTAGCTTCTCTGAGAATAGCCTGACCCACTGAGAAACGGCCGGATTGCGGCCGGATTACGACCCGCCTAGCCTCGCTACACCGACCTACATGTGTCCGAGCTCGTAAACCACGACACTCGTAATCATCGGGTTCGTTTTCGCCAGCGCGAGCGCCGCATCAATGTCTTCTGCGGCAATTACCGAATAGCCGGTGAGCGCGTCGAGGCCGAAGTCGAGTGCAGTCGCTCCCTCACGGGTTACTTCAATGCCAGCGCTGAGCGGATTCCCGGGATCGACCATCGCGTCTCCGACCTCACCGAACCACTTCATCCACGCCGCACCAATTTCGGGGGTTGGCTGCTCGAAACCCTTGTAGAGGAAAAGGAACTTTTTCACGGTTTGCTCTCTCCGCCTAGCGACGGCATCCGCGTCGTCGCGCACCCACACGGTGGCTGGCTTAGCAGCAACTTTACGCCGATCATCCCTATGATTATTGAGCGATGCTCGATAGAATAGACGCACTAGTTTGGAGGCTCACATGTTTGATTTTCCCTGGTGGATTATCGGAATCCTCGCGTTTGCCGCCTACGCCGCTCTGATTGTTGTAGCGCTCACGCAGGTCTTCAACTCCACTATGCCGACGAACACCAAGCTGCTCTGGCTGATTGTCATTCTGATTGCGCCATTCCTCGGGCCCCTCATTTGGTTTGCCGTCGGTCGCAATTCGGCGCTGCTCTAAAGTACGTCGCCACCGAAGCCAACACCCACGAGTTCGCGGGTTGCCACAACCTGCGCAAATTCGTCGTGCAGATTCACACCGGTGATGCGCGAGAGCATGTCTGCACTCACTTCATCGCCATACGGGCCGATGCGATCAAAGGTATGCGTCGCATCCAACACAAATTTTACGTCGTAGCCGAGATTGCCACCGACCCTCGCGGTCGTTTCGCAGCAGTGATTGGTGGTGATTCCACACACCACAATCGATTTAATGTCGGATGCCCGCAGCCAGGCATCAAGATCGGGGCTGCCATGAAAGCTCGAGTTCACACTCTTCGTTACGAGCAGTTCTGGGGTCCCCGAGAGCACGTCTTTGAAGGCGTTGCCTGACGCGCTCGGGTGTAGTGGTGATGCGGGATCCGTGGAATCGTGTCGCACATAGACGATGGGCCAGCCTTCGCGGCGCCAGTGCCCGATCAGCATGCCGATATTCGAATCGCAGTCTGGATTGTTGCGTGGGCCCCAATAGTCGGCGTTGTCGAACGCCTTCTGCACGTCTACGACAATGAGCGCTGCAGTCATGACGACCTCCGAGAGTTAACCGACGCTTACCCCAAACAATAGTCCTAAGAGGTAGGTTGCGGCGGCGGCTCCGTAGCCGATGGCGAGTTGTCGCAGGGCACGTTTGAGGGGTGACGCCCCCGAGAGTAGGCCGACGATGGAACCGGTGACGAGCAGGGCAACCCCCACGAGCCCGGCCGCGATCAGCACCGCGGTGATGCCTTCGGCACCGAACAGGTATGGCACTACCGGGATGACGGCGCCGGAAGCGAAGAAGGCAAAACTAGATGCGGATGCTCCGAGCGCCGACCCAATCGGATTGTGGGCGGCAGTCGCTGGCTCTGGTTGGGCATCCCGCCCGGACAGCACTTCGGCGGCCTGAAGTTCGGCGTCCTCGCTGCTCAAACCGCGAGCGCGATACACGAGTGCCAACTCGTTCTCGTTGACATCAAGGTTGGTGACGGAGTCTGTAGAGATTGGTCCGTGAGCGGCCGCATTTTCGAGTTCAAGCTGCGAGCGCACTGACACGTATTCGCCGGCCGCCATCGACAGAGCACCGGCGAGCAGACCGGCAACCCCGGAAAGCAAAACGACGGCAGTGGGCAATCCTGCTGCACTCATGCCGAGGACGAGGGCGAGATTGGAGACGAGCCCGTCGTTGGCTCCGAACACGGCGGCACGGAATGTTCCCGAGAGCCGCTGGCGGCCACGAGTGGCGAGTGCGCGCACAACTTCTTCGTGCACGGCTTCATCGGCGGCCATGGTGTCTGTCGCGTCTGCGTCATCGAGGTATGGCGAACGCGATTCTGCACGCTGAGCTAGCGCGAGTACGAATACTGAACCGAAACGGCGGGCCAAGAAGCCGAGCATCCGGGTGCGGGGATCAGTGGGCAGCGGACGACCCGCATGCTCCCCCAGCAGTGTCAACCAGTGATTTTCGTGACGCTTTTCTGCCGTAGCGAGGGCCAACAGGATCTCTCGCTCTTCGCCGCTTCGGCGGGATGCGAGATCACGATAGACGGCAGCTTCGGCTCGTTCGGCGGCGAGATAGCGTCGCCACCGCCGAACCTCGCGGGTTCCGGGTGTTGACGTCATGCGGTGTACTCGACTCCCCAGGTCGCCGAGAATTCGACGCCGGGCTCGAGCCACAGCAATCCGCGGCCCGTGTTGAACGCGTTCGGTGCGGCGGTCATGGGTTCGATCGCCACAGCTTGCCGCACACCGGTGAGAGTGGGAAAGTTTCGGGGCGTGAAGAGTTGAATGAAGTCGAACGCGTCATCAACAGTGACTCGGAGTTCGCTGCCGCTTGGCGCAGTAAGTCGTGCCGCAACGCCGTCGACAACTTCGACTCCGGCGAATGCGGTGTCGAGATCAAGCTCACCGACCAGCCGTCCACCGCTCAGGTCAAACTCGGTGCCCGCTACGGCGATCTCGCCCGTGGGAATCAGCCGCTCGTTCGACTCGAAGCGGGTCGCGGCGGACAGTGTGAGAGTGAGCTCCGCAACAGGAGTGTCGCCGATCTTGAAGAAGGGGTGCGCGCCGAGCGCATACGGGGCGGAGGGTTCCGACAGGTTCGTTGCCGTGTGGGTGACACGCAATCCACCCTCGACCAGCTCGTATCGCACCGTCGTGTGCACATGGAAGGGGTACCCGTGCTGCGGAAAAATTGTGGCACCCAAGGTCACCGATTCTGGTGTGCGTTCAACCAGCGAGTATCCGGTGTTACGCAGCAGACCGTGGATAGCGTTGTTGCGATCGCCCTCGGTGATATCTAGTTGCTGAACCTTGTCGTCGAGCATCCACCGCCCGTCTTCAACACGGTTCGGCCACGGCACCAACACGATGCCATCCGCAAAGGGAGGCATGTCAGTTTCGGCGTACGATTCCACCAGCTCAACATCGCCGATACTGAATTCACGCAAAGACCCAGCGAGCTCGGTTATGGTTGCCCGCGCCTCTCCGCTCTCAGTGGCTCGAGAAATGATGTACTGGGTTCCGGTAGGAGCGCTCACTGCATCAGCCTACCGGCGCAGAGCCCACAACAAGGAAGCACCCATGTCTGATATTCGCGACGACGTACTCATCGATTTCGAGGCTGTGTTCGGTCATTCTGCCGCTGGCGTCTGGTCTGCCCCCGGTCGTCTCACTCTGCTCGGCAGCTCCGACTTTCCTGACACGGATGCCGAACTTGCGATCGGCATCAACCGGAGAACGGTGTTGGCTGCTGCGGCCCGCCCCGACCGCACCGTGCGCATCGCTAGTGCGCTCGTTGATGAACTCGTGACGGTGGGGCTTGATGAGTTGTCCACCGCCGAGACCGAAGGGTGGAGTCAGGTTGCTCTGGCCATCGTGCACGAGGTGATGGTGACATCTGCTGACCCAAGCGCACTCGCCGGTGTTGACGTTTTCATCGATACGACGGTTCCTGTTGGTGCCGGTCTTGGCTCGTCGGCGGCGCTCGAGTCCGCACTCGCGTTGGCTCTGACTGACCTCTGGAATTTGGGGGCACACGTTGCTCAGATCCCTCATCACCCCGATGCTGCCGCGAGTGTTTTCGCGCTCGACGATCATGCTCTTGTGCGTTTAGAAGGCGAGACTCGACCCGAGCCGCTCCCTCTCGATTGGCAGACTGCTGGGCTCGAACTGTTGGTCATCGACACCGATGCGCCCACGGCTGACGCTCTTGAAACCGCGATTGCCGACGACGACGTTCGCCGTACTCTGCACATGGTCACCGAAAATCAGCGTGTGCGCGATGCCGCATTGGCGATCCGCGACGAGACACCACGCCTGCTGGGTGCGCTACTCGATGCGTCACACGTGAGTTTGCGCGATGACTATGGCATCTCGACAACTGAGGTCAACCTTGCGGTTGAGACTGCGGTGACCGCTGGCGCCTTAGGGGCGCGGATGCTCGGCCGACCGTTCAGCGGAGTTGCCATCGCCCTCGTCGACACCGACACGGCATCCCGCGTTCGGGTCGCACTCGATGGCGCGTTTGCGGAGCACGCCATGGGGCAACCGACCGTGGAGGCAATCTCTCCGTCGATGGGTGCCCTGCGCGATCGCTAGGCGAGTACCTTGAGCACGAAGGCGACCATGAACCCGATCGCCACCGCCGTGCCGACCCACACCCACAGTTGAGCCCACGGAAAACGACGCTTTCTAGGGGCGCGATGAGCAATGGGATGTTGCGGATTCGCCGGAGTCGCCGGAGTCGCCGCAGATTTTTGTGCGGACGTCTTTGTCTCAGACCCACGCTTTGTGGTCATGATTAGAGCCGTTCTGCAGCGTCGACGACGTTCTTGAGGAGCATGGCGCGCGTCATGGGGCCCACTCCGCCTGGCATGGGCGAGAGGTAGCCGGCGATCTCGGCAACGCCAGGATCGACGTCACCAACGAGTCGGCCTTTGCCTGTTTCGGGGTTGATGACGCGGGTTATTCCGACGTCGAGTACTGCAGCACCGGGCTTGACCCACTCGGGGCGAATGAGCCCGGCTGAGCCGACTGCTGCGACGACGATGTCGGCTTGGCGAACGTGAGTCTCCAACTGCGTGGTGCGGGAATGCGTGAGGGTGACTGTGGCATCCAGTCCCTTGCGGGTGAGCAACAATCCGATGGGGCGACCAACGGTGAGCCCACGACCGACTACAACTACATGCTTTCCGGAGGTTCCGACGCCGTAGCGCTCAAGCATTTCGACAATTCCCGCCGGAGTGCATGGCAGCGGCGAGTCGAGCTTCGTGCCAACGCCAAGCACAAGGCGACCGAGGTTGGTTGGGTGTAATCCGTCGGCATCCTTGGCCGGATCCATCAGTTCGAGCATCGCGTTCTCATCGAGGCCGGCGGGAAGCGGCAGCTGGATGATGTATCCGGTGACGGCAGGGTTTTCGTTCAAGGCGACAATGGCATCCCGAACTTCCTCAGCGGATGCCGTGGCCGGCAGATCGACGCGGAACGATTCAATGCCAATCTCGGCACAGTCGCGGTGCTTGCCTGCGACGTAGGAACGCGAGCCTGGATCATCACCAACGAGCAGGGTGCCGAGGCCGGGCACGATGCCGCGGGCCTTGAGCGCTTCGACGCGTTCGCGCAATTCATTTTTTATTGCGGTAGCGGTGGCAACACCATCAAGCTTTACTGCGGTCATCGTTTTCCGTTCGAATCGGGCCAAAGCGTTGATCGGCCATCTGCACAACTGCCTCGTCCATTAAACGCTACAGAGCCTGCCTCCACGAACACGTGGCGACAGGCTCTGCATCTCTCAGCGGCGAGCAGCGGGTTATGACCAGCTACCAGGGCTGTCGAGTCCCTCATAGAGTGGGAAGGCATCGGCGAGCGCGCGGGCACGGGCCTGCAGTGCGCTGAAGTCTGCACCGGGCTTGAGGGTTTCTGCGATGATGTCCGCGACTTCCGTGAATTCGGCATCACCGAATCCGCGGGTGGCGAGGGCTGGCGTTCCGATTCGCAATCCGGAGGTCACCATGGGTGGGCGTGGGTCGGCGGGAACCGCGTTGCGGTTGACGGTGATGTCGACGGAGTGCAGCAGATCTTCGGCTTCTTGACCGTTGAGTTCTGACTTGCGGAGGTCCACGAGTACGAGGTGCACGTCGGTTCCGCCCGTAAGCACGTCGATGCCGAGGTCCTTCATGTCATCGCGAACGAGTCGCTCAGCGAGAAGTCGTGCGCCACGAAGCGTGCGCTCTTGGCGGTCTTTGAACTCGTCAGTTGCGGCGAGCATGAATGCGGTCGCCTTTGCAGCGATCACGTGCATGAGCGGTCCACCCTGCTGACCGGGGAACACGTTGGAGTTGATTTTCTTAGCGATGTCAACGTTGTTGGTGAGAATGAAGCCCGAGCGGGGTCCGCCGATGGTCTTGTGCACCGTCGACGAAACGACGTCCGCAAAAGGTACTGGGTTGGGGTGCAGGCCGGCAGCAACCAGACCGGCGAAATGGGCCATGTCGACCCAGAGCACGGCGCCAACTTCGTCAGCAATCGCACGGAAGGCAGCGAAATCGAGCTGGCGAGTGTAGGCCGACCAGCCGGCAATAATGACCTGAGGCTGAACTTCGATGGCCTTAGCGCGAACGTCAGCCATGTCGAGAACGCCGGTCTCTTCGTTCACTCCATAGGCGTGAGCCTCATACAGCTTGCCTGAGAAGTTGAGGCGCATGCCGTGCGTGAGGTGTCCGCCGTGGTCGAGCGAGAGGCCGAGGATGCGGTCGCCGGGCTTAGCGATAGCCGACAAGACAGCAGCGTTAGCGGATGCACCCGAGTGCGGCTGAACGTTCGCGAATGCGGAACCGAACAGGCTCTTGGCTCGTTCAATAGCGAGGCGCTCAGCAATGTCCACGAATTCGCAACCGCCATAGTAGCGACGACCGGGGTAACCCTCTGCGTACTTGTTGGTGAGTACGGACCCTTGGGCCTCGAGAACGGCGCGGGGAACAAAGTTCTCACTCGCGATCATCTCAAGGGTATTGCGCTGGCGTTCTAGCTCTTGGCCAAGAACGGCGGCGATCTCAGGGTCGACCTCGGAGAGAGGCGAAAGGAATGTTGACACAGATGAACTCCTCGTGACGGGGTGGATACGTCAAATCTACCGGGTGCTGGTCACGGTAGCGAGAGATCTCGAACATCCATACCGGACCTATGCTGATGGGCATGAGCGTACAGATCGTCCACTCCGCCAAACTCGTCACGGGGCCCGTTGTCGTTGACGATGGCTGGGTGGTGTTCGCCGACGACATGATCACCGCTATCGGTAGTGGTGACACCTGGCACGAGCACACGACTACTGCCACGAGCGTGACTGACGCTCACGGACACTTTCTCACTCCCGGATTCGTCGACATCCACTGCCACGGGGGTAACGGCGCTGCTTTCGACGACGGCCCTGACGCGATTCGGACTGCACTCCGCGCGCATCGGGCCAGCGGAACGACCCGCTCGGTCATCTCACTTGTCAGCGGCAACCACGCGAGCCTCGTTCAGAACCTTTCAGCAATCGCCGAACTTGCCGCTAGCGATCCGCTCATCCTCGGCAGTCACCTGGAAGGGCCCTTTCTCCACCCGTCATTTAAAGGCGCCCACAGCCCAGAGGTACTGCGCAATCCGACGGCACGCGAGATTGACGAACTGCTCTCGGCAGCAAACGGCACGCTGCGACAGGTCACCCTCGCCCCAGAACTCGACGGGGCGCTGGACGCGATCGCACAACTGAGCTCCGCTGGCATCACGGTCGCCATCGGCCACACATCGGCCGACTACGACCAGACGCTTGCCGCGATCGACGCGGGAGCGCGACTGCTCACCCACACCTTCAATGCCATGCACGGAATCCACCACCGCGAGCCGGGGCCAATCACCGCGGCGATCAGTCGGGAGTCGATGATTCTTGAGGTGATCAATGACGGCGTGCACGTGCATCCGGATGTCGTGAAGATGCTATTCGCGTCGGCCCCGGGACGCGTTGCTCTTGTCACCGACGCGATGGCAGCGGCGTGCTCACCTGACGGGCACTACCAACTGGGTTCGCTCGACGTCACCGTCACCGACGGGATTGCCAGGCTCAGCGACGGCGGTTCAATCGCGGGGTCGACCCTCACAATGGATGCCGCAGTGCGACGCGCCGTCACCGAGGTCGGACTGAGCCTTCCACAGGCGGTTGCCGCGGCCACCGCCGTGCCCGCGAAGGCGATCGGGCGCTCCAGCGATCTGGGATCGCTTGCTCCCGGATTCGCCGCCGACGCCGTGCTGCTCGATGCCGACCTTAGGGTACAGGCGGTGTGGGCTGCTGGTCGCGAACTGCCGCGGCCCGAGCTTCCCGTCGCCTGAGCATTTCGCCACCAACGATCGCAAAAACAACGGCGACACCAAGGATGACGGCATCAACGATGGGCAACGACAAGATTCCGTACTGATCGAGCAAAATGCCGCCGACGAGTGCGCCACCGCCGATTCCGATATTGAACGACGTCGTCAGGTAGGCCGAGCCGACATCACGCATGCGTGGTGAAGCAAGTTGAAGCATCCGCGTTTGGATCATGGCTGGCACTCCACCGAAGGCGATACCCCAGATCACCAAGACGGGAATCATGATCCACGGCTCTGCAGGGAAAAGGCCGAGTAGCGCTGCACAGAGAGCAACGAGGGCAACGGTGACAGGGATGATGCTGCGACGGAACCTGTCGGCAAGAATCCCTGCGAGCGCAAGTCCCACCGCACCCGCCGCACCGAAGATGAGCAGTAGACCGGCGACGGCACCGGACTCGGTGCCTGCCGGACCGATGAGGTAGGGCACGATGTAGGTGTAGAAGAGGTTGTGGCCGAGCATCACGAGCGCGACCAAAATGCACACGTAGACAACGCCAGGCACTGAACGGTCTTTGCGCAGCGGGATGGAAATTTCTCCCGTTGAGAGCGGCTGCTTGTGATCGACGGGCGGAAGCACGCGCACCACCGTGATCGTGAGCGCCAAGATGATGATCGCAATCACCACGAAGGCGAGCCGCCAGCCGAGGGCGTGGCCGAGCGCGGTCCCGACGGGTACGCCGAGCACGAAGGCAGCTGTTGCGCCTGCACTGGTTACCGCGACCGCACGTCCGACCTGATGCGGCGGAACAAGGTGCGCAGAATAGGCACCAACTACCGCCCAAAACAGTCCGTGCGAGAGCCCGCCAATGACACGCGCGACAACCAGTACCGCATAGTTCGGCGCTGCTGCCGCAAGGAGGTTGCCGACGACAAAGACCAGCAGCACGACGATAACGAGGGACTTGCGGGAATAGTTGCGCGTGAGAGCAGCCAGCGGAGCCGTTGAGATCACAACGGTGGCAGCAAAAATCGTGATGAGCAGGCCGACTTGCGACTCAGAAACAGCAAGTTCGGCGGCAATCTCGGGCAACAATCCGGTAGGCAACCACTCGCTCGTGACTGAGGTGAAAATCAGTGCCGAAAGAGTGAAAAGGCCCGCCCACGGAAACGCTTGTGACGAAGGCGAAGATGGAGAAGTGCGTGGCGTGCTCATGTTCGACTGAGTCTATCGCTGGCACCGGTACGCTAATTCCGTGACCACCTCAACGCACTGGATCGTAACCCTCACTTGTGACGACAAGCCCGGCATCGTTCACGCCATCAGCGGCGCCATCGTTGAGGCCGGCGGAAACATCACCGAGTCTCAACAATTTTCCAGTGGTGATACTGGCCGTTTCTTCATGCGCCTCCAAGTGGAATCGGATGCTTCGCGCCACGTTTTCGAGCAAGCTCTTGCCCCCGTCACTGAGCGGTACGCAATGGAATGGCAACTCGACGTTGTGGGGCGCCCTCTGCGCACACTCGTTCTGGCATCCAAATCTGGACACTGCGTCAACGACCTGCTGTACCGTCAGCGGGCCGGGCAACTCGCAATCGACATGCCGCTCATCATGAGCAACCACCCCGACCTGGGTTCGCTCGCCGAGTTCTACAAGGTGCCGTTCGAGTCGCACCCCGTGACAACTCCGGGCCAGAAGCTGTCGTTCGAAGACCGCATTCTTGAGGTCGTGGAACAGCACGACATCGAACTTGTTGTGCTTGCCCGCTACATGCAGATCCTTTCGCCCGAACTGTGCCAACAGTTGAGCGGCAAGATCATCAACATTCACCACTCGTTCCTGCCCGGCTTCAAGGGCGCCAACCCCTACAAGCAAGCGCATGCTCGTGGGGTGAAGCTCATCGGCGCCACCGCCCATTTCGTGACGAGCGATCTCGACGAGGGGCCCATCATCGAGCAGAACGTCGTTCGGGTTGATCACGCGAGCACTTCGAGTGAACTGGTCTCCATTGGTCAAGACGAAGAGAGCCGCACCCTCACTCAGGCAGTGAAGTGGTTTGCCGAAGATCGCGTACTGCTCGACGGAGCGCGCACGATTATTTTCCGCTAGTCAGTGACTATCGAATCAACCTCATCGTTCAGCTCGGGCAGCTGTTCCATCGCTTCGGCGGCAGTAAACGGGCGCTTGAGAAAGAGCACGTCGCTCAGCAACTCTTCACTGCCATGACCCGCTGGGGCTGCCGCGATCGTTGCCGCCGACGTTGATCCCTCGAAGCAGCGCCACATACTGTGCCATCACCTAGTTCAGCCGTTCCCAATCGAGTCGGTTCTCCCACGAATAGCGATAATAGTCCGCGAACGTCAACTCAGATGCCGCAGCCTCATCCACGATGACCGTCACGTTCGGGTGCAACTGAATTGCCGACGCCGGCAGGCTCGCCGTCACCGCACCCTCGACTGCGCCAGCAAGCGCGGAAGTCTTCTCCTCCCCGAAGGCAAGCAGAACCAGGTGCTTCGCCCGCAGGATGGTGCCGAGCCCCTGCGTAATGCAATGCGTTGGCACGTCGTGCAGAGAGGGGAAAAATCGTGCATTGTCGCTACGTGTCTGCTTCGTGAGCGTCTTCACGCGCGTCAGCGACGCGAAGGATGACCCCGGCTCGTTGAATCCAATATGCCCCGTCGAACCGATGCCCAAGATCTGCAGATCGATCCCACCCGCGGCAACAATTGCATTCTCATAGTCGTCACCGGCAGTCTCAATAGGACCACTTTCGGCCGGGACCTGCACCAGGGACGGCGTCAGCCCGAGCGGCTCAACCACTTCACGGGTGATAACCGAGCGGTATCTTTCGGGATGCCCCGCAGGCAATCCGACGTACTCATCGAGAGCAAAGCCCCGCACAGCAGACAGATCGCAAGCGCGAGCCGCGAGCGCAGACCACGTCGTTAAGGGCGTCGACCCCGTTGCCAAGCCGAGTACGGCATCCGGTGTTCGGCGCACGAGCGCCTCAATAAGGTCAGCAGCAACCTCGCCTGCTGCATCCGAATCGTCAAGAATTACTACCTCAGCCATGCGATTACTTTCTCACGCCAACATCCAGTCGCGCAGAGTGGTTCAGGTTCATCGGCCGCGCTGAGAATGCTCCGGGAAGTACAGCACCACTAACCCGGCACCCAGTTGCTGTCGGTCATACTGAATATTCGACACCATGCTTGGAGCCTCATGCGCAGCCTTACCGACAGCAAGACAGCCGTAGCCCTCTTTACTGGTGTCACCCTCGTGGGTGCGCTGTCTGCCTGCTCGTCGTCCGGCACCGGTGCCGACGCCTCGGTAAATGATTCTGGCATGCCAGCGACCACAGGCGACTACGCCGACGGCACCTATACCGAGACCGGCAACTACCAGTCCCCCAATGGCACCGAGCAAGTGGATGTCACCCTCACTCTCGAGAGCAACGTCATCAATGACGTAAGCGTTGTTGGTTTCGGGGAGAGCCCAAACTCGAAGCAGTTCCAAGGCGAATTCGTCAACGGAATCGCCGCCGAAGTTGTCGGTAAGAACATCGACGAGCTCTCCGTCGACAAGGTGGCTGGCTCATCGCTCACCAGTGGCGGATTCAATAGCGCGGTCGAAGCGATCAAGGCAGATGCCCTCGCCGAATAAACAGTTTGATGCCATAGGTGCGCCATGGCAGATTGATACGGCACAACCGCTCGAGGTCGAAGTTGAGGCCGCCATCGCCGAGCGCATCGAGCAGTTCGACCGCACGTATTCGCGCTTTCGCGAGGACTCGCTAGTCACCACAATTTCCCGCACCCCGGGCACCTATACTTTTCCCGCGGATGCTCCTCCGCTGTTTGAGCTCTACCGCCGTCTCTACGACGCCACCGACGGGGCAATGAGCCCGCTCATCGGCCGAGCACTTGAAGAGCTCGGCTACGACCGCGCCTACTCCCTCACGCCACATGGCTCTCGAACCCGTGTGCCCGAATGGCACGAAGCAATCAGCTGGAACGGCTCCGAGCTCACGACTCTCGCCCCCGCATTGCTCGACGTTGGGACAGCAGGAAAGGGCTACCTTGTCGACCTCGTCGCCGAGGTTCTTGTCGACTACGGCATTGACGCCGCGACCGTCGACGCCAGTGGCGACATCCTGCACCGTGGATCAGACGAACTGCGAGTCGCTTTGGAGCATCCACTCGACACCAGTAAAGCCATCGGTGTTGTGTCAGTGCGCAATCAGGCAATCTGCGCGTCAGCCCCCAACCGGCGAGCGTGGGCTGGGCTGCACCACATTCTTGACGCCCGCACCGGGCTGCCAACCGACCGCATCATTGCCACGTGGGCAATCGCCTCAACCGCGCTCGAAGCAGATGGTCTTGCCACTGCCCTATTCTTCGCGGAGCCCACCGCCCTGACCGCTGACTTCGACTTTCAGTGGGTGCGCATGTTTTCGACGGGCCGAGTAGAGTACTCGCCAGATATCAACGGAGAAGTGTTCCTATGAAACGTTGGCTTGATCGCACCCTTGGCTCCATTGCCATGTACAAGCTTGTGTGGATATCTTTGGCAATTCTGGCGGCCGCCGCCATCGCTCTGTCATTCTTCGAGCTCATATCGCCAGCCCCGTACGCGCTCCTCGCGAGTCTGCCCGTCGCTGTCGGCTTCAGCTACCTCGCAAGCCTCCTAGGCGCCAGGATCGTACGCCAGCGGCCGCACCTAGAGTCATCACTCATCACTGGGCTGCTCGTATTCTTCATCATGGCTCCCAGCCTCGAGCTGATGGGACTGCTCGGCATCGCACTCGCCTCAACGATTGCCGGGGCATCCAAGTTTCTGATCGCGTTCCGCGGCCGGCACATCTTCAATCCGGCAGCGCTCGGCGCCTACGTATTCATCTTCGCGCCACTCGGCTTCCCGACCTGGTGGGTCGGTACCCCGCTATTGCAACCGATTATCGTAATCGCCGCATTCTTGATCCTCTACCGAACGCGGAGACTCGACCTTGGTCTCGTCTTCATCGTCATCGCCGCAAGCATTCGCATCGTCCTCAGCGTCGCTGGTGGCGCAACCATCACTGACGCGCTCAGCTTCACGTTCGCGTCCTCGCAACTCATCTTCTTCGTGGGCTTCATGCTCACTGAGCCCCTCACTCTGCCGCCGCGACGCTGGCAGCGACTCAGCCTCGCCGCGATCGTCGCCCTGCTCTTCGCGATCCCTTTCTCGATCGGCCCTGTCTTCAGCGACCCCCTGCTCGCACTCCTCGTCGGCAACCTCATTGCGTTCTTCTTCACCCAGCGACGAACCATTCGGATGTCGTTGGTCGAGAAAGAAGAGATCGCTCCCGGAACGTGGGAACTCGTCTTCGCCCCGCACAAGTCGATCACGTTCCGTGCCGGTCAGTACATTGAGCTCTCCATCCCGCACGCCCGAGCGGACTTTCGTGGTGTGCGCCGCTATTTCACCATTTCGTCGGCACCCGATTTTGGCGGCATGATCGCGGTCACCTTCACCGCGACTGAAAAGTCGAGCAGTTTCAAGTCAGCGCTGCTGTCGCTTCCCCGCGGCGCCCAAGTGAATTCCACCGGAATTTGGGGGGACTTCGTTCTTCCGCGCGACACCGCCGAGCCTCTGCTGATGGTCGCGGGAGGCATCGGCATTACCCCGTTCGCCAGCCAGATCGCGCACGCTCACCGTGAAGCCGAAGGGCGCGACATTGTGGTGGTTTATGCGTCATCCCAGATCGGAGTTTTGCCTTTCGCCAGCATTCTGGTGGAGTCCGGCGTGCGGGTAATAGTGTTTGGCCCGCAATCGAGCACCCCGCTTCCCGCAGGGTGGGAGCACGGTGGCGAGGGCCGCGTAACCGGAACAACACTCTCGCGACACATCCCCGATGTGAGCGGCCGCCGCGTCTACCTCTCGGGCCCGCCCGCGCTCGTCAACGACCTTAAGTCAGCACTGCGCAAGAACGGGGCTCGGCGCATCCACACCGACTATTTCTCGGGGTACTAGCGAATCTTGCGCCCTAGCTTTAGCGCTCGCAATGCATTAAGAATCGTGACGAGGTCGACAACCTCTTGAAGGCCAGCGCCCACGACCGCAGGCAGTACGCCCGTCATAGCGACGAGCATGAGACCAACGCTGATCACGATGCCAATCCAAATACTTTGCAGCGCGATGTGCACTGTGCGTTGGCTGACTTCGACGGCGGAGACCACGCGAGAGAGATCATCGACCAAAATCACGACGTCCGCCGATTCGCTGGCAGCAGTCGATCCTTTTGCACCTAGCGCAATTCCAACATCGGCAGCCCCAAGCACTGGAGCATCGTTAACACCGTCGCCAACCATGACGACAGGACGTGGCGTTATGGCGTGCACCACTCGCACCTTGTCTTCGGGAAGGCACTCGGCGTGCACTTCACTCAGTTGCAGTCCGTCGGCCACTTTCTGCGCTGTCTGGGCGACATCTCCTGTGACCATCAAAGTGTTCTGGATGCCCAACTGCCGCAACTCGTGCAGCGTCCGTAGCGCCTCGCCCCGCACCGCATCGCGGAGCACTATCGCGCCGGCGTACTGGTCATCGACCGCAACGTAAACGGCGGCCTCGCCGCTGGAGAGTTCAAGGCGAGCCAACTCGGGGGCCTGCGCAGCAACAAAGGCAGGTTTGCCAACGGTCACGAGCGTGGAGCCGATCCGTGCCTGTACTCCGTGGGTCGCTACTTCGCGCGCATCGGAAACATCGGGCAGCTCTAGCCCTCGCTTTCGGGCTTCGTCCACAAGCGAAGCCGCGAGAACGTGAGAAGAATATTGTTCGGCGGCCGCAACGAGTGCGAGGAGTTCGGCATCCGTTCGATCGCCCTCTGTCCGAATCTCGACAACTTCAGGTGTTCCGCTCGTTAGCGTGCCTGTCTTGTCGAAGACAACGGTTTTCGCTCGTGCCAGCACTTCAAGCGTGCCCGCATTCTTGACGACAACGCCATAGGTCGACGCACTCGACATGCCCGCCATGAACGCGACGGGCGCTGCGATCAGTAGCGGACACGGTGTTGCCACGACCAACACCTCCGCAAACCGCACCGGGTCGCCGGAAATCCACCACGCCGCCGCGGCCAAGCCAACAGAAACCAGAGTAAACGGCGCAGCATACCGATCCGCCAGGCGAACCAGCGGTGGCTTACTCTGCGCCGCCTCGCTCACCAATTGCACAATGCGCTGGTATTGGCTGTCGGCGGCGGGTGCGTTCGCCCGCACCGTGACAGCCTCTGGGCCATTCACTGAGCCGCTCAGCAGCAGGTCGCCCGCCACTTTCTCCACCGGCATGCTTTCTCCGGTGAGGGATGACTCGTCCACCGCGGTTGCGGCGGAAACGAGCACCGCATCCACTGGCACAATCTCCGAGGGCCGAATGACAAGCCGGTCACCGACAGCAACCTCGGTGACGGGAACGTCGACAAGCTCATCCGTCGCCGAGAACATATGCGCAATTTGAGGAACGCGACTGAGCAGCGCGGTCAACTCACGCTGGGCGCGACCTGCAGCGAAGTCTTCGAGCGCCTCGCCACCCGTGAGCATTAGCACGATCACGATGCTCGCCCAAAATTCGCCGACGAGCACTGTGGCAATGATCGCCGTCACGGCAAGAACATCGAGTCCGAATTCCCGGCGGAGTAGGCGTCGGATCATCGAGACTGCCTCGCGAGCCGCAATGCCAAGCGCATACAGCGAGAGCAGCCACGGTACGACAGCGGAGGCCGGAGTCCAGTTCAGGGCGAGGCCGAGCAGCCCAACGACCACAGTCAACGCCACGAGTGGGTAGCGACGAACCGCAGCGGCGAGAGTTTTCATGCTCTAGTCGTCTTTGTCTTTCTCGTTGCCTTTGTCCCCGTCTTTACCGTTGTCTTTGTCCTTGCCCTTGTCTTCTTTTTCGTCAGGGGTAGGAGTCGGAGACGGTTCAGGCAATGCTGCGATGAGGTCGGCACGGACGAGGTCGATCGACGCCTGAATTTGGGCACTCCGATCAGCGCTTATCGCGCCGGATGCGGTGTCTTCCTTCAGTTGCGCCTCGAGAGTGTCAAGAGCGGCGAGCGCACCCTCGGGGTCACCGTCGGCGGCTGCTTGCGTTACGTCGGCGACGGTTGTCTGCAGTGCGGACGAAACCGCAGAGTCAAGTTCGGGCTCGGACGGCGCACATCCGCTGAGCGCCGTGACCACTGCCACCGCACACAGTACGACGACAGCTCGAGCGGCACCATATCTCCGACCGGTCATGGGGCCACGCTTTCCTGGAGCTGTTCGAGGTGTGTTCCGAGCGTGCCGGACACCGCCGGATACGTCGGCGCGGCTGGGTCGGCCGGAGGCTGCGAGTTCGACAGGGCAATCGCACCAATCGTCGCGGCGACAACCAGAACGGCAGCGATTGCGAAGCCGATGGGCTTCTTGCGGATTGTCCCGAGCGTCCGCGCCGGAGCGGTGGCTTTCGGTTTCGAGGGGGTGGATGACAAAGATGGCGAAGTCTCGACGTGTGTTGACACCCGGGTCGGTGCTTCTGACCGGTTCAACACCTCGGTTGCGCCGGTCACTACCGCGGTGTACTGCTTGGTTGCCTGCAGCGCGGTTTCCCCGACAGCTTCGTCTTCCGGCGAATCGGGTGTGCCGACCAGGGCAATACGATTCGCCTCCGTGCCTTCGTGCGAACGGGCAAGCTCACGCAGAGCCACTGCGGCTTCCATCGGCGGCGGTCGATGGTCAGCATCGAGTGCGGTCATGTTCGCGAGAAGTTTGGCCCAGTCGTCTCCGAGTGTTTCCGGAACGCTCGGCGCATTGTTCAGTCGCACACCGATCGTCTCGACGGCGTTTCCGGGGAAAGCCTCCTCGCCGGTTAGGGCTTCCAGCAACACGAGACCGAGAGAGTAAACATCGGATGCCCCTGCCGTAGCGCTGCCCCGCGCCTGTTCCGGGCTCAGGTAGCTCGCGCTGCCAATGATCATGCCTGTCGAGGTCAATCTGGTGCCGTCTACCAGTCGGGCGATGCCGAAGTCGGCGAGCTTCGCGTGGAATTGTCGGTCGGGAAGGTCCGAATGTGCCAGCAGGATGTTAGCCGGCTTGATGTCCCGGTGCACGATGCCTCGGCCGTGCATGTAGTGCAGGGCTTCCGCGATATCGGCGCCGAGATTCGCGACCAGCCCAGGAGGAAGGGGCTCTGTCATCACCTGGCGCAGGTTCGGCCCGTCGACGAACTCCATGACGAGAAACACGCGTTCAGCGGTTTGAGTCTCTTCGGTACCCGCATCGAAGAGGGTCACCAGTGCATGGTGGTTGAGGGCTGCGAGAGTGTCGATTTCGTTGTGGTGCCGGCTGAGTTCGTCAGGGTCGGCCATCCCCGGCAGCATCAGTTTGATTGCGACCTCACGAGGCAACGACTGATCGACGGCGCGATACACCGAAGCCATACCTCCGCGACCGATGAGGTTGGTCACACGGTAACGTCCACCGATCACACTGTCGATGAGCTCGTCCTCCGAGTTCGAGGATTGTCGAGCGAGTTTGTCAACCGTCACGCGAGCCTCCTTAGTCGTGCCCAGATGATTGTAGACGAGTTGGCCGGGTCGGGCATATGGTCGAGCACCGTGACTCCAGTTGAATGCCGTTCGCTAGGCTCGAAATCATGACTCAACGGCGTTGGCAACACATCATGGACATCCCCCTCACGATCGCGGCCGCCGTTTTTCTCGCTGCCTATGCGTGGGAGGTAATCGCCAACCTCAGCGGCCGTGCAATGCTCATTGCCGAGGTAATCATCGCGGTGACGTGGGTCGTGTTTGTCTTCGACTACCTCGTGAACCTTGCTTTAGCGAAGGACCGCTGGCACTGGTTCACCCGACACCTCTTTGACCTTCTCGTGGTGGTTTTGCCGATGTTGCGACCGCTTCGGCTGCTACGACTCGTCACCCTGTTGAGCGCGCTACAGCGCCGGGCGGGAACCGCGGTGCGCGGAAGCGTACTCACCTACGCCGTAGGTTCCTCGGTGCTAGTCGTCTTTGTTGCCGGCCTCGCCATCCTCGATACCGAACGCACAGCAGCCAATACCCAAATCTCTAACCTCGGTGATGGCATTTGGTGGGCGTTCGTGACGATAACCACCGTCGGTTACGGCGACATTTATCCCACGACCCAACTCGGTCGAGTCATCGCTGCCGGTGTTATGGTCGCGGGTATCGCGCTGCTCGGTGTTGTCACCGCGACTCTCGCCTCGTGGATCGTTGAACGAGTCGCTACGCAAGATGAACTTTCGCACGTCGCTACTCGCCGTGAGGTCACCGAACTGACCGAGCAGGTGACCGAACTCAAGCAAGTGCTCATGACTCATGCGACAGAGATGGCAGCGTCCTCCGGAACGGCTGCCCCCACTCTCTCGGATTCGGGCAGGACTGCCGAGGCGGGCGAGACCAGTGCCAAGAAGCCGCACGCCTAGAGCCCCATCTCGCTTTAACGCTGACGGGAGCTCCACGGCCTTCTACCAAAGCGACATCCACTCATCTAAGCTGGGGCCGTGATCCCCACCGCTACGGCTGTGCCCCCAAGCTGGCCCCTTCACGGCGCGTCACTGCGCACAGCAATGGGCCGATTCTTCGAACGAGCGTTCAGCCTGCGAGGCCGCGCCAGCCGCAGCGAATACTGGTGGTGGATGCTCCTCAACATCGTCACGATGACGATGCTGCAGCTCGTCATCCCCACCCTGCTGAACGGCCGCCTCACCGACGGAACAATCGTTGTTGGCCCGTTCGGTTCGCTCGTTTTCTCCTCCGTCAGCGTCGCAACCTGGAGTGGCGCCGAAGCGGCGAATCCCACGGCTGTCGCGATCCTCTCGATCATCGCGGGAGGTTGGCTATTACTGACCGCTATTCCGGGCGTCACCGTCGCTGTGCGTCGCCTTCACGATTCGAATCTGTCGGGCTGGTGGGCACTACTCGGCGTCATCCCGTTTGGAGCACCAATCGTGCTCGCACTTGCGGCACGCCAGTCGCGCGCCGCCGCCTTTCGATTCGACTAGCAACGGCAAAGGGCCCGGAAGCCTAAGCTTCCGAGCCCTTCTGTGAACTAGCTGGCGTTATGCCAAGCAGCTACCTATGCCGAGCTCCGCTTATGACAAGCGCAGCGCGAGGTTCTTGTCGAGCGTGTCGAGGAACTCTTCGGTGGTTTCCCACTTCTGGTCTGGTCCGACGAGAAGAGCGAGGTCTTTCGTCATGTGACCGGCCTCAACCGACTTGATGACGACGTCTTCCAGGGTCGATGCGAAGTCGATGAGTTCCTGGTTGCTGTCGAGCACTCCACGGTGCGCGAGTCCACGGGTCCACGCGTAGATCGAGGCGATCGGGTTCGTGGAGGTGGGCTTGCCCTGCTGGTGCTGGCGGTAGTGACGAGTCACCGTTCCGTGGGCTGCCTCTGCTTCAACAACCTTTCCGTCTGGTGTTGCCAGCACGGAGGTCATGAGGCCGAGCGAGCCGAAGCCCTGAGCTACGGTGTCTGACTGAACGTCGCCGTCATAGTTCTTGCAGGCCCAGACGTAGCCGCCCTCCCACTTCATGGCCGATGCGACCATGTCGTCGATGAGGCGGTGCTCGTAGGTGAGCCCTGCAGCGTCGAACTTCTCTTTGAACTCAGCCTGGAAGACCTCTTCGAAGATGTCCTTGAAGCGACCGTCGTAGGCCTTGAGGATCGTGTTCTTCGTGGAGAGGTACACGGGGTAGTTGCGCGTGAGGCCGTAGTTGAGGCTGGCACGAGCGAAGTCAACGATCGAGTCATCAAGGTTGTACTGAACCTGGGCGATTCCGTCGCCCGGGGAGTCGTACACCTCAAACTTCATCGGCTCTGAGCCATCTTCGGGAGCGAACTCTACCGTCAGCTTTCCCTTGCCCTTGAAGCGGAAGTCGGTTGCACGGTACTGGTCACCGAAGGCGTGACGGCCGATGATGATCGGTTTGTTCCAGCCCGGAACGAGACGGGGAATGTTGGAGATGATGATGGGCTCGCGGAAGATCACGCCGCCCAGAATGTTTCGGATCGTTCCGTTTGGACTGCGCCACATCTTCTTCAGACCGAACTCTTCAACGCGTGCCTCGTCGGGCGTGATCGTTGCGCACTTGACGCCAACACCATGCTTCTGGATGGCGTGAGCCGCATCGATGGTGATCTGATCGTCGGTTGCGTCGCGGCTCTCAATGCCGAGGTCGTAGTACTCGAGGTCGACGTCAACATAGGGGTGGATCAGGGTTTCCTTGATCCGGTGCCAAATAATTCGCGTCATTTCGTCGCCGTCGAGTTCGACGACGGTGCCTTCTACCTTGATCTTGGACAAGCTTTGCTCCTTAGTTAGTGGCCTCTCCCAGCTTACTCTTTTTCTTAACTATCTCGACATCGAGATACCTTGGCGCATCGGGCAACCGCGGGTTAGCCTGTATCCATGGGTGAGCTACGACTGGAAGAGTTATCGGCGAATACGATTGTTGCCGCCAATAACCTGTCGCTGCGACGCGGTCAGGCGCAGTTCGTAACGCCACCTTCGTACGCGATCGCGGACGCATTTATCGACCCTCTCACCTCGTGGCCACGTGTTGTGGTCGACGGCGACACCGTCGTTGGGTTCATCCGTGGCAACTTCGATCCGAACGCGTCGCAAGAAGAGTTTCGCAGTTGCATCTGGCGAGTCAGCGTCTCCGGTGACGCCCAAGGAATGGGTGTCGGCCGTTTCGCGGTCAAAGCTCTTGCCGAGGAAGCACGCAGCCGCGGCTTCGACCGCATCACTGCAATTTGGGAAGAGGGCGATGACGGTCCGGAGCAGTTCTTCCTCAAGGTCGGCTTCACAGTCGTGGGTGAAACCCAATACGGCGAGAAGCTCGGCGAGTACACGCTCTAGGTCGATTGCTAGCTCTCTGGGGCGCCGACTCATTTGTGCGCAGCGCCTCGTGATCACGGATCGCAACTCGTGAACTCCGGTGACGATTTCGTGAGCCGAACGCTCGCCGTCGTTGAGGCGATTCCTCCCGGATACGTGATGACCTACGGCGACGTTGCCGCAACGATCGGTTCCCGAGCCGCGCGGGCGGTCGGTCAGGTCATGGCCCGCTACGGATCTGACGTGGCCTGGTGGCGCGTGGTTCGCTCGGGCGGGCATCCGCCCATCGCTCACGAAGACCGGGCACGCGTTCACTATGAAGTCGAATCGACGCCGCTGAGGTGGATGCCCGACGGCAGCTATCGCGTGAACCTTCGCCTCGCCAGCTTCCGCCCGAATTAGCTCCCCGATTGGGCTGGAAGACGGGCTCAACGCAACCGTGAGCTGTTGTGATGGAGTGATGCACGTTCGTGCACGGGCTCGCTCGCCTGCCCAGCAATCCACCGATTCAGATTGCTTGAGAGTCGCTCGATCCGGTCTCGACCACCGAACGCCGAGCTGAACGGCGAATAAACAGTGCACTAACGTGCAGCCCAAAACTCTGTCCAAAACGAGTCAAGAGGACTACGTTTTCAAGCATCGTCGTAGTTCTGCACTCAGAACCGAGCCGACGACATCAACGAAGATAAGGACGGTCAACGTGGACAATCTAGGAGTAATATTTCTCTCGGAGGTGGTAGGTACCGCCCTACTCGTCCTTCTGGGAACGGGTGTCGTAGCCAACGTAGCCTTAGCTAAGAACAAGGGTTTCGGTGGCGGATTCCTTCTGGTGAACTTCGGTTGGGGACTTGCTGTCTACGCCGGTGTAATCGTCGCGTACAACTCTGGTGCGCACATCAACCCGGCGGTAACGCTTGGGCTTGTCGCCAGCGGAGCAACCGAATTCAGCCTCGGCGTTGCGGTAACAGTCGGATCGGTGCTGACCTACATCGGCGCCCAGATGATTGGTGCCTTCCTCGGAGCTGTCTTTACGTGGCTCGCCTACAAGCAGCACTTCGACCTGGAAGAGGATCCCGGCGCAAAGCTCGCCGTCTTCTCGACCGGACCCGCGATTCGCAACTACGGCTGGAACCTCGTTACCGAGATAATCGGCACTTTCGTGCTGGTCTTCGTTGTTATCGGATTCGGACGCCAAGACCCAGGCGGCGGACTCGCTGCCCTCGGTGCGCTGCCCGTGGCTCTGCTCGTTCTCGGCATCGGTGCTTCACTCGGTGGACCTACCGGCTACGCCATTAACCCGGCCCGAGACCTCGGTCCCCGAATCGCCCACGCGATTCTTCCCATCAAGGGCAAAGGCTCAAGCGACTGGAGCTACTCCTGGGTACCCGTAGTGGGTCCAATCGTCGGTGGCGTCCTCGCCGGACTGCTGTCGATCCCGCTCTTGCCCATCGCTGGCTAACAGAAACTAACCGTAGGTTGGACAAACCAAGCCTGCGCACGCTTGACAAATTGAAGAAGGAGATAGTCACATGAGTAACTACATCTTGGCCATCGATCAGGGAACAACGAGCTCCCGCGCGATCATTTTTGACAAGGCCGGTTCAGTCATTTCAATGGGTCAGCTTGAACACGAGCAGATCTTCCCGAAGGCCGGTTGGGTCGAGCATGACCCCCAGGAAATTTGGACAAACACGCGCGAAGTAATCGGAAAAGCGCTCTCAACTGCCAACCTCACGCGTCACGACATCGCCGCGGTGGGAATTACCAACCAGCGCGAGACCGCTGTCGTCTGGGACCGCAACACCGGCAAGCCGATCTACAACGCCATCGTGTGGCAAGACACGCGCACGCAATCGATCGTCGACAGAATTGCCAAAGACGGCGGAGTCGAACGTTTCAAGAGCATCGTTGGCCTCCCGCTAGCAACCTACTTCTCTGGAACCAAGATCGCCTGGATCCTTGAGAACGTTGATGGCGCTCGCGAGAAGGCAGACGCCGGAGACCTGATGTTCGGCACCACCGACACGTGGGTACTGTGGAATCTCACCGGAGGAACCAATGGCGGAGTGCACGCGACTGACGTCACGAACGCGAGTCGCACAATGTTCATGGATCTCGAGACTCTCGAATGGCGTCAGGACATCCTCGACGTTTTCGGTGTTCCCGCATCGATGCTCCCCGCGATCAAGAGCTCGTCTGAAGTGTATGGAACCGCCGAGTCGAACAGCTTGCTTCGCGAGGTTCCTATCGCGGGAATTCTCGGCGACCAGCAGGCGGCCACCTTCGGTCAGGCTGCCTTTGATTCTGGTGAAGCCAAGAACACCTATGGCACCGGAAACTTCTTGATCTTCAACACCGACACCGAGATTGTGCACTCCAAGAACGGGCTACTCACGACCCTCGGATACAAGCTCGGTGACGCGCCTGCTCACTATGCGCTTGAAGGCTCAATCGCCGTAACCGGTTCACTGATTCAGTGGTTGCGTGACAACTTGGGAATCATCAAGGACGCAGCCGAAGTCGAGACTCTCGCAAAGACTGTTGACGACAATGGTGGTGCATACTTCGTTCCTGCGTTCTCAGGACTGTTTGCCCCATACTGGCGTTCGGATGCTCGTGGAGCGCTTGTCGGACTGACTCGCTTCGTGAACAAGGGTCACATCGCACGCGCCGCACTCGAGGCCACCGCGTACCAAACGCGCGAAGTCATCGATGCCGTGAACGCCGACTCCGGTGTTCCGCTGACGGAGCTCAAGGTCGATGGCGGAATGATCGCCAATAACCTCCTTATGCAGTTCCAGGCAGACATTCTCGGTGTACCTGTCATACGCCCGGTTGTTGCCGAAACAACTGCGTTGGGTGCCGCTTACGCAGCAGGCCTCGCCGTTGGTTTCTGGGACGGACTTGAGGACCTGCGCAAGAACTGGCAGGAAGACAGCCGCTGGGAGCCCAAGATGGGCGAAGAAGAGCGTGAGCGTCTGCTGCGCAGCTGGAAGAAGGCCGTAACGAAGACCTTCGACTGGGTAGACGAAGACGTCGAATAGCCTTCCTGACTAAAAAATTGGTCCGGTAGGGCGCGGATATTGCGCCCCACCGGACCTTTTTCATGTCTCAAGCGGGGTGAACGAACTACACGAGCGAGTCTCGCCACGCTGCGTGCAGTTGCGCGAACTTGCCGCTGCCCGAAATAAGATCTTGCGGCGTTCCGTCTTCAATGATCCGCCCGTGCTCCATCACAAGAACTCGGTCGGCGATCGCAACGGTCGACAGTCGGTGCGCGATGATGATGGCCGTGCGATCGGAGAGCAGCGTTTGAAGGCCGGCCTGCACGAGTCGCTCGCTCGGGATGTCGAGCGAAGCGGTTGCCTCATCCAAAATCAGTACGACAGGGTCGGCAATGAACGCACGCGCGAACGACAGCAGCTGCCGTTGGCCAGCACTGACGCGCCCACCACGCTTGTTCACGTCGGTGTCGTAGCCGCTAGGCAAGGCCTCAATGAACTCGTGGGCGCCGACTGCTTTAGCGGCCCCAATGATCTCCTCACGGGTTGCGTCAGGCTTTCCGAGCGAGATGTTGTCTGCGACGTTTCCCGAGAACAGGTACGCCTCCTGGGTGACCATCACGATCGCGCGGCGCAGATCCTTGGGATGCAGTTTGCGCAGATCAACTCCGTCAAGAGACACCGTGCCCTGACTTGGGTCGTAGAACCGCGAAATCAGTTTGGCAAGCGTCGACTTTCCGGCACCGGTTGTGCCAACCATCGCAACGGTCTGACCGGCCGGCAGCTCGAGATCGAACTTGGGCAGGATCACCTTGTCGGAATTGTAGGCAAACTCGACGCCGTCGAACTTCACGGTGCCGCTGGCCTTGCGCAAGTCGATCGGAGTCGTAGGATCTACGACACTCGGCTCCTCCTCGAGCACACCCGAGATCTTTTCGAGCGCAGCAGCAGCCGATTGGTACGAGTTGTAGAACATCGCCATCTCTTGTGCTGGTGCAAAGAATTGGCGCGCGTAGAGCAGCACACCCAAAAACGCACCGATCGCCAGATCGCCGGTCGACACTCGCAGTCCACCCAGGAGCAAAATCATTGCCAGAGCTACGTTGCCGATGAGAACGAGGGCAGGGTCAAAAATTCCGAACAATCGGATGACGCGAGCGTTGGCATCCCGATACTTCTCGACAAGGCCACCGAAGTGTGCCCGGTTGCGCTCTTCTTTGCGGAAAGCTTTCACCGCACGGATTCCGGTCATTGTCTCGACGAAGTGCACGATCAGCTTTGCTGAGGTCGTGCGCGTTTCGCGGAAATGCAATTGCGACCGCAGTTGGAACCACCGGGTCAAGAATGCAAGCGGAACGAGCGAGGCGAATAGTACGAGCCCACTCACCCAGTCGAGTGAGAACATCGCGATAGCGATGAACGCCATGTAAAGCGCACCCTGCACGAGCTGGTTGATGCCGGAATCGAGCAGCTCGCGGATCGCATCCAAGTCACTGGTTTGCCGCGCGATGATTCGCCCTGACGTGTAGCTCTCGTGAAATTCGAGGCTCAAGCGCTGGGTGTGCAAGAACACTCGCTTGCGCAAATCAAAGAGGATCGCTTGGCTCACTCGTGCGCTCAGCACGGTGTACCAGGCAATCATCGTTGCCCCGGCGACGCCAGTAATCAGGTAGGCGGCGACAACGAGCACGAGAGGCAGACTGTTGCCATTGATCAGGGCGGGGAGCGCCCTGTCGATGCCGAACGCGATCAGTGCTGGCCCTGCGACCTGAGCTGCGGTGCTCACGACAACAACAACCATCGTGAGAATGACGCGGGCGCGCAGTGGTGAGATAAGTGATCCGAGCAGTCGTAGCGAACGCTGCCGAATCTGCCGACTTTCGTCTTTCGTGTAGTCGTTGCGCTCTTCGCCGGAGGTACCCATCACACTCATGAGCTGACCTCCTGTTGTTCCTCTTCGAGACTTGATATGACGTAGCGGTAGTGACTACTAGTCGCCAGCAGGTGAGAGTGCTCACCAACAGCCGTGACCTTGCCATCTTCGAGAAGGGCAACACGGTCGGCAAGCATGACGGTGGATGGACGGTGGGCCACGATGAGCCCTGTCGTTGCGCTCAGTACCCGGCGAAGCGCGGCTTCGACGAGCGCTTCGGTGTCGACATCGAGGGCAGACAGCGGGTCATCCAGCACAAGGACGGCAGGCTGCGCAGCAACGGCTCGAGCGAGCGCAAGGCGTTGGCGTTGGCCTCCCGAGAGGCTGAGACCTTCTTCACCGACGAGAGTGTCGAGGCCAGAGGGCAGATCATAAACGAAGTCTGCTTGAGCGATCTCAAGGGCTTCGCGAAGTTCTTCTTCCGTCGAGTCTGGCCGCCCCATGAGCACGTTCTCCCGCACACTCGACGAGAAGAGCGTTGCGTCTTCAAATGCCATCGCGAGGTGGCGGCGCAGTTCAACCAGAGTGAGGTTGCGGATGTCGACTCCGTCGATCGTAATTGCGCCCTCGGTCACGTCATACAGCCGAGTGGTCAGCGCGGTGATTGTCGACTTTCCAGAACCGGTCAATCCGACGAGCGCCATCGTCTCCCCCGGTTCGATTCTCAAGTCGATTCCGTTGATCAGGTCGGGGACGTTCGCGGGTGAATCGGGGTAACGGAAGTGCACGTTCGTGAACTCAAGAAGGCCCTTGCTCTCCGTAATCGTCTCCGGATTATCGGGGTCAGTGATGGGGTTCGCGGAGTCCATCACTTCAAAGAAACGGTCAGCAGCGGTGCGAGCATCGAAGGTCATCGAAAGCAAGAAACCAATCGACTCCACCGGAAAACGCAGAACCGTTGCGGTCGCAAAGAATGCCACGAGGTCGCCGGCAGAAATTTGGCCCTGAACCACGAGCCACACTCCGCCCAAGAGACCAAGGGCAAACGTGACATCCGGCACCAGCAGCAGCCACAGCCAGATACCAGCGATAGCCCGTGCTTTCTCAATTTCGGTACCGCGCAAGTTCTCGGCTCGCACTGAGAATCCCGTGAGTGCGTGCTTGCCACGACCAAACGCCTTCAAGACACGGATGCCGTGCACCGACTCCTCAACTGCGGTTGCGAGGTCACCGGTTTGGTCTTGACTGCGGCGGGCCACGATCGAGTACTTCTTCTCGAAAACGTAGCCGTAGATCCACAACGGGATTGAGCTGGCAATGAAAATTATGCCGAGCACCCACGAAATATTGACGAGAAAAATGAGGCCAACGATGATCGTGAGCACATTGACGACGAGCAACACGAGACCGAAAGAAAACCACCGACGAATCAGGTTGAGATCGCTGACGGCACGCGAGAGTAGTTGGCCGCTTGGCCAGCGGTCATGAAAACTCACGGGCAGGTGTTGCAGCGTCATGTACAAGGTGTTGCGCATCCGTGCCTCGACATGGGTGCCAGGAGTCAGCACGAAGAAACGGCGCAGCGCGATCATGATCGCCTCGACAATGCCGAGCCCAAGCACGATGAGAAAGGCTGGCCAAATCTGCGAAGAGTCACCAGACTGCAAAGGACCATCGACAAGCGAACGCAGTACCTGCGGGATCAGTAACGCCACAATGCCCGCGGCGAGCGCAGCAAGCATCCCTAAGTAGATGAACGGCATCGCCGGTTTCACATAGGGGTAAAGACGGCTGATCGCCGTAAAGGTGCCGACCGCTTTGGGGCGCTCGGGCTTGGCAGACTGTTGTGACACCGTTGTTCCTTGACGAGAAGGGATCACCGCCTATGGTGATCGTGCTTACTGCGGGTCGCGTCGGTTGCGACCGTGAGCCGCTGCATCTCGTCGAGGGCGACACTGAGCAGACAGCTTTTCAGGATATGCCTGCTACTTGATATTCACAATCGTTGAGCCACGATTTTATGAAATTGACTCAAATCAGCGAATGCGCACCGAAAGGCACGTGACGCAGCCTTCCATCTTCTCGAACTCTGACACGTCGACCGTGACTACGCGGTACCCGAGATCTTCGATGAGTGCGGCAGTCTTGGGCGCCGACGATGACATGAGCACAGCATCATCCGACAACACCACAACTGCGGCGCCCTCTGGCTCAGGAACAGCCAAGAAGCGGTCGTACAGGTCAACATTGTCGACGAGGTCGGTATAACCGATGACGGTTCCATCCGGCAGAGCCGTCACACCGCTCTTCAAGTGCAAGACCTTTTCGACGGGAACGGCGATTACGATGTAGCCAAGCGGGCTGACAATCGCACGCAACTGGCGAACACCTTCGGCATTGGTACGGCCACCTCGACCGACGTACACAGTGGATCCCACCTTGAGCACGTCACCACCGTCGAGAGTGCCCGGATCTGTGATCTCGTGCAGTTCGAGGCCGAGCGACGAAACACTCGCGCGCACCGCGTCGACCTCTGCCTGACGGCTTTCGGCACCAGGGCTCGTGAGCACGGCAACTTCGCCGAAGATCACGACGGTGTCTTCGATAAATACAGAGTCTGCGAGCTCATCGGCCGCAGGAACCTCAACGGTCTCGAACCCGTTAGCGTTTAGGGCTGCGACGTAGCCGTCCCACTGCGCGTCAGCAAGCTCAGCATCAACCGGTACACGGTCAAGATGAGTGAGTTCGCCCTCACCCAATCGTGACGATGGTGCGCGCACCAAGGCAATCAATCGAGTCGGCTGAACTGCGCCATCGACAATGGCGTTCCATACTCGGCGCCCAACGGTGAGCGCAGCAACGATGGTCGCAACGATAAAGATGAGGTTGGTGCCGAGGAGCTCAGCCAGAATGAACGCCATGGCTTCTGGGTTCCACTCGGAACCTGCCGCAATGATGCCAAGCGCAGTGCCCAACACTGCAGAGATAACACCGAGCACGAGACCGACGACTGCGGCCGTAAACCAGTAGCGGTGGATCTCGAGTGCAGCCGCAAGGGAGTAGAGCACGAAGAGCACGGCCGCCATCGGCAAGAAGTACTCAGCGATCGCCGGCAGATTCTCCGCCGCCGCACCATTCGACGTGAAGAACGCCAACCCTGTTGCAAAATATACGGTGCCTGCGACGGCAATTCCAGAAATAAACGCTGCGCCTAAACGCCGACCAACACTAATCATGCCCCCAACCTATCGGTCGGAATATATGCGTTTGCCTTGAGAACTATTCGACTCTTAGTGGAAGAAGTGGCGCTCACCAGTGAAGTACATCGTGACTCCGGCTTCAGTCGCGGCAGCAATCACTTCTTCGTCACGGATCGAACCGCCCGGCTGAACGACTGCACGAACTCCGGCGTCAAGAAGCAACTGGAGTCCATCGGCAAATGGGAAGAATGCATCGCTGGCCGCAACGGACCCTTGGGCGCGGTCGCCAGCGCGCGAAATCGCCAATTGGCACGAATCAAC
>Ga0307486_1000308_pt1 | contig 47240 bp, 55 predicted proteins | sample CBIW02metaG_FD_203663 | JGI IMG/M metagenome (GOLD analysis project Ga0307486, IMG submission 203663) | Sea-ice brine microbial communities from Beaufort Sea near Barrow, Alaska, United States - CBIW 0.2 | ecosystem: Environmental > Aquatic > Marine > Coastal | place: USA: Alaska | collected... | reverse complement strand
TATATCTTTATTTATTTGCATATAGATATATCTATTGCTATGCCATTATCGATTGGGACTTCATTATCGACAATAGTAGTCACATCTATCATCTCTGCCCGAGCGCACCATAAGAAAGGTGGCATCGACTGGGCCTTAGTGAAACTATGGGTACCCTTTGTTATCGTTGGAGTCTGTATAGGAACCTTTTCTTCTAAGTATATTGATGGAACAACGCTTAAATTTATGTTTGGTATTTTACTTTTGGTTGTCTCTCTTCATATGATAATCAATAGTATTAAGAGTTTAATTTTGGCTAAAGGGCTTCCTGGATCTTTTGGACAATCAACTTTTGCCCTTTTATTAGGTGTCTTTGCATCGTTATTAGGTATTGGGGGAGGAACATTGATGGTCCCTTTGCTCACAATTTTTTCCTTCCCAATGCATAAAGCAGTCAGTACAGCATCTATATTTGGTTTGGTTATTAGTATTCCCGCCACCATAGGGTATATTATTATTGGTTGGGATATTCCTAATTTACCTATAGCTTCTACAGGATACGTTAATTGGCTTGGATTTATTGCTTTAGTTCCTATGACTATGTTGTTTGCTCCCCTTGGAGTAAAGTTAGCATACCGACTTAATGTTAAGCAATTAAAGATGTCTTTTGCAATTTTTTTAGCACTTGTTGGAATTAAAATGCTTTTGGTATAGGTGATGTTCTCGCTGATTACTCAGAAGATAAAATCATCGTAGCACTCAATTGCCTCGTCGCGTGAGGTAGTGATGGATTTATGAAGATGATTATGAAAGGTCAAGCTTCAAAATTAAGGGTACAATTCACAGGTTGTATCTTTATCATTTTGGTAGTGTCGTGAATATTGTAATACCGGATGTAGCGGGAGATAGCACCAGTATTGTTGGTGATATTTCATCTAATTGCCACAGTTGCCACATTAAAAACTACTTAAAAAATTAACATTTATGCAACCTTTACTGTAGAAAGAATCGAATAAAAATCATACCTCTATAAAATCTAGTCCCTCTTTTGGATATTCTACTTTTACGTCTCACTGATGTGCCAGATTCAACAACAACTGGATCAAGCCCTGGCAGTGCAGTTATTTGGACCCTATTTGCGTTTGGATATTTTAAAACAGGTACAATAAAATCAATGCAATCAAATCTCCAACACCCTTAATCGAAGAGATGTTGTCAAAATGCTCTTTTAAGTTTTTATCTTGGCGAACCATGCTTTTAGCTTTTTCTATGAGTTTACTTTGTTCTGTTTGCAGCCTCACAATATTTTTATTCATTTGAGAAATAAGTTGTTTGCTACTGTGATTAGCTTTTGCAGCTTCTAAATGATTTTTGAAAGCTACTTTTTGTTTTAGAAGAAATTTATAGTAACTCATAATTTCTTTTAGTTGCTCCACGGATTCATCAATGACTGGTACTGATATATCCTTTTCCTTAATGATTATATGCATATTATAAAGCATTTGCGCATCTGAAATATCTGTTTTACTCCTATTACCAGTACTTTTTGAAAAGTTAGAGCTGATATAAGGATTTACAACATAAATCTTAATATTATTCTCCGCACAAAACAACATTAATGTCTTGCTGTAATTTGCAGTTGGCTCATATATGAAAACCAAAGAATCATCTTCATATAATTTCAATAGTTTCTTATATAAAACCATTAATGATTTATGGTTGTTATCAATCTCTATTGATGAATTATTTTGTGCTATAAAAACCTGAAGTGTTAATTTCGATACATCTATCCCAATATAATGGTACATACTGAACCTCCTTGAATTTGAGAGTTCAACAAAGAGACACAAATATTTGTGTATCCTAGTATGCTATACTTTTACTTCTTCTCTTGAATTCTGTCTCAATAATTTAAAACATATTGGACTCTGTTGCCATTCAAGTTAAATGCAAAGCTGTCTAACTGTGTCACAATCTTACTATTTTACATAAAATAATAGATTCGGAATTTCGACGACATACTAAACGAACTCTTTATATTTTATCGGTTCTGTATTATAAGAGAATTATGAACGGTCCACTCAACATAGAATCAACTTGCCAAATTACTCGTAAAAATACTCAATTACCTCTTTTTTAGATATTTTATTTTTACCATTTGAGTAAAGATTTTCTTCTAATTTTTCTAAAATAGCTTTTATAAATTCACCATTTTCTTCATATGGCAATAAAATTTCAAATAGCGCTCGATCTCCTTTTGCTTTTTGAATTTTTTTGATGATAGAACTCTCTTCTTTTACTTTCTTCAAACGATTTATTTTGAAGTATATAATCGTAACTATGACACCTGCCATAAATCCAAATAAGAGATATAAATAATTTGGAAATGATTGACTAACACTCATTTGCGCTACTGGAAGAGGTACTTTTTTTGCTACTTCTACACTTGAACTCTTTAATGTTGGAGTTGCAACTACAGTGGCACTACCCTTTACTTTTATAAAAATTGGTTTTGTCTCTCTTGTCACTTTTTTGTTTAGATTTTTATCAAAATAACTAAATTTTAGGGCTGGTATTGTAAAATTTTTATCTGCTATGAGTGCAATTTTTTGAGTAAATTCTCCGCCATATTTACCACTGTTTATACCAGATTTTATCACTGGCTCATCAGAATAAACAACTACATTATCAAAATCTATTGTGAATTTTTTAATATCATCAATATTCCCAAATCCATCAATCTTAATAGTTAAATTCACTGGTTTGTTTGCTTTTACTTCTATTGTATCTACACTTGTTTTTATATCAAACGAACCTATCACTTCTAGGTTATCTGGCAAAGGTTTTACATGTATTTTTAGCGTGTTTGATAGAAATTTTTTCCACCCTATACTCTGCGCCATTTGATCTATAAAAGGATTATCAAAAATATTACCACGTGTACGGGTACGCTTTATAATTCCTACATCTGCTTCGACGGGACTGACCTCAAAGTCACCTTGTTTTTGTGGAAAGACAAGGTAATGATACGTTTGAATAATAAAATCATTTTGGGTAGATTTTACAGGGTCACCACTACTTTTTATCCAAAAATTACTCATTTTCAGAGGGCTTAGGGTTATTTTATCAGCCTTTGCGTCCAATTTGTATTTGAATTTTACATCCAATTTTATAGGTTCTCCTACAAAAACATTATTTTTATCGATATTCATGCTAATTGAAAAATCACCATCACTATTTGATGCAGTAGGTTTTACAACTTTTATAGCTAACTCATCTGTCTTATACACTTTTCCATCAACGCTTACTTCATAGGATGGAATGGTGACACTTTTTGTGGGAGAAAATGAGTATATTTTAAAAACAGTACTTTTATAATTTCCATTGATTACATTGACACTTTTTGAAGTTGAAACTCCTAAAATACTATATCCACCTATACTGTTTATGGTTGGAAATTTAGGGTCACCTCCATCTGCGCTAATAGTATAATGAACTGCATCTCCACTATAGATGGTATCATTATCAACATAGGCCTTTACTCCTGCAAATAGTGTTGAAGATAGTAATGATATGATTAAAATTTTACCAAGGGTGTTCTTCATTTGTTTTATCTCCTTTTGTACTCAGTGGAATCATCAAAGTATTTATGCCTCTTTGGTTGAGTAATTTTTTATATTTTCGCTCTTCCATGTCGCTTATAGGTTTAGCCTTCTTCATAGCTTGCGCTTCTTTGGCTTTATCTTGCTGCTCTTTTTTATTTTGTTTTTCTTCTGATTTTTTGTCTTGATTTTGCTTGTCTTTGTTTTTATCGCTTTTTTGATTCCCTTTGTCATTTGGTTTTTTATCTTGATTTTTATCTTTTTGTGAATTTTTATCTTTCTTTTTTTTATCATTTTTCTTTTGTTTCTTCTTTTTATCTTCTTGTTTCTTCTTCTGTTTTTTTAGCAAATCTAGATTGTATTGTGTGTCCTTATCTTTCTTTATTTTAAGGGCATCTTCATAACTCTTTATGGCTTCATTAACTTTTCCAAGATTTGCGTAAGTATTTCCCATGTTATGCAACTTTTCAAACTTCAACTCTGGACTGCTCACTTTTTCATACTCACTCAATGCTTCTTTATAATTTTTATCCTTATAATAGCTATTTGCCAGATTATAAGTAGCGCCATGTTTTTCTTCAATCTTTTTATAGGACTCTATAGCACTTTTATAATCTTTTTGCTGGTAACTTTTTCTTGCATGATTGACTGTTGAGAAATCTAAAAGTCCTGCCTGAAGAAAAATAGTAAACAAACTTAATAGAATGATTTTTCTCATCTTCTCCTCCCACTAAAAGAAAAATTTGCCATAAAAAACAGCAACAATGCAACTATAAGTGGATAGTAAAACAACTCAATCTTGTCTCTTATGCTACTTTCTTTTCCATCCACTGCTTCAAATCTAGCCTTGATTGCATCGTCCAGTACTGACATGTCATTTGATGAGAATGAAGATCTAAGATACGCACCTCCACTTTGCAGTGCTAAATCTTTTATTTTTTCATTTATCCTCACAACGACTATATCTCCGTTTTTATCCTTCAGTGCTCCATCTTTTGTTTTGATAACTCCACCTTTATCACTTCCAATAGCGTACACAAAAACTACGATGTTATGCTCTTTTGCATAGGCTATCTCTTTATCAAATTTATGACTGTCGCCACCATCAGTAAAAATCAAAAATGCTTTTTTACCACTGTTTTTATACAAATCATTGGCAGCCTCAAGCGCACTCATAAAACTAGTTCCCCTAAGGCTCATGCTGTCCATACTCATATTTTTTACCAAAAACTTGAGTGAATTATAATCTTCACTAAGGGGTGCCACGAGAAAAGCTTGTGAACTAAATCCTAAAATCCCAACTCTAGCATTTTTTAAATTGTCCAAGAAAAGATTAAATTTTTTCTTCGCAAATTCCAATCTATTGGGATATACATCCTCTGCTAGCATAGAATTTGATATATCAAGGCCAACCACTAAATTTATAAAACTTTCTTTTACTTGTATCTCACCCTTATCTATGACAGGACGAGCCAGAGCAACAATCATAAAAAATGCCGCAACTATCAAAAGCATATTTCTAACTCTTTTGCTAAATCCTCTGTTTTTGACTCTTATTCGCTCTAGCACATCTTTTGAAAATATAGATTCATAAGATTTTTTATTATATTTTAAAAAGTACAACAGTGGTAACAATAACACTAAGCCCCAAAGGTACTCCACATGTAAAAAATAAATCATCTCAAATCCTTGTTTCTAACCAAAAACAAAAGTAACATAAAAAAGAGAGCAAAACTCAAAGGGTATGTGAAAAGGTATCTTTTTTTAACATATTTATTTGCTTTTATCTTACTTTTTTCTAGCGTGTCAATCGTTGCATAAATCTCTTGAAGTTTTTGTTCACTATTGGCTGCATAAAATTTACCGCCACTCTCATCTGCTATTTTTTGCAATACGAGTGGATCAAAATCTCCAGCATTTCCAATGCCTACGGTATAAACTTTAATCCCATACTTTTTCACTGTGTTGATGGCAACTGAGAGCGGAATATTATTGACATTATTCATGCCATCAGTCAGTAAAATTGCTACTTTTTTCTTTGCATGTGAGTCATGAAACAAATTTGAGCTCAAAAACAAAGCTTCATAAAGTGCAGTTCTACTAGTTCCAGCAATTCCCACTTGAAGTCTTGAGACAAGTCTCTTGATACTCTCTTTATCATACGTTAAAGGCACTGCCACATAAGCAAAATCTGCAAAAATACTCAACCCAATTTTATCATGGACTCTTTTGTCTAAAAAATCGGTTAGTATCTTTTTGACAATATCAAATTTACCATTTTGAATCATAGAACCACTGGCGTCTACAATTAAAGATATTTCATATCCTTTGTCATTTTGTATGATAACCTCATCTTTTATGATTGGACTTGCAAGTGCAGCCACCAGTAAAAACATCACTAAAAATTTCAAAATACTATCCCAAAAAAAGCTTTTTTTCGTTGCCTTCTTTAAAAATTGTATGTTTGGAAAGAATAGCGCATCCATCTTTGGTTTACAAAAAATTTGACAAATTACAAAGGGAATGATGGCTAGAAAAACCCATGCGTACTCAAATTCTATTTGATTTAACATTTATTTCAGTCTCCCTATATACTTTTGTATCTCATTTTTTAAATCCTCATTGATCTGCGGAACTTCTTTTTCATACTTATAAATTTCTAGTTTTTGCAAAATACTTTCATATTGATCTCTATTTTTTTCATTGATAAAAAATGGTGTATTCAAAGTAAAAGAATAAGCAGTATCTTTTGCATTGGCATAATTTATATTTTTTAAATTACCTAGGGCGACGACTCTACTTGTTGGTTTTTTTCTTCTTTTTGGCTTCTTATATAAATAAATAATTCCTATAATCATCAGCAAAATAGCAAAAATAATGCCAAGAAGATAATACATGGAATAGTCAGAAACTTCAACAATTCCTTTAATATCTTTTAATTTATCCACAACTTAACCTTTCAATATTTGTGACATTGCCACAAATATATCATCATCGGTATAGATTTTGCCATATTTTATTTTATGTTTTAAAAAATGTTCGTAAAGTTTTTCATCGTGTTCTTTTAGCAACGCAATATATTCTTTGATACTACTTCTGTCTAAACTCATATTCACTTCATCCAAAGAAACTGTATCCACCAAAGATATCTCACCACTAAAACTAGGATTTTCTTCAAATCTATCTCTAACTACTAATGCATATACTTCATTTTTGTGGGAAATTAGAGACAAATCTACATCTCCATAAAAGTCACCAACTAAAAATATAAGAGATCTTTTTTTAAGAGTTGTATTGATATAGGTACAAAAATTTTCATAACTAATACTCTTGCCAATTGGATCAAGTTCAAGTGCATATTTTAAGGTATCGTTTATGACACCTAGTTTTGTGGTAGGTTTAAAAAGTTTTTCATTTTCTCCGGAGAAAAAAAGCGTCGTAAGATTATCACTGTTTTTTAGAGCCGAATAGGATATAAATCCCATCACTTCTGCCATCACTTCTTGTTTTATTCTTTTAGTTCCAAAATTGATAGAACCATTTACCATATAAGCTACAATGATATTTAATTCTCTTTCCTCATTAAACACATTGACTTTGACACTTGAACTTTTTGCCGTTGATTTCCAGTTTATTTTTCTTACATCATCACCAATGGTATAATCTTTAATCTCGTAAAAATCAAGCCCTGTGCCTTTAAAAGTACTAAGAGTATTACCAATATTACCGCTAAAAACTTGTTTTTTTACCCTGAGTAATATTTCTTTTAATTTATTTTCAATCATCTAAATCTCCTTACGGAGCTTTGATGGAGTTCATAATTTTTTCTACTACCTTATCGGTGTCTAAGCCGCTGGATTCTGCTTTATAGCTTAAAATTACTCTATGTCGTAAAACACTATTGACAACTTTTGCAACATCCAGCGGAGTTACGAAATCTTTTCCTCGTAGTAGCGCCATAGCACGACTCGCCTTGTACATATCTATCGAAGCTCTTGGGCTTGCCCCAAATTCTATCATCTCGTCTAATTCACTCAGTCCATACCGAGATGGCTGCCTTGTGGCAAATACAATGCGGAGCATATATCTTTGCAGTTCATCATCCACATGGATACGGTTTAACTCTTTTTTTAAATCTAATATATCATCCACGCTAGCGACTTGATGTATTTCTTCAAAACCATTTTTTGCAACTCTTTGTACTATTTCAAACTCTTCATCAAGTGTATTGTAGCCAACCATTACTTTTAACATAAATCTATCTAATTGGGCTTCAGGAAGCCTGTATGTCCCCTCTTGCTCCACTGGATTTTCAGTTGCCATGACTAAAAATGGCTCATCTAGCTTAAAAGTAGTATCTGCGATAGTCACTTGCTTCTCTTGCATCACTTCAAGCAGTGCTGATTGAACTTTTGCTGGTGCTCTGTTTATCTCATCTGCTAAAAGCAGGTTTGTAAAAACTGGACCTTTACGTACACCAAAGCTTGACTCTTTTTGATTGTAAACTTCCGTTCCTACAACATCGCTTGGAAGTAAATCAGGGGTAAATTGAATTCTTTTAAAATTAAGTCCTAATGCTTTTGAGAGAGCGTTGATTGCTGTAGTTTTAGCAAGTCCTGGAACACCTTCAACTAAAATATGTCCTCCACTAATCAATCCTATCAAAAGAGAGTCAATCAAATTTTCTTGACCAACCATCACCTTACTTATCTCTTTTTTAATTTCATCTATCTTAGTATTCATACTTTACCTCAAATTATTATGATTTCATACTAAACTTTCTTAGAAAATATAGTAATTGCTTGATGTAAGTTTAATACTAAAAATTAAATATTAAGTTAATAAGTGATTATTTTTTTATCTTGGCATGTTTTTTAAAATGAGCATAAAAAAATGCTGCAAAACTTAATGTTATGTAGATAAGAATGATAAACAATAGTTGTTCAGCATTGGTTTGAAACTCATAGTATAATATTGTGATAGTTCCTGTAGATAATCCTATAATTGCGATTACCGTAATAAATAATGAGGAGTTTGTTTGTTTTCGTATTTTAAAATTGGCAATAGACATTAAAAGAGACACCAGTAAAAAAGTGATACTTCCAAACTCTAAAATCAGGCGTAATCCTCCTGTAGCTATCATAAGTGAAGCTATGAGTGCCATAGCTCCAATTGCCATTTGAGGAATTTTTCTTTTTCTAAAAGATAATGGTGTGGGTAAATAGCCATCATCCGCTATGCTTGCCATTTGACGAGATGATCCAAAAAGAGTACCATTAATGGCACTACTAGTCGCTAAAATGGCTCCTACTATGACGATATTTTGTCCAATAGGACCCATTATATCACCCAGCCCCGTGGCTAAGGCAGATTCCTGATTGTTGATTAAAGCATGAGTTGGAATAGCCAAAACAGCGCCAACTGCAATGATAAAATAGAGTAAAGCAACTAAGATGATAGCCGAATAAATTGCTTTAGGAATATTAATATCTGGTGTCTCCATTTCATTGACGGCATTTATCACTAACTGAAAACCTTCATACGCTACAAAAGTAATGGATGAGACTATTAAAATACTAAGTAGTGGTGTTGTGTGAAGATCATTTTGAATAATAGTTGAAAAAGTGTGGAAATCTACTTTTGCAAAGACAATTAATAAAATAGAGATAAGCACTAAAATTGCTAATTTTGAATAGACCATAATATCTTCTATTTTACCCATTCCTTTCACACTCCAAAAATTTATAAGTGCAAAAAGAGCTATGATTGTAATGGCTAGTATTTTTCGTATTACTTCATTATGTGCAAAATCAAAGCCGCTAATAGCATAGGATGAAAAAGTATACGCATATAAGGCCAAGGTGCTAATATAGCCAAAAATGGTGTACCATCCTATAAAAGAGGCGGCTACATGTGAAGAAGGATAGGTGCGTTTAAAAAAAGCATAAGTTGCACCCTCGTCTTTGTAATACACTCCTAGTTTCACATAAGAATAAGCAGCAAACCAAGCGATAATACCACCCAATACAATGGCAAATGGCGCTAACGTTCCTACCAGAGACACAGAAATACCTAAGATAGTAAAAATACCACCACCCACCATGCCACCAACAGCAATAGCTAGTAACTCTTTAAACCCTAAATTTTTGTTAGCTTTTTTCATGAGATAATTATAGCTTTTTTATGATTGTATTTGTACTAAGAGCTATTTTTATCAACTTCTATATTTAAAATCAGTCCCTCTTTGAGATTATTGAGGAGGGAGAGAATTGTCTCGACATTTTTATTTTCTACATCTAGTGTTATTTTACTCATGTGGTATTTCCTCCAACAATTGATACGCCATCACAAAATTAAAACAAAGTTCACTGAGCATCATCAATTCCCAGTGAGAGATGATTTCTAAAAATGGCATTTCTTCTTTTAGAGACTCAAAATCTATCTTACATGTAAAGCCATAATCTGGCTGGGGTGAACCTATTTCTGGTAAATTATCGGCATATAAAAAGTAAAAATCAATATTTGCTTCTCTGTTCATCCGCCGTATTCGTTTAAGCGTTCCTGCATAATCTTTTTCATTTAACTTTATTTGTGCGTGGATATTATGAGAAAGGACATTTCTTACAAAAGAGACTAAATCAAAAAAATCTTCGAATTGAGGCCCTAGTTTTTCTTGCATAAAATCTCTAAATTGACTATCAATCCTAAGTGCTTCTACCATTGCCATACAGATTCCTCTAAAGGCACTAAATTCTACAAAATACTCAAAGAGAGTGATCTCTTCATTTTTACTCTCATTGGCATCCCAGAGTAACTCTTTTATAATTGCTTTGTTAAATTTATATGTCTCACCCGTTTCAAACGTCCTGCTAATGTCCAAATCATAACCCGATAACTTTTCATTCTTTGCAAGCGTTCCAAAAAATTCGCCTACATGTAGAAAGTAAAAATTCTGTTCAACTAATAAAAGTGCATCTTCTAGGAGTATTTTATCTCGCATAGTAACTCATATAAATTTTACTTTCACTTCTTGAAACACAGCACATTCACCCTCATCACTCTTGGCATACGGCGTGAGCATATTTGCATTTTTTCCACCAGAATACAAAAGTAAGCAATCATCACGTAAATTTTCATCCACCTTTACAACATACTCACACTCATACTTTCCATTTGAAAGTTTTACTTTTTGATTGTCTTTTAAATTTAAACATGTCGGTACATGTAAGAACTCTTCTGTACTAAATTGAGAGTTAAGTGACTTATTGTGTTTTGCACTTAAGAGATAAAAGCCCTCTTCTAAGTCTTCTTGCTTAAATTCATCGTAAAATTCATCCATAAATTCAAATTTACCGCTATCGGTATAAAATTCTTTTGCATAAGAAATCTCTTCATAAGTCTTTGAGATCAACCTTCCATCGCGTTGCATACTGTTTGAATTTTTAACACTGTCTATGTACTCTTTTTCACTTTTAAGTGGTGCAAAATCAAACTCTTGATTTAATTTTGCGGTTAATTCATACTCACTAATACCAAAATCACACTCTGTTATACGCGGCATATCTCCGATGTATTCGTGTCCATACGAGAGTTTTAAATCCTCTTTTTCTAAAAATGATTTTGCTGGGAGTATTAAATCTGCCATTTTAGAAGTTTCATTTTCATGCAAGCCAAAATAGACGACAAATTTTGCCTTCTCTAATCCCTCTTTTACTTTGGGGGTACAAGGCATTTGATTGACAGGATTTCCACCCTGAATAAACACTAAATCAAATTTTCCAAAATCTACGGTTGGAAGAGGAACCGTCTTTAATTTTACTTTAAAGGGCGATTCAAATCCATACGCACTATCTGCAATAAATCCTACACCACAGCCCTCACGTCCAAATTGTCCCAGCAATGCTGCAAAAGAATCAATCGATCGTAAAACACTATGGCCAAATTTATATTTTTGTACTCCAAGTCCAACTAGAATAGATACTTTTTTACCCTCAAGTAAAGACAATATTTCACCAATGTCATTTAAACTGACACCCGCTCTGTTCATCAAAGTTCTCATAGGAATGCCATTGACAAAGTCTATATAAAAATCAAAATTTTCGCATCGCTCCTCTATAAACTCTTCATCTTCCATCTGCTCCATATAGGCGACACGCGCAAGTAACAGTGCTAAATAAATATCGCTTCTAGGTTTTATCTGCACATGTAAAGCGGCTTTTTTAGCAAAATCTGTTTTATAAGGGTCAATCACAATAATCGTTTTACCCTTGAGGGCTGGCAACATGTGAGAGTTTGTCACGCTGGGATTTCTTCCCCAGAGTATGACAACTTCACTCTTTGCAACATGCTCTGGACTTAACACAAGATTTGCGCCACGCCCTTCTTCTATGCCATACGCTCCAGCATCTTCACACAGGGAGCCTTTTGCAACTGTTGCGCCGTAAGTTGAGAAAAACAGTTTAGTCACGCTTTGCATAATGCCTAAGTTTCCGCTACCTTTAAAAAAGAGTGTATTTTTTGGCTCAGTTGTTTTTAGTTTTTCACTAAGAATTGCCATCGCTTCATCAAGAGAGATATCAATTCCATGGAGTCTAGCGTTTTGAATGCGTGGAAATTTATGATAATTGTTGAGATGATGACAAAGATACCCTTGCGTGATGGGGTGCGATTTTTCACCTTTTAAATTTAACTTCTCATCAACCTCGATAGAACAGCCATCAAAACAGTCAAGTGGACATGTAGTGAATGTCACTATTTCTCTTTAAATTCTATTTTTAAAAGTTCAGAAAAACGTTCTGGTGCTTTTATCACAATTTCTGTGCGATAGGAAGAGATATTTTGAGTATCCACTACTTTCCATATCTTTGATACTTTATAAGCACTTGGCTGATCATTGACATAAACCACGCCATTTTGTGCAAGCGCCACATCTTCTTTTGATACAAATAGTGTTAGCTTTGCCTTGGAAACATCATAAGCATCCACAAGTTGTGCGCCTACATTCACATAGTCACCCACATTAACGTAAGTTTTATAAATCAGAAAACCATTTTTAATTTTTACAACTTTGTTGCTTATGGTATCTTCGAGTACTGCTATTTTATATTCTAAATCCGCAATGGTGACTAAAAGATTTTCTGCCGTTGTTTCAAGTCCAAGAACTTGGTTACTAGCATTTAAAAAGTTAATCAAATCATTATCTTTTTCAACCCTGGATTTTGTTTTTAAATCTTTTATTCTTTGATAATTATTTTTTCTTATGCTCTCTACTTCTTTTAAGTTTTTTATATTTTCTTGAGTCAATTTCAAAGTAGTATGTAAAGATTTCAACTTTAACTTAGAACTTACTAACTCTTTTTTGTTTAAAATATCATCCAATTGAATTAACACACCACCATTGGAAATTTTTCCCTCTGCTTCATTGTGCACAGATACAACTTCCCCACTTGCTGTTGCTTTGATAGAGTATGTCTCACGCGGTTCAACTTTGGCATAATAAATGCTTGCACTAAGATTAAGAGCAATTACAAAAATTATCAGTAAATATTTCATATCGTGGTTCCTTCTTAAATAATATCTGCTATTATACAGAAGTTTTTGTAAATGAGATTTAATAAAGGGTAAAATGATGAAAATAGCAATTATTGGTGCTGGCGGAGTGGGTGGTTATCTTGGAGCAAAACTAATCAAAAGTGGTCAACTGGATACAACTTTAATCGCAAGAGGAGAGCATCTAAGAGCAATAGAAGCAAATGGCCTAACAATTCTAGACGAAGATGACAAGTTTTCAATATCAAGTCGTTTTATCACCGAAGACGTAGAAAAAAATGCCCCTTATGATTTTGTTATCTTTACCACTAAAGCATATGGTCTCCAAGATGCGTGTAAAAGTATAAAAAAATCAATCAATGACAATACTATTTTAATGGTGACTGCAAATGGAGTAGGGTATAAAGAAAAATTAAAAGAATTCTTTCCCAACAATCCTATATGTGAATCTTGCATATACATTTTCTCAAATATACAAAAACCTGGTGTCATCAAAAAGTATGGAGGAGTTTTTCAACTCTTTATTGGCTCTAGTGAAGTTCCAAAAGAAAAACTGCAAGAGATAGTTAACATCTACAATAATGCTGGATTAAAAACAAAAATTTCAGAACAAATAACTTTACAATGTTGGAGGAAGTACTTATTTATTAGCTCATTTGCTACACTGACTAGCTATTATAATGTGAGTATAGGTGAAATTGTACAAAAACAAGAGCATGAATTAAGAGATATTTTAAATGAAATCATATCAATTGCAAATAAAAAAGATATTCACTTAAGCCATGAAAATTTAGAACAATCAGTAGATCAAGCTAAAAATAACATACCTTATGATTCTACCACATCCATGCAACTTGATTTTGCTAATGGCAAAAAAACTGAACTTGAAGCATTGACTGGGTACATAGTAAGAGAGGGAGAACGGTTGGGTGTCAAAGTTGATACTATGAAAAAATTGTACAATGGCTTGATTGAGAAAGTGCCTGCCCAAAAACACTAATTTTTCATGATCTTTGCTAAATCTTTTTTGGCTTTCAAATAGAGAGTTTTACTGTTGTTAAACTATTTTTCTAAATAGATTAAATTTTAAAGCTCTCTTCAAAACCTTAAAATAAAAATGTAACTTCTTCGATAATTCATCCCCTGTATATTTCAATATTATAACAAAAAATCGCTTACTTGGGAAGTTAGTTTATCTAGGAATTAGCACCAGCTAAACCAGATATAATATCTTCAAGCTTATCAACAGTATTAATATCCTGTTCTTTAATACTAACATGCCTGAAGTCAACTGTCACATTTTTACCTTCGAGAAAGACATCTAAAATACTTCGGTCAAACTCGACATGTTCATCTAAATGTAAAACTAAAAATTTATCACTGAATATCCTAATAATGGCACCATTAGGATAAAAAGAAGCCATTGCATCGGCAATAGTTTGTAAAAATTTATCACCCTGTTTCCAACCAAATTTTTTGTTATAAGCAGAGAAATTTATACAATTGACATGATACACACAAATCTCTGTATAATTTTCTCTGTGTGCCAATATGAATTTTAAATAATTTATATTGTAATAACCTGTTAATTGGTCCCTAAAATAATAAGAAAATCTCATATCTTCTAGCATATGATTGGAAGTTTGCAAACCATCAGTTTCTATTTCCAGTGTGATAAATATCTCTTTTGCAATATCAACAATCGATGGATTTAATTGAGCTCCACGTTCACTTATCAAAATCTCAATGGCTTTAACTTTACTAGATGCTTTTTTATAGGCTCGATTAGTTGTGATAGCATCAAAGGTGTCTGCTACTGAAATTATCTGAGAGAGTATTGGAATGTCGCTACCCTTCAGGCCATCAGGATAACCATTCCCATCGTATCTCTCATGATGATGTCGTACAATCTTTGCGAGTTCAAAAAAAGGTTCGCGACAGAGTAACTCATAACTGGCGGTTGAATGTCTTTTAATAAGCTCATACTCACCACTCGTTAAGGTGTCTGGCTTGAGGAGTAAGGCATCTGGAATCTCAATTTTACCAATATCATGCAGCATTCCTGCTCTATATATTAAAGTTACATCCTCTTGTGAAAAATTCATTTTCTGGGCTATAAGCGATGCATATTTTGCGACCCTCTTACTATGTCCCGCAGTATAGCTGTCTCTTCTTTCCATCATATCAACAAATGAGTAAATGCTCTCTTCGAAATTTTTAACTTTTTCATTAAAAAAATCTTTGCTTTTATGGCGCATCCACCAAATTAACAATAAGCCAAAAATCCAAGTTGAAAGATATGTGAACACTAGAAATAAGAAATTATACTTATTAAATGTATAAAAAGTTGGTATTTTGACAGTGATATTTACATTTCCAAGAACATCATCCACCTTCTTGTCATGATGCGCATGACACTTTAAGCAACTGTTCTGTGCCAATAGAGGTTTTGCGTAAAATAAAAAAGATTTTTTTCCCTTTTCATACGTCGTATAAGCATTTTTTTTTGTGATTTGTGCTTTTTTTAGAGTGTTTTGAATAGGTATTGCTGTAATGTCATCAAAAAATTCCGAATAATTACTTTCAATTTCTATGGTTGAGCCTTGTTTTTCTTCTAAAACATCAATCAAATCTCTCATAGAAAATCCCATTGTTTTTTCTCTTGAAAGCTTTGCTCGTTGTTCAAACGACCAAGCAATTAATTTTTCTGCCTGCTCTGATAAACTTTGTGCTCTTGAGATTTTATTATCTAGTATATGAATACTTTCATTATGTAGCTGATAAGTAAAAAATGAATAGGTGAGAATTGTCCACATTATGGATAAAAATATGGCAACATGCTTGAAAAATCTAACTCTTTTAATAGACGGCATTAAACAACTTTAGCTAATTAATTTTGGAAGGTCATTATAGCTAAAGTTGTCTTGAAATAGCAAGATAAGTAAATATTATATGACTTATATGATAAAAAAGTCATATAATATTTGTCTATTTTATTTAAATACTAATCTCTTTTATATCTGCAATGGACTTAAATTCCTTGTAGATTGAAGCTATAAGATTTTGTCTATTGGCTGCTATATTTTTATCTTGGACGTTGACCATTACATTGTCGAAAAAGTTATCTATTTGAGGTTTTAAGCCAAATAGTGAATCTAATTTTTCTTCATAGCTAGTATAATTTTTTGATGCTTTTTTAGTAAATTCTTTATACAGTACTTTTTCTTCTTCGGCTTCAAAAAGTGCTTCATTGACCACAATATCACGGTCTAAATCAATATCCTTGATGATATTTGCAACGCGCTTAAACGTTGAAAATACTTCTTTAAATCCACTACTATTTGCTATAGATTTTAGTGCTTCTATTTTGAGTGAAAGTTCAACAATATCTCTCTCTCCACTCTCTAATACTGCTTTTACAATAGAAGGATTCGCATCAAAGATTTTATAAATTCTTTCTAAGAAAAAATTCTCAAGTAAGGAAAAATCGAAAGCACCATATGTTTTACTTAAATTTTTCAAATCATCTTGTATATTAAATGCAATTTTTTGCTTTAGCACTATTTTAATAATCCCATTGACAGCACGACGCAAGGCAAATGGATCTTTTGTTCCTGTAGGAATTTTACCAATACTAAACAAAGCTATAAGTGCGTCAAGCTTATTTGAAAGTGAAACTACTGAACTGAAAAGATTACTAGGTAATTGGCTATTTTCACTATCAGGAAGATACTGTTCTTTAATCGCAAGACATACCAAATCATCTTCTGATGCAGCCTTTGCATAATAATAACCCATCAGCCCTTGAAGTTCTGTAAACTCATAGACCATTTCGCTAAGAAGATCGGCTTTACTTATCATAATGGCACGATTAAGTGTGCTGCTTATCTCTTTTTCATTTTTATAATCAATTTGTATGCCTAGATTTCTTTTATATTTTTTTTCAAGATATTCTGCAATACTTTTTTCTCTCACCACTTTTTCAAATACTGAGCCAAGTCCATCTAAATACACCACGTCTTTAAGCCCAGCAAAATTAAGTCCATTTTTCAAATCATTGTCATAAAAGAAAATTCCATCACTCAGTCTAGCACGTAGTACTTTTTCATTTCCCTTAACGATGAGTTCATAATCATCACTAATTGCATTTGATACAACTATAAATTTATTGGTTATTTTGCCATCTTCAAAAACAGGAAAATATCGCTGATGTTCTTTCATTGATGTGATGATAACCTCTGATGGCAATCTTAAAAAATCTTCATCAAAGCGACCCATTAACGCTTTTGGGTTTTCAGTTATTGCAACAATTTCAGCTAATAAATCTTCATCAATTTCTATAGTAATATTTTCTTCTTTTTCAATCTCTTTAAATTGCTCTAGTATCATTTCTTTTCGTTTTTCTTGATACAATATAACCCCACCGTTTTCAAGTTTTTTAAAGTAATCACCTGAAAAATCATACGTAAAGGCATCGTAAGAAATTGTTCTATGAGGATACGAATGAGCGCCAGACTGTACTTCATATGCCTTAAAAGAAATATTTTCTTCACCCAACATTGCGCCAATCCACCTGATAGGACGTATAAAATTTTTATCACAATTTCCCCATCTCATAGACTTACCAAAACTCAAAGTTGCAATGAACTCTTCGACCATTTCACCAATAAGATTTTTAGAACTAGTCCCTTCAATAACTTTTTTAAAGTACAAAACTTCTTTACCATTCTTTTGTGCTTTTCCTATCTCGTCAAGCTCAACACCACATTTTTTAGCAAAGCCAATAGCTGCAGGGGTAGCTTCCCCATCTTTAAAAGCCACGTTATAAGGAGCGCCATACAACTCTTCTTCGCGGTCCGACTGTGCGGTTGAAAACTCTGAGTGCCATAACACTAATCTTCTAGGAGTATAGTAAAATTCAAAATCGGATATCAGTGCATTACGTTCAAGTATGCTTAACCATTTTTTTTCTATGTTTGGTAACTCTTTTAAAAAAGGAATCGCAGGAAGTTCTTCGACACCAATCTCTATCAAAAGTGGTTTGATCATAAAATAGACCTTTATATATAATATTAGGGAGATATTTTATCTAAGTAGTAGTTAAATTGTACTTATTTTTTGCTGCGATCCCGCTCCATTGTCTTTTTTGTAAATCCTCTAAGAAGGAACACCATAAAACCGACAAAGGCTACAAGCATAAATATGTCTAAAGCTTCTTTCATTATCTTATCCTTTTCTCAAGTATTATCTCACGATTTCCCTTATAATCTGCAAGTTCTCTTACATGTAACGTATAAATTTCACCTACACTTAAGTCATCATCGGGTCTATATACATAGATGGACTCTCCATTTTTATCTTCTATCCTCACACCATATTTACTTTTATCAATGACCATGACATCTTTTAAAATGAAATTCACTCTTGTTTCTTTAGTTTCGTATAGTTTTTTAATGCTAACCTGCTGAAACGTTATAGGTTTATTGGGTGCTGTACTAAAAGTTGCCACGATGGGTAAATGATCTGAATAGCCAATGCCTTTATGTTTGCCTTTACCTTTCTTTGATATTTGCCATCTCTTTGGATTTTTATACTTGTCAATCAAATAAGGAGGTGCAAAGTGATGGAAAGATGATGTGACATATGAAAAATTAGTCTCATCATTTAAAATACTTTTAGAAATTATAATATGATCAAGCGCACTGCGTCTTGTAAAAAAAGCGTATGAATATCTTTTGTTAAATGGTTCTTCTAGCCATAAATTATAATTATCTTTTGACACATAGGCTGCTGCCCCACCCCAACCTTTACTATTCACTAAAAAAGGAGAATTAAAATCTCCTAAAAGTATAAAATCTTTCTCATTTTTATAAAGTTTTTCCAAGGCTTTTGCATATTCCAGGCGTTTTTTATTTCCATGTTTATAGGAGGGCCAATGATTGATGAAAAGTGTTAAGGGCTTTTTTTCAATCTCTAAAACGACTTTGTGAATGGGTCTAAAACGCTTAGTAAGACTATGTGTGCTACTGGATTTAATGGGGAACCTAGAGAGCAGCACAGAGTTAATTCTATGGCTATTAAAAGAAGTGTACATGTAGGGATATTTCTTACTCCCTAAAGCTAAATTCAATCTTTTTAAAACTTCTTTATTTTCCACTTCATGTAAAGCAATGATATCTGCATCCAAAACTTTTATAACTTTTGCAATGTTTTTTATTTTAATGGATAACATATGCTCGTTCCATCCGCTCTTTGCATTCGGAACGTACTCATCATACTCAAAACCACTTTTGTGAGTGTCAAAAAGATTTTCAACATTATAAGAGGCAACTTTAAATTGCGCACCAAAAAGTATGAATGGAAGGATAAAAAGAGATAAAAAAAGCTTGAACATATTAGGCCATAGGCATAAATTGACTTTTACCATCGTTGAAATACTCTAGTTCACCATTTTCAATATTGTAATACCACCCTCTCAGAGCAAGCAAGCCTTCTTCGACTCTTTGTTTAACCTCTGGATACGTTAAAAGGTTTTTCATCTGAAAAAGAATAGAAAATTTTTCTGTCACTTCCAGCTTTTTTCTGTGGCTTACGCCAGAATTACAAGAACGTTCCGCCTGCTTTTTTGCATTTTTACCTAATTCCAACCAACGCTTTACATGTACGAGCTTGATATCATCAACATCTTGATATAAACTCTCAATGGCGCCGCAATGAGAATGCCCACACACAATAATGTCCGTGACTTCTAAAACACTTGTCGCATACTCAATCCCAGCTGCTGTGGCATGATAATCATCATCAGGAGAAAATGGCGGAACAAAATTGCCTATATTTCTTAAAATAAACAACGTGCCAGGGGAAGAATTTGTAATAAGAGCCGGGTCAACTCTAGAATCACTACATGCAATAAATAAAACCTTAGGATTTTGGCCATTTTTAACCAAATCTAAAAATTTATTTTCATATTTTTTAAATTTTTCATCTTTGAAAACTTCATGACCATCGATTAAATCTTGAATATCCATTTGCGACTCCAGTTTTAGTAATTATAGCAGATTTTTAGCAAAGCAAGTCGCTGATGCGAAAGCCCATTGAAAATTATATCCTCCTAGTTCACCAGTAACATCTAGTACCTCACCAATAAAATACAAATCTTTTTTTAATGTACTCTCAAAAGTAAGTGGATTTACATCATTGGTACATACTCCGCCTTTTGTCGCTTCTGCCTTTGAAAACCCAAAAGTTCCCGCTGGTGCGAATTCATAATGTCTTAATTGATAGACTCTTTCCAATTCATCATCTTTCAACTTGCATAGTTGTTTATCTTCTAAGTTTATAGAATTTAAATACGCTTTTATAAATCTTTTTGGCAAAGGTAAAATGGAGCTAATTTGTTTTTTTGATTTTTTATCTAAAAGTTTTTTTAAATCAATACTTGGTAAAAAATCAAGGGTAATTTTGCCTTTTTTCCAATACAAAGACCCGGTAAGAACAACAGGCCCGCTGATGCCTTTATGTGTAAAAAGCAAGTCCGATTCTAAAACTTTATGCTCAATTTTTAATTTAACATTAAAAGAGACACCACTGAGTTCCTTCATCCAAAATTGCTCTTTTTGAACGGTTAATCCCACTAAAGCAGGAGCGGTAGTTGTAATAGTATGGCCAAATGTTTTTGCTATTTCATAGCCTATTGGACTTGCGCCTAGTGGCGTATAACTGATTCCACCCGTCGCTATGATGAGTTTTTTTGCGTATATTATTTGCTTTTCTGTCGTAATTATAAAACAATCATTAAACTCTACATGTAAGACTTTTGAAGACAAATAAAAATGGCAATGCCGCGTTAAACTTTCAAATATAGAAACCAAATCTTTTGCAGAATTTTTACAAAAATATTGACCGTATCTTCTTGTTTCTAACTCAAGCTTGAATTTTTCTAAAAAAGATAAAAGGTGAGTGGGAGTAAACTTATCCAGTGCAATTTTAATAAAATTACGGTCTCCTAAATAGTTATCACTAGAGACATTTTTATTGGTAACATTGCATTTACCACCACCACTAGCCAATATTTTTAAGCCTATCTTTGAATTGGAATCTATTAGAGCAATATTTTTACTCGGCAGCAGTGAAGCACTCATAAGGCCGCTTCCTCCGGCACCGATTATCGCAATGTCATAGATTTTCAATTATTTACCTTTTATCTCTTGGTAATTTTGCCTAATGGCATCGTATAAAACGATTCCTACTGCGACTGCTTGATTCAAGCTTCTTCCGTTGACGCCCATAGGTATAGTGACTGCATTTTCCCATTTTAACTGCATCAGTTCCATTGGAAGTCCTGTAGACTCACCACCGAAAAATATAAAATCACCACATTTAAATTTTGCTTCAAAATAGGGTTTATCAGTTTTTGTTGTAGCAAAATAAAACTGATCTTTTTTATCACCGTTTGCCGCTAAAAAATCATCTAAATTTTCCCAGATTGTAATATCAAGCAACTCCCAATAATCAAGCCCTGCCCTTTTAACACTTTTTTCATTGATGTCAAAGCATATCGGCTTTACGATATGTAGTTTAGAATCTGAATTGACACAAATACGACCAATACTACCCGTATTTTGTGGGATTTGTGGGTGAACTAAAACTATATTAAACATTAAACTGGCCTTAGCCACCATCTATATTTTTAGATAAAAACAGATGATGACAAGTATGAGGCAGTTTTATGCAGGCTTAGTCATCTAAGTCAAATAAAACTAACAACGTAATTGGCGTCATCTGTTTTTACCCAAAGGGTGGTTTATATTTGCCCTCATTGCTTCGTTAGCGTCTTTCAACTTAGCTAAAGCTAGGTTTTCAATACACTGCCTCACACTAAGGGCAAATATAAACCATCTAAAAGTATAGATGGCGGGTAAGCTCAGTTAAAATATTATCGTTTTATTATTATAAACAAAAACACGTTCTTCCAAAACTAAATCAAGCGCATTTGAAAGTACCGCTTTTTCAACATTTTTCCCAGCTCTTTGCATGTCTTTCCAAGAAAATTCGTGGCCTACATTGATGACATCTTGCGATATAATCGGACCTTCATCCAAGTTATTATTGACAAAATGAGCAGTCGCCCCGATAATCTTCACACCGCGGATAAAAGCTTGCTTATAAGGATTTGCGCCTATAAAAGCTGGCAAAAACGAGTGGTGTATATTGATCATTTTTTCTTGATAATTGTTAACAAAATCACTTGAGAGTATTCTCATATATTTCGCCAATACTATGAAATCACAACTGTACTGACCTAATATCTCTAAAATATTTTTTTCATGTTCCTGGCGTTCTAACCCCTCAGCACTTACATGGTGGTAAGGAATGTCAAATTTTTCTACGAGTTCTTGCAGATAGTCATAGTTTGAGACAACGGCAACAATATCGGCATTTAGCTCACCACTGTAGTGCTTCAGCAATAAATCTCCTAAACAGTGAGACTCCTTTGTGCACATAATTATAATTTTCTTTTTAACTTTTTTTCGCAAGCTTATAGTGGTGTCACTTGGCAATACTTCTTGTAATTTTGACACTAAATTGCCATTTTCTATATCACCACTGACAATAGCTCTAAAGAAAAATTTATTGTTTTCATAATCAACATATTCATCGTTTTTTACTATATTTAAATTATTTTTATAGATAACATCTGAAATCCTATATATAAGCCCCTTGTTGTCGGAGCAGTCTATCTTTAATATATGACTATTCATCACCCAAATTCCTTCTGTATTTTTTCTAGCACTCTTCGTCTGTATTCTATCTTTATATTTTCTTTTTCAAATCCATCGCTAATAACACTTTGTATAGTTATTCCTCGTGTATAACAGGACTCATAAATATCTAGTTTTTTTGCTCGTTCAACTATATATTTTTTATAATTTCCAAGCCAACTTTTTATGGGCAAATCAATCGCTAGTATTGCCAAGTCTTTATCACTTGGGAGTTTATCAAAAAATGGCTGATTTTTGAATACTTTCAGATAACATTTGGGAGCTTCTATCATTTTGAGCCAATGTCGTGGATTTTCATTGAGTAAATTTGCAACTATATATATAAAATAATACGCCCTTAAATTGCCACTTAAGTTAAAAACAGCTTCTTTTAATTCGCCTTCTATTCTTTCTGCGTCTCTGGGCTCAACAGTACATGTAAAGATTTTTTCAAAGAGTTTTAAACGGCACATGGCTGTAAATCCAAAACTTAAATCATCTGCCATAAATAGTTTTTCAAGTTCCCAGAAAATTCTTGTTTTACTTAAATCACTTAGATTGATATCTCTCATTACATGTAAGGTTTTTTCTTCAATTTGCAAGGCAAATCGAGCACTAAACTGCACCGCCCTTAAAACCCTTAGACTATCTTCTTTAAATGAATTTTCATCAATTAAAGAGATTGTTTTGTTCTTTAAAGAATTTTGTCCACCCCAAAAATCTAAAAGTTTTCCATCAAAAATATTGATCATCATAGCATTCATGCTAAAATCTCTTCTCTTAGATGCTGTTCTTTCATCGTTGCATAGCTTTACTTCGTAAGCTTTGTGCCCCACTCCTACTTTGTGCTCAATTCGGGGAAGAGCTAAGTCCATATTGTCTAATTTATAGACAAAAAAACTCTTTCCAACCCCAAGCGCACCAATTTTCAACATAAGTTCATCAAACATTACAGGAGATATATCGTAGACTTCTACATCCAAATCTTGAATCTCATAATTTAAAAATAAGTCTCGCACACATCCGCCAACAAGATATGCACGATGTGTATAAGGAGCTAATATTTTTTTGATAAAAGATATTTGAGATTCTACTTTATTTGGGAAACTCTCTAGATAATTCATCTTTATTTTTTATCCAACGACTCCAGGCGTTCATCGATTACTGCCAATAAATATTCTAAAAAATTTAAAGTTAAATCCACTTTTGCTTCTATACTCTTATTGTTTGGAGATTGAAAACCTTCAAATAGTACAAGTATCCGTTCTCGCATGCTTTGGCAAAAATGCTTTTCATCTTCTAGTGAACTTCCACATGCTGAAGTGTTATCTTCTTCTTCAAGCTCTACTTGCACTGCTTGTTTACTTTCTTCTTTTGTCTCTTTAGCCTCCGGCTTTGCTTCATTAAGATCTTCTAATTCTGCTAAAGTGGATAAAATCATATCTTTTAATTCCATAGTTTTACGAGCCACCTTTCAAATTCTAAAAACTCTACTTCACTGTCCATACTGACAAAAAATTTCTTCATATCTTCATTTACATTTGGATATTTTTTTCTAATTCCTGACAACCTTCGTATAGCCACTTTAGCTTCTTTATTATTTGGATTTTTTTTTAATAAATCTTTATATATATTCAAGGCCTCATCTCGTAGGCCTTGAAGTTCATAAATAGAAGCTAATGTCAGTGTTTTCATTAGATTTTAGCTACATAATCCGCTATGATTGAGCCTATTTCAGTAGTTGAGCATACTTCTTTTCCACCAATGCCCGCTAAATCTTTGGTTCTATATCCGTCTTTTAGTACATTTTTAACGGCTTGCTCTATCCTATCTGCCGCACTTGTCTCACCCAGGGCAAAACGTAACATCATCGCAGCACTTAAAATTGTTGCAATTGGATTTGAGATACCTTGGCCTGCAATATCAGGTGCAGAACCGTGAATCGGCTCAAAAAGCCCTACTTTTCCACCCACTGAAGCAGAAGCTAAAAGTCCGATTGATCCACATATCATACTCGCTTCATCACTTAGTATATCTCCAAAAATATTTCCAGTTAAAATAACATCAAACTGTTTTGGATTTCTTACAAGTTGCATTGCTGCATTATCAACATACATATGAGATAACTCAACTTCTGGGTAATCTTTTGCCACTTCAATAACAGTGTCTCTCCAAAGTTGACTCACTTCTAAAACATTAGCTTTATCAACTGAGCACAATTTTTTTCTTCTTTTCATTGCTATATCAAAAGCCACCACGGCAATTCTTTTTATCTCATCTTTTGTATACACCATCGTGTTGTAGGCTCTATCACTAGTTTTTTCTCTTGGTTCTCCAAAGTAGATACCGCCCGTTAACTCTCTTACCACAAAAAGGTCAACACCTTTTATGATTTCAGGCTTTAGAGTGCTAGCATCTAAAAGTTCGTCAAAAACTTGCGTCGGCCTTAGATTGGCAAAGACGTTTAACTCTTTTCTTAATCTCAAAAGTCCACTCTCAGGACGAAGATGACGTGGCAAATTATCCCACTTATCTCCACCAATGGCTCCGAAAAGAATCGCATCAGAGTTTTTACAACCATCGATAGTCTCTTGGGGAAGAGGTTCGCCTTTTACATCATAGGCAGAACCTCCCATCAAATACTCTTCATAACTAAGTTCAAAATCTTCTTTAGAACAGACCGAATCAAGTACTTTAATCGCTTCATCAATGATTTCAGGACCTATCCCATCACCCTTGATAAGTGCTATTTTATACTTGTTCACGCCTTGCCCTTCATTTCTATCTTTGCATAGTTAATTAGCCCACCACACGATACTAATTCTTGCATAAAGGGAGGGATTGGAGTAAAAACATAAGATTTTTGGTTAGTTAAATTTTCAACTTTTCCACTATCCATCTCTATTCTTATATTCTCACCCTCTTTGATTTCATCCGTCTCTTTTAATTCAAAAATAGGCAAGCCCATATTAAATGCATTTCTGTAAAAAATTCTTGCAAAACTTTTCGCTACCACAGCACTCACGCCAGCAGTTTTTAATGCGATAGGAGCATGTTCACGGCTACTTCCACAACCAAAGTTTTCCCCAGCAACAATAATGTCACCTTGTTTTACTTTGTTTACAAAATCAGGATCAGCATCTTCCATCACATGTTTTGCTAATTCAATTGGGTCTGAAGTGCTTAAATAACGCGCTGCGATGATAAGATCAGTATCGATATTCTCACCAAACTTCCATACTTTTCCGGTAATTGTATTCATAAAAATCCTTGAATATGATGTTGCAATTTTTTAAATTTGATACTTATTCTATCTAAAATGGAGTATAAAAAAGATTAAGAGTAAGAAATAGAGATATAAATTTCTCTATTTCTTTTGGTTAAGTCGTCAATTTACTTTATAAATTCAACTACTTCGTCAAAGGCTAATCGTTGTTGGGTTGATTGAGGATCAACCCTATAACCAAAAGGTAAAACCATAGCTAACTGGTATTTTGCGGAATCAAGTCCTAAAATTTCTTCTACTTGGTTTTTATCAAATCCCTCGATAGGACAAGAATCAATACCAAGAATCGCACCAGCAGTCATCATGTTTCCTGCCGCAATGTAAGATTGCTTTGCCGTCCATGCATAGATGTTTTCATCTGTATTTAAGATATTTTTTAAATGGCCCGCATAAAGTCCCATATAAAAATCAAGTTTTTCTTGTGGCATTTCTCTTCTTGCAAACCTCTTTTTTACTTCCCCAGATGCTACTTTGACACTATCAATTCCAGCTAATATCAAAACCAGATGTGAACACGTAGTAATCTGTTGTTGATTCCAACAAGCAGGTCTTAACTTTTCTTTTAATTCTTGATTTGTGATGACTAAAAATTTCCATGCTTCCATACCAAATGACGAGGGTGATTTTCGACCCGCTTCAAGTATAAATTTCATATCTTCATCAGATATTTTTTTTGACGCATCAAATACTTTACACGCGTGTCTAAACTCCATTGCTTCTTCGAAAGTCTTGTGCATATATTTCCTTTTTATTTTATATTATTTTTTTGCAATTGAGCAATTACGCTTTTTCTAATATTTCTGAGATTACTTCTTTTGTATAAACTTTATCCATGCCACCAACTTTTGCTGATTGTGCTGCATTTGAAGCTAGTGAATCAATTCCTTCTCTTGGAATATTAGCATCTTTGAGAGTTGTTGGAGCGCCAATTTTTGCAAACCAATTTTCAAGCTGAATGATAGCTTGATTTTCATCATCGCTGTTAAAAATTTCTTTTGCAAATCTTTTAAATTGCGCTATGTTTTGTTCTTTATACCATTTCATCCACGCTGGAATCACAACAGCCAATCCCGCTCCATGCGCTACATTATATAAAGCAGAAAGTGAATGCTCTATCAGGTGATTTGGGTAAGATCCTCCGCCTGTTCCTGCGGGAGTCAGTCCGTTTAATCCTTGTATTGCAGCCCAAGCAAATTCTGCTCTTGCATCATAATCATTTGGATTTTCAAGTAAAATTTCTGTTGTTTCTATAATTGTTTTTAAAATAGATTCTACAATTCTTGAGTTAAAATTCGGGTGAACTGAAGCTGTAAAGTAAACTTCGATTGAGTGCGCTATAACATCAACAGCGGAATATGCTAAATACTCTTTGCTAACAGTTGCCATAAGTTCAGGATTTATAACTGAAACTTTTGGGTTTACTAAAACGGAAGCAATTGAATATTTTTGTTTTGTATCATCGTTTATGATAACTGCATTTCCATTCATCTCACTTGCAGTTGCCGAGAGAGTCATGACTGTAAACACTGGAAGTGCTTGAGTGATTTGAGCTTTTTTGATAAAGAAATCCCAAACGTCTCCATCATATTTTGCGCCCACTGCAATAGTTTTTGAACTATCAGCAACAGAACCGCCACCTACGCCTAAAATAGCTTCGATGTCATTGTCTTTCGCTATTTTTATACCTTCGTTCACTTTACTTAAAAGAGGATTGCTAACAACACCGCTTAACTCCTCGTAGGCTATATTGTTTTTCTTTAGTGAAGATATAATTCGCTCATAAAGTCCATGTTTTTTTATACTTCCAGAACCATAGACTAAAAGTACTTTTTTGATTCCCGCTTCTTTTATGTAGTGACCTATATTGTTTTCTTTTGCTTTTCCAAATTCTATTTTTGTTGGATTGTAGTATGTAAAATCATTCACAGTGCACCCCTTTATTTAATTTGCAAAAGTATAACTATAATCAACTTAAATGTTTCTTACAATACTTTAGGTAAGTAATGGATATTTAAGAATATTATGATATAATTATTTCTGCAAAGGATTATAATGTATTATATAAATGATAAAGAATATAAATGTTCCGTATCTGTCACACTTGATATCTTCAATGATAGATGGAAAATGGCAATTATCTGGTACTTACTAGAGAGTGATAAAAGGTTTAAAGAACTGAGCGAAGATATAAGTGAAATTACTCAGAAAACACTCACCGTAAAACTAAAAGAGTTAGAAGAAAAACACATCATACATAGAGAAGTTTTCGCACAAGTGCCGCCAAAAGTCGTTTATTCTCTAACACCTATCGGCTTACAATTAAAACCCGTACTCAATGAGATGTTTGAATGGGGCATATCCTATGTAAGAGAAAATGGTAAAATCACAAATGAAAGTGCATGCATCGACACTCATTTTAATGCTTAACTTTTCTTCCTAATGTCTCTTCAATGGAGGATAGCTTTGAAGTCAGCCGTTTTTTCTTATCTTTTCTAATATCAAATTTTAAAGAAGAGTACACACGAGCACAATCTTCTTCTAAACATTCATAGGCACTCTTGATTACTTCTAAGGCTTCATCTATACTCTCACACTCAATAATCGTCCCCATAGGCGTGAGTTGATACTCCACTCCACTTTTATCAATCATATCAATGATGCGGCTTACATAGGTGCTTACACTTTCCCCTTTATCGGTGGGGAACATTGCAAATTCCAATAAAACACTCATTTAAAATCTCTTTACATGTGAGTGACAATACGGAATGTGTCCACTTTTTCCATAATAATTTTGATGATAATTATCAGCAGCATAAAATTCTTTTTTCTCTAAAATTTTTGTCGCTATATGGTGACCTTTTATCTCGAGTGCGGTGATGAGTTTTTTAACAGTATCTCTCTCTTCTTCATTGCCTACAAAAATAGCAGAGATATATCGCTCACCAATATCGGGACCTTGACCGCCTTCTTGACTTGGATCGTGAATTTCAAAAAATAATTTTGCTAGCTCTTCATAGCTAATTTCATCTGGCATGTATTCAACTTGGACAACTTCTAAGTGACCCGTATCTGTATATACTACATCTTCATAAGTCGGATTTTTTGTATGTCCGCCCATAAAACCTGACAATGCTTCGACCACACCTTTTGCCCTGTTAAAGTAGTGTTCAACGCCCCAAAAACAACCGCCTGCAAAATATGCAAATGAAGTATTATTTTTCATTTTCACTCACTTTTGCCACGAAATTTAAACTTAGGGAATTAACACAATGTCTCGTATTTTTTGCCGTAATTCTCTCACCCTCAAACACATGCCCAAGATGACCTCCGCACGCCTTACATGTAATCTCCACTCTGCTTCCATCAGCATCTGTTGTTCGCTGAACCGCCCCTGGTATCTCATCATCAAAACTTGGCCAACCACATCCTGAGCTAAACTTTGCACTAGAGTTATACAAAGGAGCATTACATCTCTTACATGCAAAGATTCCTTCTTGATAAAAATCATTATAAATTCCACTAAAAGGTGCCTCTGTGCCTTTTTTTTCGATGATGTATTCTTCTTCTTTTGTTAATTTATTTTTCATTATTTTCTTTCCTTTTATATTAAAATTTATTGAGTTTTATTCTCTATGCTGAGTAATCCAAAACCTAGCATAACAAATATTGACCCGCTTATACGGTTAAACCACGCAACGCGTTTGCCATTTGAAAAGTAAAACTTAAAATACCTTGCAAAATATGCATAACTAATCAAAGACATAAAAGACATGATCATAAAGGTAAATGTCATGATAAAGAACTGTGGTAAAAGTTCATTATTTGGTTTTATAAAAAGTGGGAAAAGTGCTGTAAAAAAGATGATTGGTTTTGGATTGGTAATACAAACAAAAAAACCTTTTTTAAATACTTTCCAACTATTTTTATCAATTTTAACTTGGCTTTTTTGTTCAAAAATATTTTTTGTATTGAGAAACTGCTTCATTCCGATATAAATAAGATAGCTTGCACCCATAATTTTTAAAAAAAAGAAAAGAGTTGCTGAAGTCTGCAATACTGCCCCTAATCCTAACATTGAAACACTAGATAAACAAAATAAACCTAGAATATTGCCAAAGCAAGAGTAGGCAACTCCTCTCATCTGGTGCATCAGTCCATTGTTTATCGCCAAGAGTATTGCAGGTCCTGGACTGATGATTGTTAAAAATGAAACCGTTGCAAAAAGATACCAAGAATTTAGATCCATAATAGCATCCTCACTTCAGTAATTTTATTAAACTTTTTTTGTATTTAAAAAAGATTTATACCCTTTAATAAAACTCTTCAACATAGCCTCACTACATTGTTTGTAATTTTTATGGCCTTTTTTTCTAAAATAAGGAGTTAATTCTGACTTTGAAATCTCAAAATTCTCATGAGAAAAAATTTCTACCATATCTTCATCTTTTAGATCAAAGGCAACTCTTAGTTTTTTTAAAATTAAATTATTTGTAACTTTTACTTTTGTAAATCTTAAGGGCTTTTTGTCTGTCGAGCCTCTTCGGTCTATAATCAAACCATCTAAAAAAAGAAGGAATCCATCATCATTTAGGAGTATAAATTCTGGATCATGTTCCTCTCTTAGAACATCAATGACATCTTCTATTGTAATTTTTTTATCTACAAGTTGATATATTTTCATCACTTCTATACCATTTAAGTCTAATGCTTTTACTATTTCTTTTAAAACATAATTATTTATCATTCATTTCTCTTTCATAAAATTTTTTGTATCAAAATCATATAAGCAATTGTAGCTAAAAAAATACTCAAAAGTGCATTTTTATACTTAACATGCACAAATGCTGCAATGATAATGCATACGATCTCTGCCAAACCAAATGGATAGATATCCCATTTCACGTCTTTTAGTGCATAAAAAACCAATATAACCATAATCATAACAGGCATATTCCATTCTATATACTTTATAATCGCAGAAGGCTCTTTTTTTCTAAAAAACAAAAAAGGTGTCACTCTTGTGATGTATGTCATAAGTGCCGCGAGTGCAATTGCTCCGATAAGATAAGTATTATCCATGATCTAGAGACTTTTTAAAAAGTATGAGAACAAGTGCTGCAACGCTCAGCGAAAGAATTAACATTTTAGCGGGAGGAAAAACAAACATACCTACAAAACCTATGATAATGGCAATCAAAAAAGGCTTATGAAGTTTGCTTTTATTGTATAAATCTATCGATAAAACAACAAAAAGAGCAGTCAATGAAAACTCTATACCTTCATAATTAAAAGGCAAAATATTTCCTAAGATTGCGCCAATAACGCTTCCTGCAATCCAATATGATTGATTTAAGGCAGTGATTATCAGATACGCTTTTTCTCTATTTTCTTCTGGAATATCGTTTGTTTTTAGAAGAGCAAAAGTCTCATCTGTCAAACCAAATATGAGATAATGTTTTTTCCATGAAAAATGTTTAAATGTAGTAATCATGGAGAGTCCATAAAAACTGTGTCTTAAGTTTAACAAAAATGTCGCAACTCCAATCTCAAGTATGCTTGCTTGTGATGCAAAAAGAGTTAAAACCAAAAATTGGCCAGATCCTGCAAAAATAAAAAGACTCATAAAAAATGCATAATACCAAGGAATAAGAAGTTTGGATAGTAGCAGTCCAAATGCCATTCCTAGCGGTATATATCCCATCATAATGGGGATGGTCATTTTGAAAATATTAAATAAATTCATATTTATTTTTTCAGATATTTGTTAATATAGTCTTGTCTTCCATCGGTTTGGTTGCCTTCTCTAACAATTTCTTGATTGTTAGGAGTATCGCCCATGGTGTGATTAGCAGAATAATACATATTGGCTCCAAATAATGCTAGAATGATCACTATTATTGGCAATAAAAGTAACATTAACTTACCTTCTTTTTCAACTGGTTTGAAGTAGCTGCTCTTGTATCTCTTAAAATTTCAAATAACAATATCATCACCTTTAAATGCATTCGTATTGACATTTTTTTACTCATTATATCATAAAGCGAGTAGTATTCCAAAAATTCTAAATTTGATTTAATCCAACCTTAAAACTATTTGGGTATAATACATTCCTTATTTTCAACGATAAATGCATTTCCATATCTTCAAGGAGAACAACCTTATGTCAGCAAAAGATCTATATACAAATCTAGAAGAGCTGTTTAAAGAAAATGAAAAAAACCATGTAACTTACAAAGCTGTAATGGAGTTTTTTGATAAACAACCAACAGTTTCTAACATTAAAAAAATAATTACACTTATGGGCAAGTATAAGACTACACTTATTACTTCGGCTGAACTTGCAAAACTAAGAAATTTAGAGGAAGCTATTAAGCGTGCCGAAGAACAGAAAAAACTTCAAGAAGAAGCGCTAGGAAGAGAATTTGATTTAGCCAATGATAAGGAACTCTTAGAGTGGTCTAGAAGTGATAGTCCTGTCAGAATGTATTTAAGAGAAATGGGTCTTATCTCTTTGTTAACCAAAGAAGAAGAGATTGACATTAGCAAAAAAATTGAATTTGGTGAAGATATAATCATCGATGCATTCTGCTCAGTTCCCTACCTTATTGATTTTATACTTGATTACAAAGAAGCACTTATCAATAGAGAGCGTCGCGTAAAAGAACTATTTAAAAGTTTTGAAGATGACAATAATAATGATGAAAATGAATCTGATGATGAAAATGAATCTGAAGTCAAAGCTCCCAAAAAAGACAACAAAAGAACTGATAAAGTCATTGAGAGTTTCAAGCTATTAGAAAAAGCTAAAAAAGATTGGCTAAAGACAATTGCAAAAGTTCCTGAAGATCAAGAGAATAATGAAGAAAAGACTATTTATGACCTTACGGTGGCCTTTAAGAAAAAAATTCTTAAAGAAAAACTATTGGAATTAGGACCCACAAGTAAACTGATTAATGAACTAGTAAGGTCTATGGAGACTTCACTCAAAAGTGATGATGAGTTTGATAAAGAGTTAAGAAGACTTGAGTACAGACTCCCTTTATTTAATGATAATTTAAAGAAAAATCACATAAAACTTTTAGAAAAAATTATTGATTTAAATAAAGAAGACATTACTGCGCTTGTTCCTGAAGCAACCATGGTTTCAACGTATGTTGAGATTAAAAAACTGTTTCAAACAAAAGAAGCCAGTAAACAAAGTTTTGATTTAGACCCAGAGATGCTAAAAGAAATTATTGAACAAATTAAACGTGGTAAAAAAATTGCTGATGCATCAAAAACACGGATGGCAAAATCAAACTTACGTCTTGTTGTCTCAATTGCAAAACGTTACACAAACAGAGGACTACCTTTCTTGGATCTTATACAAGAAGGAAATATAGGCTTGATGAAAGCTGTTGATAAGTTTGAGTACAAAAAAGGTTATAAATTTTCCACCTATGCTACATGGTGGATTCGTCAAGCAATCAGTCGTGCAATCGCTGATCAAGCTAGAACAATTCGTATCCCAATTCATATGATTGAGACGATAAATAGAATCAATAAAATCATCAGAAAACACCTTCAAGAAGAGGGAAAAGAGCCTGATATTGAGACAATTGCAGAAGAAGTTGGGCTGAGTGTTGACAAGGTTAAAAATGTTATCAAAATCACAAAAGAGCCAATCAGTCTTGAAGCGCCTATTGGGAATGAAGACGATGGAAAATTTGGTGACTTTGTTGAAGATAAAAGTTCCGTTTCGCCAATAGAGTATATGCTGAAGCATGACCTTAAAGACCAAATAGATGACGTATTAGAACAATTAAATGATAGAGAAAAAACTGTGATAAGAATGAGATTTGGACTCATGCATGATGAGAGCGATAGAACTCTGGAAGAGATTGGTAAAGAGCTGAATGTTACCCGTGAGCGTGTGCGTCAGATAGAAAGCTCTGCTATCAAAAAACTAAAACATCCAAAAGTTGGACGTAAATTAAAGAATTATATAGAAAGTTAACATTGTGACTTTTTGCGAATCTTGGATAGAACATGATTATAACCCTTTCGTTGTCTTTGATGAGAATGGAAGGGTAAAATCACTTAATAAGGAAGCTCAATACCTTTTAGGAGAAGTGAGTAATAAAGAAATTTTCAATATTGCTAAAACCTATGCCCGCCACTCTTATGGATTTAAAACTACCATCATTGATTTAATATTTGGCTCCTATAAGTTTTATGCTATTACTGTTGGGTATAGCGATGAAAATGAAATAGGCATAAAATTATATAAAGTAGCCGCTAAAAAATTCACAAAAATAGAAGAATATGGGGAAAATGTAAATCTTTATGCTCTTTTAGATCTTTGTATCAGTGCTGCATCAACCAGGTGTAAAGCAAAGTTTACAAAGGAATTTGACCCAACTTTTCCTGATATTAGATTAAAAATCAATGATTTTACAAAACTCTTAGATAAAATCTATCAATCTTATAACCAGTCTGATAGTATAACAACCAGACTTTCTCTAGCAACTGGTGAACATGTGAAATTTAAAGGAAAAAAGTATCCTATTTTTTCCATAAAAATAGAAGCAGAAACTCTCTGTAACTCTTTTCAAAAGGATATTGAAGAAATTGCTGAAAAAAGTAACTGTACAGTAAGGTTTCAAAATAAAAATACTATTATTAGTACGGCTATGGTTTCTGCCTAATCTAATCATTTTTTATCAAAAAAGATATCAACAAGCTCGAAACCGGAATAGCTCCTATTCCTACTAGAAAGGCTATTGGCTCAAAAAGCTCTTTTTTAATTAACAATAATATAGAAATAAATAAAATCCCATAAGAGATAATTCTAAATAGTGAAAGTGCTCCACTCCAACTCTGCAAAAGATTTATAAAACTTTTTTTAATCCCAGTGGTTTTTGCTCTCTCTTCTTTATACACCTTTTTAAATTCTTCATTTGAAATCTCGTTTGCATCATCGTCATACAGTTCATATTTATCATCAATGCTATCAAGCAAATCTCGATCATCACCAATATCGCCAGCATGAAGTCTCTTATCAACCATACTTTTATAAGAAAAAAATGACGCAAACACAATAAGCATTGAGCATATAAAGGCAACTTGGGTATTAATTATCCACAAATTGCCCATAAATAGTGACACTATGATTAAAAATAAGTCTGTAACAATGTATGCAATAGATATTTTAATCTTCGTCGTCATCATCATCTTTGTATAAATAATCTTTATACCTTACGTCATCTTTTAGCTTATCTAACTCTTTCATTTGTTTTTTATAGGCTCTATACACATTTAGTATAGCACCACTGACTCCCCAAAATACACCCAGCCACAATAACCAATCGTACCCAAAATAATTTCTTAAAAAGAGCCCTGCCCCAACACCCAAAAGAACCGCCACTACAATAGAGATTCCTAAAGATAAATTATCAGCGCCCTCAATGATCTTCCCTATTTTTGGTTTCTTTTCACTGCCGTCGTTCATTTTATTTCTTTCATCACTTTTTGTGCTGCTTTTATTGTCTCTTCAATGATCTCATCAGTCATTTCAGCACAGATAAATCCTGTTTCAAATTGGCTACATGCAAAGTAAAAACCTTCATTTAACATACCTTGGTGAAACTTGGCAAAAGTTTCTGTGTCACTTTTTAATGCGTCATCAAAATTTTTAACAATTGTTTTGTTAAAAAAGAAACCAAACATACTTCCTCTTACAGCCACTTGCAAAGAAATTCCATTTTCCATTGCCGCATCTTGAAATCCTTCTACTAAACGTTTTGCTTTTCGGTGGAAGTCTGCATAGAGAGTTTTGTTTTCTATTATTTTATTCAGGCAAGCAAGGCCTGCATGCATTGCAACTGGATTTCCACTTAATGTTCCTGCTTGATAAACTGGTCCATCAGGGGAAAGCTTATTCATAATGTCAAGTTTTCCACCAAATGCGGCAGCAGGCATTCCTCCGCCAATTACTTTGCCAAAAGTGATCATATCAGGCTTGACGCTAGTAAATCCACACGCACCTTTTAATGAAGCTCTAAAACCACTCATAACTTCATCAAAAATCAGCAAGGCACCATATTCATCACACAGTTTTCGCAACGCTATCAAAAACTCTTCATCGGCTGGGATAAATCCCATATTTCCGGCAATTGGCTCTAAGATTATACACGCTATATCACTAGACTTTTCAAAACACTTTTTAACACTCTCTAAGTCGTTATATTTCGCCAACAAAGTATGCTTTGTAAAATCGGAAGGAACCCCCGGAGAACTTGGAGTACCAAACGTAGCGGCACCGCTTCCCGCTTGAACCAATAATGAATCACTGTGCCCATGATAACATCCTTCAAATTTTACAATATCATCACGTCCTGTGTATCCGCGAGCAAGTCTGATTGCGCTCATCACAGCTTCCGTTCCGCTACTTACGAAACGTATTTTATCAATCGTAGGAAACAGGTCACAAATCTTACTTGCAAGCTGTGTTTCAACCTCAGTGGGTGCTCCAAAGCTCAGTCCATTTTCTACGGCACTTATCACAGCGTTTTCTATTGTCTTGTCACAATGTCCAAATATAAGGGGGCCCCAGCTCTGTACGAAATCCACATAGCGATTGCCATCAATATCAAAAAGATAGGCGCCCTCTCCTCTTTCTATAAAAATTGGCGTTCCACCCACACTTTTGAATGCACGAACAGGAGAATCAACTCCTCCGGGAATTACTTTTGAAGCTAGCTCAAAAGCTTTTTTACTTTTTGTTATGTTCATATCAACCTCTATTCTTTTTTATTAAACTTTTTAAAAAGCCCATTATTTGTTTACTTCACTAGTCACATAAAAATATAAAATTTCCATTTCATTATCCGTCAAAAAATATTGAGGCATGATCGAATCAGAAGAATCAAGCGCCTTAAAAAATTTCTCTTTAGAGAGTGAATTGATGGCTGGTGCTCTCAACTCTTTCTGCTTACCTTTTTCCCTGTATTTTGCTATAACTGAACCTTCACCTTTTTTGCCATGGCACAAGATACAACCAATGCCTCTAGGATTTGAGTACAGCATCTTTGCATACTCCATCTTGGTGATAAAATCTTCAGCTCCAAGAGATACCAACAACACTAAAATACAAATACAAATCTTCATTTACCCTCTATTTATTACTAAAAAGGTATACTATCTAAAAAACATTTAAGGGTACTGTAAATATGCAAATTTTAGATGGAAAAGCATTGTCTAATAAGACAAAAGAAAATCTTACAATAGAGTGCGCAGAGTTAAAAAAAGAGGGATTAATTCCAGGGTTAGCAGTGATACTGGTTGGACTTGACCCTGCTAGTCAGACATATGTCAATATGAAAGACAAAGCGTGTGCAGAAACTGGAATCTTTTCTAAAAAAATTACGATGTCACCTGATGTCTCCGAAGAAGAGATTTTAGATACGATTAAACTATTAAACAATGATGCGTCCATTCACGGTATATTGGTGCAACTTCCACTTCCCTCACATGTAGATACATCAAAAATTCTTGAAACTATACTTCCATCAAAAGATGTCGATGGTTTTCACAACTACAATGTTGGTAGACTTGTCACGGGAAATCCTACTTTAATACCTTGTACACCTCTTGGCGTGATGAAAATCTTAGAAGCGTACAACATCAATCCAACAGGCTTGGATGCTTGTGTGATTGGGGTTAGTAATATTGTGGGCAAACCAATGCTCAACTTACTTTTAAATGCAAGAGCAACCATCACCGTTTGTCATAGTAAAACAAAAAATTTAAAAGAGCATACATTAAGAGCAGATTTACTTGTGGTGGGTGTTGGCAGGATTAACATGATAACCGCCGATATGGTGAAAGATGGCGCGATTGTTATTGATGTTGGAATAAATAGACTACCAAATGGCAAACTCACAGGTGATGTGGATTATGAAAATGTAGCTTCAAAATGTAGCTTCATCACACCTGTTCCAGGCGGTGTTGGTCCTATGACCATTGCCATGTTATTAGAAAATACGCTCAAAGCAGCGAAGCTAAGTAAGGGAGATAATTAAATGAAAGCATTCTTTAAAAAATTCTTATCATTTTCAAACTCTTGGACAGGCACTGTTATTATTGTCCTTTTAGTGATATTTTTTATTGCTCAAGCATTTGTAATACCTAGTGGAAGTATGAAAAAAACTCTTCTTATCGGAGATCATCTTTTTGTTAAAAAGTTTTCATACGGTATCCCTACTCCTCACCTTCCTTGGGTTGAAATCCCTGTTTTGCCGGACTTTAGAGGAAATGGACATTTAATCAATGGAAATAAACCAGAGCGTGGGGATATCGTCGTTTTTAGATATCCAAAAGATGTTAAGATGCACTATGTCAAGCGTTGTGTTGCCACAGGTGGAGATGAAATACTCTTTCAAGACAAACACTTATATATCAGTTTTCACGAAGGCGAAGAATATATGAAAAAAAACTTTCCTAAAGATAAGTTACATGTAATGGTTGGAAAAACTTGGGTTTTAAATCCTTATAAAGAAAAATATCCTGGAATTCAATATGATGACAACATTAATCTTTTTGAGCAAATGAAAATGTACTTAGCGGCAAATGACTTTGCAATGCAACCTATAAATATCGATGAATTACCAAAAAATTTTAATACACAATTTAATGCCTTTTATAAAAAAGTTCCAGATGGCGAATTTTACATGATGGGAGATAACCGTGACCATTCAAATGATAGTAGATTTTGGGGAAGTGTTCCCTACAAGCTAATAGTTGGAAAACCATGGTTTATTTACTTTTCATGGGATGATGATTACAAAATAAGATGGAATAGAGTCGGCCGCCTCATTTCAACCGTTGAAACTGACACAAGGTTTTTAGATGGAAAATAGTGAAATCATTAAAATAATTGCGACGGTACTAGCACTTGCCGTTGCCATAATCGGTCATGAAATTATGCATGGGTATATGGCTTATAGATATGGTGACACCACGGCCAAAGATGCCAAAAGACTAAGCATTAATCCACTCGTTCATATTGACCCAGTGGGGACCATTGTTATTCCTGCCGTACTATTTTTTAGTGGAGCACCATTTCTCTTTGGTTGGGCAAAACCAGTGCCCATCAACATAAGAGAAGTGATAAAAAACGCTGGATACAGAGGCGCTATCAATGTATCTCTTGCGGGAATTTACTATAATGCTGCATTAGCACTCTTTGCTTCAATCCTTTTAAAGTATATGGATCTCGGAGCAATCAGCTCTTATTTTGAACTTTTTATCACTTATTTTATATTACAGTCACTCATCTATAATGTTGTTTTAGGAATCTTTAACCTTTATCCTGTTCCACCGCTTGATGGCTCGCATGCACTCACCTACTTTGCAGCTTGGAACGGATGGGACGCTATCGTCAAGTTTTATGCCTCTATCGAAAGATATGGAATGGTGATTTTAATTCTTTTCATAGCAACGCCAGCATCCCAATACTTCTTTGCACCAATCAGATACATAGTCAACTTTTTGGCGCCATAAAGTTTGAAAAAACTAAACTCCAAAATACCTATCATTGCATTTTGGTTCCTAGGAATAGTGTGGGGATCTAATTTTATTTATATGAAAATGGCGGCAGAGATCATTACTCCTTTACAGGTGGTTTTCTTTCGTGTTTTATTTGGGTTTATTCCCGTTCTCATCTACGCATACTTTTCAAAAAATTTACGCTTAGAACATATAAAACATATGCAACATTTTTTGGTTATGTCACTGCTGGCAACAACCGTATATTACTATGGATTTGTAAAAGGAACCATGCTTTTACCATCAGGAATTGCTGGTGTGGTAAGTGGATCTATCCCTATATTTTCTTTTCTTTTAGCCATCCTGTTTTTAAAAGACGAAAAAATCACAAAGCTTAAAATAATGGGCTTAATCATTGGTTTTTTAGGTGTCCTACTCATAGCCAGGCCTACTGGAGAAGTTTTAAACACCACAAATCTTAAGGGTGTATCTTATATAGTTTTGGGGGCTATTTGCCTAGGAGCTGCATTTGTGTATGCTAAAAAGTACCTTGTGCCACTAAAAATTCATGCTTCGGCATTAACAACGTACCAATTAGGATTTGCACTCATAGTGTTAACAATTTTTACAGATTTTACTGGCATAAATACTATCTGGTTGCATACCCATGAATCCATAGGTTTAATCCTTGGATTGGGAATTCTTGGTACTGGACTAGCATATATAATTTACTATTATCTCGTTGAGACACTCGGTCCTGTAGTTGCTTCCTCAGTCACATATATACCACCAATTGTTGCGCTATTTATTGGCGTAATTTTATTTGATGAGTCAATTCAACCCTTAGACTACGTGGCAACACTACTTATATTTGCTGGAGTTTTCTTGGCAAAAATTAAATAAGTATAACTATTTCATACAAAAATCATTAGTATTTTATAATAAACCTTATGATATAATCGCGTAATTATATAAAAAGGATTCCATTGAAATTTTTTATTGCAACTGACCACGCCGGCGTGGCAATTAAGCCAAATGTGATTGGGATGCTTAAGCAAAAGGGACATGAAGTCATTGACTTAGGTCCTGCCAATGCCGATAGGGTTGATTATCCTGATTACGCTCACAAACTCTGTCTTGAAGTATTGGCTGACATTCACTCTCAGGGTATCCTCATCTGCGGTTCTGGAATTGGCATGAGTCTTGTTGCCAACAAACATACTGGTATTCGTGCAGCACTTTGTCATGATGCCTATACAGCGCAGGTGGCAAGAGCTCATAATGATGCAAATGTGCTTTGTTTTGGTGAGAGAGTGGTAGGACTTGGAGTAGTTGAATCTATCATAGATGCTTGGTGTACTGGAACCTTTGAAGGCGGAAGACATTCTAATAGAGTAAAAAAAATCGAGCTATAAAGATGATGATGGACTGGATTGTCACAACACTGCTTGCCTCACTGAGTGTCTATCTTATCGTGATGGTATTTTATTTTAAAACGCTTCTCAAAAAAGAAAAACTCTCATGTGTCATTGTTAAAGAAACATTAAGTGATGCCCAAGTTGTGATTAGGAAGTATCAAATACAACTTCAACGCTCACTTGGAAATATTGACATTTTAAGTGATGAATTACATAAAATCAAAAATGACTTGAAATCCATAAGAAGTAAAAATTCTCACTACCGAATGGAAAGTGATAGACTAAGAGAACGTATAAACGTGTTAGAAGGAAAAACAGAGGCGCTACTTTAATGGACGTTGAAGTGATTTCTTATGGTGCATTTAGCATCATTTTACTTTTATCTTTATACTTAAAATACATTATATTCAAATAAGGCATAAGCATTGAAAACATTAAATCAAAGTGATCAAGACTATTTACTAAGTACCATTAGAGATGTCAAAGATTTTCCAAAACCTGGCATTGTCTTTAAGGATATTACTACTCTTTTAGCAGACAAGAGAGCATATAATTTCCTTATGGATCATTTAGCCCAGAGATACAAAGATGAGGATATAGATTTTATAGCGGGAATTGAAAGTCGTGGTTTTATATTTGGAGCAGCGCTTGCCGCAAAAATTGGAAACTCATTTGTCCCCATTAGAAAACCAGGTAAACTTCCCTATACGACTATTAGTGAAAAATATTCCCTGGAGTATGGCGTAGATGAAGTTGAAATTCATATAGATGCTTTTAAATGTGATAAGGAAAAACCAAAAGTTTTACTCATTGATGATTTGATTGCAACTGGCGGAACAGCCACAGCTGCTGTTAGCCTTATCAACAAAGCGGGTGCACATTGTGTAGAAGCATGTTTCCTTTTAAATCTTACATTTTTGCATGGTGACGAAGCTATTCGAAAAACGACTAGCGTGTATTCTGTGTTGGAGGTTGACTAATGTATATCCCAAAAGCTTCAAAATTTGACCCTGATTCAAATGGACATTTTGGAATATTCGGCGGCAGGTATGTTCCTGAAACATTGATGCCTGTTCTCTTGGAACTTGACACCCTTTATAAAAAAATTCGTTTTGATGAAGAGTTTTGGACTGAGGTAGATGGCTATTTTAAAGACTACGTCGGACGCCCTTCTCCACTTTATTTTGCTAAAAATATTTCTGAAGAAATGGGTGCAAAAATATATTTTAAAAGAGAAGATTTAAATCATACCGGTGCCCATAAAGTGAACAACACCATTGTGCAAGGATTGATTGCTAAAAAAATGGGTAAAAAGAAGATAATCGCAGAAACAGGTGCGGGGCAACACGGGGTTGCAACCGCTACAATCGCGGCACTTCTAGGATTAGAATGTGAAGTTTTCATGGGTGAAAAAGATGTTGAGCGCCAAGAATTAAATGTCTTTAGAATGAAATTATTAGGTGCGAAAGTACATTGTGTTAAAAGCGGTAGCCGAACTTTAAAAGATGCAATGAATGAAGCCATCAGATTTTGGGTCACCAATGCTAGAGATACTTACTATATCATAGGCACGGTTGCCGGCCCTCACCCCTATCCCATGATGGTACGAGATTTTCAAGCCATTATCGGCTATGAAGCACGAGCACAAATCTTAGAAAAAGAAAATCGTCTGCCAGACTATGTCATAGCCTGTATCGGAGGTGGAAGTAACGCTATCGGTGCATTCAGCCACTTTCTCGAAGATGAAAGTGTTACATGTATCGGTATCGAGGCAGGTGGACTTGGACTCGATACCGCTAAACATGGGGCTAGTTTGGAAAAAGGAAGTCCTGGAGTCTTACACGGACAAATGAGTTATCTACTCCAAGATGAAGATGGGCAAATTCTTGAAGCCCACTCAATTTCTGCTGGACTTGATTATCCTGGCATTGGTCCGGAGCATGCGTATCTAAAAGACTTAGAAGCTGCCCAATATGAAAATATAACCGATCAAGAGGCATTGGATGCATTTGTCTGGTTAAGCAGGCGTGAAGGGATAATTCCGGCATTTGAAAGTGCCCATGCAGTTGCATATCTTAAAAAGATGCCCAAAGATAAACTAGAAAATTCTCTTATCATCATCAATCTCTCTGGTCGTGGAGATAAAGATATGATTCAAGCGAAAAATCTACTTTCATTTGAGTAAACATGACTGAACTATTTATCGAGCTCATCAAAGAATACGGCTATGGAATTCTTTTCATATGGAGTATTTTGGAAGGGGAAATGGGCTTAATTATGGGAGGCATACTCTCTCATACTGGGCATATGTCCCTACCCATCGCTATATTTGTAGCAGGTCTGGGTGGCTTTACCGGAGATCAAATATATTTTTATATAGGTCGCTATAATAAAAAATATATTTACAAAAAACTCAGAAAACAAAGAAGGAAATTCGCCATAGCGCACATACTTTTAAAAAAACATGGTTGGCCTATCATTTTTATGCAGCGTTACTTATATGGGCTTAGAACAGTGATACCCATGTCAATAGGACTAACAAGATATTCTGGTGGCAAATTTGCTCTCATCAACCTTTTGAGTGCTTGGGTATGGGCAGCCGTGACGATTACACCGGCCTATATATTAGGAGATAAAATACTCAATGTGTTGGCATATGCCTCACAGCATTGGTATTTTGCAATTCCTGTGATAGCTGCTTTTGCATTTGGTATATGGTACACATTTTATACGATTGAAAAAAATATTTTAAGAAAGAGGAACAATGAACATAGAAATAACAAACAAAACGTTAAATAAGTTTGAAGCAGATATAAAAGTTATATTTGTAATCAACAAAAACCTTGAACACAAAACAATCAAAGATAATGAGTCTTTAACGTTTCTAGGATACAAAGGTGAAAGTGAAGAAGTCGCACTTTTAGTAGATAAAAAAGTTATTTACATTGGATGTGAATCACTTGATGCTGATGAGATTAGATTGGCAGCTTCCAAAGTTATATCTGCACTTAAAAAAACTGATGTTAAAACTGTTAAAATTGGAACTTACTCCGATGATTGCCCTGGTACTAGCATCAAAGCTATGACAGAGGGATTCATTCTTGGAGCCTATAATTTTGATCATTACAAAACCAAAAAAGATGAATTGAAAATAGAGACTATCACAATCTGTACTGATGATTATAATGACATAGAAATACCTATAGAAATAGCACAAAAGGCTCTAAAAGTTGGAATGAGTATAGCAAATTCAACAAACTTTGCAAAAGACTTGGTCAATACTATTCCTTATGAAATGGATTCACTAAAACTAGCCGAAGTTGCTGAAGAATTAGTTTCTTTAAAAAACGTTACATGTACCGTACATGGTAAAGAATTTTTAGAAGAAAATAACATGGGTGCATTTATTGCAGTTAATAGAGCAAGTCACATACCACCTCGTCTCATACACTTGGTGTATAAACCAGAAAATGCTAAAAAAAGATTTGTTTATGTAGGAAAAGGTTTAACCTATGATACTGGTGGACTTAGCTTAAAACCGGGTGAACACATGGTAACTATGAAATCTGACATGAGTGGTGCTGCTGCAGTTTTAGGTATTTTAAGGGGAGCCGCTGAGCTTGAGCTTCCTTATGAAGTCCATGCAATTATCGGTGCAACTGAGAATGCTATCGGACCCGAAGCGTACAAGCCTGACGATGTACTCATTGCAAAAAATGGTAAAACAATAGAAGTTAGAAATACTGATGCAGAAGGACGTTTGGTTTTGGCAGATTGTCTATGCTATGCAAGTGAGCAAAAACCTGATGTTTTAATCGATATGGCAACATTAACCGGTGCTTGTGTAGTTGCACTTGGTGAGTTTACGACAGGTGTTATGGGACATTCTTCAAAACTAAAACACTCTTTTATGAACAGTGCCGCAAACAGTGGAGAATTAACAGGCACATTACCCTTTAACAAATACTTAAAAAAACTTTTAAAAAGCAGTATCGCAGACCTTTGCCATATCAGTTCAAGTCGTTATGGTGGAGCAATCACTGCAGGTCTATTTTTAGATAATTTTGTAGAAGAAGAAAATAAAAATAAATGGTTGCATCTTGATATTGCCGGTCCGGCTTTTATAGAAAAAGATTGGGGCTATAACCAGTGTGGCGCGAGTGGAGCTGGAGTGAGAATGAATCTTTATTGGATGATAGATCAAAGCAAGGAAGAGGTCAAGTAATGGGATTAGGCGTAGGTATAGTAGGACTTCCAAACATTGGTAAATCGACCACATTTAATGCACTCACAAAAGCGCAAAATGCTGAGAGTGCAAATTATCCATTTTGTACAATAGAGCCAAACAAGGCAGTTGTTCCAGTGCCTGATACGAGATTAGCAGAACTTTCAAAGATAGTGAACCCCGAGCGAATTCAACACTCTACGGTAGATTTTGTTGATATTGCCGGATTAGTAAAAGGTGCAAGCAAAGGTGAAGGATTGGGAAATCAATTTTTAACTAATATTCGTGAAGTTGAAGTCATCTTGCATATGGTGAGATGTTTTGAGGATGAAAATGTGGTGCATGTTGAGGGAAATATAAATCCATTACGTGATATAGAGATTATTGAGAGTGAGTTAATCTTTGCGGACATTCAACAACTTGATAAAAAAATAGAGAGATTAAGAAAACAGGCAAAATTTGATAAAAAAGCTGCAGCGCATCTCGATATTGCACTTGAATTAAGAACCCATTTGGATGATATAAAACCGGTCAGTAGTTTTACAAATAGAGAAGATCCAATCTTCGAAGAGATGGACAAAGAGCTTCGTTTCTTATCCAACAAAGAAATTATTTACGGTGCCAATGTAGATGAAGACTCTTTGCTAGAAGAGAATGACTATGTAAAAGCCGTCAGGGGACATGCTGCGAGCGTTGGGGCAGAAGTGATCACGCTATGTGCAAAGATAGAAGAAGAACTTGTTGGGCTTGAAGACGAGGAAGCAGAAGAATTTTTAGCAGAACTTGGCATTAGCGAATCAGGTCTGGATAAAATCATCCACACTGCTTTTGCAAAACTAAATCTAATCAGCTACTTCACGGCGGGTGTCAAAGAAGTCCGCGCATGGACCATTCAAAAAGGCTGGAAAGCTCCAAAAGCTGCTTCAGTAATCCACAATGACTTTGAAAAAGGTTTTATACGAGCTGAAGTTATTGGATATGATGATTATATTACATGTGGTGGTGAAAATAAATCAAAAGATGCGGGAAAGATGCGACTTGAAGGTAAAGAATATATCGTACAAGACGGCGATGTAATGCACTTTAGGTTCAATGTCTAAATAACACATACGGCTATTATCTATACATAGCCGTATCTAATCTTTTTAAATTCAAGGGGTACTATTTATCCATTTTTGAGTTTATCTCTTAGTTCTGCTAATTTTTGTGCAATAAGATTAGCTTCTTTCTCAAGTTTTGAGACATGCCCCAAAGATTCAGTAATGATTATATGATGTTGTGAAATTGCTTGTTTTATAAGTTTCATGATTGGGATGAAATTTTCTTCATATGAACTCTTATCTATCATCTTGTTTTTAAAATCATACTCTATCCCTTTTAGTATGTAATCCATCGCAATCAAGTTACCTTTGATTCTATAAAATTTATCATCTTGAGTTGTAAAGCTGATTTCTCTCATCAAGTTTGTTTGGAGTTGTTGTTTTAGTTTATCCAAGGCAACTGCGAGATTGTCAGAATTTACGATAAAAACAGCACGTTTTTCACTCATGTCTTTTTTATCATCCGCTTCTAACTGTTTTATATAGAGATCAATATTGGATATGGCTTGTTTTGTGCGTGTTGTAAAACTTGTAAAGATTGGAATCGTATAGTCTGCATAGATATCGGATCTCGCTTGGACTATGTATTTATTGGCACCACCGGTTCCTCTGTTTCTTGCAAGATTGTTTTCAAAGGTAATGATACCAATTCTATACATTTCAATCTTTCCGACCTGCTCATAATATTTATTATCTATCCATGTCCTCACACCTAGAAAATTTGTCACATATCCTTCATCCACCATGTCTTGTAAGCCAGTTTGTAATGCTTTTGTGGTTGTTTTACCAACAA
>Ga0307486_1000307_pt1 | contig 47346 bp, 69 predicted proteins | sample CBIW02metaG_FD_203663 | JGI IMG/M metagenome (GOLD analysis project Ga0307486, IMG submission 203663) | Sea-ice brine microbial communities from Beaufort Sea near Barrow, Alaska, United States - CBIW 0.2 | ecosystem: Environmental > Aquatic > Marine > Coastal | place: USA: Alaska | collected... | reverse complement strand
TCCACCTTCGCCCTGACGGTGCTGCTGGATGACCGTCCGGTGGCGATGCTCGGGGTCACGCCGTACTCGGTGCTAGAGGGCATCGGCTCGCCCTGGCTGCTCGGCACGGATGATGTGCTGAAGGGCGCGAGGCAGTTCCTGACGGTCGGGCCAAGGGTGGTGACGGCCATGCAACGGGAGTGGCCGAAGCTCCAGAACTATGTCGGCGCGCAGAACAGGCAGGCGCTGCGCGTGCTTGAGCGTCTAGGGTTCGACGTGAGCCCTGAAGTCGTGCTAATCGGGGGCGTGGCCATGAGGCTGTTCTCGAAGGGCTGAAAAACCGTGTGCGAACCCACGCTTCTCGTAATCGCGGCGACGGCCACAGCCGCGGCTGGGACGGCCTATGGCGGCTATACGGCGCTTCAGGAATCGAAATACACCAACGCGGTCGCCCAGAACAACGCGAAGCTGGAACGTGATGCGGCCTATGACTCTGAGGTTCGCGGCCAGCGTTCTGAAATGCAGAAATGGCGCGAGATCGCGGCGACGCGCTCGGCCCAGATCGCAGCCTTTGCGGCCAATGGATTTGACACCTCGTTCGGATCGGCGGCTGACGTGACCGGCGACACGCTGGCGCTCGGGTTCGAGGACACGAACACGATCCGCGAGAACGCCTCTCGTGAAGCTCGGGGCCACATCATTTCCGCCCAGAACTATCGTGAGCAAGGCGCGGCGGCTCTCCGCTCTGGCAAGCAGGCTGCGATCAAGGCGGGCTTCCAGACGGTCGGGACGATCCTCGGCGGCGCCGGTCAGCTTCAGAGCATGAAGCCTGCGACCGCTCAAGCCTCTACCGTGTCGGGCTGGTTCGGTGCGGCGCCGCCTAAAATGTTCGGGGCAACGGGAGGCTTCGGCTGATGGCTACTGTTCCAGTTGCGCGCTCGACTGAGACCCTTCAGGCCCTGCCCGGCCAGCGTCAGCAGGCGCAGCGCCAGGACAGCAGCGGCCTGAGCGAAGGCCTGCAATCGCTCGGCCAAGGTCTCCAGCAGTTTGCCAAGGGCCGTCAAGTCTATCTCGACAAGGTAGATGAGGCGACGGTCGCTGATCTGGACAGCGCGTTCGCGAATGACGTGCGCCAGATCGAACGGGGCTTCACCTCGGCGCAGGGCAAGAACGCCGTGGACATCGCGGCCGACACGCAAAAGGCGTGGAACGAAACGCGGGCGTCGTATCTGTCGCGGGCGAACAACTCGACGCAAGCGGCCATGCTCAATCAGGTGCTGGATCGCCGCGGCGCGCGGTGGGCGGATCAGTACGATTCGCACCTGACGACGCAGGCGAACGTCTGGCAGGATCAAGCCTTCACTGGTCGCATGGCAACGATGGCCGTGGACATGGCGGCGGCGCCGGTCGGGTCAATCGAGCGTGCCGATGCGTCGGTTGCGCTTTACGATGCGATCGACCAACAGGGCGAACGCAAGGGTTGGGACGCCGATACGCTGAAGGCCCAGCGCCAAAGCTATTTCGGCGAGGTCAACAAGAACACCGTCAACGCCATGATCGAGGCGGGCGATCCCAAGGGCGCAGAAGCGTTTTTTGAGACCGTCCGCAAAACCCTTCCCACTGATGTCGAGACAGCCCTTGCCGGCCGGGTTCGCGAGGTCGTCACGGCAACGGATGCTCGCGGGTTCGCCCGTAGTCAAAACTTCTCTGCGGACCCTACGGCACCGGGCGCGAACGGGCCGGTCGCGGTGACGGTCGATAATCTCTGGACAGCCCAGAAGACCCAAGAGAGCGGCAATCGCCAGTTTGATCGCAACGGCCAACTGATCCGCTCGCCGGTCGGCGCTTTCGGCATCGCCCAGCTCATGCCCGACACGGCGACGGACATTGCCCGTGCGATGGGTGATCCTTCTCTCGCTGCTCGCGCCCGCACTGATCCGGCCGTGAACGAGCGGATGGGTAAGTGGTACATGGGTCAGCAGATGGCGAAGTATGGCCTGCCGTCGCTGGCCCTGGCCGCTTACAACGCTGGCCCCGGTCGCGTGGATCAGTGGCTGGTGACGATCGGTGATCCTCGCAAGGGCGACATGACAGAGGCCCAATGGGCGGCGCGCATCCCGTTCCGTGAGACGCGAGGCTATGTCGCCAACATCATGTCTCGGTCTGGATCTTCGCAGGCCGGGGGCGTGGCTGCTCCTTCTCTGGCGCCCGAGAGCGAGGTTCGTGCCCGCGCGCGCGCTGCGGCTGGTGATGATCCTCGTCGGCAAGATGCATTTGAAGCTGCGGCGATGGCCGAGTATCGCAACCACACCTCTGCAACGACTGAGGCGCGCAACAACGCACGGGACGCCGTGCAGGACTTCCTTCCGCTTGGTGCGAGCCCCGCCTCGTCTTGGACTGAAATCGCCCAGGCGCACCCGCGCGAATGGAACGCGCTCGATCCTGAATATCGGAACCAGATCAGGGGGCAGTTCGAGGCCCGTGATCGGAGCTTGAACGGCAATGGCGAGGCGCAGACTGACCCTGCGGTTTACAATGCTCTGCTGACGATGCGGATGACGAACCCGCAACGGTTCGCCCAGGACGTGGACATCAACACGGTCGAGGGCCTGTCAGACACTGATCGCCGCTCGCTGTTCAAGGAATGGCTGGAGATCAAGACCAATCCGAACACGCCAGCGAACAGCCCCCAACAGACGGCCTTGCGCCAAGCCCTGCCTGAGATCAGGCGTCAGGCGGAACTTGCTGGGATCGACCCGAAGAAGGATGACGGGCTGAAAGAGTTGAACGGCCTGACCACGTTTGTCTCTCGCGAGATTCAGGATTTCGTGCGGATCAATGACCGCGTGCCGACGAGCGCGGAGGTCTTGGCGATCAACACACGAGGCCTGCGCGAGCTACAGGGTGCGCGCACGGGTCTGTTCGGCTGGGGCGGTCCCGAGACTCGTCGCAACTTTGAGGTCATCGTTCCTGCTGCGGCCCAGGCGACGATCCTCTCTGAGTTCCGCGCTGCGGCGCCTGGCGTCCCGATTTCACCAGATCAAGTCAGGGAGCTGTATATGCAGGGCCTGGCAAACGGTAGGTTCAAAGAATGAGCGACACCTTCATTGCCGAATACGCCCGCAACGCTGCACGCCAACGGGCGCAGACAGCAACGACGGTGGCCTCGGGGACTGATCCGAACCGCATGGCGCGAGCCCAGCGCGACGCTCGTATTCTCGGGATGTCGCCTGAAGCCGTATATACGGACCCGTCTTTTGATCGCGAGGCTCAACAGGTCCGCAACAATGCGACCCTGGCGACTGCTCCCAAGACAGCCGCGTTCCTGGCGAACGACGAAAACGCCGCTGTGGCGCACGATCAGGTCGAAAGCCTGTCGCTGATGGAGCGGACCTCAGAGGCGCTGAACTTCGGCTTCAACGCCTTGGCCTGGCAACAGCGGTCTCAGACGCTTGGCCTGGGTGCTTTGGCTCGTCGTCTGCCGGGTGCTGCGGGCGCTGGCGTGTTGCGGCAAAGCGCGGGCTTTGTGGCGATGACTGAAGCGTCTGACGACGTGCTGGATATGCTCGATCCGATCCTCGCCTATGAGCGGTTGACCGGCCGGGCGGGTATCGCGACGCAGGCCCAGGCGAATCGCCGCCAAGGAAGCCGACAGTTCCGCGAGGACATCACGGCGTCGGCTGGCCGGTTCAATCCGGCCACGGGAAACTATGTCGCGGATGCTGCGCTGCAAGGCGTGGAGAGTGTCGTTCCGTCCCTGACCGGCATGGCCCTGGCCGCTCTGACGGGCGGGACGGCTGCGCCTGTGGTGGCTTCGGCCTTCCTCGCTGCGCCTCAAGGCGGCACGTCCTACGCTGAAGCGCGTGACGCCGGCCGTGGCGTGGGCCAGTCCCTCGTCTATGGCGTGGCCCAGGGGACGACGGAATACGCGGGCGAGCGCCTTCTCGGCGCCGGCAAGCTTGTCGAGCGGCTGGCCCTTGGTCAACCAATCCTCCGCTCGATCCTCCGCAATCAACTTGAGGAACAGATAGGCGAGCAAGCCACGACGGTTCTTCAGGACCTGAACCAATGGGCGACGATCAATCCCGACAAGCCGTTCTCCGATTATCTGAAGGCTCGTCCGAACGCGGCGCTGCAAACGGCCATCGCCACGGCTGTAGGTACGGCGGTGACCGGTGGTGTGGTCGGCGCCGTCACCGCACCGATCCGTGAAGGCGTGACACAAGAGGCGCGCGCTACTGACGCGGTGGTCGATGCCAAAGCGTTTTCCGATCTGGAAGCCCAGGTCGCCGGTAGCGAGCTGATGACCCGCGCGCCCGATGCTCTGCGCGGCGCCCTTGATCAGATGCTCGACGGCAAGACGGTTTTCGTCCTCGGCGAGAAGGTTGTCGAGTTCTTCCAATCGAACCCTGATCTCGACCAATGGCTGGACGAATGGGACATCCGCGATCAGGTCGAGCAAGCGGCTGCGGCTGGGACAGACGTGGCGTTCAGCCAAGGCGATTATCTGGTTCGTGTGGCCCCGACTGCGGCCGGCGCGGCGTTCAAGCCTGATCTGCGGTTTGCCATCGGGGCAATGTCTGAGCGCGAGGCGGCTGATAGGTCCAAGGCGCAACAGGACGGCGAGACCGATCCCGTTCTGGCCCTGCTGGATGAGTCTATCGCGCGGGCTCAAGAGGTGAACGATGCGGCTGAGCCGGTGGCACGCGTTCAGGCTGACGTGTTCGGCAAGCTGCGGGCTGCGGGCGCGACGGTCGATGTGGCGCGAGAACAGGCGACAGCTGTGGCGGCTCGCTCCGAGGCTCGTGCTGCGCGGCGCGGTGATCGCTTCCCTGACGCATGGGCGGCCTACCAGGCGAACCCGCTCGACATTTCCCAGGCGCTGCCGGAAAGCGTGCGCCAGAACATGGGCCGAACCGACGTTTTCCTGCGGGCTCTGCGGGAGAATCGCGCCTCCCCTACGCAACGCAGGATGCTAGGCCGGTCCTTGAATGAGTACCTGTCAGCCAATGGTGGAGTTTACGACGTAGGCGGCGATCTGGCGTCGATGGGGCTGGACCAATGGCATCGCGGGCGGCCCGGCGTTCGCAAGCTGCTGTCGGACAACAACGGCTCGAACGGTCTCGACTATGCGCTGACCCGCGCGATCGAGGGCGGTTATCTGCGAGCTGACGCCACGGTCGACGATCTGACGGCGGCGATGGGCGAAGAGCTGCGCGGTCGCCCGACCTATTCGCAGGGGTTCGAGCGTGACCTAGCCGGCGAAGAGAACGCCGCCGCGCTCAACGATTTCGAGCAAGTCCTGAACACGATGGGCGTTGACCTGTCGAAAGAGACCGACGCAGAGGTAAAGGCCAAGCTCGACAAGCTGGCGAACGCGGTCGACGGCGGGGAGACGCTGAATCAGTCCAAGGCCGTCACCCAGACCGAAACGCCCGAGTTCAAGGCCTGGTTCGGTGAGAGCAAGGTCGTCGACGCGGACGGCCAACCTCTGCGGGTTTATCATGGGACCGCTGCGGATTTCGACGCCTTTGACACATCGGGCGCAATGTCGAACGGCGGACAAGGTGCGTATTTTTCTAGCGACCCCAACATTGCGCGGGCCTATGCGGGCCGGGCGACACAGGGAAGTGCGGGGGAGGGCGGGCGCACGGTTCCGGTCTATCTTTCGATTCAAAACCCATTCGTCATCCCCGCTGGATCGAGGTCCTTTGCTGACCGAATCCGCGCGGCCATTGACAAGAAGTTCCGTCGCGAGATTGAGCGCAAGGAGTGGAGCGAGGCCGGCAAGCAAAGCGCCTATGTCTCCAAGGAACGCATCGCGCTTCTGGAAGCCGAGGGCTATGACGGAATCATCAACGATGGCGTGAACGAGATCATCGCGTTCCGACCCGAGCAAATCAAATCCGCGATTGGCAACCGTGGCACGTTCGATGCAACCGATCCGCGTATCCTGTATCAGTCGAGCGGCGAGAGCCTGAACGACATCCTCGCTGCGGCCGACGATCAGGGCATCAAACTCTCGGTGAGCGAGCCCCGTGACAGGCTGTCGGTTCTGTCGATGATTGACACGCGCGGTGCCAGCCAAGGCGAAGGCGCCGGTTCGGCGCTGATGGAGCGGCTTGGGGCCTGGGCGGATCGCGAAGGCGTTCGTATTGCGCTCACGCCTGAGAAGGTCGGTAACACATCGAAGGCTCGGCTGGTGGCGTTCTATAAGCGTTTCGGGTTCTCGGACAACAAGGGCCGGTCTCGCGACTTCTCGACACGAGAAGCAATGCTTCGGGAGCCCCAAGCTTCCGCCGCTGAAGACGCTTACATCGCCAGCATTAATCCATCTGGAACCCGACTTGAGGAAAGCGACCGTCCGAACCTCGGCATGGGCGATATGTATGGCATGGCCCCCAAGGGCGCGCGTCAAATCAAGATCAAATCTGTCGAAGGTCTTGGCCGCGTTCGGTTCGTCGAAAGCAATGGGGACATCTACGCCCTGGCCGCGAACCCTGATCTTGGCGGCGAGGAAGATGTCGTCGGCTACATGATGGCGCGCGGTGACAACACGACTGAGCTAGCCGTGGTGAACGAGGCGCAAGGCAAAGGCATCGGCGGCGATCTGTCGTATGAGTTCCGGTCGCGTAATCCGAACGCTCAATCTGGCGGCCTGACTGCTGCGGGTGAGGCTTCTGCAAGGTCGGCTTATCGCCGGATGCAGGGTGCTGTTCTGAACCAGAACACGGGCGCCCCGCGTGGCTCGATCTCGTTCACCGGAAACCGCCAGATTATCACGCTCATGGCGACGGCGGATAAATCGACCTTCCTGCACGAGAGCGGTCACGCCTTCCTGCAAGAGCTGGACGAAGATGCGAAGTTCTCCGGCGCGTCGCAGCAACTGATCGACGACCACAACGCGGTGTTCGAGTGGTTCGAGCGGAACGCGGACAAGCTGGCGGCCTATGCGACCAATCAGGGCGGCGAAACGATCACGGCTGAGAATGTCACGGTCTGGGCGGCGAAGCGGTCGATGTCGGCTGAGACGCCTGCGGACGCCGCGATCTACACCGCCGCGCATGAGCAATGGGCCGAGACGTTCGAGCACTACCTCATGACCGGCAAGGCTCCGTCGATCCGACTGCGCGGTTCGTTCGAGCGGTTCTCGCTGTGGCTGAAGGCGATTTACAACGGCATCACGCGCTCGCTGCCAAACGCGGTCATCACCGACGACATCCGGGGCGTGATGGATCGCCTGCTGGCGACGGATGAAGAGATCGCCGCTGCTCGCTCCACGATGGGCCTGACGCAAGAGCTTGAGACCATGCGGGGCCTGATGACGCCGCAAGCGTTCGAGGCCTTCGCTGATGCCGTCCAGCGCGCGGCTGACACGTCGCACGACGATCTACTGGCCCAGACCATGAAGGCCGTCCGTCGTGAGAAGACGGCGGAATGGAACGCGCTGGCCGCTGAGATCAGGCCCGACGTTGAGGCTGAGGTCGATGCGATGCCCGACGTGGCTGCGATCCGCTTCCTCCGCGAGAACGGCCAGGGCCTAAGCCGTGAGTTCGTCGTCGCCATGCTCGGGAATGAGGCGGGCCTTGCCCTACTGCCGAAGGGTGTCCCGCCCCTGGTCCGCGAGAACGGCCTTCATCCCGACATCGTAGCGGAGGCTGCGGGCTATCCCTCGGGCGTCGCCATGCTCAACGGTCTGATGGATATGCAGGCCGAGAAGGTCGCGGCCAAGTCGCGCGGGATCGACGGCTCAGTTCGCTCGACGCGGATCAATGACCGGATTCGCGAAACCCTGCTCGACCGCTATGGCGACATCCTGAACGACGGGACGATTGCGGAAGAGGCCTTAGCCGCGCTCCACAACGAGAAGCAAGGCGAGGTCAACCAGATCGCCTTGACCGTGCTAGGGCGTCGGGTCGGTCAATCGCCGTCACCTCTGTCGGTCCTGCGCGCATGGGCTCGCCGGCATATCGGGGAGCGTCCGATCAGTGCGGCCCGGCCCGACCGGTTCCTTCAGGCTGAGCGCAAAGCGGCGAACGCTGCGGCCCAGGCCATCGCCAAGGATGACCGCTCCGAGGCCTACAAGCAAAAGCAGGCGCAGCAGGCGAACTATGTCCTGTATGCCGCCGCTCGTCAGGCGCGCGAGGACGTGGACAAGGCCGTCACGCGGATGCTCAATCTGGGGCGCAAGCGCACAATCGGCTCGATGGATCAGGACTATCTTGACCAGATTCATGCCCTGCTGAGCCAATACGATCTGCGCCCAGCGAGCGCCCGTGAAGTCGCCGCACGGCAAAGCCTGATCGACTTCGTGGCGGAACAGGAAGCGGCTGGCCGCGCTGTCATGGTCCCCACTCGCTTGCAAGCGCAGGCCGAGAAGAAGCACTATTCGACCCTGACCGTCGATCAAATCCGCGAGCTGGACGAGGCGGTTTCCAATCTCGTGCAACTCGGCAAGCTGAAACAGACGCTTAAGGACGGGAAGGAGCGTCGCGAGAAAGAGTTGATCTTCCAGGAAGCGGAGGACACAGCCAACGGCAATCTGAAGTCCAAGCCCCGCAAGGATGGGTTCGCGTCCGAAGAACAACTGACATCGAAAATGAAGGCCTCGCCTCAGAGTTTTGAGGCGTCGATGGTCCGTATCCAAGAGTATTTCAGGCGTCTTCAGAACGGCTTTGACGGGGTGTTCACGCGGATGCTCGATACGCCGGGCCAAGAAGCCTACGAGCGGCTGTCTGATCTGCGGGCCTCTTTCTGGAGCCCGATCCGTGTGGCTGAGAAGGCGATCCCTGACGGTGTGCGCGCTCGGTGGTTTGAGCGCCTGAGCAACCACCCGATCATCAACCCTGAAACCAATCAGCCGTTCGATTCGCTCATTCGCCAAGACCTGATCGGCATGGCGCAACACGTTGGCTCCGTGTCGAACTTTGAGGCGTTCGCCAAGGGCTGGGGCGTCATCCCGCGCAATGCCGACGAGTTCGCTGTCGAGGCCGGCCGCCAGGATTTCATCCGCTGGCTCGGCACGGAAATGAACGAGGTCGAATGGGACTATGTTCAGGCCTGGTGGGACGCGCGCGAACAGCAGCGCGAAGCCTATTTCGAGAACGAACGGGAAATGACCGGCATCCGTCCGACACCCGTTGAGGCGGCGCTGTTCGAGGTGAACGGGCGTAAGTTCTCGGGCGGCTATGCGACCATAGTTCACGACACTCGCTATGATAAACTAGCGCGGGATCGGGACGCGCAAGACATGGCCGATCCTTTCGGCGGTGTCACGCGCCGGGCCAAAACCTCGAACGGCTCAGCGAACGACCGGACGGGCTACGTCGGGCCTGTCGATTTCAGGATGAAGATTGCTGCATCGTCTGCTCATACGCAGATGGTCCGCATCGCCTACGGCCAATATATCGAGAGCGCGGTCGAGTTCCTGGAGAACGACAAGGTGCGCGCGGCGATCATCGATAAGCTCGGACGCCAGGCGCACATCAATATGCAAGAGTGGCTGTCCGATCAGGTCAAGGATCATGGGATGCCGGAGCTTGCGAACCGTGAGGCTGACAGCTTCATGCGAAGCGCCCGCTCGAATGTGGCAATCGGCTCGATGCTCTGGAGCTTCACGACGCTGTTGTCCCAGGTCGCGGGTATCGCTCAGTCTATCGGCGGTGTTGGGATCGGCACGTTTGCGAAGGGTCAGGCTCTTTCGTCTGCGATGGTGGCCCGCTCTGGTGATCCTCTGGCGGCGGTGAAGTTCATTCTATCCAAGTCGAAGTATATGAATTCCCGACTGAACGAGGGAGGTCTTGATGCTTCGGTGCGGGCGGCCGCGCTAGCGAGCGAGGAATCGTTCAATCCCAAGCTGGTCGTCGCTCGTGGCGTGAGCGCAAAGAACCGTCTCAAGCACCTCATCAACGTTGAGCGGTCGGCAAAGAACAACGTCGCGGTGGTCGGTAGTTCGCTGATCGGCTTGGTGGATCTCGTCGGCGCATCTGGCCCGTTGTGGATCGGTGTTTATGACAACGCCTTGGTTCAGGGGATGGATGAGGAAGCGGCTGTCAGGGTGGCGAACAATGAGGTCGTGCGCGCTCAAGGTGGATCGCGTCCGATCGACCGCTCTCCCCTGATGCGCTCAAAGGGGATGCTTCAGAACCTGACGATGTTCTTCGGCTGGGCGAACGCGATGTATAATGTCCAGCGCGGCGCCATCCTTGATCTTCGTGACGGCAAGAACATCATGCTTTCGGTTCAGGCTATCGGGGCGACGATGATCCTCGGCCCGCTGATGAACGCTATGCTCGGAGGCGATGCGCCGTGGGACGATGATGAAGAAGGTCTGTTTGCATGGTTCTTCCGCAACGTCCTCTTCGGGCTGGGCGATAGCACGGTAGGCGTCCGAGACCTGACGAACATTGCTGAGCGCAAGCTGCAAGGCAAATATGCCGGCGACCCATATGGAACGGTCCTTCAGCGCCTGTATGGAACGAACAAGGTTCTGGCCGATGACCTTTATGCGGCGGCGATCTCTGATGACGACAAGGAGGTTTCCAAGAGGTGGCCTTCCCACGTCATCAGTGGGATTGGCTATGGCCTGGGCTGGGGTGGCACGGCTCAAGCCAGCAAGACGGCCAGCTATGCCGTCGATGTGGCCGAGGGAGATCAGGAGCCGGCGAACATTCTGGACTGGATCAGTGGCGTCCTGCGCGGACCAGAGGACCGGCAGAAGAAATGACCGGGCCAACCCAAAGTGACGCGGGCGCGTTTGTCGTGTATTCGGGTTTCATCAAGAAGGGTGCGCGGATGCAATCGACCGCCATTGTCAGCGTTCCGGCACGTCGTCGGCTTTGTGTTGTGTCTGATCGGAGGGGCCGGATGTCGTCGCGTCGTGGTGTTCGCCCTGAGCTTTTCCAAGGGGCAACGTCTCCAGCCTATAAGGCGATCACCCGACAAATCGACGACTATGCGGAACGGACGGAAGCTCTGTTTGATCGCATGGAGAAGCGCCTTGATCGCATGGACAGCGACGTGCAGCGGACCCAGGCGGGGCAGGACCGCTTGACGAACGAGCTGGCGGAAATGCGCCGCGACGTTGGCGAGCTTCGGGACGCGACGCACATGGCTGCGAACAAGGCGGTGGTGGCGGCCCAGGCGGCGGCCCCGGTTGCTACTGCGGCGGCATCGAACCAGACGATTCATGCCATGCCGAAAACGTGGTGGGGACGCGGCCTCCTGATCGCTACGGCCTTCACGACGCTGATGGTGTCCATCAATAATCTACCGGATGCGGCGCGCGGGATCGAGCGGTTTTGGGCGTTCATCAAGGGCGGAGACGCACCGGTTCACGCTGAAGCCAAGGCTGAAAAGAAATGACTGATTCTCCGATCTCGCCGCCCCAGGGATGGGTCGAACGCGGGACCGCCGCGATCGGCAACCTCGCCCGGCCCTATGTTCTGATCGTGGCGTCAACGTCGTCGGGCATTGCGACGATTGCCCTCGCGATTCGCACGGTCAGCCTGATCGAAGCTGCTGCGTTTGTGGCTGCGAATTGGGCCGGCGTCGGCGCGCTCTACGGCGCGAAGGCGTTGGAAGAGGGTCGCAAAGCCAAAGCTACGGCTGAAGTCGAGGTCGCCAAGGTCAACGCAGGGACATCGACATGAGCAAGCAACTGTTCGACGCCATTCGCACGATTAAGGGCTCGGCTCTGACCCAGGCCGACGTGGACCTGATTAATGGGGCGCTGGCTGCGGGCTCTGAACCTGAAGCGCCGTCCGTGCCTGAGGTTGATCCGGAGTTGATCGCCCAGCTCAAGATCGACGAGGGCTGTCGCCTGAAGGCCTACAAGGACACCGTTGGCGTCTGGACTATCGGCTATGGTCACACTGGCCCTGAGGTACAGAAGGGGCTTGTGTGGACGCAGGAGAAGGCAGAGGCCGTCCTGATAGCTGATGTCCGCAAGCACAACGCGGAACTTCTGCGCCGCGCACCCTGGATCTCGGGGCTTGATCCGGTTCGCCAGCGCGTCCTCTTCAACATGGCGTTCAACCTCGGGATCAATGGCCTGCTGGGGTTCAAGAACACCCTCGCTTATGTGCAGGCGGGGAAATACGACTTCGCCGCTGATGGTATGCTCAAGAGCAAATGGGCGGGTCAGGTCGGTGATCGGGCTGTGCGTCTCGCCAAGCTGATGCGGGGGGGCTGATCATGTTCGACAAACCTGTTCGCCGGATCAGTGGCGCCGTCCTCACCATCGCCGTTTACTGCCTGATTGGTTTCTTGTTCGGGTTCTTCGCCTCGGGAGGTCTGCCGTGATTCCATATCGCATCCCCTATCGGACCATCATGATCCTGACGGTGATCGTGGTGGCGGTGTTCGTGCTGCTATCGTGGCGCGCATCCTGCACCCGGAACGAGCGCATGAAGGAAGAGGCGACCATTGCTGACGCGGTGGCCGTCAATCTCGACAAGGTGGCAAAGGAAACCCCGGCCATCCGCCAGGACCAACAGGAGAAGCAAGATGCGGTCGATGAAATTGAAGGCTCTGACGGTCGCCTGCCTGCTGGCTACGGGGCTGAGCTTGAGCGCCTGCGCCGGAACGGTAAACCTCAACATCCCTGACAGCCTGCGTGCGTCCTGCGAAAGCACGGTTGACGTGTCGAACGCTCAGACCGTGGGCGATCTCGGCAAGGCGATCATTGCCGGGGACGGCGATCTTCGCGTCTGCAACGTGAAGAAAGATGCCATCGTAGCGATTGCGGAAAGTCGGAACCGTCCGTTCTGGCGTCTCTGGTAGAGGTCGGCCGTCTAAGGTAAACGGGGTCATCTATTACGTCGCGAGACGCTAGGGACGCCAGCATGACCATCACGCGGACTGACATCGTAGCGGGTCCCGTCCCAGCGACGGGTGCGGAACAGACGATTCCCTTCCTCTATAAGGTCTTCACGCCCTCTGAGATCGAGGTCGTCACTGGCGTTATCCCTAATCAGGTGACGATTGATCCTGATCTGTACGAGGTCGCGAGCAACACGGCGCTCGATGGTCAGATCATGGAGGGCGGCACGGTCCTGCTTTCTGCTGGGGCGGTGGATGCTGGGCTTCAAGTTCGGCTGATCGCCAAGCCGAAGATGACGCAGGAACAGGTCTATTCCGACACGTCGTCTCGCCTGAAGAACCTGAACGAAGGCCTGGACCGTGCGGCGCTTCGCGCCCAGCGGGCGGCGTATGATGGCGCGCTTGAGGGTGCTGGCCCTGAGCTGATTGAGGCGGCGACTGAGGCGGGCGAGGCGGCTGGCGCCGCTGCGGGCGCTGCTGCTGCGTCGCTGCGCCTCCTGCTGGATGGGTCGAACGCGCTGAGCATGATCGGTCTCGACTTTGATGCGCCTTTCGCGCTCCGGTCGATTGGTCCTGAACAGAGCGCCCCGGCGTCTGGCATCTACATGGGCTCGGGCGGGATCAACCTCTCGCTTGAAACTCTAATTTCGTCGCCAGCGGGTGCGGCCGATTCGGATAATCAGCGGGCGCAACTCGCTCTTGTTGCCACGACGGTCGATGACGGCAACTCCGAGGAACAGAACCTCATCGTTCTGACGCGGATTCAGACCGGCTATTCGAAGACCTGGGCCACATCAACGGCCTTCGCTCAAGGCGATAACGTCAGCTTTGGCGGCTCGCGGAACAGCGTCTATCGCTGTATCGTGCCAGGTGTCTCCGCTGCGTCGGGCGAAGGTCCGACCGGCCAAGGTCAGAACATCCTTGACGGCTCCGTTCGATGGCGCTGGATCAACGATGCAGCGATTAACTCTAAGACCGGCACCTATCTTGAGACGGTCGTGGCTCCTGGCGCGGGCTCGTCGTGGGGGCTCACGAACAATGTTCATATCGACGCGGGCGTCATAAGCCCGTTCGTCGCTGGGTTTGAGCAAGACCTGACGAACTACAGCGGTCAGGATAGTGTAATCGGTGGTCCTGACCCGCGCAACAAGCTCGGGGTCTGGATCGCCGTTCAGGGCACGACGCGCTCCACTGCGGCCCTGCAAATCTCGTCGGCCAACACGGACAACGATGCCGCAATCTGGGGTGCGTATTTTGCAGGAGATCGCCTAGCCTCAAACGCCGTAATCGGTATCGACGCATCCTCTGCAATCGGCATCGGCGCGGGTTCTGGGGCGGGTACAGCACTGACTCCGACGTTCACTACCGCCTTCATCCGCGACAAATCAATTTCGCCAACGGGCCTGTCTCTGGCGGGCACGTACTCGTCGGCGCAAATCTCGCTTCCACAAGGTGGCGGTACGCCAAGCGCGATCTCTATCAGCGGCGTGAAGGGTCTTGCCAGTATTTTTGATGCGGCAACCTCTCCGATCGGCATGAAGTTGGATGGGGTATATTCTTCGTCTGGGATCAGCATTTCAGGCGTTACGCCTTCCAGCTATTCCTCGTCTGGCAACAAAACCATATCTGGGTATTTCGACGCATCGACAGCCCCTTACGGTTTCAATGCGACGGGGACCTATGGAACTGCCGCATTTGCCAGCAACGGCTTCTCGGTCTTGCCTGGTGGGGCTGTTCTGACCACCGCCTTGCGCTTCACCACGCTTCCACCAGACTATGTGAGCGAAGCGGCTGCGATAGCGGGCGGGGTTGTGGTTGGTGGCGTCTTCCGCACGGGCACGGATTTGCAGGTTCGCGCCGCCTGATCTAGAATTTCCCTTTCATCATTTAGGAATCGACCTGTGAAAATTGATCTGACCGTTGTTCTGAACAACTTCGCCGGCGAGCCGATGGGGGATGCTGATGGCCCGATGACCCTGCGCCGGGCGGTCCAATTGGTTCTGACTACCTCCATCAATGGCGACTCCAACCTGACTGCTGAACTTAAAGTGAAGCTCTGGAATATGGCGCGTCAGACAATTGAGGATGAAGTCGATTGGACGCCGGAAGATGTGGTCTTGGTCCGTGATCGGATCGGTAAGGCATACGGTCCTGCCGTGGTCGGCCCGGCGTTCGAGCTGCTAGGATGACAGGCGCCAGACGATTGCAGCTTTTCGAGGATCTCGGCTGATGCCTCTGGCTCCGCTATCCTCGATCAGACCCTTTGCGGCACATTCCGAAGTTCTCGGTTGTATGGTCTCGAACCTCTGACGCAGGGCCTGGGCGATTTCCATGACCGTCATAGGCCGCACGGCGAGAACCTTCAGCACATCGCTTTGCATCGCCGAAAGTCGAGGCTTGATGGCCTCGGCGGCTGCGACTGAGGTGTCAACGCCGCGATGACCGGGGGCGTCAGGATAGACGCCCCCAAAGAGATCAGGCTGTTTGCGCGCCATTGGCCTGTTCCTTCGCATAGGCCTCGTCGCGCTTGGCGATCTCGGCGGCCATCGCGTCAATTTCGGCTTCAGCCTGGGCGTTGGTGTAGTCCTCGCCCATAGCATCGGCGTGAGCGTGCTTACGTTCCTCAGACGAAACGGCGCGCTTGTGGGCGTTCTTGAGGTGGGGTGTCGCCATGTCAGCGATCACTTCTTGCTCGCCCTTGGAGTTGGTGCGGTGGGTCGTCATAGTTCAGTTCTCCGGTGGAAGAATTATACCGCCTGCCGAGACTTTCGGAGCGGCCTTGCGGGCGTCGGCCATGTCTTCAAGGGCCTTCTTGGTCTTGCCGATCTGGACGAAGTTCATCGGCGTGTCGTGGGTGGCCTCGAATGCAGAGAGCATGGCGAGGCGGATGGCGTTCGTCCCCATCATCGGCTGAAGCTGCGCGACTGCTGAGTTGAAGACGTTGAGCGCCACGTCAGCCGGCGCGAAGTCGGGGAACTCGACGCGGGAGTGAATCACGATCTCGACAATCGTGGCTTGGAAATCCTTCACGGCATTGTCGAGGGGACTCAACGGATCGGCGTCGGGCTGGGTTACAATGTCGGTCATTTGGTCACGTCCTTCATGATTTCGGAGAAGATGGCGCAGGCCATTCCAAGGGCACCGATCACAACGATGGCGGCGGTGAATTTGTGGCCCGCAATAATGGCGTCTGTAGCCTGGATCGCCCCACTCAATACGACGTAGAAAACGGCGCAAGCGAGGGAAAGGCGTCTAGTGGTAGTCATGCAGAGGGTCCTCTGATCGGGTCCGAGAAGACCACATCATTGTGGGCTCCGTAGGCGTAGATGATTTCGAGAAGGTCGCCGAACTCGTCCTTGGATAGATCGGACGACGACCGGCCCAGGCTGACAATCCCGTTCCCGTCGAGATTGGGGACGTTGCGAACCTCTCGGCGAAGGCTGTCGAGGAAGAGCAGCTTCCAGTCGTCGGGCGTCAGGCGCAGGCCGTGGTATTGGACTTGCTCGCTGACCTCTGTGAGCATGGCCCACATCTTGTCGTTCTGGGGTAGGCTGCGCTTCGGCTTCTTGAACTCGACGCGGGTGTTGTCGGGGAGGCCCCTGATCCAGCGGATCGCCTTCTCGCGGATCTCCGACGATGACAGGATCAGGACGGCCCGGCTCATTCGACTGGCTTGTGAACGTACTGGTTGCGGAGTTGTGCGACAGTCCCGCGCACGTCGATCAGGAAATCCTTCACGGCCTTTTCCATGTGGCCGATCAGGTAGTCATCGCGGGGGATGCGCTTGATGAACAGGCGCATGGCTGGGTCCTTCAGGCGAGGATCGAAGGAGACGTAATCCCACCACTGACGGCCGGTGCAGGCCATGTTCCAGTGCATCTGCTTGAGATAGCCGCCGTCGATCGCCGCGCCCTGGAGCGTGTCGATGTGGGTCGTGCTGTCGGGGCATTTGATCTCGACGCCGCCGTCCAAACCCACGAGACCGTCTGGGCTGGCCCCGGCCATGTTGATCGTGGGGTGATCGACGAACGCGACCTGATTGACGAACAGTCCAGTGTGATATTCATAAGCCTCGCGGGCTTCAGCTTCCACCTCGTTCCCGCGCTGCATCGAACCGCTTTTGAAACCGCCCGGCGTCGGGAGGCCGGTCAGGCGTTCGGCGACGAGCTGGCGCATATAGGCCGCGCGCATCTTGCCCCCGCCCTGTGCCATGATGTCGGCGATGCGGCTGGCGGTCGCCTTGCCCGCGCGGAGTTGATGCCATTCCGGTGAACCCTGCTCGATCATTGGGCGTCACCAATCTGACGGCGGCGCTCTTTCCATGCGCGAACAACGGCATCGGCGTCGTTGCTGTCGAGCTTCTGAACGATGGGGTCGTTCTTCACGCGCCAGTCGGACAGGTCCTGAAGGGTGACGCAAGCGGCGATCAGGTCGATTGCCGCCTGTGCGGCCCCGCTGATCGGCAAGTCCTCGCTTGAGGCCCCGTCATCGTCCCGATCCTGAGTTGCCAGCCCAAGGGCCAGTTTCAGGGTGTAGCGTTGAAGATATGTCGTCGTGGATCCGATGGCCTGGATGCTGTTCTTCTTGCCCGAGTCGTCGGCGCCGGCCGTCAGCGTCGTTTCCTCGGAATAGCCGTCCCGGTGCGAGAGAACGCATGTCACGCTGATCCGCCCGCCGTCATGCTGCGCGGCGCGGTAGCGGTACGACAGGCCGTATTTGTTCAGGATCGGATCGACGACCAGGGCGATCATGCCAAGGGTCTCATGCGAATAGCTGGTGGTGTCGCCCGTGCGCTTCGACTCGAAACCGACATCCTTCCCCTTGATGATGGGAGGGATCTCGCCCTTGGCCTCGGAGACGGCGATGTCGAACGCCTTGCGGCCCTGTGTCTTCTCCATGCGCTCTTGAAGGTCGATCAGCTTGGAGACCATTTCCAGACTGGCGCCGTTCGCCACGGCTTGGGACACCATAGCCATAGGCGTCAGGGCGGTGGATTCCGGGATGGGCTCGAACTGAACGAGCTGGGCGGGTTGGGTCATGGCGGGGTCTTTCTGGTCGGTCATGATCTTCTTCTTCCGTAGATGATGTCTTCAATACAGCCGTAGCTGACGCCAAGGTTTTGTATCTCGCGTTCTATGAATTTTCGGGTGGCGCCTGGCTCTTTCCCTCGGACTTCAGCGCGTAATCTCAGGTCGGAAACCTGAGCGTCAGAAAGGCGGGACATGTGATGCTTCTCGCCACGCGATTGCGTTCCGTGTCCAATTTTGTCTGCCTCATTTTCGGCCCTCGTCCCCCATTGAAGATTGTCTGCCCGAGGATTCGCTCGGTTGTTATCTTTGTGGCGGACGATCCGTCCCTCAGGTTCCCCGTGAAAGGTTCTGCAGACCATCCGGTGAACTAACATCCCATGCACCTTCCCGCCCACCGAGAGGGACAACATCGGGTATCCGTTAGAAGCGATTGATTGGACGAGTATTCGACCTGATCGGCGAACCCGGCCGGCGTCGCTAACCTCATAGGGCGTGTCTTGATAGGGGCGCCAGATTTCCATACGGCTATCTAACTTGCGCCGAACGATCTTCAAAGAACTTAACGCCGGGGATGGGTTTGATGGTGGCGGCGGTGGCGCCGATCTTCTTGTTTGCAGCGACGTAGGATCGAATAGCCTTCTCGATCTCCACGGCGCCGAAGTGATCGCCAAGGGCTCCGAGCGTAGCGCGGAGGGCGGTGCTGTCCATAACCTCGAACGTTAGCTTGGTTGCGCTCGTGACCGTGCCGGCGCTGGTGGTGGTGCGGACGAGATCAGCGGCCGATCCGGTCGAGACGCGATCCAGCTTTTCGGCGACGGCCTGGCTGTCGAGGGCCGAGTCCATGATCGTTTCAGCGACATCGTTCAAGCCTTGCGCCTCAACGGCTGCGGCGGCGGCGGCGCGGCGATCAGCCTCGATCCTCTCAAGGCGCGCGGCCTCGGCGGCTTCAGCCCGGCGCTTCTCTTCCACGATACGATTGTGGCGATTGATGCGGTCCAGAGCGACGGCGCTGGTGGCGTCAAGTTTGGCCTGACGCGGGGTGAACAGGGCCTGGACTTCCTTGCCGGCGTCGTCGAACCGCTTCTTCTCGGCGGTGCGCGCGGCCTCAAGACCAGACTTTGCAGAGCGCGCGTCCTTCACGTGCTTCGCCAGCCGGTCAAGATCGGCGTCGGTCTCGACCTTGGCGGGAAGCGCCGCTTCAGCGTTCAGGACGGCGGTCGCAATGACGAACGCCGCCTTGTGTTTCATGCCGATGAACTCGACATCGACGAGCGGTGCGTCGAGGTCGTTGCGGAGTTGGATGCTGGTGTCGGTCATTGGTTTCCGGTTCCTGTGATGATGATGGTGAAGGGGCCGTTCGCAGCCATTTCGTTCGCCTTTTCCAGCGCGCGGGCTCCGAAGGTCTCGGCGTCGCTGCCGAACTCGCAGCGTAGGGCGGCGTCGGTGCATTCGCCTTTTTCAAAGCTGATGCGGATGATCGCCAGGGCGATTTCACGAGTGATGTTCTCGCCGTGGAGTGTAGAGTGGTCAGCCCACACGTCACGCATGGCCGCCACGATCTCGCCGAATGTCGCGGCCTCGGAATACAGGTGAACCCTGTCCAAAACGCCTTGAGGGTAGATGGCGCCGCGCACCGTGTTCTGGCCGGCGTTCAACGAAATGCTGAGGTAGGCCTTTTCCCCGATCTCCGCGGCGAGCGCATCGAGATCGGCCTTGATCTTTAGTGTGTCGGTCATTTGTCGAAAGTCTCCATGTTGCGGGGTGTTCCGCTGATTGGCAGGCCCAGCATTGCGCGGACGTGGATGAGGATTTGGTGGGTGAGGAAGCGCGCCTCGACGGCGTTGCGCTCGATGATACGGTGTTCAATCCTGACCAACTCGCGCTCTACGATAGTCAGCAGGTCGATTGCCTCTTCGGCGGTGCGCTCGGTCATCGCCTCATGCCCTGGATCGCCAGCTCGGCCTCAACTTCGGTCGGGTAAAGGATTTCGCTCTCTTCAACCCACTCGTCGCGAGTTTCGATGTCTTCCGATTCGTTGCGGAATTCGGTGACATCCATGAGGCGAAAGCCGCCGTGAACCATGACGGGGGTGAGTGACATTGTGATCTCCGAGTGGAAGCCCCACGCTTCCGATAACTGGACGGTCGCACCTCTCGAAACTGTCGTCAACATATTTTATCACTGTTGACAAACAGAACGCTTGAGCCAAACCTTAGCGTCCATCTTCGGAGGAACAATGCAACCGAAACCCACAAATTGGCGCGAGCATCTGACTGATGCTGAGCGCGCTACAATCGAGGCCGGCGACAGGGCGCGCGTGGCGGCGCGGCTGGCGAACGCTGCTAGGGCTGGGATCGTCAACCGCGCTGTGCAGCGTGCCAAGTACGCGGCCTTGACCCAGGCGCGATCAAAGGGCACATCTGACCATACCGCTGGCGTGGTGCCCCACATACCGCCAACGCAGGCCGCTCCCGTCGCATCCGAGACGGGAGCGGCTGCTAAATGACCCCCCGACAATCTGAAATCTTGGCGTTTGTCCTGAAGTGGCAACGCGAGAACCCATATTCTCCGACCGTGAAGGAGATTGCGGAGGGGACTGGCGTGGGCGTGAACTCGACTATGCAGGCGCTTTGGGACCTTGAAGACCTGGGCCACCTTCGTCGTCGGGGCCGGGCCTTGGCTCTCATCAACGAGCCCGTGACCTTCGCACGAATCGAGAAAGGTCCGAAGGTGGGATCAAACATCCGCCTTCCTTCTACGAACGCGCCAGCTCTCGGCGCCCTTCTGGCAACGTTTGACCGTATGCACAACGCGACGGAACCTCGCTGATGACGTGGCCCCCTCTCCGTGTCATCGAGGGCGGTGGAAAGGCCCGGCCGAAGCGCCGCAAGCAGCCTGAAGCCGATCTCCAAGAGCTGATGGTTGATTTCCTCGACATCGCCCTGCCCCAGCCCTCGCCGGATTACTGGTAGTCAAGCACGTTGAACGGCGTCCGCCTCACGAGCGAGAGGGCGCGCGGGAAGGCTAAGCGCCAGGGCCTTCGACCAGGCCTGTTCGACATCGTTTTTATCAAGCTCACAGGGCCGGAAGCCGGTCAGACGTTCATGTTCGAGGTTAAGTCCGCGGCCGGAACCCTGACGCCTGACCAGAAGCGCATCCTCGACATCCTGTTCGTCGCCGGCCGTGGCGCAAGCGGTCGATCGGTGGAGAACCTATGCGCGGCCCTGGTCGCTTGGGGATTCCCGTTGCGGGCGCGTGTCTGATAGAGGATAAGGGCGGGCGGCGGGTTCTCCCAAACCCAGCCGCCCTGTCGCACCGGCTGATGAAGGAGCCTGACGTGCCTGATCAAAATACACACGCCCGAGGTGGGTTGCAATGAGCATCATGCTCATGAGCGCCGTCTGGCGAATGGACCTTCCCCCAACGGAGAAGATGGTTTTGCTCGCGCTCGCCGACGCAGCGAACGACGATGGCGTGACTTGGATGGCGATCAAGTCAAAGACGGCCGGGAAGATGGACTTCATGAAGAAGACATCCCTGAGCGAGCGCGCAATCCAAAACTGCCTTAAGAGGCTCGCCGAGAGTGGGATGATTGAGCGCACTTTCCGAGAGGGAAAAGGCGTTCTCTACACTGTTACGCTAGGTGGGGTGCAGGAGGTGCACCCCGCAGCACGTGCGCCGGGGGGTGCAGGAGGTGCACCCAAACCTTCAACAACCACCTCTCCTAACGGAGAGAGAGAAAAACGCGCGAGCAAAAGATGCCCTGAAACTTGGCGGCCTTCGGGGGCAGACCAAGACGTGGGCGTTCAGGAGGGCATGACCAACGCCCAGATCATTCGCGCGACGGCTGAGTTCAGAGACCACACATTCGCGACCGCCCGAACAGACTGGTCCGCCACCTACCGCAATTGGCTCCGCAGAGCCGCAGAAAGGAAACCGCGTAATGACCGATCCGACAGCCCTCATTCTAGCCCCAAACTTGACAAGCTTGAACGTATCGCCGGAGCTATGGCGGCTTCTGTCGAGCGGGAGGAAGGAGAATATTCAGGAGATCGCCACGATCCCGCAAATGAGGACGGAGGCGGTGTCTGTCTCGAACAACTTGGCGGATCTCGCTAGGCCTTGCGGCCGGGCCTACGTCCAGAAGTCCTTAGCCATGCTTGTTCTGGTGTTCGGCCTGGGCGAGCAGGCCGAAGCGCCTGAGTTCTGGAAGGCCTATAATGAGCAATTGGAAGGCCTGCCCCGGATCGCCTTGGATCGCGCGATCACCGAATACAACGGCAAGGGCAAGTTCTTTCCGAAGCCGGCCGAACTGAAGGAGCTGGCCGATCCTCACGCTGGGGCTCTGCGCCAGTCTGCGTTTCGCGCGAAGGAGGTCGCCAAGGTCGAGATCGGTTCGGTCAACAAGCGGGACGTTCGGACGCCAGAGGAAAGGGCGGCAATCGCAAAGATGCTCGGAGACTTCAACTCTCTGATGGACACTAAGGGGTTGAACGAGGCCCCGCCAAAGCGTCGCGCAGTGCATGATCCTGTAGATGCTACTGGCGTCACGTCGGCTGGCCGCGCGCTGATTGAGCGTATGAGAAATGGCGGTTGATTTAAGTGTTGACACACCCCGCGCCGTTGCAATACCTGTTGCACATCAGCCGTGGGGGCTGACGGAGAACACCATGAACAGCTATGACGAAATCTGGGGCCAAGACGGACGCAGGCAGGCCGCAATGCGCGGTGCCAATCGTCGCTATCCCGATTTGACGCCGCCGCCGATCTCGACGCGCCGGTTCACCTGGGGCTCTTTGGCCGCTGTCGTCGCCATCGTCGGCCTCACTGTCGCGGCACTGATCTTCGCATGACGGCTATCTCCGACATGGACCCGTCTGAGGTCGCGTCGTGGATCGCCTCGGCCGGCGCGGTGCTGGTCGAGAAGGACCCGGCTATGGCGGCGAAGACGTTTACGGACTTGAACGTGACGGCTGACGCCGCGCTGGGCGAGAAGATCGTTCGCTATCGTCTGGGCGTGGCGCACAGCAAGCGTGCTGCGGTCGAGGCCCTGACGAACGAGATCGCCAGGATGCACTTCGTCACCGTCGATGCTATCATGGGGAGCCGGAAGATGCCGCACATCGCGCAGGCCCGGCGCCATCTGGCCCACGCTTTGCGGAACCGGCTGCACCTTTCTCTCAGTGACATTGCTCGCGTTATGCGGTCCAATCGCTCGACGGCGATGCGCCAGATTCGTGCCTGGAACGCGCACATCGGAGGTGGGTCGTGAAGCCGGAAATCTCCATCGTCCCCGAACGTGACCGTTCGGTTGAGGCCCGCAAGCCTCTGACCAAAAAACAGCGTGCGGAGCTGGCCTTGTCGCAAGGTGGCCGCTGCGGTTGCGGTTGTGGCGGAAAACTAGATCATCCCGGCGAGGGCACGATCGACGAGCATGTGAAAGCGCTGGGGCTCAAGGGCACGAACGCCCTCTGGAACCGTCAAATCTGGCGCAAGCCCTGCTCAGACGCCAAGACCTACGGCGTCGATCTTCCGACGATGGCGAAGGCGGATAGGCAAGGCGGGCTCAAGGGTCAGGCCGCGCGCCGGGCCAAGAACGGACCCCAGCTCAAAAGCCGAGGGTTCGATAAATCACAGACGCGCGGTTTCGACGGCAAGGTTCGCGCCAGCAAGAACGGAGAATCGAAATGACCGACACCCCTATGGGCGGGGCTTCTGTCTCGGAGGTGATGGCCCCCAACTCGCACCTGATCGCTGAGCTTCAGGCCGTCACCATCGCGATCACCATGTTCGGGCTCGACGCGCTGCCCCAGGTCATGGCCATCGGGCAGGACAACGGCCCGCCGCTAGACGTGATCGACAGCCCCTACGACGACTGCGACCCCGATCATGACGACGAGGAAGAAGACGTTGACGACTGCGGGCTGATGGCGAGCGGTCAATGCGTTCTCGCCGGCACGGAATGGTGTGACTGGTCTTGCCCTCGCGGCGGCCTCGCCCTTCGCCAAGCAGCCCGCCAAGCCTCTAACCCTACTGCGGAGGGGGTGTGATGGGACGGCCCAGGATCCTTGACCTGTTCTGCTGCCAGGGCGGCGCCGGGTACGGCTATCACCTGGCCGGGTTCGATGTCGTCGGCGTCGATCTGGACCCCCAGCCGCGCTACCCGTTCGCCTTCATCCAGCATGACGCGCTGACGCTCGATCCCCGGTTTCTCCGCTCGTTCGACGCGATCCACGCGAGCCCGCCGTGCCAGGGCTATTCGGCGATGCGCCACGCACCCGGCGCCGTGGGCGCGCCGCTGCTGATCGACGAGACGCGGGCGATGCTGGAAGCTACCGGCCTGCCCTGGATCATTGAAAACGTCGAAGAGGCGCGCTCGGCGATGCGCGATCCGATCCTGCTGTGCGGCTCGATGTTCGATCTGGGCGCGCAGGGATGCCGGCTTCAGCGCCACCGCCTGTTCGAGAGCAACGTCGCGATCGAAGCGCCCGCGGCGTGCTTCCACGATGAGCGGCCGGTGATCGGCGTCTATGGCGGCCACGCCCGGCGCCGTGCGGCTTCGGCTGGCGGCCGAGGAACCCGCGACGAGTGGGAGGGCGGTCACAAGGCTGCGGCCTCCCAGGCGATGGAAATGGATTGGGCCACGCTCGGCGGCCTGTCCGAAGCCGTGCCGCCCGCCTTCACCCAGGCGCTCGGCGAGCAACTGATCTCTCACCTCCAACAGCGAGCCGCCGCATGAGCCGCCGATATACCTACACCACCTGCCTGTCGTTCGGGACGGACGGCGAGGCCGACTATTCCGAACTGGACGCCACGGTCTCGTTCACCGCCACGTTTGGCCGGGCCGCGACCCATGACGACCCGGCCGAAGATCCTGAGATCGACGACCTCCGCATCTGGCGATCTATGAAGCCTGAACAGCGAGACTACGACAGGTTCGTGGCGCGGCGTATTCCAGAGGGCGCAACATGGGGTGCTGAAACGGAAGCCGCGCGAGCCTCTGAGGCCGAACGGGAGCGCCTGATTGACGAAGACGGTGAGCCTGAAAGCTGCTCCTGCCACCGATCCGCGCCCTGTTCGTGGTGCCTGACCCAATCTGATCCTGACGAGAAGGAGCCCGTCTGATGGCTGATGCAATGAAGCTGGTTCCCTGCGAGCCGACAGAGGCGATGATCGAGGCGGGTATAGCCCGTGCCGGATACTCGCAATATGGCCCAGTCATCCCAACGTCGATGCTGCCGGACCTTTACCGCGCCATGCTCGCCGCCTCCCCGCCAGCCCCCGAGGAAGCCCCAGCCGAGGGGGCGGGGTCGATGGACGAAGAATCTGTCAGGAAGATCATCCGTGATGGGATGGTTGAGTTTTCTAATCGGAAAAAACCCTCCGGATCAAACGCGGCTCAAGCAGCATCGTCATTTTCCGACTCTATGGCGGATCGCATTTTGTCGCTTCGTCCAAGCCCTGTCGTCTTTGGCGTGTGCCACGATCAATCTCGCTACCTTCTCTGGATGCTGCATCTGAGAGGCCCCGACGACATCTACCCGGCGGTAAACTACGAAACCGCAGTGGAATGGGCTGACCGAGCCAATGCTCTTGTCCCAGAGTGCAGGGCGGTGCCGTCCCTTTGGACCGGAAGCCATGAAAGTCACGCGCGTGGACTCGCCAAGGCTATTTCTGATTGGGAGTTGACGGACCCTAAAGCCGCCCTCCGCAACCGCACGTCGGAGCCGGAAGCGGGGGAGGATGAGCAGACCTATTATGGCAAAGACTGTCCTGTCGGCATGGTCCAGGTCGAGTTTGTGGGTTGCCCGCCATCTGAGCGATACAGCGACTACGGCTGGAAGCCTACGAAGTCCGCCTTCATCGAGCTTTATGTGGACGGTGAGCGGTATCGGATCGACGCGGGCGAAATCGGCCAGAACTGTTTTGACGGCAAGCCTCGGCGCGGCATCCACATCAACTACCCTGTGGGGGCCGAACTTGGGGATCGCAGCGTCAATGCGTTGAGCCTTTCCAACCCCGGATCGGTCCCATTCTGGTCAGCCGCCCCCGCGACCGCCGACAAGCTGCGGGTGGCGAAGGAGGCGTTGGAGTTTTACGCAGACCGCGAGCGGTGGGAGAAGCACGAAACCGACGTTGAGCGGGCCATTTACAACCGCCAAGAAGGGTCTGAGTTCGGGTCTGATGACCAGGGCGAACGCGCCCGCCAAGCTCTCGCCGCCATGAATGAGCAGCCCCAATGACCGCCGTGGATCGCGCCGAGCTGAAGCGGCTGGCTGAGGACTGTGCGAGGAAGGCAGACAAACTTGGCTGCGACGAATGGCGAGCCCCTGCACTTCTCAAGCGCGCTGCATCCGGCCTAGACACCCTCCTGTCCGAGATCGAAGGGCTGAAGGCTGAGCGGGATGCTCTGAGAAGTGCTCTCGACGTATGCAACACAGCCCGCTTGCACTGGCAGGATACCGTCGTTCCAGAACTCATCCGTCCGGGACCCGGCGAGGAATTTCCTGTCGCTTATATCACGCCGGATGGCGAGCAGCGTCTTCGCGCGGCGGCTTCTGGTGGTCGGTATGAATATGTAGATGCAGGAAGCCTTCCCGGACAAGGATCTGTAGCGCTTTACGCCCACCTCCGCACCCAGGCCCCGGATAGCTGGAGGCCGGATAGGGAGGTGGTGGCGCGGGAGATCGATTTCTACGCTTGGGGCTTCTACGACCGGCACATCGGTAACCAGATCATGCTGGCCGAGTGCAAGCACGAGGTCGGACAATCGCTCGCCAAAGCCGACGCCATCCTCGCCCTTCGCCCCCAGACAGCGGAGAGCGGGAAGTGATCGATTTCACCGATGCACAACGCTCGATGCTCTGTGCGAGCGATCCTGACGACGTGACGGGCGAAGAGGGGTGCGGCGTCGAGCTTCGGACCGGCGCTCACTATGCCACCGCCAAGAGCCTTGAGCGACGCGGTTACGGCTGTGTCCAAGGTCCGGGAGGGCCTCACCCCGGGATGTACTGGAACAACTCGACCGGCCTGATTGCGCGGTCCGACCTTATCGAAGGTGCTGCATGACCACCTATCCCAGCGTCCTACGCCCGAACTATCGCCGCGCGCGAGAACTGAAATCAGAGATCGAAGACCTCGAAAATGATCTGGCGTCACTGAACGAGCGCGGCAAGTTTCATGAGGCCGCAGAGGTGATCGACACCTTGAACGAGGCCAAAGCTGACCTGTTCAGGTGCGGCGTCTCTTCGGAGTACGATCTTTGACCGCCCCGACCGAAGACCTGATCGCGGAGGCGCACTGCTACGACAAACACGGCATCCCGATAGAGCGCGGCGACATCGTGCGGGTGTTTCATTTCATCGGATCGCGCGGGAAGAAAGAGTATATGTTCAAGCAGTGCTTGGGCCTGAACCGTTACCCCGCATCGCCCCCTGGCTGGCAGAAAGTCTTCTTCTCGCATCTGAACTTCTGCGAGATCGGCGACCGCAACGGCCCGTACCACGAAGAGCCCGGCACGGTGCTGGGGGGCTATGAGGTCATCCAGTCGATCAAGTGCGACCACGATCAGCGGCCCCGACTACCAGCCCGTTCCGCCCTCACAGGGAGCGCACAGGGATGAGGTTGCCTTGTCGTATGTACGTAGGTACGGTGGCGAATGGCTAGAAAAGCAGTTCCCCTTCGCCTGGAGCCGGCGCAACTCGACCGCCTTGCTGCGATCGCCGCTAAGCTTCAGGTGTCCAAGACCTCGATCATTGAGGCCGCGCTCGACGTTCGCCTCGATCTTCTGGAAGGCTACGTCAAACTCGACACGGCGCCGGTGAAGGCGAAGCCCAAACCGTTGAAGGTCGAGGGAACGCTCGGTCCTGGCGGAATCGCCTATGTCGATGGCAATGATGTTGCGGTGGACGTGATCGCCGGCAGGGTCATCACCCAGGTCCGAACCCAGCCCAAGGTCGCGTATCTGAAACCGACTGACGACCTGAGCAAGAACCTCGGCCAAACCCGTAGCATGAGGGGGTATGCCATCGACGGCTCGCCGATCTATCGGTGACCGGCGCCGTGACCTCGATGCTGGAGAAGGCGGCCCGCAAGCTGTTCGAGAGCTACGCTGAGCGCGCCTATCCCGAAGGCGAAGACCGGTCTGACGCTGAGCGGGTCTGGGAGGCCGGGCGGGAAGGCTTCATCGACAGCGCCCGATCTCTGCTGCTGGCGATTAGGGAGCCTGACGTCGATTGGATCGATAAGCACGACGTGCAGGCGCACATTCACTCGTTTGAGGCCATGATCGACACAATCCTGGGCGAGAAGCCCGCATGACCGATGAACCCAAGACCCTCAACCCCCGTGAGACCCGCTTTGCCCACGAGTACGTTCAGGATCTGAACGGCACGCAGGCTGCGATCCGCGCCGGTTACAGCGCCAAGACCGCCCGCACCAAGGCGAGCCAGCTATTAGCAAAAGTTGGCGTTAAGGCTCTGGTCGATAGTTTGATTGATGGGATGCACGTCGCGAAGATTATGACGGCGAACGAGGCCCTGGCCGAAGCGTCCAAGCTGGCGCGCGGATCGGTGCGCCGGTTCGTCCATATCACCCCCGATGGTGACCCCTACACGGACCTGAACCAAGCCGGGCCCGACGACCTTGACGCCATCGCTGAGCTGACGATCGAGGATTTCACCGATGGTCGCGAGGTCGATGAGGCGGGCAACACGATCAAGCGCGAGGTCCGCCGCGTGAAGACCAAGATGCACAACAAGGTCGCGGCGCTGGGCCTGGTAATGAAATATCACGGCCTGCTGGTCGATAAGGTCGAGCATGACGTGTCGAGTGATTTCGCAGCCAAGATGGCGGCTGCAATGCAGCGGGCACGTCCCGCAAATGGAGACGGAAACGATGGATGAGATTACGCTGCGCGATCAACTTGCGATGGCGGCGGTGACGGGGTTGGTCTCCAGCCTCGCCCCTGATGAGCGTGAAGAGACTCTTGACGGACATAGGGGCGGAAAGCGGATCGCCAAAGCGGCCTATGTCTATGCAGACGCGATGCTTGAAGCACGCAAGGAGAAGACCAATGGATAAGAGCGAACTGACCACCGATCTGCGCGGGCCGTCTGAGATCAAGGCGGCGTGTGTCGAGGCGATTGAGGTTTTGATCGGCGAGAACGAGGGCATGGCAACGACTGAAATGGCTGTCAACGCCGTCCTCGACACGATCATTGCGCACAGCCCATCGCCCCGCACGGTTGACGAGCTGGTCAGGATCAGGGGGCCGGTCGATGCCTGACCACATCAACATCAGCGACCCCACGTCAGTCTATAACCGGCTGTCGTGGGAGCATCGCCTTGAGCGTGAAACAGCGAAGGCCGCACTGGCTCACGCCCAGATGGAGCGGGACCACTGGCGCGACAATCTTGAGGCCGTCTTCACCAGGGCGCGCAAGGGTCAATCATTCTGGCTGACCGACGACAAAGGGCATCGGATCATCTGCGGTCCTCTGCCTGATCCCGATGCGTCTGAGGATTGACCAACGCTCCACAGTCTGTTGATAGTGTCGGGCGCTCGTGGGGAGCGACGGAGAGACAGATGACCAAGGAAGAACACGACGCGCTGCGGGCTCAGACCGTGGCGGATATGCACGCGATGGCCCGGCCTCTCGCGATGCGGTTCACCCAGCCTGAGCCCCGCAAGGGTCGGACGTATCCGCCCGCCTTGGCTGCTGAGTTGGTGTTGTCCGCCGTTCAGGACGATGGGGAAGGACGCCCGTATGTCGAGGACGCTCATGGCCGCCGCTGGCTGCTCGACGGCTCTGGCGATGTGGCGTGACCGGCCGAGCAATCTATACGCTGGAGTCGGCACACCGCGATTCTGTTCGGTCTGCTGAAGGCGTGAACCGTGCTGATCGTGGCCTGCGCCCGATCGCTCGTGTTGACGGAGACGCCGTGTTCTGTCGAAAGTGCGACGGCGCCGGTTATGTGCCCCGGCCAGACTACGGCTGGGATGATGATCTGATAGTCCGCTGCAAACGGTGCGGCGGTGAAGGACTGGAGCCAACGACATGAAGCCGATGACCGAGCGAATTCTGGATCGGGTTCAGATGGACCCAAACGGAGGGTGCTGGTTCTGGGAAGGTGGAATAAAGGGCGGCGGCTATGGTGCGATCAGAGACAATGGCGGGACATCAGCTCACCGCGCGTCCTATAAAGCCTTCATCGGTCCCGTCCCGGAGGGAATGGTTGTCTGTCACCGTTGCGACGTGAAGCTCTGTGTCAACCCTGACCATTTGTGGATAGGGACCCAATCCGCCAATATGGTGGATATGGTCAGGAAAAGGCGTGGGAATTCGGTGAACCTTACGGAGTCGGAGGTTCTTTCAATGCGTGCTGAATACGACGCTGGCGGCGTGGGCCGCGATATTGCTCGTCGGTCTCGCGTTCCCTTAAGCACGGCTATGAAGGCCATCACGCGAAAGACTTGGAGGCACCTCCCGTGATCTGGATTATGATTACGGTTCACCGCTGGCTCTTTCATGAGAGGCGCGCGCTGTGAGCCCGCTCGAACGCCTTGGCCTTGAGGTGGCCGCGTTCAACCTTCTCGGATCTCGCGCACGGGCAAGCATCGTCTGCGCTCTGATCGAAGCCAAGGGCCGTGTCGTCACCGTCTCTGCCATCCAGGCCTTGCGCCCGCGCCACTGGACGGAACAGGACACCTTGAGCCGCAAGGGCCTTCACGCCCGCATCTGCTGGCTCCGTGAGGCGCTTGAGGACATCGGCCTGCCTGACCTGATCGTCACGGCGCGTGATGGCCGTAGCACGCCGGCTGAAGGCTATTCCCTGCCCGAGCCAGGGCGCACCGCGTTGATCGCGCGGTTGATTGAAGAGGCTGGGGCGTGCTGAGGAAATATAAGATTCGCCGATCTGACGAATGGATTCGACCACGCGGATCATATGACGGCATCGAGTTCGTCCATTGCATCCTTGAGGCGCGGATGGGCGTTGAATCCAGCTTCACCAATTGCGGTTTTCATGCATGTGATTTCGTCGGCCCTTGGCCTGAGCCGTTTAAATCGGCTCGCGCAGCCGTCGCACGGTACAACCCGCTCCATGAGCCCGAGGTCTATGGTATGCCGGTCCCCACACCCCGGCGCCGCAAGTGGTGGCCGTGGTGAAGCCTTACTATCCATTAGATCCCGTCTTGGCGGCGATTCCTTGGGCTGCGGCTTTTGTTGAGAGGTGCAACCGGGATGGCTTCGTGTCGTATTTGGACAAACCTGGAGTGCCAAACCCGCATCACGTTGGTAATCGCCACCTATTCTATGGTCCGTGGCTGTGAAACGCCCGCCCCTACAGGCTGCGAACGATCCGCTCCGCGCTGAGGTGTGCGAGCGCAAGGCCATCTACAAGTCAGAGGCCAGCGCAAGGGCCGTGGGCCAGTACAGGCTCCGAGAGCATCATATCAGCGGAGACCCAGCCGCCGCGACGCGGTTCTGGCCCTACGGATGCGCTCGCTGCCGCCATTGGCATCTGACGAGCATGGAACAACCGGGCCTCGCCATCACGGCCAGGCAACTGAGGGAGGGCATGGATGACCCGACACACTAAGAGCGACCGAGCGATGGTGAAGGCAGGCCGCATAGCGCGTCGATCACTGTTGTATCGCATTGCCACGATCATCGCAGCGACGCACCGATGCGACACGGCGCCCATGATCCGCCAGTACATACCCCAGGCGCGGATCATTCTGGCCGAAATGCAGAATCTGGATGAGGGGTCGTGGGATCGGGCGAACACACGGGCTTGGCATCTGAACCGCGAGACGGTCGATCACACGCCTGAAGAGGTCTGGCCGCTGATGCTGGATGAGATCGCCAAGGGGATCGAGATATGACCTTTCTTGTCGTAGTTGCATTTTGGCTTGCCTGTTCGGTGCTGGTCTATGGTCTCGTGTTTGCCGCTTTCACCAAGCCATTCGGTGATGTGAGGGGCGGAATGGGCTTTGGGATACTGTTGGGGGTTTATGGTCCGTTTGGGCTTGTCATTTACGGCGCGTTGGCGACCTTCAACAAGGAGTTCAGACATTGGCCCGCGTACCGGTACACCGGCAAGCGCTTGGATTGGTGACTTGATTCCCTCGGACTGGACAGAGACCACGATCACCGGCCCAGACCGGCCCGAGCGCGTCTATCGTAAACACGTCGCCGGTCTGGTATGCACGCTGGACGCCAAGGCGATCGACCGCTGCGCCCAAAGCCTGACGGGCGGGCTGGCGGAAGTTTTGCAAATGGAATGGGCGCGATTTGTGGACGTGCAACGCCGCTACGCCTGAGCAAGCGTGTTGCAATATGTGGGTGCGAGAATGGCCGCAATGAATAACAGTCTGCCGTCTCTGATCGACGTGGAGCACGATAGACCGCTTGTCCTGTCGAAGCCTGCCTATATCAACGGTCAGCTATATCAGCCCGGTGAGATCGTCGGCATCTACGACGCAGCAGGAGATAAGTTCTTCACCCCTGCTGGCCCTGACCTTTCTGCCCGCGAAATGCGGATGCAAATAGGGATGGTGATTCGCGATCCTCGCCATGTCGCCCAAATGCAGGCCGAAGCGGATACGGCGAGGCGTCGGGCTGAGGTGCGCTCCGACGTTAGCGCCATGATCGCCACTCATAACGCTCTGATGGAAGAGATCGCACGCCCTGTCTGTCCTCGTTTGTCGTGGCCCTCGTGGCTGGTTTGGCTGTTCACGTTGCCGGCGCCGCTGCCCGTGCTGAAGTCCAGCCGCACGTCGGTCATCGCCCGTCACGGCTTCGGCGGCGCTGGAGCCCGCGCATGACCGAAGACCAGCAGCTAACCGCCTATGCTGAGGCCCTGGCATCGTTCCGGTATGATCCGCTGGGCTTCACGCTCTGGGCTTTCCCTTGGGGCGAGAAGGGAAGCGGGCTCGATGACGAGGATGGACCCGATGTCTGGCAACGGTCTGAGCTTGCGGACCTGGGAGAGCATCTGAAGCGCGAGGCGAAGGCCAAGACCTATGCGCCGTTCAGGGGAGGCACGGCATCAGGCCACGGCATCGGCAAGAGCGCACAGACATCGTTCGTCATCATCTGGGCGGCTGCGACCTGTATTGACGCGCGCGGCGTAGTCACGGCCAACTCTGACACCCAGCTTCGCACCAAGACCTGGGCCGAGGTGTCGAAGTGGTGGGGCCTGCACGTTCAGCAGTTCCCCATCGCGGGCAAGGTGTTCGAGCTGACCAAGACCGAGTTCAGGTCGATCGAGCGTCCCGACACCTGGCGCATCACGGCGATCCCGAACAACCCGAACAACCCGGCCGCGTTCGCCGGTATGCACAACGCCGGCAAGCGCGTCCTCATGTTGGTGGACGAGGCCTCCGAAATCCAAGAGCCCATCTGGGACACGATTGAGGGCGCCCTGACCGACAAGGACACCGAGATCATCCTTCTGTGCTACGGGAACCCGACGCAGAACACGGGCCGGTTCCACGAGATCATCGCGGGCAAGTTCCGGCGCTACTGGCGGTCGAGGCAGATCGACGGGCGCAACGTCAAGCGGACCAACAAGGCCCTGATCCAGACCTGGCTTGAGAGCTACGGCGAGGATAGCGACTTCTTCAAGGTGCGGGTCAGGGGCCAGTTCCCCACGGTTGGCTCGATGCAGCTGATTCCGCTGGATCTGGTCGAGACGGCGCGGAAGCGCGAACCCCTGTTCATCCCGTCTGACCCGCTGATCGCTGGGCTGGACGTGGCGCGGTTCGGCGATGACTCGTCTGTCCTTCAGCCGCGACGGGGCCGCGACGCCAAGACCATCCCGCACAAGGAATGGAAGGGTCTCGACACGATGACCCTGGCAACAGAGGCCGCGCTGTGGTGCGTGCAGAACGGCCCTGACGCGGTGTTCGTCGATGTCGGGGGGATCGGCGCCGGGGTCTATGACCGGATGCAGCAACTGATCGGCAAGCGGTATCTGATCTATCCCGTCAATTTCGGCGGCAAGGGCGGCGTGGTCGGGTATGACGGCATCGAAGCCCGCACGGTGAACGCTGCCGCCACCATGTGGGTCGGGATGCGTGACTGGCTCCAGCTTGGGGCAATCTCCGATGACGATGACCTTCAGGCCGATCTTGTCGGGCGTCAGTACGGCTTCGACGGCAACAGCGCGATCGTGCTGGAGAAGAAGTCTGACATGAAGAAGCGCGGCCTCGCCTCACCTGACCGCGCCGACGCCCTTGGACTGACCTTTGCCATGCCTGTCGCACCCCGCAAAGTCGCCGGTAGCGCAGACGAGATCGGTGAGGTAAACAGGGCCAACGGTGGTGGTGACAGTTTCGCCGCGATCATGGACCGTGCAATGCAGGATGTGCGCTGATGTGTACCGGTGGACGGCCCCAGGCTCCAGCAGCGCCAGCCGCGCGTCAAGCACCCCGGATGCCTGACGCGCCTGCACTCGTGACCCAGAATCAAGACATGCTGGCCCGTCGCGCGACGATGGCCTCGATGATCCTGACGGCTCCGGGTGGTGTCGGTGCGGCTCCGGTCGCCGGGAAACAGGTGCTGGGCCAATGAAGACCATGCTTGGACGCCCTGTTTTGGATGAACATCAGCCTGCGCCTGAGCTTTCAGAGTTCCCCTCGGTTATTAATGTGATGGGTGGTGAGTTCCTAACGCTCCCCGCTTGGTCAACTGTCCAACGCGTAGGTCTCTATGAGGTCGAGGTGCGGGAGCGCGGTGGACCCTCCTACATCGCCCGCTTTAAGGTCTAGGCCCCGTGCACATTTCCAACCTCGAATTGCTGAAGAAGTCCGAGGCGCGGGCAAAGGGCCTCTACGCCCTCCGCAAGCCGTGGGAGGTCGGGAACGAGGAAGTCGCCCGCAACACCCTGCGCTGGCTCTCGCCCTATGTGTCGGGTCAACGCGGCTCGGACAAGGGCACGAACATCGACCGCAACGGCGGGCGTGCTGCGTCGGGCGGGACGGCGAACAACCGCCTGTTCAACGCCACGGCCATGCGGGCGCACCGGACGCTGAGCAACGGCATGTCGTCGGGCCTGTCGTCGCCAAGCCAGCCCTGGTTCAAGTTCGACGCCTCCGATCCTGCGCTCCGCACTGTCCATGAGGTTCGCCTTTGGATGGATGCCTGCACTGAGATCGTCCGCAACTTCATGCACCGCACCAATATCTACACGGCGATGCAGCAGGGCTATCGCGAGATCGGTTGGGCCGGGACCGAAGCGACGATCTTCGCCCCTCACTGGCAGTATGGCGGCGTCGGCTACAACCTGACCTGGGGCCAATACTGGCTCGGGTCGGATCAGGGCCTGCGGATCGACACGCTCATGCGCGACGTGCCGATGACCGTGGGTCAGACGATCGACATGGTGGGGTCTGTCGATGCGGCGAAGAAGGCCGTGTCCCGCACCACGCGGACGCTGATCGAGAATGAGAAGTGGGAAGCCTCGGTTCCCGTTCGGAACCTGATCGAGCCGAACACGGATCGTATCTACGGGCGTATCGACAAGACCAACAAGCCGTTCCGCTCGATCATGTGGGAGCCCGGCGCCGAAGGTAACTCGGACACAGACGGCATCCTCAAGGTTGACGGCTTCGACCGCAAGCCTTTCGCGACGCCTCGATGGGAGACGCAGGGCTTTGACCCGTATGCGTTTGGCCCTGGCTTCGACGCCCTGCCAGATAGCCGCAAGCTTCAGCTTCAGGAGATCAGGCTTCAGGCCACGATCGACTATGTTGCGCGGCCTCCGGTTCAAGCTCCGGTTCAGTCCCGCAACGATGGCATGAACCTTGTCCCTGGTGGGATCAGCTTCACCGCCGCGACGGACATGAACGCTGGCGCTCGCCCGATCTGGCAAGTTCCTCCCCAGGCCATCGACTATATCGCCCGCGACATTTCCGGCCGCACTGAGCCCGCGATCGAGCAAGGCTTCTACACGCCCTTGTTCACGGCCATAACGAACATGCCCGGCGTCCAGCCCCGCAACGTCGAAGAGATCGCTCGGCGCCATGAGGAACAACTCGCCCAGCTCGGCCCGGTCGTGGATCGTGTCCAGATCGAGAAGCTGGAGCCGCTGGTGATGCAGTCGTTCAGCATCTGCGCCGATGCCGGCCTTCTGCCGCCTGCGCCTGAAGTGCTTCAGGGCCAAGAAATGAAGCTGGAGTTCGTCTCCATCCTCGCCCAGGCCCAGCGCATGATCGGTCTGACCTCGATGGAGCGCGGCCTTGGCCTGATCGGTAACCTCTCCGCGACGAACCCGGCCGTTCTGGATCTCGTGAACTTCGACGAGACGGTGCGTGAGTATTGGGAACGTCTCGGTGTGCCGGCGCGCACGCTCAACTCGGCGGAAGCGGTGGCGTCGAAACGTCAGGCCGATGCCCAGGCAGCACAGGCTGAACGCACGGCGGCGATGATGCCAGCCATGAACCAGGGGGCGCAAGCTGCGTCCCTTCTTGCCGAGACCGACGCGGGCAACGGGCAATCCCTGCTGCAAGCGGCTGGCGGCATGTTGTCGGGGGTTTGATGAACCGCGAAGACCGGGACACTATCGAACGATCCTATTCGGACCTGAACCCTGAGCTTGCCGCGAACAATGACCGGCTGGCCCTGAAAGAGAAGCGCCGCAAGCGCGCCATCGAAAAGCAGCGGGACATCGACGCAGAGGGCTTGCTGGCCGATCCGCGATTCATCCGCTGGCTCTTTACAGTTTCGGAAAAAGCGGGCATTTTCACACCGTCCTTCCACGCGCAAGAAGGGAGCCGCCAGTTTCTGGATGGTTTCCGCGCTTTTGGGTTGGCGTTGTTCGATGATCTTGAGGTGCTTGATAGCACGCTCTGGGTCCGCATTTCTCTTGAACGCGCGAAAACCCTAAACCAGAAGGACGTACCAGATGACAACGACCCCGGAAGCGACGACCGAGACCCCGGCTGATGCGGCGCCTGTCGCCGTCACGCCTGAGGCCGCGCCCGCTGCCGCTGAAGCCGCCCCGGAGCCCACGTCCATCCTCGGCAATGCAGTCGCGAGCGGTGCGGATGACCCTGCCCCGGCTGCTGAGCCCGCTGCCCCTGCCGATGGCGACGGGCCTGCTGCTGGAACTGCTGATGGCGGGGTGGCTGACCCTGAAGCTGCCCCCGTGGAAGCGGCGGCCTACGAGGGCCTGACACCGCCTGAAGGGTTCGAGGCGCTGGACACCGATGCCATCGCTGCCGCCACGCCGCTGATGCGCGCGTTTGGCGTGGCTGACGACAAGGCCCAGGACTTCATCAACCAAGCCGCGCCTGTCATCACCGGCATGATCGAGCGTGCGACGACTGCTGCTGCTGCGGCGCAGGCTGAACAACAGGCCGCGCTCCGCACCGAATGGGCGAACACGGTAAAGGCTGACCCCGAGTTGGGGGGCGCTCACTTCGACAAGACGGTTGCCATGTCGGCCATCGCTCTCGACAAGTTCTTCGATCAAGAGACCCGCGACATGCTGAACGTCACGGGTCTCGGCAACTTCCCCGGCGTGGTGAAGGGGTTCGCCAAGATGGGCGCGCACTTCGCCGAAGGGGAAATCGTGACGGGGGAGCCTGCGCCTTTGAAGAAGTCGCACCCCCTGTATCGAGACGAGTTCCTGCCGCCCGAACAGCGTCAGGTTTAACCGGAAGGCCCATACGTCGTGAGACGCTAGGGGCCGACCACTTCAGAGGCTCATACGCCGCGAGGCGCTAGGAGAGAAACAAATGGCTATTCGGAACACTGAAGTCCCGAGCCTCGTGGATGTGGTCTCTGGCCTCAATCCTGATGGTTCGGCCGCCTATATCGCCGAAGTCCTGCAAAAGGCTGATGGCATCCAAGACGACATGTCGTGGATGGTCGGCAACCTGACCACTGGCAACCAGACCCACGTTCGCACCAAGAACGCGACCGCGACCTGGCGCCGCCTGAACGAGGGTATCCGTCCCAGCAAGGGCGCTACCCGCTCGCAAGTTGACACCTCGGCCCTGCTGGAAAGCAAGGGACAGGTTGACCGCGAGTCGGCGATCTTGTCGGGCAACCCCGCCCTGTTCCGCCAGCGCCAAGGCATCCCGCACATCAACGGGATGCACGATGAGTTCACCGAAACGCTGATCTACGGGAACGAATTCTTCAACGACACCGAGTTCACCGGCATCATGCCGCGCTTCAATGAGCTGGCTAACCCCCAGGTCATCGACGGCGGCGGCTCGGGCTCCAACCTCCGTTCGATCCTGCTGATCGGCTGGTCGCCTGAAACCGTCACCGGCATCGTTCCCAAGGGCACAACTGGCGGCTTGAACCACTTCGACACTACGTCGAACATGAACATCGGCGAAGATGGCTTCCCCATCGGCGACGAGATCGACGACGGCACGGGCGCCACCTACCTCGGCTATCGTGACCGGTGGCTGTGGCGCTGTGGTCTGGCGATCCCCGACCCCCGCTATGTGGTCCGCGTCGCCAACATCGACCTGGACCAACTGAAGGCCAACCCTGCGGACGGCGGCGCTTATCTCGAAAGCCTGCTGATCCGTGCGGAGGAACGCTTCGGCGCCGGCTCCGATCCGATGCGCGGCGTCAACGCCTCGTTCTACGCTCCGCGCGACATTGCTCTGTGGGCTCGCCTGCAACAGGTCGAGGCGAAGAACAAGACGAACTGGACCCGCGACGAGATCGGGGGCCGCAAGGTCACCACGTTCGGCGACATGCCCTTCCGCCGCCTCGACGCGATGGAAGTGGACGAGGCTCGCGTCACCTAAAGGCCGCTCTGCAACGGGCCTCGGCTTCGGCTGGGGCCTACCCCTTTCGGCTCTCACACAAAGGATCTGAGCCATGATTACCGATCGCGAACTGACCTTCTCCAAGAACCAGATCATCACCGCCACCGCCGTCTCCACGGATTCGGTTGCGCTGGACGGCCTGTATCTCGGCCGCCAAGACTCGATGCTCCGTGTCTATGCCCTGGCAACGACCACGTTCCTCGCTGCCGGCGCCGCTACGCTGACCATCGAAGTCATCCAGGCCACGGATGGCGCGCTGACCACGAGCATCGACAGCCTCGCGACTTCGATCGCTATCCCCAAGGCCAATCTGGTCGCTGGCGGTAAGGCGTTTGAGTTCGAGATTCCCATGCCCAAGAACACCAAGGGGTTCGTCGGCGCCCGCTACACGGTCGGGACAGGCCCGTTCACGGCCGGCGCTATCACGATGGGTATTGTCGTCAACACGCCGACAGCTCTCGATGACCGCGCTACCTTCTACACTGGTCGCGGCGCCTAAAAACCGGGGCGGGGCTTCGGCCTCGCCTCACCATTTCCATGTCATTGAAGGATCATCGACATGAACACCGATCTGAACAAGGTGAACCCGGCCGATCAAAAGGCCCGCGATAACGCCGACAAGGCGAATGACTTGCCGCCCCTGAGCAACGAGCCCCAGGGCGACGCACAGAAAGCCGCTGAGTTGGCATCGAAGGCCGATGCGGCCCGCGATGCAAAGGCTGAAGGTAAGACCCTGAAGCCCGATATTCTGACCCGTAAAGCCTTCATCGGCGGTCGCCTGTATGAGCCCGGGGAAGAAGCCCCCACCGATGCAGACGGCAACTATCTCGCCGTTCCGAAAGCGAAGCACGCTGGCGACCTGAACATCGACGAGCTGAAGCAACTTCTTGCCCAGGCGCAAGCCCAGGCCAAGAGCAAGCAGCCCGAATAGGCGACGACGAGCAACGCGCTGTGCTATAGGGCGGGTGGAGCGATCTGCCCGCCCTTTTCGTAGGAGACTGACATGGGACTTTCCACACCTTCTCGGGGCACGACAGGGCCGGCTCTAGGCTCGCGGGCGATCACGCCAGACAACGCGACCGCTATCCCAGGCGGTCCAGCGCGTGCGCTGTACGTTACTGTTGCTGGCAATCTGTCGTTCCTCGACATGGAAGCGAACGTCGTGACCCTGACCGCCGTTCCCGCCTTCACCGTCATCCCCATCGCGTGCGTCCGCGTGAACAGCACGGGGACCACCGCCACCGTTCGGACGCTCGACTGATGAACCTGGGGATAGGCCTTGGTCTGGCGTTCGGTCGCTTTGGGGCTTCGGCTGGACCCTCCATCCCGACCTACGCGCAGTATCAGGCGGCGATTGCGACACTGGCGAATAAGGGCTCCGTGGATTGGGTGGCGCCGTTCCTGCTCGCCGGAGACGCGAGCGATCAGGGCTCGTACACTACGACCGCTGCCGCCTATAGCGGGGTAATGTACGGCTCGCCTAATTTGGCAAACATCAGCGGCGTGTATTCTAGCCCCGCCCGCGTCGTACAGCACGCTGCGCCGGACCTAACCGCCGCGAACGCTATTTCCGCTTCTGGCCGCGACGTTTTGATTCGCGTGACTTACCTGGGCACCGACGACGTACTCGCCAAAGCAAGAAGCGGCTACACGTCCCTATTTGCTCCAGCCGTCCCCGTATTTTCGGTTCGGTTCTTCGCCTACTACGATGCGATACTTGGTCCTCTGCAATGCGACCCGGGCAATAGCGCCGGCCCTATCCCGTGGGATATGCTTTCGACCACTTATTGAGGGAACGAGTGATGACTCTATCCGCTGTAGACATCAGCAATCTTGCCCTCGCAGACGTGCCGGCAAAGCGCATCGTGAGCATGAACGACACGACCGTTGCGGCCGAAGCTTGTTTGCGCGAGTTCAGCCAGGCGGTCGAAGAGTTGATGGAAATGGGGGAGTGGGGCTTTGCCGTCCGTCGTGCCCCGCTGGTGGCTGTGACGAACACGCGAGGAAACAGCTTCTGGCAGTATCAGTACGTCATGCCGAACGACATGGCCTTCCCTGTGCGCGTGATCCCTGGCTCTGAATCTGACCTGTCTGTGTTGCGCGGTCGGTCACTCGACTTCGACTTTGACGGCGGCATGATCTGGACGCGCAACGATGGCGTCGATCTGGAGTACATCACCAACACGCCAAGCTTCTCGTCGATGACCGCCATGTTCCGTCGCGGACTGGCGACGGTCTTGGCCTCGCGCATCGTCATGGACATCACCCGCGACGCTGGCCGAAAGCGTGAACTGCTGCAAGAGGCTGAGGTGTGGCGTGATCGCGCCCTGGCCCGCAATCTGAACGCCAACGCGCAGCAGCAGACCTACGGAGCCAACTTCATCCCCTCGTCCCTGATGGGTCACTTTGGGGCGCCGGAATGAGCTTCCGCAACACCCAGCCTACGTTCAGCGGCGGCGAGGTCAGCGATGCCGTCGCGGCGCGCTACGACGTGGCGAAGTATGCGACGGCGCTCTCTCGGGCACGGAACGTCCTCGGCCTGCCCCAAGGCGGTCAGTACAACCGCGCGGGCCTCCTGTTCGGGGATGAGGTCTATGACAGCGAGCAGATCGCGATCCTGAAGCCGTTCGTGTTTTCGTCCGGCGATTCCTATGCACTGGAGTTCACGCCCGGCAAGATGCGGATATTCTACCGGGGGCAGTTGGTCACGAGGCCGAAGCTGACGATCACGGCGATCACCAAGGCGGCGAACGCGGTCGTGACTGCGCCGGCGCACGGCTATCAGGTCGGCTGGGTCGCGGTGTTCGATGGCGTTCAGGGGATGGTTGAGATCAACAGCCTGAGGGGCAAGGTCCTGTCGGTGACGACGGACACCTTCACCGTGGACATCGACACCACGTCATTCTCCACCTTCACGGGCGACACGGGCGGCGTAGGCGGCGCGTCTGCTGGCGGGACAGGTGGCTATCCTGCTGATCCACCACCCGGCGAAGACCCGCCAGCACCTGAAACGCCGAACATCCCGACGCGCCCCCCAATCACCCCGCCCCAGACAGGCGGAAACTCGCTGGTCGTATTGCCATGAGCGTCGCGGTTATCTTTGAGTTAGACACGCCGTTCTCTGCGGATGAGTTGCCATTCCTCGGGCACGAGCAATCGGCCGACGTGTTCATCATCACGAGCCTGGGCGACCCGATCACGCGCCTGCGTCGGTTCGCGCACACCAACTGGATCATGGACGACGCGCCGCTCGGGACGCAGATCACCCCGCCGACTGGCGTGAGCGCGGCGCCGACGCAGCCGGTGACGACCGATGCAGTTCCCATCGTGAAATACTACGTGGTCACGGCGGTGAACAATGCGGGGCAGGAGAGCCAGCCCAGCGTCGGAACGAACGCCAACAATGATCTGAGCCTGCGCGGCAACTTCAACACGATCACCTGGGCGGCGCATCCCACGGCCTCGGAGTATCGTATCTACGAGGAACGCAGCGGCGTGTTCGGCTATATCGGCACGGCCAAGGCCGGGTTCCTGTCGTTCATCGACGACAACATCCAGGCCAACTTTGCCGATGGCCCGCCGAAGGGGAACAACCCGTTCGCCGATGGCAACTACCCGGCGACCGTCACCTTCCACGAAAGCCGGGCATGGTTCGGTCGGACGCTGACGATGCCGAACGCCCTGTTCGCCAGCCAGACCGACGACCTGTTCAACTTCGACCGATCGTCACCGATACGCGCTACGGACAGCATTGCGCTGAGCCTGCGCGCCCGTCGTCTGAACACCGTCCGTCATCTGGTCCCCATGAAGGATCTGACGGTGATGACCTCCGACATGATCTTCTCGATCCGCTCAACGGGGGAGGGATACCTGTCGCCCACGACGAGCAAGGCCGTTCCTGAGGGGCACAAGGGCGTCGGCTCGGCCCGGCCTGAGCTGGTCGGTGACGTGGCCTTTTATTCGTCGGTGGCCGAAAACAGCATCCACACGCTGGGCTATACGTTCGAGAAGGACGGCTATCGCGGGAACGACATCACCGTGTTCGCCTCGCATTTCTTCTCCATCTACATCGTCAAGGCGCTGGCTTGGACAGATGCGCCGGCCTCCGTGCTTTGGGCTCGTCGGGATGATGGCAAGCTGCCCGCCCTGACGTGGATGCAAGAGCAAGACGTGTGGGGATGGACGCTCTGCGAGACTGATGGCATGGTGGAAAGCATCTGCGCCGTCGCTGAGGATCGCCGGGACGTGCTTTATGCCGTGGTGCGCCGCACGATCAGCGGGGAGCGACGTCGCTATGTCGAATATCTGGCCGATGCTCCTTGGACGCGCCAGGGCTGGAACGATCTGGCTGGAGCCGTGATCCTCGATAGCTCGGTCTATCTGGAGTTCGACGAGCCGGTCAACTCGATCAAGGGGTGCTTCTGGCTGGAAGGTCGGGAGGTGGTGTGTCTGGCCGATGGCGTGGTTCGTCGCGGTCATTCGATCATCGGCGGCGAACTGCTGCCGCCCCTGCCTGATCCGGTCTCGCGCCTGGTCGTGGGCCTGCCGTATCAATCGCGCATCCGCACCTTGCCGCTTGCGGGACAGGCTCAAGGACTTGGCTCCATGCGCGGCCGGCGCCAGTCAATCGCGAACGTCACGGTCGAGGTGATGAACACCTGTGGCATGGGTGATGGCCTGAAGATCGGCGCGAACCTTGCCGATGGGGAGTTGGTCCGGTTCTCTGCGCCCCTGCCTGAGGGCGTTGTTACGCAGACGCCGCCCCTGCCGTTCACGGGCATCCTCGAAACCGATGGGGTCGAGCCGGGAGACTGGCGCAATGCCGTGGTCGAGATCGTTCAGGACGATCCGTTGCCGATGGTCATCCTGTCGGTATCACCGGACGTTGAGACTGGTCGTTGATCTGGACGGTTCGACCCGCGCACCGGTCGCACGTCGCGCGCATCGCGAACCGGATGCGGACGATCGACGCCGCCGAGTGTGCCGCCGTGGGCCACACGCCAAAGCAGGCCCTGCGCTCCAGCCTGAAGGCGTCCACCTTCGCCCTGACGGTGCTGCTGGATGACCGTCCGGTGGCGATGCTCGGGGTCACGCCGTACTCGGTGCTAGAGGGCATCGGCTCGCCCTGGCTGCTTGGCACGGATGAGGTTCTGAAGGGCGCGAGGCAGTTCCTGACGGTGGGGCCACGTGTCGTCGAGGCCATGCAGCGGGAGTGGCCCCGGCTGGAGAACTATGTCGGCGCCGAGAACAGGCAGGCGATCAGGGTTCTGCATATGCTACAGTTCGACGTGAGCCCTGAAGTCGTGCTAATCGGGGGTGTGGCTATGAAGCTGTTCTCAAAGGGCTGACAAACCGTGTGTGATCCAGTCACATTGACCATTGCCGCCACGGTCGCCACAGCGGCCGGGACCGCCTATAGCGGATATACCGCCCTTCAGGAAGGCCGCTATCAGAACCAAGTGGCGAACAACAATGCGAAGCTGGAGCGCGACGCCGCCTATGACTCTGAGGTTCGAGGCCAGCGTTCCGAAATGCAGAAGTGGCGCGAGATCGCTGCCACGCGCTCGGCCCAGATTGCAGCCTTCGCCGCCAATGGCTTTGACACCTCGTTCGGTTCGGCGGCTGACGTGACTGGCGACACGCTGGCTCTCGGGTTCGAGGACACCAACACCATCCGCGAGAACGCCTCTCGTGAGGCTCGGGGCCACATCATTTCGGCCCAGAACTATCGCGAGCAAGGCAAGGCGGCTCTCCGCTCTGGCAAGCAGGCTGCGATCAAGGCGGGCTTCCAGACGGTCGGGACGATCCTCGGCGGCGCCGGTCAGCTTCAGAGCATGAAGGCGGGATCATCGCAGACGATCAGCGGCTTCGGAAAATCCGGCTGGGGCGGCACGAGCGCGGCCAACAGCACGTTTGCATGGTGATCTGAATGGCTACTGTTCCAGTTGCGCGCTCGACTGAGACCCTTCAGGCCCTGCCCGGCCAGCGTCAGCAGGCGCAGCGCCAGGACAGCAGCGGCCTGAGCGAAGGCCTGCAATCGCTCGGCCAGGGCCTCCAGCAGTTTGCCAAGGGCCGTCAAGTCTATCTCGACAAGGTGGATGAGGCGACGGTCGCTGATCTTGACGGCGCGTTCGCGAATGACGTGCGCCAGATCGAACGCGGCTTCACCTCGGCTCAGGGCAAGAACGCCGTGGACATCGCGGCCGACACGCAAAAGGCGTGGAACGAAAAGCGGGCGTTGTATCTGTCGCGGGCGAACAACTCGACGCAAGCGGCCATGCTGAATCAGGTTCTGGATCGCCGGGGCGCGCGGTGGGCGGATCAGTACGATTCGCACCTGACGCGGCAGGCTGATGTCTGGCAGACCGATGCGTTCAAGAGCCGGATCGCGACCATGTCGGTCGATGTGGCCGATCTGCCGGTTAACTCGGTCGAACGGGCCGACGCCATGATCGCGCTGAGCGGTGTCATGGATGCAGAGGTGGCGCGGACTGGTGGCGACGCGGACACCCGCAAGGCAATGGGCGCGACGGTCTTCTCTGGCATCCACGAGAACACCGTCAAGGCTCTGGTTCTCGGTGATCCGCACGAGGCAGAAAAGTACCTGATCGACAACGGCGACCAGATTTTGCCTGAAGTGCGGACGCGGCTGACCGATGCTGTACGTACAGAGGTCTATGCCAAGGACGCATTTGCTGACGCGCATGATCTCCCTGATCGCTCGCCCGCTGCACCGGCAACGGTCGAAACGCCTGCCGGGAAGGTCACACTCGTTCGGCCGGTTGCTGCGACGGCGTTGGCTGGAAACTTCGGCGAGCGCCGGTCCACGCACACGCACGCGGGCATCGACATCGCGACGGCGGTTCGCTCTCCGGTCGCTGCGTCGGCTGATGGCATCCTGCGGTGGAAGAACGATCCGAACGGCTATGGCCGATATGCCGTGATTGACCACGGCGGCGGTCTTGAAACCCGCTACGCCCACATGTCGGCGGCGAACATCCCAGACGGGACCCGCGTAACGGCGGGGCAGACCATTGGCCTGTCTGGCGGTGCGCGTGGTGCTGAAGGGTCGGGGAACAGCCAAGGTCCGCACCTTCACTATGAGGTGCGCCAGAATGGTCAGGCGGTCGATCCGACGACAGCCCTGACATCGGGCGCTCGATCGTCTGGCGGGACCACCACCACGATCACCGCCGCTCAGCCTCAGTCTCTGGAAGGTGCGATCAGTGAAGCGGCGCGTGTGGCTGAGGCCCGCCGCCCTGGTGATTGGCGCTATGCCAAGGCCGTAGAGGATGCGCTGATCGGTCGGTATTCCCGCACGCGCTCGATCGCTGCGGATCGCGAGCGCCAGGCTCAAGACGCTATCGCGCCGTATCTGCCGGGTGGTGCGCAAGCTGCATCTGGATATGAGTCTGTTCCGGCATCTGTTCGCGCCTCGCTCTCGCCCACGCAGGACACCCAATATCGCAACGTCTTTCGCTCGGCGGCTGAAGGTGATGCTCGTGTTGATCCGGTCGAGGCGGGGAAAACGTATCAAGACCTGTTGGACGTGGGCTCTGGTGACCCCGCGCGGTTCCTGGCTATCGACCCATACGCCTACACGGGCATCCTGACGAACAGCCAGATCAATGGCATCCGGTCGCAGCAACGTCAGATCCGTGATGCCAAGCCAGCGCGCCAGACCGAGATCACGTCGCTGATGTCAGGCGTTTCGACGGTCATGGACGCCTATATCAAGGATGCTGGGATCGACACGACGACCGTTGAGGGTGCCACACGCAAGGCCGCTCTGACGCAATACGTTCTGGACACGGCAAATGCGATGCAGACGCCGCCAGATCGGAACGCAATGGTCGGCATCCTGCGCCTCGGTTTGCGGACGGTCTCCGTTGACGACGGCCTCGACGACGATCCGAACACGCGCCGGGATGTTCGTCAGTTTGAATCTGGAACCCGTTCGCGCCTTGATCCAAACACCCGTGAGGCGATGTCGCCTCGGGATCGAGAGGCTGCTATTGCTTCGCTGCGCCGTGATTATCCGACCACGCCTAACTTCACGCCTGAACAGATCGCCGCGCGCTATCGTCGCACTCTCGCCCGAGGCCAATAATGACCATGATCGATCCGAACGACGACCTTCGCCGGGAAGCGGAGGCGCGCGCAAGGATTGACCGGGAGCGGGCCACGAGTTCGCTCTATGGCGCGCGCAACGTCTCTCCAGCGGCTGCGGCTGCTGGACAGCGGGCGGCTGCACGCCTGGGCCTGCCTGCGGTGATGGCGGCCGATCCGTCGATTATCCAAGAGGCGAAGGCTGACAGCGATTCAGAGCTGCTTGAAACGGCTCCGATCACGACGCAGCAACTGGCGAACCCGGCCTTTGCCGCTGTGGCGCACGATCAGGTTGAGCCCCTGTCGCTGATGGAACGGACGGCTGGCGCGTTGCGGTTCGGCTTCAACGCCTTGGCATGGCAACAGCGGTCCCAGACGCTCGGACTCGGCGCGACCGTGCGGCGCGCGGCCGGTGCTTCTGCGGCCGGGGTGCTGCGGACGAGTGCGGGCGTGGTGGGCCTGACCGAAGCCTCGAACGATGTGCAAGACCTGTTCGATCCGATCCTCGCCTATGAGCGGTTGACCGGCCGGGCGGGTATCGCGACGCAGGCCCAGGCGAATCGCCGCCAAGGAAGCCGACAGTTCCGCGAGGACATCACGGCG
>Ga0307486_1000306_pt1 | contig 47571 bp, 42 predicted proteins | sample CBIW02metaG_FD_203663 | JGI IMG/M metagenome (GOLD analysis project Ga0307486, IMG submission 203663) | Sea-ice brine microbial communities from Beaufort Sea near Barrow, Alaska, United States - CBIW 0.2 | ecosystem: Environmental > Aquatic > Marine > Coastal | place: USA: Alaska | collected... | reverse complement strand
ACAGAGGCTTGGAATTCGCCCGTAAAATCAGGGCTGGCATGACTCACGTTAACGATATGCCGGTGAATGATGAAGCGCACATGCCTTTTGGCGGCGAGAAAAACTCGGGGCTGGGCCGTTTCAACGGTGACTGGGCTATTGAAGAGTTTTCCACCGTGCAGTGGGTGAGTGTGCAGACGACCCCGAGACAGTATCCGTTTTGATTACGCTCGCGAATTGAAAGGGTCCGGGTTTCGGCCCGAAACGTCCGAGTTAATTGATTGAAAAGGTCATATTTATGGACATCAAAGCAGCGGTAACCCATAGCCAGGGTGAATCGTTCAAGCTGGAATCTGTTCAGCTTGCAGAGCCTGAATTTGACGAGATACGGGTCCGAATTTTAGGGGCCGGCGTCTGCCATACGGATGTTGTTGCGCGGGATCTCTGGATAGCGCCATTCCCGATCGTACTCGGTCGGCAGTCGGCGATTAGCTCAGGATGAGCAGTCGCTGGCGACTTTTTTTGGCCAATCGTCATTTGCCACCTATGCCATTGCCAAGTCAAGGAATGCGGTGAAAGTCGATCCTGACGTTGATCTGCCGCTGCGGTAGGTCTCAGTGCGGTTATGGCTGCCAGGATTATCGGTTGTCAGCACATCATTGCCGTCGATGTGCATGATAATCGTCTTGCTCTGGCCAAAGAGCTAGGCGCGACCCACGCCTTCAGCGGCAAAGATGTGGATGTGGTGGCAGAAATCAAAAAGCTCACCGGCGGCGGCAGTCATTATGCCGTTGAAACTACCGGGGTGCCCCAAGTTGTAAAACAGTCACTGAATGCCTTGAAGTCTTTAGGCACAGTCGCAATTGTTGGTATTACACCCGAGGTGAATCTTGATATTCACAATGATCTGATGGCTGAAGGCAAGAGCATGATCGGCGTCATTGAAGGCGATTCTATACCCCGGGTGTTTATTCCGCAGCTCATCGCGTACTACAAAGCGGGACAGTTTCCGTTCGACAATCTGATTAAATTCTATGAATTTGATCAGATTAACCAGGTGTTTGAGGACTCAGCGAGCGGCGTTACCATCAAGCCCGTTCTGAAATTGAGTTGATCCTACCGAAGAGGAGGCGAGCATCTGTCTCCTTATAGGCAACAGGCCTTGAATTTCTTACCGCTGCTACAGGGGCAGTATGGGATAGTAGTTTGCTCAGACACAAAAGGATTGATTCAAACCATGTACACACAGCCCAGCACAGTTTCTGTTGTCACCCGGCTAACCGGTCTGTTCTCTTTATAAAAGCTTGATTGCCCGTATGCATCAAGTGGAAAAGCGTATGGATCCGGTCTTGGAGGCATTTGAAGACCAGGTACTGTTCCTGAAGCACAACCTTAATGCTCAGGCGATCGGCGCTCTGGAAAACGAACTGGGGCAGATTCGCCAGGATGTGGACAGCTTGAGCCGGTTGTTGCCCGAACTTTTTTACAGGTGATGACTATGTCTATCGAACGTCTCGTTTTCGCCATTGCGGGAGCGTTTATTGTTCTCAGTGTTGTTTTGTCGCAATTGCACTCTGTTTACTGGCTGTGGTTTACCGTATTTGTGGGTGCAAACTTGCTGCAGGCAGCGTTTACCGGATTTTGTCCTCTGGCGAAGATTCTGAAGGCGATGGGTAAGAAGTCCGGAACCGCCTTTGATTGAGTTGTTTGATTACCAACAGCGAGCAGAAGTCCTGAGAGAACAAAGGCGAGGGTAACCGTGCCTATGACAAAGACGCCCGTTATGGAAGCCTCTAAACAGGGTGTTAGAGGTGCGGATATTTCGCTTAAATACACTTTCCAAGTTTTTGATTTTACAAATCAACACAGCATTGCCTGAAAAACTCAGTTGGCCTTGAGCTACACTTCGGTTTCACCCTGTTTTTAATTAACTAACAGCACTTTGTCTCGGATCGTCTTTTAAAGGAGACTTTTCCATGCGGTTAATTTCATTATGTGCGTTGGCAATGCTGACCATTTTCAGTACATCGCAGGTCTTCTCTGCTGAAAGACTGTACATATACACCGAAAATTTCCCGCCTTACAACATGAGCACTAACGGGCGTGCTTTTGAGCACAGCGCTGACAAGATTGACGGTATTTGTACGGAAAGAGCGAAAGCGGTCCTGGATCAGTCAGGCTACGACTACAGGATGAAGCTGCGCAACTGGAATTACGGCTATAACCGTGCCCTGTCCAAAGCCAGTCACGGTATTTTTTGCACCACCTATACAGAAGAGCGGGCGCCGCTTTTCAAGTGGGTGGGGCCTCTGGCACAGAACCTGTGGACTATTTTTGCACCGCCGGGAAGCACCTTCACAATGGAGAAACTGGAGGACGCCAAAGGCAAAACCATAGGGGGCTACCGCAACGATGTCAGGAGCGAGTACCTTTTGAAGCGTGGCTATGAGATGTCCGTGATCGGCAGTGACGATCTCAACCCGAAGCGCCTGGCGCTGGGCCAGATTGATCTATGGATTGCCGAACGCCTCGGAGGGCCATACCTTGCCTCTCAGCAGGATATTGAAGGACTGGTTCCGGTGTATTCGTTCAATGATGTTGATCTGTATCTGGCGATGAGTCCGGATACTCCCGACGAGGTGGTTGAAAATCTCAACAAGGCCCTCGAAGCCATCAGAAAAAATGGAACCTACGATGCAATCGGAACCAAGTACGGTCTTTAATCGTTGAGTGTATGACTAAAAAATCCCGGGTAGAGCTTCCACCCGGGATATAAAGTCACCGGATACCTTATCCGGTGAAAGCCATGTCGTCCGCACTCAGCTGCATCAGATTTTTGCTGGGGCTCATCATGCTGCTGGCGTGGGCCTGAGCCCTGGGCAGCAGCCGCTCGTAATAGAAATCCGCAGTGGCCAGCTTGGCTTTATAGAAGGCCTCCGATTCATCGCCCCCGTTATCCAGACGATCCGCCGCTACCGCGGCTTGCCGCGCCCACATGTAAGCCATGGTCACGTAACCGCTGTACATCAGAAAATCATAAGAGGCGGAACCAACGAAGTCCCGATCCTTGCGTGCTGCAAGCATGATCCTCACGGTGAGCAGGTTCCACTGAACGATGAGTTTCAGCAGTTCCAGGGCAAACGGCCGTAAACGGCCGTCGGTCAGGTGTTTACGGGCGAAGTGGGCAACCCGTGCGGTAAATTCGCGAACCGCTCCACCTTTGGTGGTCAACAGAACCTTGCGACCAAGCAGATCCAGTGCCTGGATACCGGTAGTGCCCTCATAAAGCGTGGCAATCCGGGTATCTCTTACGATCTGTTCCATGCCGTGTTCGCGAATGTAGCCATGGCCACCAAAAACCTGAACGCCCAGGTTGGCCGCTTCATTTCCCAGTTCGGTGAGAAAGCCTTTAAGGATCGGGGTCAGGAAGCCTAGTTTGTCGTCGTATTTATCCGCTTTTTCATCATCTCCGGCGGCGAGGCCTTCAACCATATGGTCTGCCAGGCGTGCGGAGTAATAGAGCATGGCCCGACCACCTTCCGCGATGGCTTTCTGGGTCAGCAACATGCGCCGCACATCGGCGTGGTGAATCAGGCTGTCAGCAACATGATCGGGGTCTTTTTTGCCGGAGAGCGCGCGCATGGAACGGCGCTCCTTGGCGTAATCCAGAGCCCATTGATAGGACAACTCAGCGGGGCCGACACCCTGAATGGCAGTGCCGATACGGGCTGTGTTCATAAAGGTGAACATGCACTCCAGGCCTTCGTTCTCCGGGCCGATCAGGTAGCCGGTGGCGTCGTCAAAGTTCATGACGCAGGTGGCGGACGCCTTGATACCCATTTTCTTTTCCAGGCTGCCGCAGGTGACTCCATTGGGTTTGCCTACGTTGCCGTCGCTGTCTGACAGCATTTTCGGCACAATGAACAGGCTGATACCACGGGTGCCTTTCGGCGCGTCCGGCAGGCGAGCCAGAACAATGTGGATAATGTTCTCGGTAAGGTCGTGGTCACCGGAGGAGATGAAGATCTTGGTGCCGGTCAGTCTATAGCTGCCATCGGCCTGTGGTTCAGCTTTGGTCTTTATCTGACCCAGGTCGGTACCGCACTGGGGCTCGGTCAGGCACATGGTGCCGGCCCAGCGGCCTTCCGTCATGGGCAGCATGTACGTGTCTTTCTGCTCGTCAGAACCGTGCAGAAAGATGGTGTTCATGGCGCCAATGGACAGGCCGGGGTACATGGAGAATGACCAGTTCGCGGTGCCCATCATTTCCTGCTTCAGCAGGCCCATGGAAGCAGGCAGGCCCTGGCCGCCATATTCTTCCGGGGAAGAAAGCCCTTGCCAGCCACCCATAACGTATTGATCGTAAGCTTCTTTATAGCCTTTCGGAGTGGTAACTACGCCGTCTTTCAGGATGCAGCCTTCCTCATCGCCGGACTGGTAAAGCGGGCTCAGCTGCTCTTCGCAGAAGCGACCGCATTCGGTAAGGATGGCATCCACGATATCGGGTGTAGCGTTTTCCCCGCTTTTTAGAGAGGCGTAGTGTTTCGGGTAATCAAACACATCGTTAAGCAGAAACTTCATGTCACGCAGGGGTGCCTTGTATACCGGCATAATCAATCCTCTGTAGCTGTCTGGAAAATCTGTGGGCGGGTGTATTTCGCCGTAACGTTACTGCCTGTTTTACGGGATTCTGCGCCGGCTTCCATTGACGAAAAGCGCTTATAGCGGTGTCAGAAAAGACAGTCAGTGCGGTGTTCCGGAACCATCGGCTGATCGAAGAACTTCTTTTTTGCGTATTCAGATAACAGGTTTGTATCGTTAATTTTAATGGTGCCTGGCAATGGAAATGCCCCTATGGAGAACCCCGATGAAGAGTGTAAAAAATATGCAAACACTGTGTTCTGCGATTCCCAAAACCAGCCGGCGCTCTATACTCGTGCTGATAGCGGCTTTAACGCTGTTGAGTGGTTGTTCCGGGCCAGCGCTGACTGATTATGCAGAACGCGGCCCCAAGCTGGTTCCAGAGGTGTTTTTTACCGGTGAACTTACCGCTCGTGGCGTGGTCAAGGACCGGTCTGGAGTGGGCACTCTGGATGAAGAGTTTCGCTTTGATGATGGTGAAGTCCAGGCCCGGGTCTGGACTCTGACGCCATCGGATGACGGCAACAGCTACCATGCCAATGCGGGTGATGTAGCAGAGCCGGGCACCATGCGCTGGAGCGGCAACGCTATTCACATGAACTATGTACTCCGGGTTGCTTATGGAGACGGAACCCTGGACGTGCGCATGGACGACTGGATGTATCTGGTAACACCCGACACCCTGATCAATCAGACCACCATGAGTAAATGGGGGTTTGATGTCGGTGAAATTGTGCTTGTGATACAGAAAAAATAACACCCGGCGGAAGCCGGTCTGTCTGCTGGAAAACTCTATGTGGAAACAATGGCTGATCGGTTTTGTGCTGGTCGTATTGGCAGTTGGCGGCGCGGTGGCTTATCGCAGCCTGAGTGAGAAGTCGCAGGAAAAAAATACGGGTGAGCGGCCTGCCAGCGTGGTAAATACCGTGCTGCCCGTAACCGATACGGTGCGCGATCAGGTTAGAGCCGTTGGCAGCTTGAACGCCGTGAACGCCGTTGAGCTGACCACTGAGGTCAGCGGCCGGGTGGTGGGCATCAACCTGAAATCTGGCCGCCAGGTAAAGCAGGGCGATCTGCTGTTACGGCTTGATGACCGGCAGGCAAGGGCCGACCTCGGCGTTATCGAGGCGCAGCTGGCGGATGCCCGGCGCCAGTATGACCGTGCGCGGAGCCTGCGGGATAAAAACAGCATATCCCAATCTCTTGTTGATGAACTGCGAACCGCGGTAGAAGTGTCTGAAGCCCAGCGCACAGCCTCCCGGGTCCGGCTTGAAAACCACCGCATTGAAGCGCCGTTTTCAGGTGTTGCGGGCTTGAGTGATATCAGTATCGGGGCCTACATCACAGCAGGAACAACCATAACGACGCTGGACTCCACATCCCGTATGGAACTGAATTTCTCCATTCCGGAGCGCTTTCTCGGCCAGATCAGCCCGGGTCAGAAAGTGGAGGGTGGCTCGCCCGCCTATCCTGAGCAAGTATTCAGTGGCGAACTTGTTGAGTTGGGCACCCGCATTAACGAGCTCAGCCGCTCGTTACCGGTTCGCGCCCTGATTGATAACGCTGAGGGCAAATTGCGTCCAGGGCAGTTCATGTCTGTCAGCCTGACCCTGCGGGAGCGTCAGGCTCTGGTGGTGCCGGAGCAGGCGGTTATGGTTCGTGGGGATGAGCAGTACGTATTTGTGGCCGAAGACGGTGTTGCGCGGCGGGTCTCCGTAGTTCTGGGCTCGCGCATGCCTGGTCGCGTCGAGATTGCTCGCGGTCTGACGGCAGAAGACCAAGTGGTGGTGACTGGTCAGGATCGGCTCAGCAGTGGGGAGCGAATCCGGGTGATCAATGATGAAAACGCGATTCCCGACAACCGATTTACTCGTTCGCTGGAGTCATAAGCGGTGATTCTGTCTGATATTTCCATTAAACGCCCGGTTTTTGCCACCGTTCTCAGCTTGTTGATTGTCGTGTTTGGTCTGGTCGCTCTGCTCGGCCTTCCAGTGCGTGAATATCCGGATATCGACCCACCTGTGGTTTCCATTTCAACCGAGTATACGGGCGCTGCAGCTGAGGTGGTGGATACCCAGATAACCCAGATAGTCGAAGGCGCCATCAGTGGCATAGAAGGCATTCGGTCTATTCAATCTTCCACCCGGCAGGGTGGGTCTTATACCAGTATCGAGTTTTCCACCAGCCGAAATGTGGACATTGCTGCCAACGATGTGCGCGATGCGATTTCGCGGGTCAGTAATCAACTGCCAGACGAAGCCGATCCGCCCGTGGTGCGCAAGGCAGATTCCGATGCCCGCCCGATGATGTGGGTGACTCTGCGCAGCGATATCTGGGATTCAGCCCAGATGAGTGATTATGCCGATCGGGTCTTGTCTGACCGGTTGGCCGTGGTGGATGGCGTAGCTGATGTGACGATTGGTGGTGAGCGCCGCTACGCCATTCGTGTGTGGCTTGATCGCGAGCGCCTGGCCGCCCGGGATATTACCGTGGCTGAAGTGGAGCAGGCGTTGCGGGCTAACAACGTGGAGCTGCCGGCGGGTTCCGTAGATTCCTCCACCCGCAACTTTACCGTGCGGGCAGAAGGTCGCCTTACAACGGTTGAAGAATTTCGCGACCTGATAGTTCGCCGCGACGACAATCAGCTGCTGCGCCTGGGCGAGGTTGCAGAGGTGCGCATGGGCGTGGAATCCGACATCGGCCGCTTACGGGCCAACGGCCAGACGGCGATTGGTATGGGCATTATCCGCCAGTCCAAGGCCAATACCGTGGCGGTATCGGATGCTGTCCGGAGCGAACTGGATAAAATTCGGGAAACCTTGCCACCGGAAATAACGATTGCCGAAAGCTACGACGAATCCATTTTTATTCGCGCCTCTATTCAAGAGGTGATGATTACCCTGGCGATCGCGGTATCGTTGGTTATTTTGGTGATATTTCTGTTCCTGCGCTCCTGGCGGGCCACTCTTATCCCTGCCGTTACTATCCCGGTGGCGGTGATTGGTGCGTTTATCGGCCTCGGTTTTTTGGGTTTCTCCATCAACGTGCTAACCCTGCTGGCGGTGATTCTCGCCATTGGCTTGGTGGTAGACGATGCCATAGTGATGCTGGAAAACATCCAGCGCCGCATTGATAAAGGCGAACCCCCACTGCTGGCGGCGTTCCGCGGTGCCCGGCAGGTCGCTTTTGCGGTTATTGCCACCACCCTCACTCTGGTGGCGGTGTTCGTGCCCATTTCGTTTATGGGCGGCAACATTGGCCGGCTGTTTGCGGAGTTTGGTTTTACCCTGGCAGCGGCCGTTGTGGTGTCCAGCCTGGTAGCGCTTACTCTGGCACCCATGCTTTGCTCAAAGTGGCTCAGACGCAGCCCGGAAAGCTCGGAGGGGCACCGCTTCTGGGCGGCAAGCGAGAAAGTGTTGAACGGGCTCACGAACGGCTATGAGCGCCTGCTGAAAGTTTCCCTGAATCACGCGGGGCTGGTGCTGGGTCTAGGAATGGTCGGGTTGGTCATCGCCGCCGTGATCTACCCGGAATTGCCCCAGGAGCTGGCGCCCGTTGAAGACCGGGGCGTTATTATCATGCCCGCCAGTGCCCCCAAAGGCGCCACCGTTGAATACACCGATCACTACGTAAAGCAGGCGGAACAGAAACTGCTGCCCTATCTGGAAAATGGGACTGCCAGCCGGATGTTGTCGATTGTGGGTTTTCGGGGGAGAGAAGACAGCGCGTTCATGATCATGGGGCTGGCCCCTTGGGAAGAACGGGACATCAAACAGCAGCAGGTGACCAGCGAGATTCGCAACAGTTTTGGTGATATCTCAGGCATTCGTCTGGTCGCGATAAATCCCCCCGGGCTTGGGCAGCGCGGGTTCAGCCAGCCGGTGGAGTTTGTGGTTGCCGGGCCGGATTATGAATCTGTGCAAGCCTGGAGTGACGAGCTTGTAGAGCGCGCAAAAGAAAACCCCAACCTGCTGAACCTGGAAACAGACTTCGAGCTCACCCGGCCGGAACTCAGTGTTGCCATTGACCGTGAGCGAGCTGCAGATCTGGATATAACGATTCAGGATGTTGGCCTTACCTTGCAGACCATGCTTGCGTCCCGGAAGGTAACCACCTATCTGGAACGTGGCCGGGAATACGATGTGATCATGCAGGCGGATGACGCCAGCCGTGCCACGCCATCCGACCTGGGCCAGATCTTTTTGCGCCCGAGGGAAGGCGGCAACCTGATTCCTTTACAGGCACTGGTGTCGATCACAGAGAAAGGTGCAAACCCGGATTTGCGCCGCATCGATCGCTTGCCGGCGGTAGTGATCAGCGGGTCCCTGGCGGACGGTTACGACCTAGGTTCAGCGCTGACTTATCTGAATACGCTAGCGGTAGACACGCTACCGCCGGAGGCAAGGCTGAGCTATCAGGGGTTGAGCCGGGAATTCCAGGACTCTTCCGCTGCTATTTATGTCACCTTCGGCCTGGCTTTTATTATTGTATTCCTGGTGCTTGCGGCCCAGTTCGAAAGCTGGATTCACCCGCTGATCATCATGCTTCCAGTACCTCTGGCCGTAACTGGCGCATTGCTGGCTCTGTGGTGGAGTGGCATCAGCCTGAATATATACAGCCAGATCGGGATCATCATGTTGCTGGGGCTGATGTCGAAAAACGGTATATTGATTGTCGAGTTTGCCAACCAGCTCCGGGATGAAGGTTATGCGGTAAAAGACGCCATTCTCGAAGGCGCGTCTTTGCGCTTCCGGCCCGTGCTTATGACCACCATATCCACGGTCTTCGGCGCTGTGCCTCTGGTAATTGCCACCGGCGCGGGCGCTGAGAGCAGGGCGGCCATTGGTATGGTTATCCTGGGCGGGCTGATTTTTGCGACCACGCTTACGCTGTTTATCATCCCGGTGCTTTATAATCTGCTTGCCGGGTTTGCCAAATCGGCCAAGGCAATTGAACATGAGCTGGAACGCCAGGCATCTCTGCCCTAGGCCAGCTCGTCAGATTAATGAAAAGCTGGCGTAACCCAGCAACCCGGATGTTTTCATGGCCATACACAGTCAGTTCCGTTTACTGGGGCAGCGGCGGTTTTTGCCGTTTTATCTCACCCAGTTTTCCGGTGCGTTCAATGACAATCTCTACAAAAACGCGCTGCTGTTACTGATTACCTATCAGACCACCGGCGTGCTGGGGCTGTCGGTGAACACGGTGGTGAATCTGGCCGCCTTCCTGTTCATTCTGCCGTTTTTCTTGTTCTCCGGCATTGCCGGGCAGATGGCCGACCGCTATGAGAAAGCCGCAATTATCCGCAAGGTAAAACTGGCTGAGATAGGCATTATGGCCGTTGCTGCCCTGGCACTTTGGTTTGGTTGGTATGAAGGTTTGCTGGTACTGCTGTTTCTGATGGGTACCCAGTCCACCTTCTTCGGGCCGGTAAAGTACGCCATTCTGCCGCAGGTACTTGGCGACGATGAACTGGTGGGTGGCAACGGCCTGGTCAGCATGGGCACCTTTGTGGCGATTCTGCTCGGCACCATAGCGGCAGGGTTGCTGATGGGTCTTGAGGCGGCAGCAAAGCTCACAGCTGTATGCGTGCTGGTGATGTCGGTTCTGGGCTATCTGGCGGCGCGGCAGGTACCGGAAACCGGCACCGACGGTACCGGGATGGTGGTGCGCTTCCGGCCGGTTCTGGAAACATGGCGCCTGATGGGCATAGCGGCTGAGCGAAAACCGGTGTTGTGGGCGATTCTGGCCATTTCCTGGTTCTGGTTTCTGGGTGCTGCCTATCTCACCCAGTTTCCCAACTTCGCCCACATCAATCTTCAGGGTGACGAAACCGTGGTCACTCTGCTGCTGGCCATGTTTATTGTGGGTATCTCCATCGGCTCGATGATGTGCGAGCGTCTCACCCGGCATCGCATCACCCTGGCACCCGTGCCCTGGGGAGCACTTGGCCTGAGCCTGTTGGGCGTGGACCTTTTTTTTGCGGTGCCGGCAAGCCCTGAATCATCCACCTGGTGGACGCTGATAACAGATCCGGCTTACATCCGGGTATTGCTCGATCTCGCCGGCATCGGGGTTTGCGGTGGTCTGTTCATTGTGCCCCTTTATGCTTTTATCCAACATGAAACCCCGAAACCGAAACGGGCGCGAATCATTGCGGCGCTGAATGTGATCAATGCGCTGTTCATGGTGGTGAGTGCACTTGCGGGAATTCTTGTACTGGGGGTTCTTGATATGGGTATTCCAGGGTTCTTCCTGATGCTGTCTCTGGCCAACGGGTTTGTGCTGATAGCCGTGTGGCGCCTGAGGCGAAGAGCACAGTCCGTATCTGTGGATAAATAGTTGGATAAGCTGCGGATAAGCTTTGAATGAGTTTTTTAAAAATAAATAAAAACAAAGAGTTAATGGTAAATTAAAGGTGTATAACAGGTGACCCTTGATGTGGATAACTTTCTTGGAAATTTTTATGAAGAGAGTCCTCCAAGCCTATGAAAACCTGATAATTTCGGTTTTCCAAAATGATGAAATGCGTGCGAAGGCGAGGTTTTCCCCGCGCACTCTGCTCGGCGGCTTTTATCTGAAGGCGCTTCTGGTTAAAATTTGCACATCCTGACTGCATTTTCCTGAGTGAAACGTTATACTCCCCGCCCTGTTTTTATCCCCCGAATGCCGAGGTGAACTGTGGATTTTCCAACCCGTTTCGATGTCATTGTCATTGGTGGCGGCCATGCCGGTACCGAAGCCGCGCTTGCGGCGGCACGCATGGGCTCGCAAACCCTGCTGCTGACCCATAACATCGAAACCCTGGGTCAGATGTCCTGTAACCCGGCCATTGGGGGCATTGGCAAAAGCCATCTGGTGAAGGAAATTGATGCGCTTGGCGGCGCCATGGCGCATGCAACCGACCTGGCGGGTATCCAGTTCCGCGTGCTCAACAGCCGCAAAGGCCCGGCAGTGCGAGCCACCCGGGCCCAGGCCGACCGTGTGCTCTACAAGGCGGCTATCCGCCACACTCTGGAAAACCAGCCTAATCTCACGCTGTTTCAGCAGGCTGCAGACGATCTGATTGTGGAAAACGATCAGGTTACCGGCGTCGTGTCCCAGACCGGTATCCGCTTCAACGCGAAAACGGTCGTGCTGACGACAGGCACCTTTCTTGGGGGTGTGATTCATATTGGCATGCAGCACCACGCTGGTGGCCGCGCCGGAGACGCGCCTGCCAATGCACTGGCTCAACGGTTGCGGGAGTTGCCTTTTAACGTGGGCCGGCTGAAAACCGGCACACCGCCTCGTATTGACGCCCGCAGCGTTGATTTCTCTGTGATGCAGGAGCAGTGGGGTGATGACCCTACGCCGGTGATGTCTTTTATGGGCAGCCGAGATCAGCACCCTGAGCAGGTCTGCTGTTACGTGACCCGCACTAACGAACAGACCCACGATGTTATACGCAGTGGCTTTGACCGCTCGCCCATGTTTGCGGGCAACATTGAAGGCATAGGGCCGCGCTACTGCCCGTCCATCGAAGACAAGGTCAGCCGCTTTGCGGACAAAGACTCGCATCAGATTTTTGTGGAGCCCGAAGGCCTCACCACCAATGAGCTATACCCGAACGGCATCTCGACCAGTTTGCCGTTTGATATCCAGCTTGCGGCCGTTCGTACCATTCAGGGTTTTGAAAATGCCCATATCACCCGGCCTGGCTACGCTATTGAATACGACTACCTGAACCCGCAGGATCTGCGCCACACCCTGGAAACCAAGTTCATTCAGGGCCTGTATTTTGCCGGCCAGATCAACGGCACCACCGGCTACGAAGAAGCCGGTGCCCAGGGTTTGCTGGCGGGCATCAACGCGGCCCTGCGGGCGCAGGAAAAAAGCGAATGGTATCCGCGCCGGGATGAGGCCTATCTCGGTGTGCTGGTGGACGATCTGATCACCATGGGCACCAGCGAGCCATACCGCATGTTTACCAGCCGCGCGGAGTACCGTCTTATTTTGCGTGAAGACAACGCCGATCTACGCCTGACCGAGACCGGCCGTAACCTTGGTCTGGTCAATGACGAGCGCTGGCAGAAATTCAGTGACAAGCGAGAGGCGATCGCTACAGAGCGCACTCGCCTGGAATCTACCCGCATTCATCCTTCAACCGATGCGGGCGATCGCGCCAACGGTTTCCTCAAGCAGCCCATGACCCGGGATCACACTCTGGCGGAGCTGCTCCGTCGCCCGGAAGTTGTTTACAGCCATATTGCTGAGATCGGTGCCGCCCAAGCGGATGATCCTGTCGTGGCGGAGCAGGTCGAGATCGAGATCAAATACGAAGGCTACATTTCGCGGCAGAGCGATGAAATCGAGCGCCTGCGCCGGAATGAAAACACCGCACTGCCGATAGATCTGGATTACGACGTGATCGGCGGCCTGTCCAACGAGATCAGGCAGAAGCTGAAAGCTGTGCGTCCGGAGACGGTTGCCCAGGCATCGCGGATTCAAGGGGTTACACCGGCTGCGATCTCGCAGATCCTGGTACGCTTGAAAAAGCGCGAGCTTCTGCGCAAAAAGAGCGCCTGAGCACAGCCATGGCGGAAACACTCTGGCAACGCCAGCTCCGGGAAGGGCTGGCTGAGATGCAACTTCCCCTCAGTGACGGCCAGCAGCAACAGCTGCTGGCATTTCTGGCTCTGCTTAACAAGTGGAATAAGGCCTACAACCTCACGGCCGTGCGCAACGAGGGGGAGATGGTCTCCCGGCAGTTGCTTGACAGCCTTAGCATTCTGCCTTGGGCAACCACGGTACATGTGCTTGATGTCGGTGCCGGCGGAGGGTTACCGGGTATTCCCCTGGCTTTAGCCCTGCCTGGAACGCGCTTCACGTTACTGGACAGCAACGGCAAAAAAACCCGCTTCCTGAGCCAGTGTGTGCTGGAGCTCGGCCTGAAAAACGTCGAAGTGATCCATGGCCGTGCCGAAGACTGCAAGCCTGAGCAACCGTACAGCCAGATCAGTAGCCGGGCGTTTACCGCGCTGGGCAATCTGGTGGCCTGGTGTGGCGGGCTGTTGGCAAATGAGGGCAGCTTCCTTGCCATGAAAGGTCAGTATCCGGATGATGAGGTAGCTGCCCTTCCTGCCGGTTGGCAGGTATCATCCAGCCATTCCCTGAAGGTTCCCGGCGCCGGTGGTGAGAGACACCTGCTGGTGGTGACCCGGGCAAAAGAATCCCAGTAACCCGCAACTGTATTCGGAAGCTGTATTCAGTAACTGTATTTAGAAACTGTTTTTAGAAACAAGGAGCCGAGACATGGCGCGCGTGATTGCAGTAACCAATCAGAAAGGTGGTGTGGGAAAAACCACCACCTGCGTCAACCTTGCTGCCTCACTGGCCGCCACCAAACGCCGGGTTCTGCTGGTGGATATGGATCCACAGGGCAACGCGACCATGGGCAGCGGTGTGGATAAAAGCGAGCTGGAGCTTTCCGGTTACGACCTGCTCACCAAGCGCGCCTCAGCCGCGGAAGTGATCATTCCGGCGGAAGCTTCAGGTTTCGATATCATGCCTTCGAACGGCGATCTGACCGCTGCGGAAGTGGCGCTAATGAACGAGATTGGCCGGGAGCACCGGTTAAGACTCGCGCTAAACAGTGTTCGTGACAACTACGATTACATACTGATTGACTGCCCGCCCTCACTCAGCCTGCTAACCGTGAATGCGCTCTCGGCGGCCGACTCGGTGCTTATCCCCATGCAATGTGAGTACTATGCCCTTGAAGGGCTGGCTGCATTGATGAATACGGTTGAACAGATCAAGGAAACGGTCAATCCGAACCTGGAGATTGAGGGCATTCTCAGAACCATGTACGACCCCCGGAACAGCCTCACTCTGGATGTGTCTGGCCAGCTTAATGAGTATTTCGGGGAAAAGGTCTATCGCGCGGTCATTCCCCGCAACGTGCGCCTGGCTGAAGCACCCAGTTACGGGCTGCCGGCCCTGAAATACGACCGGGCGTCCAAGGGGGCTATTGCATACCTGGCGCTGGCCGGAGAAATGGTGCGTCGCCACGGGGCAAAAAAGACATCTGCTCAGGTTGCGGTGTAACATAGCGGCTCGTCTTTTTTAAACGATGCACAACGACTACCAACGGGATGAATGACTGATACCATGGCGGCGAAGAAACGAGGATTGGGCGAGCGTGGGCTGGGAGCCCTGCTGGCCGGATCCAGGGTTAACCTGGATCAGGAACTGAAAAACCACGACGGTGAGTTGCGACAGGTTCCCATCGATCTGATCCAGCGCGGCCGCTTTCAGCCACGCCGTGACATGGACCCCACAGCTCTGCAGGAGCTGGCAGATTCCATCCGTCAGCAGGGCGTGATGCAGCCGGTTGTGGTACGCCCCATTGCCGAGGGCCGGTATGAGCTGATCGCCGGCGAGCGTCGTTGGCGCGCCACCCAGATGGCGGAACTGGACAGCATGCCCGCCATTATCCGGGATGTCTCTGACGAAGCGGCCATCGCCATGGCGCTTATCGAGAACATTCAGCGCGAAAACCTTAATCCTATAGAAGAAGCCTTCGCCCTTCAGCGCCTGCAAGAAGAGTTTGGCCTGACCCAGGCCCAGGTCGCCGAGGCTGTGGGTAAATCCCGCACCACCATTACCAATCTTCTGCGGCTGATTGGCCTGACCGAAGATGTACGTTTAATGCTGGAACACGGCGATCTGGAAATGGGCCACGGACGTGCCATGCTGACCCTATCGCCGGAACAACAGATGCAGGTAGCGAAGCAGGTTGTTGCCAAGTCTCTGTCGGTAAGGCAGACAGAAGCCCTTGTTCGCCGGGTTCAGCAGGAGACTGCAACCGGGAAACCGGCCGGGCCAGGAGCGATTGATCCCAATATCCGCGCCCTGCAGGATGATCTCGCCGAGCGCCTGGGGGCAAAAGTATCCATCGCACACGGGCAACGTGGCAAAGGGAAGCTGGTGATTGAGTACAGTTCACTGGACGAGCTCGACGGGATTTTGGGCCATATCCGGTAAATCGTCGAATTCCCCTACACATTCCGAGCATTCTACGAAAGTTTGTCACGCCTGTTACACACAACATGTAGTGGTAAAAAACTGAGCTAACGCCTATTTCCGTTGGATAACGTTCAATCCCGGTTGTTCTGCGTTTCCCCTAGCCCTGCAGCTACTCCGGTATTGTTGATTCATGTACATTGAACACATATAATCTGCGGCGCTTGTATCGATGTGTCTGTTCATTTTTTAGACGGCACCAGTTAACAGCACCGAATTTCAGGACAAAGATGGTCAAAGCAGCTCCGGGCGGGATTCAGCGCCCGCCCATCGCACGATGGTTGGCAATAGAAAGTGTTGTACTTGTTCTGGTCAGCCTGGTGTTTTTGGTACGCGGTCAGGTTTCAGGTTATTCAGCGCTTCTGGGTGGTCTAATTTTTTTGCTGCCCCATGGGTATTTTGCGCTCAAGGCATTCCGTTATTCCGGTGCGCGGTCTGCAGGCAAGATTATGAGTTCTTTTTATCAGGGTGAGGCCGGCAAGCTCATTCTGTGCGCCATCTTTTTCACGATGGTGTTTAAATGGATTCGGCCGCTTGATATAGCGGCACTTTTTTTAACATTTGCGATCATGCTGGTCACCAACTGGTTGACGCCGCTTCTGGTAAGCAGCACGCAGCGACGCTAACAGGACCTGAGAGAACGATATGGCAGGCACAACATCCGAGTATATCCAGCATCACCTTCAGAACCTGACCTATGGGCAGTTGCCGGCAGATTCTGTACGTCCTGACGGAACTGTGCTTTCTGAAGCAACCTGGACCATCGCCCAAACCTCTGGGGAAGCCACAGAAATGGGTTTTTGGGCTATTCACGTGGACTCTATGGCTTGGGCCATCGGCCTGGGTGCAGTGTTTTTGTTTCTTTTCCGTCTCGTGGCTAAGCGCGCGACTTCCGGTGTTCCCGGCGGGCTTCAGAATTTTGTTGAGATAATGGTTGGGTTCGTTGACAACAGCGTCAAGGAAACCTTCCACGGCAAGAGTGACGTTATTGCGCCGCTCGCACTGACCATTTTCTGTTGGGTCTTCATGATGAACCTGATGGACCTGATACCGGTTGACTTCATTCCGCACCTGTTCACGCTGGCAGGTTTCCCGTACATGAAGATTGTTCCAACCACGGACATTAACGTGGCCTTGGGTATGGCGCTGTCAGTGTTTGTGTTGATTATCGTATACAGCATCAAGATCAAAGGGGTCGGCGGATTCGTTGGTGAGCTGACCATGCATCCTTTCTCTTCTGACAACATAGCCCTGAAGGTTCTGTTGATTCCGATTAACCTGCTGCTGGAAGGTGTCAGCCTTCTGGCCAAGCCGGTTTCACTGGCGCTGCGGCTGTTCGGCAATATGTACGCTGGTGAGTTGATCTTTATTCTGATTGCTCTGCTACCGTTCTGGGCACAGTGGGCGCTGTCGGTGCCCTGGGCGATCTTTCACATACTGATCATCACGTTGCAGGCTTTTATCTTTATGATACTGACCATCGTGTACCTGAGCATGGCACACGAAGACAGTCACTGATTTTGTATTGAAGACCGTAGTTTTAAATCCTTAACCGCTAAACTGAAAACTAAACTGAAAACTGGGAGTTATCATGGAAACTGTAGTTGGAATGACCGCGATTGCTGTTGCATTGCTGATCGGCCTGGGCGCACTGGGTACCGCTATCGGCTTTGGTATTCTGGGTGGAAAATTCCTGGAAGGCGCCGCGCGTCAGCCGGAAATGACCCCGATGCTGCAGGTCAAGATGTTCATCGTTGCAGGTCTGCTGGACGCTGTACCCATGATCGGTGTGGGTATTGCACTGTTCTTCACCTTCGCCAACCCGTTCATCGGCCAGGTCGCCGGTTAATCGACTCGCCTCCGGAATGTTCCGGACTGGTGTTTTCTTACATAACAGGCGAGGGGTGAAGACGTGAACATTAATTTGACGATCCTTGGTCAAGCCATCGCGTTCTTTATCTTTGTTGTTTTCTGCATGAAGCTGATTTGGCCGCCGGTCATTGCAGCTATGCAGGAACGACAAAAGAAGATCGCTGACGGACTGGCTGCTTCAGATCGTGCAGCACGTGATCTTGAACTGGCGCAGGACAAGTCAGCTCAGGAACTGCGTGAAGCCAAGCAGCAGGCCGCCGGCCTTATCGAGCAGGGTAACAAGCGCGCTGCCCAGATTGTGGAAGCATCCAAGGATGACGCCCGCAAAGAAGGTGAGAAGCTGATTGAGCAGGCCAGGGCCGAAATTGAACAGGAACGGAATCAGGCTCGTGAGGCGCTGCGTGCAGAAATTGCCGTCATCGCCATTGCGGGTGCCGAGAAAATTCTTGAAACCTCTGTCGATGCCTCCAAGCACAACGAAATGTTGGAAAAACTGGCGGCAGAACTTTAAACGACGAGGTTCATCATGGCAGAACTGAGAACGCTGGCCCGTCCTTACGCAAAGGCAGCATTTTCTGCAGCACGGGAGCACGACCAGCTTGCTGAATGGTCCCGTGTACTGACGATTGCCGGACAGGTCACTGCGAACAAAGACATTCGACAGCTTCTCGCGAATCCGGGTCTGGAAGAGCAGAAGAAGGCGGACATGATTCTGGAGGTTGCTGAAGCCGGCGATTCAGAACAGGTGCGCAACTTCTTTTCTGTGCTGGCTGAAAACCGCCGGCTCGCTCTTCTTACCGAGATTTCAGCGCTCTTCAACATGTACCGGGCTGATCTGGAGCGCACTGTTGATATCGAAGTGACCGCAGCCTTTGAGCTGACGGACGAACAGCAACAGAAGCTCGCCCAGGCACTCTCGAAGAAGCTCGATCGGCAAGTGTCACTCGCAGCGTTATTAGATAAGTCACTGATTGGTGGTGTGATTATCCGCACTGGCGATATGGTGATTGACGCATCTGTACGCGGAAAGCTGACCAAGCTGGCCGACGCTCTGGGCTCCTGATTTCAGCACAAGGTTTGAGGATATTGGCATGCAGCAACTGAATCCATCCGAGATCAGTGACATCATCAAGAAGAGAATCGAAAAACTCGATATCTCTTCTGAAGCAAAGAACGAAGGTACAATCCTGTCTGTTTCTGACGGTATCGTACTGATCCACGGTCTTGCCGACGTTATGTCTGGTGAGATGATTGAATTTGCCAACGGCATTTTCGGCATGGCTCTGAACCTGGAGCGTGATTCCGTAGGTGCGGTTGTGCTGGGCGACTACGAAGAACTGGCAGAAGGCCAGAAAGTTCGTTGTACCGGTCGTATTCTGGAAGTTCCGGTCGGCCCTGAGCTGATGGGTCGTGTAGTTGACGGTCTGGGTAATCCGATCGATGGCAAAGGCGATCTGGGCACTGATCTCACCGCTCCGGTTGAGAAGGTTGCACCGGGCGTTATCGAGCGTCAGTCCGTTGATGAGCCGGTACAGACTGGTCTGAAAGCCATCGATACCATGGTGCCTATCGGCCGTGGCCAGCGTGAGCTGATCATCGGTGACCGTCAGATCGGTAAGACAGCTGTCGCCATCGATGCGATCATCAACCAGAAGAGCACCGGCATCAAGTGTATCTATGTTGCCATCGGCCAGAAGCAGTCGTCGATTGCTGCGGTTGTGCGCAAGTTGGAAGAGCACGGTGCGATGGATCACACCATCGTGGTTGCTGCTGGCGCGGCCGATCCCGCAGCCATGCAGTTCCTGGCACCGTACTCCGGTACCACCATGGGTGAATACTTCCGTGACCGCGGTGAAGACGCTCTGATCGTGTACGATGACCTGTCAAAACAGGCCGTTGCTTATCGTCAGATCTCTCTGCTGCTGCGTCGTCCGCCGGGCCGTGAAGCTTATCCTGGTGACGTTTTCTATCTGCACTCCCGTCTGCTGGAGCGTGCCTCCCGTGTAAACGCGGATTACGTTGAAAAGTTCACCAACGGTGAAGTGAAAGGCAAGACCGGTTCTTTGACCGCACTGCCGATCATCGAAACCCAGGCAGGTGACGTGTCGGCCTTCGTACCGACCAACGTAATCTCCATCACTGACGGCCAGATCTTCCTTGAGACCAACCTGTTCAACTCCGGCATTCGTCCGGCCATGAACGCCGGTATTTCGGTATCACGGGTAGGTGGTGCAGCTCAGACCAAGATCATGAAGAAACTGGGCGGCAATATCCGTCTGGCTCTGGCTCAGTATCGTGAGTTGGCGGCCTTTGCCCAGTTCGCCTCGGATCTCGACGAATCCACTCGTAAGCAGCTTGAGCACGGTCAGCGCGTTACCGAGCTGATGAAGCAGAACCAGTACAGCCCGATGTCTGTAGCTGAAATGGGCACCGTTCTGTACGCCGCCAACGAAGGCTTCCTTGATGACGTAGACGTCACCAAGGTGGTTGAGTTTGAAGCTCAGTTGTTGGGCTGGATGCGGGCAGAGCAAAAAGAACTGCTTGAGAAAATCGGTGCCGCCGGCAACTATAACGAAGACGTTGCCGCTGGCCTGAAAGCTGCGCTGGAGAAATTCAAGACCACTCAAACCTGGTAACAGCGCCGGCCCGCTGCGGCGGGCCTGTTGGTCCAAATGAGTGTCTAACTTGAAAGGGCAGTGACCTATGGCCATCGGAAAAGAAATACGTAATCAGATCGGCAGCATAAAGAGCACGCAGAAGATTACCAGCGCCATGGAAATGGTGGCGGCGAGTAAAATGCGTAAGGCTCAGGAACGCATGCGGGCGACTCGCCCGTATGCCGAGAAGATGCGACAGGTGATCGGGCACATTGCCAAGGCGAATGCTCAGTACAAGCATCCCTTCATGGTTCATCGCGATGTGAAGCGCGTGGGCTATATTGTGGTGTCAACTGATCGTGGCCTTTGCGGTGGTCTGAACGCCAACCTGTTCAAAGCGCTTGTCCGTGAAATGAAAGCGTGGAAAGACAAAGGAGTGGAAATCGATCTGTGCGCCATTGGACAGAAAGGGGCCTCCTTTTTCGGGAGCTACGGCGGTAACGTCGTTGCGGCACTGACCCATCTGGGTGATAGCCCGAGCTCTGAAAAACTCATCGGCAACGTCAAGGTGATGCTGGATGCGTTCTCGGAAGGCAAGATTGACCTCCTTTATGTGGTCAGCAACGAGTTCGTGAACACCATGACCCAACGCCCGACGATAGAGCAGCTCCTGCCCCTGCCTGAGAGCGAGGACGAAAAAGAGATCAAGAACCAGTGGGAATATCTCTACGAGCCCGATGCCAGGCAGATCCTCGATGGCCTTCTGCCACGTTTTATTGAGTCCCAGGTATACCAGGGTGTGGTAGAGAATCTGGCATGTGAACAGGCAGCCCGGATGATCGCCATGAAGAGCGCAACCGACAACGCCGGTGACATTATCAACGAGCTTCAGTTGGCTTATAACAAGGCGCGTCAGGCAGCCATCACCCAAGAGATTTCGGAGATTGTGAGCGGCGCGGCTTCGGTTTGATCCGGCCCACAATCCAACTGGTTTTATTGACTACTTAAGATAACGAGGAACCGAGCATGAGTAGCGGACAAATCGTTCAGATCATTGGCGCGGTTATCGACGTGGAATTTCCACGTGACTCCGTACCCAAGATATATGACGCACTGCTGCTTGAAGGTGGCGAAACAACTCTGGAAGTCCAGCAGCAGCTGGGTGACGGAATCGTTCGTACCATCGCCATGGGCAGCACTGACGGCCTTAAGCGAGGCCTGAAAGCAGAAAACACAGGCAAGGCAATCTCGGTACCGGTTGGTACCCAGACCCTGGGCCGTATCATGGACGTTCTGGGTCGTCCTATCGACGAACAGGGCCCGATCGGCGAAGAAGAGCGTTGGGGTATCCACCGCAAAGCTCCGGGCTACGCCGATCAGGCAGCGTCTGCAGACTTGCTGGAAACTGGCATCAAGGTTATCGACCTGATCTGCCCGTTTGCCAAGGGTGGTAAGGTTGGCCTGTTCGGTGGCGCCGGTGTAGGCAAGACCGTTAACATGATGGAACTGATCAACAACATCGCGAAAGAGCACTCCGGTCTTTCCGTATTCGCAGGTGTTGGTGAGCGGACCCGTGAAGGCAACGATTTTTACTACGAAATGAAGGATTCCAACGTACTCGACAAAGTGGCCATGGTTTACGGCCAGATGAACGAGCCCCCTGGAAACCGTCTGCGTGTGGCCCTGACTGGCCTCACCATAGCCGAGAAGTTCCGTGACGAAGGTCGTGACGTACTGTTGTTCATTGACAACATCTACCGTTACACCCTGGCGGGCACTGAAGTATCTGCACTGCTGGGCCGTATGCCTTCAGCGGTGGGTTATCAGCCGACGCTGGCCCAGGAGATGGGTGAGCTGCAGGAGCGTATCACCTCCACCAAGGACGGCTCTATTACGTCGATCCAGGCGGTCTACGTGCCGGCGGATGATTTGACTGATCCGTCACCAGCCACCACCTTCTCGCACCTGGATGCGACCGTGGTATTGAGCCGTGATATCGCTTCCAAGGGTATCTATCCGGCGATCGATCCGCTGGACTCCACCTCGCGTCAGCTGGATCCACTGGTCATCGGTGATGAGCATTACGAAGTAGCCCGTGGCGTGCAGACCAACCTGCAGCGCTACAAGGAACTGAAAGACATCATCGCCATCCTGGGTATGGACGAACTGTCAGAGGAAGATAAACTGACTGTAACCCGTGCTCGTAAGATTGAGCGTTTTCTGTCCCAGCCGTTCCACGTTGCTGAAGTATTCACCGGCTCACCCGGTAAGTACGTTTCCCTGAAGGAAACCATCAGCAGCTTCAAGGGCATCCTTAACGGCGACTACGATGATATGCCTGAGCAGGCGTTCTACATGGTCGGTGGCATTGAGGAAGCGGTTGAGAAAGCGAAGGAAATGAAGAGCAAGGCCAAAAGCTGATTCTGAGCCATTGCGTTTTATTCGGGATCGATCAAAGAGGCAACTGACATGGGTATAACCGTGCATTGTGATGTGGTAAGTGCCGAAACAAAGATCTATTCCGGATTGGTAGAAATGCTGATCGCAGCTGGCTCTGAAGGTGACCTGGGCATTGCCCCGGGCCACGCGCCGCTGCTGACCGAGCTTAAGCCTGGACCCATTCGGATCGTCAAGCAGGGCGGTGAGGAAGAAATTCTTTACGTGTCCGGTGGCTATCTGGAGGTTCAGCCCAATCTGGTTACTTTGTTGGCGGATACGGCTGTTCGTGCAAAGGATGTGGACGAAGCCGCAGCGATCGAGGCTCAGAAAGAAGCCGAGAAAGCGCTTGCTAACAAAACCGGTGAATTCGAATATTTTCGCGCCGCCGCAGAGTTGGCCGAGGCTGTTGCTCAGCTTCGCACTATTCAGCAGTTGCGTAACAAAATGCGCTAGGCATTTTTGTTTCGGGCTTGCCGAACACGGAAGCCGCATCCTGAGCAGCCTGAAGAACAGACGTCATGCGTCTGTTCTTCAGGCTTCAAAGGCTGCGGCTTTTTTTATCGAATCCGTACCACAGTAATCTTCAATCTTCTCAGGAGCCCGAAGTAGCCATGAGCCCGTTACACGTTGTGATTCTGGCCGCCGGTCAGGGGTCAAGAATGAACTCCGCCCTGCCCAAGGTTCTGCATTCCGTGGCAGGCCGCCCGATGTTGCATCATGTCATCGGCACCGCCAGGCAACTGGGTGCCGAGAAGATCCACACAGTTATCGGCCACGGCGGGGACAAGGTTCGCGAGACAACCACCGAAAGCCTGGTGAACTGGGTAGTGCAGGAGCAGCAGCTGGGAACAGGCCATGCGGTCGCTCAGGCGCTGCCCCACCTTCCGGATGACGCCCGCGTTCTGATTCTTTACGGCGATGTGCCCCTGACCCGTGCAGATACCCTGAACGCCATGGTGGAGTCACTGGATGACAGTACCCTTGGCCTGCTGACGGTCACCCTGGATGACCCGCAGGGCTATGGCAGGATTGTGCGTGACGCGGATGGCAAGGTGACGTCCATTGTCGAACAGAAAGACGCCAGTACAGAGCAGTTGGCTATCCGTGAAGTGAACACTGGCATCCTTGCCGTAGCAGCAAAGCATCTGAAGACCTGGCTCCCGGCTCTTTCCAATGCCAACGCACAAGGCGAGTACTACCTCACCGACATCATCGCCATGGCGGTTGAGCATGATCTGGAGATCCTGGTATCCCAGCCGGAAGACCCTTTTGAAGTTCAGGGAGTGAACAACCGCCTGCAACTGGCGGAACTAGAGCGCTGGTTCCAGAAGCGCGAAGCTGAGCGCTTGATGACAGAAGGCGCTACTCTCGCGGACCCGGCACGTATCGACGTGCGCGGCGAACTCACCATCGGCAACGACGTGCTGATTGATGTGAACGTGGTATTCATTGGCAAGGTGACTCTGGGTAGTCATGTGTCCATCGGCCCCGGTTGTGTCATCACCGACGCCACCATCGCCGATGGCGCCCAGATTTATGCCCACAGTGTGATCGATCAAGCCAGTGTGGGCCCCAACGCTCAGGTCGGGCCGTTTGCGCGCCTGCGCCCGGGCACGCAACTGGCGGCGAACACCAAGGTGGGCAATTTTGTTGAAACCAAGAAAACCATCGTCGGTGAGGGGAGCAAAATTAACCACCTCAGCTACGTCGGTGATGCTACGCTGGGAACCGATGTAAACGTGGGTGCAGGCACCATTACCTGCAACTATGATGGTGCAAACAAATACCAGACAGTGTTGGGCGATGGTGTGTTTGTCGGCTCAAACAGTTCGCTGGTGGCACCGGTTACGGTTGCCGCAGGCGCCACTATTGGTGCCGGCTCCACCATCACCAAAGATGTGCCAGAGCAGCAACTTGCCGTGGCTCGTGGCCACCAACGCAATATATCCGGTTGGCAGAAGCCGGAAAAACACTGAATAGGATTTCACACTAAGATTTTTCACGATTTTTATCACGAACGGGATAAGCAGCATGTGTGGCATTGTTGGTGCAGTTTCGGAACGGGACGTCCAGGGCATTCTTCTTGAGGGCCTGCGCCGCCTGGAATACCGGGGATACGATTCTGCCGGTATGGCAGTTCTGGATGGTAAGAGCGCTATTCAGCGCGCACGGGAAGTGGGCAAGGTAGCCTCGCTTGCAGCCGCCATCGAAACCAACCCGCTTTCCGGTTATCTGGGCATTGCTCACACCCGCTGGGCAACCCACGGTGAGCCGTCGCAGCTTAACGCCCACCCGCATATGTCCGGTGATCGCCTGGCCATTGTTCATAACGGTATCATCGAAAACTATCAGGAGTTGCGTGAAGAACTGAAGGCCGACGGCTTTGAGTTTACCTCCCAGACCGATACCGAAGTTGTTGTGCATCTGATTGCAAAGAACTACCGCGAATTGGGCAAGCTTTACGATGCAGTGAAAACCTCAATCACCCGCCTGCGTGGTGCCTACGCGCTCGCCGTGGTGCATGCCGACGAGCCAGACCATATGGTGGTGTGCCGGGAAGGCAGCCCGCTGGTGGTTGGCGTGGGTATCGGTGAGAACTTTATCGCGTCGGATCAGCTTGCACTGCTGCCAGTGACCGATCGTTTTATGTTTCTGGAAGAGGGCGATCTCGCAGATATCCGTCGCGACAGCATTGAAATTCATGATCGCGAAGGCACGCCGGTTGAGCGCAGCATCAACCGCTTCGAGCACAGTGCAGACTCTGCAGACAAAGGCGAGTACCGGCACTTCATGCTCAAGGAAATCAATGAGCAGCCAAGAGTCATCAAGGCCACCATGGAAGGCCGTGTGACAGAATCCCGGGTACTGGAGCAAGCTCTTGGTACCGAGGCTGGCGACCTGCTGAACGAGATCCGCCACGTGCAGATCATCGCCTGTGGCACGAGCTACCACGCTGGAATGGTTGCCCGCTACTGGATTGAGGATCTGGCAGGGGTGCCTTGCTCAGTGGAGGTGGCCTCCGAGTTCCGTTATCGCAAGCACGTGATCCAGAAAGACACTCTGTTCCTGTGCATTTCCCAGTCTGGTGAAACGGCCGATACCCTGGCTGCACTGCGCCAGGCCAAGAAAGCCGGCTTCCGGGCCGCGCTGGCTATCTGCAACGTACCGGGCAGTTCTCTGGTGCGCGAATCCGACCTGGTTATCATGACTCAGGCCGGGCCGGAAATCGGTGTTGCTTCCACGAAAGCCTTTACGACACAGCTGACAGCACTGCTTATTTTCACCTTGGCACTGGCCCGCAAAAACGGTCTCAGCGAAGAACGGGAAGCGGATATCGTCAAAGCCCTGCATCTGGTGCCCGGCCAGGTCAACGATGTACTGGCGCTGGACGGCGAGATCGCAGAGATGTCCAAGCGGTTCCTGGATAAAAACCATGCCCTGTTCCTCGGCCGGGGCTCGCAGTTCCCCGTCGCAATGGAAGGCGCACTGAAACTGAAAGAGATTTCCTACATCCACGCTGAAGCTTATCCGGCCGGCGAACTGAAGCATGGCCCGCTGGCGCTGGTAGACAGCGAAATGCCCGTGATCACGGTTGCGCCTAATAACAGCATGGCGGAGAAGCTGAAATCGAACCTGGAAGAAGTCCGCGCCCGGGGCGGTGAGTTGTTCGTATTTGCGGATCGCGCGGCGAATGTGAAACCGGAAGAAAACATCCACGTGGTGCAGCTCCCGGAAGTGCACGAAATCACCGCTCCGATTGTTTATACCGTGCCGTTACAGCTGCTGTCGTACCATGTTGCCGTGCTCAAGGGCACAGATGTGGATCAGCCCAGAAATCTGGCCAAAAGCGTAACGGTTGAGTAGCGCCCGTTACAGGGCGCTATTTCACAATGAATATCAAGTCGTTAGAAACGTTTTTCTGGATTGCCAAACTGGGCAGTTTTCGAGCGACAGCGAAAAAGCTGTTCGCTTCGCAACCAACGATCTCTGCTCGAATTGCGGGCCTGGAAGATGAGCTTGGTATAGAGCTGTTTGACCGATCTGGCCGTAAGGCGGTGCTGACAGCTAAAGGCCGGCAGGTGCTCTCCTATGCCGAACAAATTCTCCAGCTTCATGCTGACTTGCTTGAAACCGTTGCCAGCCCGGAGGCCATTCAGGGCACGATCCGGCTAGGTGTTGCAGAAACCATTGCGTACACCTGGCTCCCTGAGCTGATAGAGCGGATTAATGAAACCTACCCCGCTATAAACCTGGAACTTGATGTAGATATCTCTATCAATCTGTCAGAAAAACTGCTGAAACGGGAGATTGATATTGCGTTCCTTATTGGCGAGGTAAAACAGGATGGCTTTTTTAATATGCCTTTCTATAGCTACTCACTGATATGGGTTGTCAGCCCGAAACTGACGTTACCCCCGGAACCCGTAAGCCTTTCCGAGTTGGCAAAAATCCCAATTATCACTTATCCAAGAATGAGTGAGCCTCATACTAATATTCGAACACTGATCAATAAGATGGGCAGTTCCACTCAGATTCATTCCAGCTCCTCGTTATCCACAATTATCCGCATGGCTCTAGACGGTATCGGTGTGAGCGCCCTACCAAAGGAGATCATCACAAGAGAGCTCGCAGCAGGGCAGCTCCGTGAGTTCAAGGTTGAGGCCAGCATTCCTGATCTGGTTTTCAATATGGCGTATTGCGCGGCGCCGGGTGCAAATGTTGTGCGGGCCGTTGCGGATCTTTCTCTCAAGATCGTGGCGTCCAAGCCCCACTAAAGTCGACATTACTGCTGACTGATCAGCTTTATCTATCAAAGTTGATTCTAAAATTCGATTTGAACTAATCATTGGTTCTGCGCTAACTTTCATGGAAAGTAAAATAAGGCAGAATCATGGTTTCAACGAATCACCCTCAGCGCTTTCTCACGCCCGAAGATGTCAGGCTGGCAGCACGTAATGGCTCGCTGGTAGGTTCGACCGCCGGAATGGCAAGCGGTTTTGTTCAGGTCAATCTGGTCATACTGCCGGAAGAGCAGGCCAATGGCTTTCTGCGTTTTTGTCAGGCAAACCCGAAACCCTGCCCGGTGCTGGCGGTCAGTGAGCCAGGTGAACGGCAGTGCGCTGTGCTGGGCGAGGATCTGGATGTTGCCCGGGATGTGCCTTCTTATCGCGTTTACCGCAATGGCAAATTCGACGGCACGCTGAACGACGCTTCAGAGGTGTGGCGTGATGATCTGGTGACCTTTGCTATTGGTTGTTCGTTCAGCTTTGAACATGCCCTGCTGCAGAATGGAGTGCCCGTTCGCCATATTGAGGAAGGGTGCAATGTGCCCATGTACAAGACCTCGATTCCGCTGCGACCGGCCGGTGGCTTCAGTGGGAATATGGTTGTATCCATGCGCCCCTTCCGGGCTGCCGCTGCCATCCGTGCGGTTCAGATCACCACGCGTTTCCCCCAGACTCACGGTGCTCCTGTGCACCTTGGCGACCCGTCCCTGATTGGAATAGAGAACCTGGGCTCACCAGACTACGGAGACGCGGTTTCGGTGGCGAGTGATGAGATACCGGTTTTCTGGGCTTGTGGCGTTACGCCGCAGCAGGTCCTCATGGATTCGGGCGTTGAATTTGCAATTACACACACACCGGGCCATATGTTGGTTACGGATATTCCTGAAAGTCAGGTGGCTTTGTTGTAAGACCGTTGTAACACCAAAATAACTAGAAGAGGAAGATGACAATGACTACAAGAAAATATCTCGCAACCGCAGTGACCGCCGCAATGCTGGTGGCCACAGCACAGGCATCGGCTCAGGAACTGGATAAGACCAGTATTTCCTATGTCGGGAGCTGGAGCAGCCTGTCACTGTACAAAAACTTTGAAAAGCCGTTCTGGCAGGAGCACGTACCCGAAGCTTCTGGCGGGCGGATCACAACCGAGGTGACCACTTTTGACCAGATGGGTCTTGGCGGAGGTGAAGTTTACCGTTTGATGGCGCGCAACGTCATTGAGGTAACCTCCACAGTGGCTGACTACGCAGTGGCAGACGCCCCTGAGCTTGAAGGTCTGGATATGCCGATGATGGCTCCTGATGTGGCGACCGCGCGGAAAATAGCAGATGCGTATCGCCCCGTGCTTGCCGATGCGTTTGTAGAGCGCTTCGACAATGCGAAGCTGTTAGCCATTGCTCCTTACCCCTCGCAAGTGGTGTTCTGCAACACAGAAATCAAAGGGCTTCTGGACCTGAAAGGCAAGAAGATTCGCGCCAGCGGACGTACCACGGCAGAGTTCGTGCAAGCTCTCGGTGCTGAAGGCATAACTCTGAATTTCAGCGAAGTACCGGGCGCGTTGCAGCGCGGTGTTATCGACTGTGCGGTGACCGGATCGCTCTCAGGCTACAGCTCTGGCTGGCATGAGGTATCCACCCATCTTTATCCATTGCCTGTGGGCGGCTGGGACTACGTGCTCACTGCAATGAACGGCAAGAAGTGGGCGTCACTGTCTGCAGAAACCCAGAAGTGGCTGCAAAACGAGATTCAGGTCAACTATGAGAATCTCGTGTGGGAGTCCGCCGTTGAGGAGACTCGAGAAGGTATCGCCTGCTTGACCGGAAAGGGTGAGTGCGCGCGCGGTGAATCTGGAGATATGGTCCTGGTTGAGGCGACTGACGCCGATTTCACCGAAGTGTCCCGTCATCTTCAGGCAACACTGCTGCCCAACTGGGCTGACCGTGTTGATCAGAAGTGGGTTGATCGCTGGAATGAGACCATTGGCAAGGTAACGGGTCTTAAAGCGGCCAAGTAATACTCTGGTCAGTTGAAAGATCGGGTCAGTTGAAAGAGCGAGGGCTGTCTGAGAAAGCCCTCGCTCTCCCTGGAGAATCCTATGTTACAACAAATCAATAGCGGGCTGGATCGGTTACTTGTCGGTGTAGATGTCGGATCATTGTGGATGGCCCGGGCCGGAGGTTTTCTGATCCTGTTTACGGTCGGCCTCGTTACCACAGAGGTACTTTCGCGCCAGTTTTTTGGTCGATCCGGTGTCCACGCCACCGAACTGACCGGCTACATCATGGCCATCAGCTCAAGCTGGGCTTTCGCTTACACCCTTATGCGCAAAGCTCACATCCGCATTGACGCCTTGTATCTGACGCTGCCGATCAGCGTGCGCAGTGTGCTTGATTTGATTGCCATGCTGTCTCTTGCGCTCTTCTGCGTGCTTGTTGTGGGAGCAGCATTTGAGGTTACCCTGCTGTCTTACACCGGCGGTGCCAGAGCAAATACGCCCCTTAGCACGCCTGTATGGATACCCCAGGCACTGTGGCTGATCGGCCTTTTCTGGTTCAGCATTGCGGTCGTTCTGCTATCTCTTCGCGTTCTTTTTGGCCTTTTAAGCGGCAACATTGAAGACGTGCAAAGAATTGCCGGCAGCTCAACGCTTGACGATCAGGTTGCTGAAGAGAATAAGGAAGCCGCCCGATGATTCTTCTTTCGCTGGTTGTTTTGCTGGTATTGCTCGTGCTCAGTGTGCCGGTTGCCGCCACACTTATTGTGCTGGGGCTGTTTCTTGACGAGTTCTTTTCTCCCTTCCCGCTGATTAACGCGATGGGGGATGTTTTGTGGTCGGCGTCAGACAGTTTTCTGCTGATCGCAATTCCACTGTTTATATTGCTGGGCGAGATTCTGGTTCGAACCGGGATTGCCAAGAGCACGTACCGGGCGCTTGAAAGCTGGCTATCCTGGCTACCCGGCGGGCTGCTCCACGCCAACATTGCCACCGCTACGCTGTTTTCGGCAACGTCCGGTTCGAGTGTTGCGACGGCCGCCACCATTGGCACGGTCGCAATCCCTCAGGGCAAAGCCATGAACTATGATCCGAAGCTGTTCACCGGCTCCATTGCCGCCGGTGGCACCCTCGGTATCATGATTCCTCCGTCGATCAACCTGATCGTATACGGCTTCCTTACGGAGACCTCAATTCCCCAGCTATTTGCAGCGGGGCTTATACCCGGCCTGTTGCTGGCGTTTCTGTTTGTAGTGGGCACGGCACTGATCTGCCTTTGGCGGCCCTCGCTTGGCGGGCCAAGCACGCACCATACCTGGCGCGAACGGTTTTCAGGGCTGACAAGCCTGGTTCCGGTACTGGTGCTGTTCGGGATTGTTGTCGGCTCGATTTACGCTGGATGGGCAACGCCCACGGAAGCCGCCTCCCTGGGAGTCATTGGCGCGCTTCTGATTGCCCTGTTCATGGGCAAGCTCAGCAAGAGCGTCGTGATGGAAGCCCTTGAAGGGACCATGCGCACAACAGGCATGATTGTGCTGATTATCATCGCCTCGTATTTTCTTAACTTCGTTCTGGCCTCGACAGGCATTACGCGTGAACTGAGTTCGTTTCTGGATTCAGCCGGTCTCGGGCCGTATATGACGCTCATGCTTATCATTGCCTTGTACATCGTTCTGGGCTTTTTCATCGAGACGCTGTCTCTGATGGTGATCACCATTCCGATTGTCGCGCCCATTATTATTGCCTTGGGTTTTGATCCGGTCTGGTTTGGCATCTTGTTGATTGTTCTGATTGAAATGGCTCTGATTACACCGCCTGTGGGGTTGAATCTCTATGTGGTGCAGAGCGTTCGTCAGGGTGGCTCATTCAATGATGTGATGATCGGAGCCATGCCCTACGTCGCGTTCATGCTGGTCATGGTCGTGCTGCTTATTGTTTTCCCGTCACTGGCGTTGTATTTGCCCGGGGTACTGAAGTGATTATTCATCCATGAACAGCAACAACAGGATTCTTTCATGACAACCTTTTATTTGGCGGATACCAATGACGCCCTCGAGATTGATGTCCAGGAACTTATTATTGCCGGATGGGCAGGCCGTGAGCAGGCGGGAATTGATGAGCACATTGAAGAGCTCAAAGTGATTGGTGTTACGCCGCCTTCAAGTACGCCTTTGTTCTACCGCGTATCGGCGGATCAACTGACGACGGCTGAAACGGTGCAGGTATTGGGCGGTGAATCCAGCGGTGAAGTGGAAGTTGTTCTGATTGGCACCGAGCAGGGCACGTTCGTAGGCATTGGTTCCGATCATACCGATCGGGAAGCCGAGGCCTGGTCTGTGGCGCATTCCAAGCAGGTGTGTGCCAAGCCTGTGAGCCGACAGGTCTGGACGCTGGAAAGTGTTATCGATCACTGGGATGAGCTGAAAATATCCTCTTATGCCACGTTTGACGGTAAAGAGGTGCTCTACCAAACTGGTGGTGTAACGGGGCTTTTACATCCGAAGGACTTGTTGCAACGATTTGGCCTGGATGAGCCGAAGCTCGCGCCTGGCCAGGCCATGCTGTGTGGCACTCTGCCGGTCATCGGTGGTGTACGCCCCTCTGAAGCTTTCCGCATGGTTTTTGAGGACCCGGTAACAGGCCGGAAAATCGAGCATTTTTATCACACAAAGACATTATCGGTGGTTAAATGAATCAGCAGTCTGGCCTGGCTCCTGTGGATCTGTCAGAGGCGACATTGTCGTCGCTGCTTGACGGGATGCATCAGAACAAATGGCATGCAAGCCAGTTGCTCGAAGCCTGTCTGGACAACATTGACGAGCATGATGATCCCGCCAATCTCGTCTATACCGCTCGCTTTGATCGCACGGCAAAAGCCGAAGCGGCCGCCATCGACGCACTCCAGAAGGGCAAGGTTCCTCTGGGTGAGCTTGCCGGGCTGCCAATAGCGCTCAAGGTTCTGTTCGATGTGGCTGGTGAAGTGACTCATTCGGGGTCCAAGTGGTGGAACCAGCCGGCACGCAGTGATGCACTGATTGTTTCTCGCTTGCGCCGGGCCGGTGCAGTCATTACCGGCCACACCAACATGACGGAGTTCGCTTACTCCGGGCTGGGGCTCAATCCCCACTATGGTTCGCCGGCAAACCCGCTGGCACCGGGGCGGATATCCGGTGGATCATCCTCCGGAGCGGCTTCGGCTGTGGCCCATGGCATGGCTGTTGCTGCGATTGGGAGCGATACTGGCGGTTCGGTGCGTATTCCCGCCGCTTTTTGCGGTTTGGTGGGGTTCAAGCCTTCCCAGCAACGAATACCCCGCGAGGGTTCGTTTCCGCTATCGGATAGCCTCGATTCCATAGGCCCGATTGCCCGCAGCGTTGAGTGCTGTGCACGTATTGATGCGGTACTTGCAGGCCAGCGCTGGCAGCCGCAAGCGCCGGTGGATCTGCGGGGCCGCCGCTTTGTGGTACCGACCAATTACATGCTGGATGACGTGTCTCCGGCTGTTGCTGAGGCCTTTACTCGTAGCCTTCGCGCGTTGCGGGATGGCGGGGCTCACATTGAAGAGGCGCCGGCACCGGTGCTGGACGCGCTGCCTGAGCTGCTGGAGGGAGGGGGATTCACCGCGGCGGAAAGCTACCACATTCATCGTGAATGGCTGCAGCAGCACGGCGATGAATATGACCCCCGCGTGCGTACGCGCATTGAGAGAGGCGCAGCTATCAGTGCAGCGGATTACCTCGAGTTGCTGCGCCGCCGGGCTGATCGCAAAAAACAGGCGGACCAGTGGCTAGCTTCATATGATGGGCTTCTTGCACCAACCGTACCGGTTGAGCCTCCCCTGCTGACTGAGCTTGAGAGCGACGAGGACTACGGGCGCCTGAACCTGTTGATTCTGCGTAACCCCACCGTGGCGAATCTGCTCGATCTGTGTGCTATTACGGTCCCGAACCACCAACATGGCGACTTGCCAAGTGGCCTGATGCTGGTTGGCCGTAATGGCTCAGACATGGCCGTGCTTGGTATCGCGCAGGCGATGGAAAAGGCACTGAAGCTGTGAGCTGGAAGCCGGTGCTCGAATCCGCTGGCCTGGATAGCTGGATCGTAAGGCTGTTCGAGGATATTGACGAGCACAACCTGCCCTGGCTGTCCGCGCTATCGCGCCGGTGTGAGCAAGCGTTTGGTGATGCGCTGATTGATCTGGTGCCCTCCTATACCACGCTTCTGGTTGTTTTCGATCCGTTGATGATATCGCCCTCTCAAGCCCGGACAATGATTTGCCGGATACTCGCTGATCTGGAACCGGAAGACAGCGCTGATGCCGGGGCGATACACGAGCTGCGCACCTGGTACGACACCAGCGTAGGCCCCGAACTATCAAGGGTGGCCGAGCACGCCGGTATGGCAGTCAGCGACGTGATCGATGCCCACAGCCAGCAGGTATATCGGGTTTTTGCTCTGGGGTTTGCCCCGGGCTTTGCCTTTATGGGGTTAACCGACCCCCGCCTTGAATGCGCCAGGCTTGATACACCCCGCCGGCGTGTGCCGCCCGGCAGCGTGGCCCTGGCCGGTCGTCAGACAGCCGCTTATCCGAAAGAAACGCCCGGAGGCTGGAACTTGCTGGGGCGCACCAGTGCCAAGCTGTTTGACCGGGAACGCGAGGGCTTCAGCCTTTTAAGGGTGGGCGATCAGGTGCGTTTTGTACCCGTAAGCCGTGAAGAGTTCGAACGTGAGGGCGGGGATACCACACCTATGGAGCCGTTGGTATGAAGCAACAGACCAACCCGGAACCCTGTATCAGTGTATTGCGTGCCGGGCCTCTTGCGTTGCTGCAAGACAGCGGAAGATTTGGTGTTCGCCATCTGGGTGTTACTCAGGGCGGCCCGGCGGATCAATACTCCTGGGCCTGGGCGAACCACCTTACCGGCAACCCCTGGGGCACAGCCAACCTGGAAATCACCTTCGGTGGCCTGCAGCTGGTTGCCGGGAGAGATCTGGAAATAGCCATTACCGGCGCGGACCTGGGTGCAACCATGGATCAAAAACCTGTTCCCCTGTGGCAACGAATAAGCTGGAAAGCAGGGGAGACCCTGGCATTTGCCGCGCCGGTGAGCGGGCTCCGGGCGTATCTGGCCGTTTGTGGCGGATTTGTAGCGGAGCCGGTATTGGGGAGTGTGGCCTGCGTAACGCGGGAAGAACTGGGCGGGTTCGGCGGCATGGGCACCAAACTGGCAGCGGGTGATCAGCTGTCTGTTTACAGCTCGGGACTGCCTGTTGGCGAGGGGCTAATACAGGCACCCAGAGAGGCTATCCTCGATTTTAGTCAGCCGGCTGTTCTGGACCTCCTGCCGGGCGCCCAGATTGCACACTTCACCGGCCGCAGTCTGTTCGATGCATTCAACACCTGGTGGCAGGTGGATGATCGCGCCGACCGCATGGGTGTTCGTCTTACCGGCCCCAGGCTCAACTGCAAGATCAGCACCCTTGTTTCAGAGGGTATTAACCTTGGTGGCGTGCAAGTACCGCCAGATGGCCAGCCGATTGTGCTATTGAACGATCGCCAGACCATTGGTGGCTATCCCCGGCTGGGCTCCCTTTCACCTCTGTCGGCGTCACGGCTGGCTCAGTGTTTACCGAGAGAACGAGTAAAGCTGGCTGCCAAAGGAAGTGACGCTGCACTCGAACAATACCGGTCGTTCAGAGCCCTTTTTCACACGGCTTCCCGTTAGCGCGCGATCCCCGAACCCTGAGCTGGCAGTACTAAAGAAAAGGGCTATCGTGTATCTTTGTCGGATTAACCGGCACAGAAATATCAAGGATGATACAGGCTTGTTGCCATATACTTTTGTCTCTCGCTAACCCAGAAGAATCCCGCAATGCCCACGACACTGTTTTCTGCCTTTGCCAGCAATTTTCTCGGTAAGGCCCCCGTCTGGTACAAGCAGATTATTGTGCTGTTCCTGATTATCAATCCGATTGTGATGTATCTGCTGGGGCCGGTTGCCGCGGGTTGGCTTCTGATAGCCGAGTTTATCTTTACCCTCGCGATGGCGTTGAAGTGCTATCCGCTGTTGCCCGGCGGCTTGCTGACGATAGAGGCACTGCTGATTGGCCTGACCACAGCGGATGCCGTGTACTTGGAAGTACTGACCAATTTCCCGGTTATCCTGCTGCTGATGTTCATGGTCGCGGGCATTTATTTTATGCAGGACCTGCTTCTGGTTGCCTTTACCCAGATCCTGGTTGGCGTGCGCTCCAAATCCGCCCTCTCGCTCCTGTTCTGCAGTGCCGCTGCGGTGCTTTCAGCGTTTCTTGATGCGCTGACGGTGACCGCCGTTATCATAAGCGTTGCCGTTGGCTTTTATTCTGTTTACCACAAGGTGGCATCTGGCAAGGTTTACCAGAGCAGCGAACACAACGCTGGCAGTGACGACGAAGTCGTCGAGCTGCACCGGGAGGATCTGGAAAACTTCCGGGCATTTCTGCGCAGTTTGTTGATGCACGGCGCCATTGGCACCGCCCTTGGCGGCGTTGCGACCATGGTTGGAGAACCTCAGAACCTGCTGATTGCCAAGGTTGTGGACTGGGACTTTATCGAGTTTTTCCTGCACATGGCGCCGGTGAGCCTGCCCGTGTTGGCCGCCGGGCTGGTAACCTGCTGGGTACTGGAGAAAATGCGCTGGTTTGGTTATGGCGGACGGCTTCCCCGGCCGGTTCGGCGTGTGCTGGAAGAGTTTGCTGACGATGAACGCGCCAAGCGCACCAAGGCCGATCAGGCCGCGCTCTGGGTACAGGCGATTGCGGCAGTCATACTGGTGCTTGGTCTGGCTCTGCATCTGGCGGAAGTGGGCCTGATTGGCCTGTTGGTTATTATCCTTATCACCTCGTTTACCGGCATTACCGGCGAACACCAGATAGGCAAAGCCTTCCAGGAATCGCTGCCGTTTACCTCCCTGCTGGTGGTGTTTTTTGCGGTGGTGGCGGTGATTCACGAACAGCATCTGTTCAAACCGATTATCGACTACGTGCTGTCGCTTCCGGAAAGCCAGCAGCCCGGCATGTTCTTTATTGCCAACGGCCTGCTTTCAATGATCAGCGACAACGTGTTTGTTGCGACGGTTTATATCAGTGAGGTTAAACAGGCCCTGGATGCTGGCAGCATTAGTTACGAGCACTTTCAGGACCTGGCAGTTGCCATCAACACCGGGACCAACCTGCCCAGCGTAGCAACGCCAAATGGGCAGGCCGCGTTCCTGTTCTTGCTGACCTCAGCCATTGCGCCTTTGGTGCGGCTTTCCTATGGAAGGATGGTGGTTATGGCGTTTCCCTATACCCTGGTGATGGGCGGAGTCGGCTTGTACATGGTTAGTTATCATATTTGATGGTTTTCGCTGTTTTGAAATGACGGCCGTATCCTTTTCATGCGGGTCTGCTACTCTCTACGTACGCAGGTCGATAAACCGTATATCTTAATGTGGTGCTATGCGTAGACCCTGGAACTCCTTTCTGCCCTTGGCTTTGCTTCCGGTTTTTATAGCCCGGCTGGCAATCGCGTTTGTAATGCTGGCGGTGATCGTTACTCTGGCCAGAACCGCCCATGCTGAAACTGCACCGGCTATCGTCCGGATTGCGTATACCGAATTCCCTCCCATCGAGTACCGGAACGAACAGGGTGAGCCGGCGGGCCTCTTTGTAGAGCTCACCCGGAAAGTCGTTGAGGAAGCCGGTTTTGAGGCAGAGTTTATCTACCTCCCTGTGAGCCGGATTTATCTGTATCTGAAAAACGGAACGGTAGACTTATGGCTAGGGCTTTCCGGAGTGCCGAGCCTCAAGGAAGAAGTTCTTGAAAGCTGGGTTAACGTTTTCCCTGTGCAGTTGAGTGCCTGGTACCGCGAAACGACAGAGCCACTGACACACCTTGACCAGCTCAACAACAAATCTGTCATTGTGATTGGCGGGTACACCTATGGCGGCTTGCTTTCCTGGCTTAAAGCCTCTGATCTCATACGCCTTACCGAAGCCCCCAATCATCGTGCGGCGATCGACATGCTCAAGCTGAACCGGGGCGACTATGTTCTCGATTATCGCCAGCCGGTCCAAAATATCCTGAATCAGCCCTCCGACAGCATTATTCGTGAGTCGGGAATTCGCACTCGCAATTCGGCCTGGTTGTTTTCCCTGGCAAGCCCCAGGGCAGCGCTACTACGTGACGAACTCGACGATGCTTATCAGCGCATGGTCAACCGGGGCGAGGTGCCGCCAATTCAGGAGTTCACGTCCGATTTTTTTATTCCCGGATTTCCTGAGGAACATCGATAATACGCGGTGCGAGAAACGATGGCGAACCGTTGCTATTTCCCCCTTTAGTGCTTCTCGAAATTCTCCAAAAATCGGTAACGCTCAGCCCGAGCCACCCGCACTTCCTCCTCCCGGTTATGAGCCAGTACCTCTTGCACATAGCTGATGTGCTCGCTGGCGGTGCGGCGAGCGTCGTCGGGGCGCGCTTCCATAATCGCCTGAAATAGCGAACTGTGCTGATTCACCATGCGTTCGCGGGTTTCACCGCGCAGTTCGTACATGCCACCAATGTTAGTCACCACGTTGCGTTTGAGCAGGTCAAACAGGCCTCGCATGGTATGCAGTAACACCATGTTGTGGCTGGCTTCGGCAATGGCCATGTGAAAGCGCGCATCTGCCGCGCCTTCTTTGGCTCGCGCACCTTGGGCAGGGGGGCTTTCGCTGTAACAGGCCTGAAGTTCATCAAAGGCCGCCTGCAGGTGTTGGCGGTCTACTTCGGTGGCGCGCAAGGCGGCGTAGTAGGCGCAATCTGCTTCCAGGGTGTGGCGGAACTCCAGTAAATCCCGATGGGCCTCGGGGTGGCTCTCTAGCAACGCCAGTAACGGGTCGCTATAACTGGAACCCAGCTTGTCGCTAACGTAATTTCCACCGCCCTGACGGCTGATCAGCAGCCCTTTAGCCACCAGCTTTTGTACCGCCTCCCGCAGTGACGGCCGCGACACCCCAAACTGCTCGGCCAGAGCCCGTTCCGCGGGCAGCCGTTCGCCGGGTTTCAGAGCCCCTTCCAGAATCATGCTTTCTAGCCGCTCTACGATGGTGTCAGACAGGCGGAGTTGGCGAATATGTGGCATTTCCATCCTTGATACCTTTGGTATGACCAATTTTCAAATTTAGCAAGATTTTGCCGGTGCCATCAATACCCATTTACGATTGGGTATACCAATGTCTATAAAATTTAGTTTGACACTGCACCTGATGGTTTTTTAATCTGTTAACACTGGATTGTAAATTGGTATTACCAGTTATAAAGGGTCCAGCCAATAACAAGTGCAGGGGCGCTGAGCCTGCAACACTAACAGGATATGCCTGATGATCATTTCCGCTTCTACCGATTACCGTGCTGCAGCCAAGCGCCGGTTGCCGCCATTTCTGTTCCACTACATCGACGGCGGCGCCTACGCCGAGCGTACGTTACAGCGCAACGTTGAGGATCTGTCAGACATCGCACTGCGGCAGCGAGTGCTGAATGATATGACTGACCTGGATTTGACAACCGATCTGTTCGGCGAGGAGTTGGCAATGCCAGTGGCCCTGTCACCGGTAGGTTTGACTGGCATGTACGCCCGCCGCGGCGAAGTGCAGGCCGCTCGCGCCGCAGCTAACCTGGGCATTCCGTTTACCATGTCGACGGTGTCGGTGTGCCCGATTGAAGAAGTGGCCCCCGCCATCAGCCGGCCAATGTGGTTTCAGCTGTACGTGCTGAAAGACCGCGGATTTATGCGCAACGCGCTGGAACGAGCCAAAGCCGCTGGCGTAACTACCCTGGTGTTTACCGTGGATATGCCGGTGCCTGGTGCCCGCTACCGCGATGCCCACTCCGGTATGAGCGGGCCCTACGCGGCGCCCCGTCGTATATTACAGGCGATGACGCACCCACACTGGGCGGTGAATGTGGGCTTGCTCGGCAAGCCCCATGACCTGGGAAATATCTCCGCTTATCGCGGCCGCGCCACCGGCCTGGAAGACTACATTGGCTGGTTGGGTGACAACTTTGACCCGTCCATCTGCTGGAAAGACCTGGAGTGGATACGCGAGTTCTGGGATGGCCCGATGGTGATTAAAGGCATACTGGACCCTGACGACGCCCGTGATGCCCGCAGCTTCGGCGCCGATGGCATTATTGTGTCGAACCACGGTGGCCGCCAGCTCGACGGCGTGCCATCTACCTGTCGCGCCTTGCCGGCCATTGCGGACGCGGTGAAGGGCGACATGAAAATCCTGGTGGACTCTGGCATCCGTACCGGTCTGGATGTGTTGCGCATGCTGGCCCTGGGCGCCGACTGCACCATGCTCGGGCGCGCCTACATTTACGCGCTGGCGGCCGATGGTGAGGCGGGCGTTACCAACCTGCTAAAACTGATTGAAAGCGAAATGCGCGTAGCCATGGTGCTGACAGGTGCGAGAACCATCGCCGACATCAGCCCTGATTTGTTGGTCCGTGAATTAAAACAGGCTACCCAGTAACTATTTGTCATTAGCCACAGATTAATGACCAGGGAGTTGTTATGAGCTTGCCCGCAAATTTTATCAGTGCCGTGAACCAGCTGATCCCGGCTCAGCGCCGTTTTGACGACCCTCTGTCAACGCTGGCCTTTGGCACCGACGCCAGTTTCTACCGCCTTATTCCAAAACTGGTGGTTCGGGTGAACGCCGAACATGAGGTCGTCGCGCTGCTGCAACTGGCCGGCAAGCACGGGGTACCTGTGACCTTTCGTGCCGCGGGTACCAGCCTGTCTGGCCAGGCCATCAGCGACTCGTTACTGATTGTGCTGGGTGAAGGCTGGAACCGGCGGGATATTCTGGATAACGGTGCCCGCATTCGCCTGCAGCCGGGCGTGATTGGCGCTCAGGCCAACGCCGTGCTGGCTCCGCTAGGGCGCAAGATCGGGCCCGATCCGGCGTCCATCAACGCCTGTAAAATTGGCGGCATTGTCGCCAATAACGCCAGCGGCATGTGCTGCGGCACCGCGCAAAACAGTTATCAGACCCTGAACGCCATGCGCATGGTGCTGGCAGACGGCCAGGTGTTCGACAGCGAAGACCCAGCCAGCGTGGCCGCGTTCAGCAGTAGCCACGCTGAACTGCTGGAACAGCTGGCGCAATTGGGCCGGGATACCCGCGCCAACAGCCCGCTGGCGGAGCGTATCCGTCACAAATACCGTATGAAAAACACCACCGGCTTGTCGCTGAATGCCTTGGTAGACTTTGACGACCCGCTGGATATTCTGACCCACCTGATGGTAGGTTCTGAAGGCACCCTGGGCTTCATCAGCTCGGTTACTTACGACACCGTGCCCGAGTACCCGCACAAAGCCACTACTTTGGTGGTGTTCGGCAATGTTGAAGACTGCTGCCGCGCCGTGCCGCTGCTGAAACAGCAGCCGGTGGATGCGGTGGAATTACTGGACCGGCGCAGCATGCGATCGGTGGAAAATCAGCCTGGCCTGCCGGCCTGGGTAAAAGCTCTGTCAGACGATGCCTGCGCCTTGCTGATTGAAACGCGTGCCGCCAGCCAGTCGCTGCTGCACGAACAGATCGAGCAAATTCGCGCGGTGCTGGCACCGTTCCACGTGGAACAACAGGTGGAATTCACCGAAGACGCCACCTTGTCTGGCCAGCTCTGGGCCATTCGCAAAGGCACGTTCCCCGCTGTTGGCGCCGCGCGGCCCACTGGCACCACGGTGATTATTGAAGACGTCACCTTCCCCATTCCGCAGCTGGCGGAGGGCGTTAACCGCCTGACCGAGCTGTTTAAAAAACACAGTTATCACGAAGCCATCCTGTTCGGCCACGCTCTGGAGGGCAACCTGCACTTTGTGTTCACCCAGAGCTTTGACGACCCGGCCCAAGTAGCACGCTACGAGGCGTTTATGGGCGATGTCGCTCATCTGGTGGCGGTGGAGTTTGGCGGCTCTTTGAAAGCCGAACACGGCACCGGCCGCAATATGGCGCCGTTTGTGGAACTCGAGTGGGGCAGCGATGCCTACCAGATGATGTGGAAAATAAAGCGCCTGCTGGACCCACAGGGCATCTTGAATCCGGATGTGGTGCTGTCGGAAGACCCCGGCATCCATCTGAAGAACCTTAAGCCGCTGCCGGCAGCCAATGAGATTATCGACAAGTGCATTGAATGCGGTTTCTGCGAACCGGTGTGTCCGTCTAACGGCCTGAGTCTGAGTCCGCGCCAGCGCATTGTGATCTGGCGTGATATTCAGGCCAAAAAGCGCGCCGGTGTAGACACCCGTGAGCTGGAAGAAGCCTATCAATATCAGGGAATAGACACCTGTGCCGCCACTGGTCTTTGCGCCCAGCGCTGCCCGGTGGGCATAAACACCGGTGATCTGGTGCGCGAGCTACGCGCCGACAAGGCGCATTACGATTCTCGCGCCGACTGGCTGGCCGCCCACTTTGCCACAGCCCTGAAGGGCACCCGGTTGATGCTGAAAGCGGCCGACACCGCCAACCGATTGTTGGGCGCGCCGCGCCTGCAGCGTTGGACCGAAGCCAGCAAAAAACTCAGCGGTGGTCGTGTTCCGTCCTGGAACCCGGCCATGCCGCAACCCGTGCGTTGGGTTGAACATGTTAAGCCAATTGCTGCGACCAATAAGCCGCGGGTGGTGTATTTGCCGGCTTGCGTTTCCCACGCCATGGGCCCGGCGCGCTCCGACAGCGAACAGGCTCCGCTGCTGGATAAAACCCGCCAACTGCTGGAAAAAGCCGGCTACGAGGTGGTATTTCCAGAGGCCAGGGATTCGCTGTGTTGCGGCCAGCCGTTTGCTTCCAAAGGCTACCCACAGCAGGCTGATCGCAAACGCAGCGAAATGCTGGCGGCGGTAAAACGTGCCAGCCGCGATGGCCGCGACCCGATTTACTGCGACACCAGCCCCTGCACCCTGCGGTTGCTGCAACAGCAGGGTCACGGTCTGGACATTTACGACCCGGTGCGTTTTATTCGCAGCCATCTGTTTGATCGCCTGGAATTCACCCCGCAGAGCGAATCCGTGGCGGTACACGTTACCTGCAGCACCCAGCATCTGGGGGAAGGGCAAGCACTGATTGATATCGCCCGTAAATGCAGCACCAATGTTGTGGTGCCAGAAGATATCCACTGCTGCGGCTTTGCCGGCGATAAAGGCTTCACCACGCCGGAACTGAACGATCACGCTTTGCGCACCCTGCAACCGGTGGTACAGCATTGCACTGAGGGCGTGTCTACCAGCCGCACCTGCGAAATTGGTTTGAGCAGCCACAGTGGTGTTGATTACCACAGCCTGGTGTACCTGGTGGATAGGGTTACTCAGCCAACAGGCGCACAAAACTGAATATCGGCCAGTTTATAGGCGCAGATCATTGGTTCTTTCCCCGATCTGTAACCTTACGGCGATGCCGATAGTTGAATATCGCCGTACCAGGCGCTCGCATTCTCCCCGGTGTTGTCGGAATCTGACATGATGGCAATACCGACAATCGGTGGTGGTTCTTCGCCAAACGCGGCGCGGTAGTCCTCCACGACGTCCCGCTCAACGCTCACCCATTCCCCGGTTTTATCTGCGCCGCTGTTCACGGCCAGCATGCGAGTTCTGTCGGTATAGGGATTGTTGACCCATTCACCCACCGGCAGTCGGTTCGCCCAGATGTAGTTGATGGCATTGCCCGGTAGAGTTTCTCCGAACATCACCTCCACCGCTTTGCGTTTTGCGCGCTCAAAAAAACCGGCGTTGTCGGGCTGAAACTCAAAAGCCACGTAAATGCGCGCCGGGTAGTCATCACCACTTTTGCTACGGGCATCGCCTTTGGCAAACACATTCGACACCTTCCAGCGCCAACGCAGAATCAACGAACCCTGAGATTGCACATTTAGCCGCGCAATCAGCCCGGACGCGCCACCGGCGGTTTCGGCTTTGATCACCTGAACGCCGTCCTCAACCAACAATTGATAGCTGGAATGCTGATCTATGTTGGGAAACTCCAAAGGCTCCCAGCCGTCGGTAATCGTCGTCATTTCAGAGAAGCGGGGCAGGTGGGGCGCTGTCTCCTCTGATTGAGAAAGTGCGGCTGAGCTGAACATGAATAGTGGCAGTATCGAGAGTGCCGGGAGTATGAAGAGCATCTTGTTCATGGGGTTAATCCCGTATATAGTGTTCGAGTTCTTGGTTTAATACCAGATATAGTATAGCTTCATTATTTTTTGACGGCTTACATCACTATAGCTGGTAACGGGAATCCGGTGAGACTCCGGAACTGACGCGCAGCGGTATTGGGGAACGAGCGTGGCACAAAGACACTGGCTTAGGCCGGGAAGTCGCCACGCAAGGCAGAACCTTAAGGTTCATGCCCCTGAGTCCGAAGACCTGCCAGGGAAGACTGTACCTTCGCGACTCAGGCGCCTGCATCAGGCCCTACAAGGTGAGCAGCAACGAACACGGCACTTCCACAGCCATTGCTGGCTGGTGCTGGTTTGTCCTGCGTACGCGAAGGTTCTGGAATTCACGCGTATTCAGGAGATAACGGTATGTCTGCGACAGCTTTGGCCGAACCCCGGCCCTCATCGCCATCCGATACAGAAGCCCTTCAGGTTATCAAGCGCAACGGCAACCTGGTCAGTTTTACCCCATCCAAAATCAGCGTAGCCGTTACCAAAGCCTTTCTGGCCGTTGAAGGCGACCAGGCGGCAGGTTCTGCCCGGATAAACGATGCTGTTCACCGGGTAACCGAGCAGGTGGTACGGGCCATCAGCCGTCGCCTGAAAGCCGGTGGCCGGGTGCACATCGAAGACATTCAGGACCAGGTAGAACTGGCCCTGATGCGCGCTGAAGAACAGAAAGTTGCCCGTGCTTACGTACTCTACCGTGAAGAACACGCCCGCGAACGCGCACGACACGAGCCAGTAGAAGCCCATCCTCACCTGACTGTAAAACAAGCCAGCGGGCACACCTTACCGCTGGACCTGGGCCTGATGAAGCAGCAAGTCGACAATGCAGCGTTCGGGCTGGATGGCATCGATGGCGAATCCCTGGTGGAAGACGCCGTTCGCAACCTCTATAACGGCGTCGACGAAGCCGAAGTGCTGACAGCACTCATCATGACTGCCCGAGGCCGCATCGAACGCGAGCCGGATTACAGCGCCGTTACCGCCCGACTGCTGCTGGAACAGCTGCGCCTTGAAAGCGTAACTGCGCTGACGCTCGACACCAACCTCACCTTGGCAGAAGTTTACCCGCAGGCCCTGAGCACCTTCATCAGCGCCGGCATTCGCTACGAGCTACTCGACGAAGCCATGGCCGTTTTCGACATGGAACGCCTGGGCGCCGCGCTGAAACCCGAGCGTGACCTGCAGTTTGGCTTCCTTGGCCTGCAAACCCTGTACGACCGCTACTTCCTGCACTGGAAAGAAGACCGTCTGGAACTGCCGCAGGTGTTTTTCATGCGCGTGGCTATGGGCCTGTCGCTGCGTGAAGACGATCCCAACAGCCGTGCCATAGAGTTCTACGATCTGCTGTCGTCGTTCGACTACATGGCTTCAACACCCACGCTGTTCAACAGCGGCACCCGCCATTCCCAGCTGTCGTCCTGCTACCTGACCACCGTGGGCGACGATCTGGAAGCCATCTACGGTGCTATTCGTGATAACGCGATGTTGTCGAAGTGGGCCGGTGGCCTGGGTAACGACTGGACCCCGGTGCGCGCGATGGGTTCACGCATCAAAGGCACTAATGGCCAGAGCCAGGGCGTAGTGCCTTTCCTGAAAGTGGTGAACGACACCGCCGTAGCCGTGAACCAGGGCGGCAAGCGCAAAGGCGCCGTGTGTGCCTACCTGGAAAGCTGGCATCTGGACATCGAAGAGTTTCTTGAACTGCGTAAAAATACCGGTGACGAGCGCCGCCGCACCCACGACATGAACACCGCCAACTGGGTACCGGATTTGCTGATTGAACGCATGCGCCAGGACCGCAACTGGACTCTGTTCAGCCCCAGCGACGCGCCAGACCTGCATGACCTTTATGGCAACGCATTCCGCGAGCGCTACGAGCACTACGAAGCTTTGGCTGCGGAAGGCAAAATTGAACTGTTCAAAACCATTCCGGCCAAACAGCTGTGGCGCAAAATGCTCACCGTACTGTTTGAAACCGGCCACCCGTGGATAACCTTCAAAGACCCCTGCAACCTGCGCTCGCCGCAGCAGCACAAAGGCGTGGTTCACAGCTCCAACCTGTGTACAGAAATCACCCTGAACACCAGCGCCGACGAAATCGCCGTGTGCAACCTGGGCTCGGTAAACCTGGCCGCTCACATCGCCAACGGCGAGCTGGACGTACAGCGCCTGGAACGCACCGTGAACACCGCCGTGCGCATGCTCGACAACGTTATCGACATCAACTTCTACGCCGTGCCCCAGGCGCGTCATTCCAACCTGAAACACCGCCCGGTTGGCCTGGGCCTGATGGGTTTCCAGGACGCGCTCTACGCACTGCGCCTGCCGTACACCAGCCCGAAGGCAGTGGAGTTTGCCGACGAGGCCATGGAGCAGCTCAGCTACTTCGCCATCCGCGCCTCGGCGCAGCTGGCAGCCGACCGCGGCGCGTATGAAACCTATGAAGGTTCCCTGTGGAGCCAGGGTATCTTGCCGATCGACTCCATCGAACTGCTGAAAGCCGCCCGCCTTGAAGGCGATCTGAACGTGAATACCGAAAGCCGCTTGGACTGGGCGCCAGTGCGCGAGCTCATCGCCAAGCACGGCATGCGCAACAGCAACGTGATGGCCATTGCGCCCACCGCCACCATTTCAAACATTGTGGGTGTGTCGCAGTCCATCGAGCCGGCCTACCAGAACCTGTTTGTGAAATCGAACCTGTCCGGCGAGTTCACGGTGGTGAACCCCTCGTTGGTACGTGACCTCAAGGCCGAAGGCTTGTGGGACAACGTGATGGTGAACGACCTGAAATACTACGATGGCAGCGTGCAGCAAATTGAGCGCATTCCCACCGAACTGAAATCCCGCTACGCCACCGCGTTTGAAATAGACGCCCGCTGGCTGGTGGAAGCCGCCTCCCGTCGCCAGAAGTGGCTGGACCAGGCCCAGAGCCTGAACCTGTACATGGCCGAACCCAGTGGTAAGAAACTGGACGAGCTTTACCAACTGGCGTGGGAGCGTGGCCTCAAAACTACCTACTACCTGCGCTCGCTGGGCGCCACCGGCGTCAACGAAAGCGCCGCTCCTGTGGCCGCGCCACAGCCCCAGGTGTGCAGCATCGACGAACCGGATTGTGAAGCTTGTCAGTAACCACTTACTTTTCACCTGAGAGGCATAACCATGCTTAATTGGGACGACGATACCAAACCTAAAAGCCCGTCTGCTGCGCATAACAGCGTGGCCCCGGTAAACGTTGAAGACAAACGCGTGATTAACGGCGAAACCGACGTAAACCAGCTGGCCCCGTTCAAGTATCCCTGGGCTTGGGAATATTTCATGAACGCCAACAAAAACCACTGGACGCCGCTGGACGTGAACATGTCGCAGGACGTTCACGATTACCACCACCGCCTGAGCCCTGCGGAAAAGCACGTATTTGAAAACGTGTTGGCCTACCTGACCACCTCTGACATCATCGCTATGCGAAACATTGGCCTCGCTGTCATGGAAAAAATGACGGCTCCTGAGTTGCAGATATACCAGGCGCGCCAAGTCTACGAAGAGGCAATGCACACGTGGGCATACCAGCACTGCATAGAGACCCTCAACCTGGACCAGAGCGAAATCTATAATCGCTATCGCGTAGTGCCGCAAATCAACGCCAAAATCCAGATAGCTAACCGCCGCCTGAACGCCGCCATGCGCCCCGACATGAACCTGCGCAACAAGGACGATTTGCAGGAATTCATCATGTCGTACCTGTTCTTCGCGGGCGTGTTCGAAGGCTGCTGGTTCTACAACGGCTTCAGCCCCATCTTCGCCTTGCAGCGCCGCGGCCTGATGCGCGGCACCGGCGAACAGTTTCAGTACATCCTGCGCGACGAAGCCATGCACTTCTCCTTTGGCCTGAAAGTGGTTAACCAGATCCTGGAAGAAGAAAACATCAGCTTCGACCCCAAAGCCGTGCGCGACATGTGGGACGAATCCGAA
>Ga0307486_1000304_pt1 | contig 47649 bp, 37 predicted proteins | sample CBIW02metaG_FD_203663 | JGI IMG/M metagenome (GOLD analysis project Ga0307486, IMG submission 203663) | Sea-ice brine microbial communities from Beaufort Sea near Barrow, Alaska, United States - CBIW 0.2 | ecosystem: Environmental > Aquatic > Marine > Coastal | place: USA: Alaska | collected... | reverse complement strand
TACATGTAATGGTTTATGGGGAATACGCGCTGGAACCAGCTGTGGAACTCACTAAATTGCTCGCATCTCATCTTCCGGAAACCCTAAACAAAACATATCTCACCAATTCCGGCACAGAGGCAATTGAGGGCGCTTTAAAACTGGCGCGACGAGCTACCGGAAGAAGCGGGATAATAGCCGCGAAAATGGCTTATCATGGCAATACCATGGGTTCTTTGAGTTTGATGAGTATTGAAGAAAGGGTTCACCCATTCAGGCCTTTGGTTGGTGATATTTCTTTTATCAATTTTAATGTTGAAGAAGACCTGGTAAATATAACCCACAATACTGCTGCTGTTATTTTGGAAACAATCCAGGGCGGAGCGGGATTTATTGTTCCCGAGAATAATTACCTGAAAAAGGTAAGGCAGCGCTGCGAAGAAGTGGGTGCTTTACTGATCTTGGATGAAATCCAACCCGGCTTTGGAAGGACCGGAAAATTATTCGGGTTTGAACATTTTGGGATTGTTCCCGATATTTTGGTTATGGGAAAAGGAATGGGTGGCGGTCTCCCAATTGGAGCATTTACGGCCTCAGAAAATGTGATGGACTGCCTTATGGACAACCCAAAATTGGGACATATAACCACTTTTGGAGGAAATGCCGTAATTGCTGCAGGAGCCTTGGCATGCCTTCAGGAAATCACGGAATCTGACCTTATGGCAGAGACCCTTCAGAAGGAAAAACTCATCAGGGATTTGTTAGTGCATCGGCTTATTTCCGAAATAAGGGGAATTGGTCTAATGCTAGTCATTATTACTCCTTCAGAAGAAATAGCCACAGATATCATCCTGAAATGTCAGGAAAAAGGCCTCATCTTATTTTGGCTGCTTTTCGAGAAAAAAGGAGTGCGAATCACTCCCCCACTCACAATATCGGAAGAAGAAATAAAAGAAGGGTGTGGCATTATTATTGAAGTTCTCAATGAAATTAATGAGACATTTTGAACTGTTCATTACTTTGTTAAAAACAATATTAATAGCTACAAGGTTTATCGGTTAACATTTATAACTTTAATACTGAAGAAATCTCGTAATCCCCAACGTATGCAATTAAGTCATAACGAAGAAGACAATTTCTCACTTACCCGCTTTGAATCGATGCTAAGAACGAACGATGTGTTGTTTTTTGATTCAGAAGAATTTGAGGAGATCATAAACCATTATTTAGAAAATGGAATGATGGCACTGGCCAAAAAAGCCGTGAAATTGGGGTTGGCACAACATCCAACTTCCATAAACCTGAAACTTTACAAGGTTGAAATCCTTGTTTTTGAAGATAAACTAGACCTGGCTGATGGCCTTCTTAATGAATTATACGACCTGGAAGCCTCCAATGAGGAAATTTACATCCAAAAGGCGAATATTTTCTCCAAACGGGACGATCATCAAAAAGCGATAGAAATGCTGAAACTTGCCCTCGATATAACCATGGACGAGGCAGATGTGCAATCCTTATTGGGGATGGAATATTTATTCCTGGAAGATTTTGAGAATGCCAAATTGAGTTTTATGAAATGTTTGGAGGCAGATGAAGAAGATTATTCTGCTTTGTACAACATTATGTATTGCTTTGACTTTTTGGAACAAAAAGAACAGTCCATAGATTACCTCAATCTATTTCTTGATAAAAATCCGTATTGTGAAGTTGCCTGGCACCAGGTTGGAAAACAATATTTTGATTTAAAACAGTATGATAAAGCCCTAATGGCTTTCGATTATGCGATTATAAGTGATGATTATTTTATTGGCGCATATCTTGAAAAAGGTAAGGTCCTTGAAAAATTAGGCCGATATTTTGAAGCTATCGAAAATTATAAAACAACGCTCGATTTAGACGACCCTACTTCCTTTGCTTATTTGCGCATGGGAAAATGCTGCGAAAAACTGGGACTGGAAGACTTGGCCCTGGAGTATTATTTAAAAACAGTACATGAAGATCCGTTATTGGATAAAGGCTGGATCGCTATTACCGATTTTTATTTCAAAAAAGGCAACTTTAGAAAAGCCTTATACTATATCAATAAAGCAATCAATATTGATGAGGAAAATGTGCTTTACTGGAAACGCTTTGCTAAAATAAACAACAGGTTAAGTTTTTACGAAGAAGCAGACCGTGGCTATCAAAAAGCCATCGAGCTGGGGAATTATGAATTGGAAACCTGGATCAGACGCTGTGATATCCTTATTAATTTAGGGGAGTTTGAAACCGCTATTCAAAATTTATTGCAGGCCCTGGAATTTTATCCAGAAACTGCCGAAATAGAATACAGGCTTGCCGGATTATATTTCAATTTAAACGAAGGTGACAAAGGTTATTTTCATTTGAACAACGGTTTAAAGATCGATTCTGAATATTACATCATAATAGAAGAACTTTTCCCTAAAATTTTCAGCCGTAAAAGCGTCAAGGAAATTATCAACTCTTACCTTAAAGCCTCCTGATATTTAGTTACATTTGGCCTGAATAATTAATAATTGGGAATGCAACGAAGCTTTAAAGATTATTTGATAATTACGTTCAAAGGAATGGCCATGGGTGCCGCCGATGTGGTTCCTGGCGTATCCGGAGGTACTATTGCCTTTATAACAGGAATTTACAAGGAACTTATTGGGACGATAAGCGGTGTGGACCTCACTTTGATAAAAGTCTGGAAGGCAAAGGGTTTTAAAGCTATGTGGAAACAGATGAACGGCCCGTTTATCCTCGCCCTTATTAGTGGCATCCTAATTAGTATTTTTACACTGATGCGTCTTACCAATTATTTGTTAAATGAATATCCGGTAATGACATGGGCTTTCTTTTTTGGCCTTATAGTCGCCAGTGTATGGTTTGTTGGGCGACAAATTCCAAAATGGAATTTTAAAATTGTTTTGGGCCTTCTCCTTGGTGCCGCGATTGCAATGTATATTACTTCCCTTCCACCACTTGGAGCAACAATAACAAGTAGTTGGTTTCTTTTTTTTGCTGGAGCTATTGCCATATGTGCAATGATTTTACCGGGGATTTCCGGCGCGTTTATTCTAGTCCTTCTTGGTGCCTACAAAACAGTTATAGAAGCAGCCCATGATTTTGATATTAAAACTTTAGGAATTGTAGCACTGGGAGCTATCTTTGGTTTACTTTCTTTTTCCAAAACTTTAAAATGGTTATTCGACAATTATAGCAATATTACCCTGGCAGTGCTCACAGGTTTCATCGCCGGCTCCCTGAATAAAATTTGGCCCTGGAAGAACGTTCTGGAAACCGCGCAATTTGGGGATAAGATGGTTGTTATTAAAGAAGTTTCTGTATTACCGGGAAAATTTGAAGGAAATCCATATCTTTTTCAGGCGGTAATTTTAATGCTTACAGGGTTTTTATTGATCCTTTTCCTAGAACGCATCGCAAATCAAAAACCAATAGTAAAAGATGCAGCAAACCCGGACCTTTAGTGATAAAATTTTTTTAGTTCTCAAAGGTTTGGCAATGGGTGCCGCTAATAAGGTACCCGGTGTTTCAGGCGGTGTTGTGGCATTTGTGGCAGGTTTTTATGAAGAATTCATCTACTCCCTCCAAAGAATTAATTTCAAAGCTTTTAAACTACTTATAAACGGAAGGTTTAGAAGTTTATATTACTATACCAACTTCAAATTCCTGGGTTTGTTGATCCTGGGTATGGTGATAAGTTATTTCAGTATTTCACAATTGTTGGATTATCTTTTAGTTCATTATGAACTTTATGTTTGGGGAGCATTCTTCGGGATGATAATTGGCTCGGTTTACTATATCAGCAAAGATTTTGACGAATGGTCAAGCCGCAGTATTTTATATGTGCTGGCAGGAATAGCTGTTGGGGTAGCTATCAGTTTTTTAGATCCGGCAACGGAAAACGACAATTTGTTTTTCGTGTTTTTTTGTGGAATGGTTGGCGTCTCGGGAATGACCATGCCCGGGCTCTCCGGTTCGTTTATTTTGATTTTATTCGGAAATTATGTGCTCCTGTTGGTAGATTCCGTCAATGCCCTTTACGATACCATCGCCGACATTTTTTTAATGGATTTTTCATTTATCCATGATCAGGTAAGGTTGCGCTTGCTAAAAGTCCTGGTTGTATTTTCCTTGGGTTCCCTGGCAGGATTGGTCACACTCTCACATTTGTTGGGTTATTTATTAAAGCTGTACAGGAAAGAAACTTACGCGGTAATTATCGGTTTTATTACGGGGTCGCTTGGGGTTGTATGGCCCTGGAAAGAAAAAATTTTCAAATTAGATAAGCATGGTGAATTCATCACCGATGCTCACGGCATTTTTATTTTGGATAATTATCAAAGATACTTTCCCGATTTTTCCGATTCAGTGACTTGGCTTACCATCTTTTTTATCTTGATCGGTATTTTTATTGTTCTTGGACTGGGATGGTATGAAAATAAAAAATCAAATTAGATGAAAACCTACGGCCTTATTGGAAGAAATATTTCGTACTCCTTTTCCAGAAATTTTTTCAAAAAAAAATTTGAGGATGAATATATTCCCGCACTATACCTAAATTACGATTTGGCACAGCCTGGTGAGATTAAAAAGATACTCAAGGACAATCCTGAAATTGCAGGATTAAACGTAACGATCCCTTACAAACAGGAAATTATACCTTATTTGGATCAGTTGGATCCAATAGCGGCCCAAATAGGAGCGGTAAACACTATAAAAATCGAAAAAACCGGAAAGTTGATCGGGTATAATACCGACTATTACGGGTTTATGGAATCCTTAAAACCCCATCTACAAAAACAACATACTCATGCCCTTATTCTGGGCACCGGAGGCGCTTCAAAAGCGGTTGCATTTGCGTTAAAAAAGTTGAATATCAGCTATAAATTTGTTTCCAGGACTCCCTCCACCAGAAACTTCATCTATTCCGAATTAAACAAAGAACATCTTGAACATCATAAACTTATAATCAATTGCACTCCCCTGGGAACCCATCCCAATATTTCAGATTATCCCCCCATTCCCACTAATTATATTACCAAAGAGCACCTCGTGTTCGATTTAATTTACAATCCTCCCCTTTCCGGCTTGCTAAAACAGGCCTTACAACACCATGCCACTGTGGTAAACGGCCAGTTAATGCTGGAACTTCAGGCAGAAAAGGCCTGGAAGATCTGGAATAGTTGATCAAAATAACTTCCTAGTTTTAACCGGTTATAAATTGAAGCAAAGACTTGGCAGTTTTTGAAGGAGTTATTATCTTTCGGGATTATTAATTATTGACGAACCTTAACATTGAAAGATATGTCTCAGCAAGAAAATGACAAAACGAAAAATGATCTCCCAAACAATGATTTAAATGAGATTGAAGTTGCTTCAGCAGAAGGGAGCAATAATTTGGAAGACTCAAAAAGTAAGAATGAGGAAGATAATGAAGAAGAACAATTTTCTGAAACAACTGATAATATTAAGCCTTCCGAAACGATTATTGCCGAAAAGGACGATTTAAAAGAAAAGAACCCAGATTCGGAAGTTGAGGAAATAATATCTGAACCTGAAAAGGAAGAATCCGAAGCACCTAAAGTAGCATCAGAAGAAGTAAAGAAAAAGGCCGGGGAAGAATCCGCAGCTAAAGTCACTGGGGCTGATGTAATAGCTTCCGAAACTCCACGGAAAGAAGAAGAAATTGCAAAAGGCAAAAAAAAGGACGAGGAAGAAGATGATGATGAAAAATCTTCGGTCGCATCTGCCAAAAAAAATGCGCATTCTGAATTTGAAGAATCTGTGGCTGAAGAAAGTGAAGATGAAAGTGCCAAAGAACGCCACGGTATTGAAAAGAAGGATTACCATGTAATGTCTAAGGAAGAGTTGGTAGCCGAAATGGAAAAGCTTGTTGCCAATGAGAAAATTCAGGCAATAAAGGAACATATAGATGAAATAAAGACAGAGTTCAACGCGAAATTCGATGAGGATTTTGAAGAAAAGAAAGAAGAATTTTTAGCCGAAGGTGGTAATATTATAGATTTCCATTATTCAACTCCCGTAAAGAAACTTTTCAATTCAATATATTTCGATTATAAAGAAAAACGCAATCACTATTACCATCAGTTAAAACAGGATTTAAATAAAAACCTGGATATACGTTTGCAGATTATTGAAGAATTGAAAGGCCTTTTGGATGTTGAAGAAAACATCAATACAACCTATAAATATTTTAAGGATCTACAGGATAGATGGCGCACCGCCGGTGCCATTCCACGCGATAAATACAATACGGTATGGAATACATACCACCATCACGTAGAAAATTTCTATGACTTTTTACACCTTAACAGGGATTTCCGGGATATGGATTTCAAACACAATCTGGAACAAAAGTTAAAAATTATTGATCGTGCCGAAGAATTAACCCAGGAAAATGATACCAACCGTGCCTTGCGGGAACTGCAGATGTTGCATAAAATGTGGAAGGAAGAGTTAGGCCCGGTTGCAAAAGAGTTTAGGGAAGATATCTGGGATCGGTTTAGCGAAGCCACCAAGAAAATCCATGATCTAAGACAGGCGTACTACGATCAGTTAGATCAGGAATACAAAAAAAATCTAGAGCAAAAACAGGAGATTTGCGCAAAAATAAAGATCCTTGTAGAAACCGAATATACTGCCCACAGCCAGTGGCAACAAAAAATCAAAGAACTGAATGCCCTTAGGGATGAGTTTTTTAAAGTTGGGAAAGTACCACGTGAAAAAAATGAGTCCACCTGGAGTGAATTCAAACAAAACGTCAGGCAGTTTAATCGCAATAAAAATGCATATTACAAAGGTTTAAAAAAGGAACAGTACGACAACCTAGAGAAAAAGAAGGAGCTCATTAAAATTGCCGATGACAATAAGGACAGCGAAGATTTCAAGGCGACCACTGCTTTGATGAAAAAAATCCAGGCCGATTGGAAAAAAGTTGGTCATGTCCCAAGAAAGGAAAGCGATAAGGTCTGGAAACAATTTAAAGCCGCCTGCAATCATTATTTTGACCGGTTGCACACCTCGAACAATGAGGAGAATGCCGAAGAAAATAAAGCCTTTGACCAGAAAAAAGAAATTCTGGACGGTTTAAAATCTTATGAGTTTAGCGGTGATAAAAAAACCGATCTGTCCAAAATAAAAGCTGCAATTGAAGATTGGAAAAATATAGGTAAAGTTCCCTATAACAAACGTTTTATTGAAGGCAAATTCAATAAATTACTGGATCAGTTATTCTCGAAATTGGACATAGACCGCAGCAAGGCCGAAATGATGAAATATGAAAATAAGATCCAGGCACTCAACAATGCCGATGATGACACGAAATTGCGGAACGAACATTATTTCCTAACAAAGAAAGTACAGGAAACCAAGGATGAAATCAGGCAATTGGAAAACAATTTGCTGTTTTTCTCCAATGCAAATACCGATAATCCATTGGTCAAAGCAGTTCACAAAAATATCCAGGACCAAAAGGACCAATTGGAAGTATGGAAGGAAAAGCTAGAGAAAATTAAATCAATTTATTAGGAGGGAATAATTCGGGCCAACACTTAATTTCACCCGCGGTTCCCACACAGGTTATCCTCCCTGGCAATTTATTTATGAGAATGAATTTTTACAAAAAAAGATTCTTAACCCGGGAAAAATGATAAAGCTCTAATGTTGAATTGAAAACCCTTCGGTAATTTCAAACTTTGGAAAGATTAAAACAATCCTTTCCATTGCCCTGACTTCACAGGGCAATGGAAAGGATTGTTTATTTCAGGAACATTTATTGTGGACGAAGTATAAATGAAGTGCTCCTTTTTCTTGCTCTTTACTAAATCAAAATGATCCACCAGAAACTGTTGTAACCCCAGGCTTTATTTAATCCAGGTGATTATTCATTATGATTTTTAGGTAATCTCACAACAGCAATACAATTACTTCAAAACTTTTGGGATTGATCCTAATGTAGGACTGAATTCCCTGTCTAAAATATTTTTACCGAAGGCTGAGATGGGCGAAACCGTTGAGACGGTTCGGATGGAGATTATGATTTCATTTACCCACGATTAAAATCGTGGGCCATGAATAATAGAAATATTGACAATTCTAATTTTCTTTCAATAACGATCTACTACAAGAGTTTAGCCTCTTCCCAGAAAATATCCATTTCGGCCAGGGACATTTCGGTTAATGGCTTATTTTTTTCCTTTGCCTTTTCTTCCAGGTACTGAAAGCGTTTGATGAACTTTTTATTGGTGCGTTCCAAAGCATTCTCAGGGTTAATTTTCAAAAAGCGAGCGTAGTTGATCAAAGAAAACAAAACGTCGCCAAATTCGGCCTCCATTTTGTCCTGATCCTGCGCCTGCACCTCAACTTTCAGTTCTTCCAGTTCTTCTTTCAGCTTCTCTATTACCTGTTGTGGTTCTTCCCAGTCGAATCCAACTCCTGCAACCTTATCCTGGATCCTGCTCGCTTTTACCAAAGCCGGTAAAGACATTGGAACTCCTTCCAAAACGCTTTTATTCCCAGCTTTCAACTTCAGGTTTTCCCAGTTTTTTTTCACTTCTTCTTCATCGGCCACTTTTACATCGCCGTAAATATGTGGATGCCTTTCTATGAGTTTTTCGCAAATGCTATTCGTCACATCGGCTATATCAAAATCCTTTGTTTCACTGCCTATTTTAGCGTAAAACACAATATGAAGCAATATATCGCCAAGTTCTTTTTTAATTTCCTGCTGGTCTTTTTCCAGAATAGCATCGCCCAGTTCATAGACTTCCTCAATGGTTAAATGCCGTAAGGATTCCATGGTCTGCTTCCTATCCCAGGGACATTGCTCCCGCAATTCATCCATAATTGTCAAAAGTCTGTCGAATGCTAAAAGCTGGTCTTTTCTTGAATTCATTAGTTGCTCATTTCTACAAAAATACAATCGCGCATACTTTTTTCCATATTTAAATCGAAAAATATGAAAATAAAAAAGCAGTTTTAATTAATTAAAACTGCTTTTTTATTTTTGAAATCAGATTTTTATTTCTCTTCCTCTGAAGTCTCTTCTTTCTCCTTACTGGTAGAAAAATCGGTAAATTCATTTTTCACCAATAGGTTATACCACTGGATGATTTTTTTTATATCACTTTGATATACCCTGTCCACATCGTAATCCGGTAGGATTTCGGAGAAATATGCCTCCAACTCCTTTTTAGGAGCTTTATGATCTATTGCTTCTCCCCCATCTTCCTTTTCGGACATCTTCTGAAAGATAGTTCCCAACGGCACTTCTTCAGTAGTTGTGTAGATTGCTATTTCGCTTAGTAAACTTACGTTTTGACGAACATTAACCGCAATCTTCTTTTCATCTATAATCGATTTTGCAACAAAACCTCCTCGTGTTTGTGCTGTTAACTCAAATAATCCCGGTTTTCCGGAAATCGATAAAATTTTTTCTAAACCCATATTTTTATTATAAATTTTGGCTGGCAAATATCACTTCTCTATGCTTAATAACAAAAGAATTAACGTCCTTTCTTCATTGCCGGAAAGCGCATTCTATAATCGACGTCCACCTTTCCTTTTGATATATCACTTAGTTTTCCTTTGATCAAACGTTTTTTAAGACTGGATAGTTTATCAGTGAATAAAATTCCTTCAATGTGATCGTATTCGTGCTGGATGACTCTTGCCGCCAATCCTTCGTAGGTTTCGCGGAGGCTGTTAAAATCCTCATCCATATATTCTATTGTAATCTTTGGTTTTCTAAACACATCTTCCCGAACTTCGGGAATGCTTAAACAACCTTCATTAAAAGCCCATTCTTCACCTTCTTCTGCAATGATCTTAGGGTTGATGAAAACCTTTTTTAAATTGCTCAACACTTCTTTTTCAGGGCCGGTTAAGTTTTCGTCATCTGCAAAAGGCGATGGGTCGATCATAAACAATCTAATGGAAGTATTCACTTGTGGCGCGGCAAGGCCAACCCCATAAGCTTCGTACATAGTATCCCACATATTTATTATCAGCTTATCCAAATCCGGATAATCCTTTGTAATTTCTTTTCCCATTTTTCGTAAAACAGGATCCCCGTATGCTATAATTGGTAAAATCATTTAAATTTATATTGTATAATGATTAATTTATAATTTTAAAAAAAATCGATAATTTGAAATGTATACTTAATATCGAATAAAGTATAATTTTAAAAAATCAACTATTCATATTTTTTGTTGCTGTAATTCTGGAGGCTATAAAAATTGCGGTCAATTCCTTTGACTCTTTTAACATATTCTGACTTTCGGCATTATTTATCAATTTTTCGTCCTGTAAAAATTCAACCCAAAAAATACATTCATCGGCTTCTTCAATAACAATACCCAGTTTAGAAATAAAGGATTTTTTAGATTGCCCTAAACAAGCAGCCCTGTAATTTGCTGCAACCGAAGTTGAACAACGTATTAATTGCCCTTCTATATGGTTCCCTAATTTATTTTTTGGCAATTCTAAAGCCAGTTTAACACAATTATGCGCAAACAAATTGGACCTTTTTTTTAAATCTTCCTTCATCTAAATTTTGCATTGAATAATTTATAGAGAAAAATCCCCGAGGTGAATTTTCACTGTCTCAAATAAGATATATGCGATTATCATTATTCATTATAAATTAATAAATATTCATTTATATAGATAGGTTTGCAAAATTATGGTCGCGCTTATTTCATCCAACAAGGCCTTATTCTGGCGTTTTTTCTTTTTCAAGCCGCTGTCGATCATTGTTTTTACCGCCATTTTTGAAGTAAATCGCTCATCGACGCGTTTCATTTCCATCAAAGGGAATTTTTCTTTGAATTTTTTTAAGAATTCCAGGATTGCAGCTTCGCTTTGAGAAGGGGTGTTATCCATTTGTTTGGGTTCACCCACAAGCACCAGTTCCACATTTTCGGTCTCAAAATAATTTTCCAAATAAGGCAACAACTCCTTTGTAGCAACAGTAGCCAGCCCTGAGGCAATAATTTGAAACTCATCCGTGACAGCGATTCCTGTGCGTTTCCCTCCGTAATCTAAAGCCAAGATCCTTGCCATAGTTAATTTTGTGCAAATGTAAGGTTTATATGGCAATGCTCCCAAAAATTGCAACTAACCTGTTATATTTGCTAAAAATCAACGGAATGAAAGAGTTAGAGGATATTATTGCAAAAGCATGGGAAGATCGCAGTTTACTTAGCGATTCAAAAACAATAGATGCCATTCGCAGGGTAATCCTATTGTTGGACCAAGGGGAACTGCGTGTTGCAGAGCCAACTTCTGAAGGCTGGCAAGTAAACGAATGGATAAAAAAAGCGGTTGTGATGTATTTCCCTATCCAGAAAATGAAAACCATGGAAGCCGGAATTTTTGAGTATCACGATAAAATTCCATTGAAAACCGGTTATGAGGATAAAGGAATAAGGGTGGTACCAAATGCTGTTGCGAGATATGGAGCTTATATATCCAGAGGCGTGATCCTGATGCCGAGTTATGTAAATATCGGGGCTTATGTAGATGAAGGTACGATGGTAGATACCTGGGCCACCGTGGGAAGTTGTGCCCAAATTGGCAAAAATGTACATTTGAGCGGCGGAGTTGGAATTGGCGGAGTTTTGGAACCCCTGCAAGCAGCACCGGTAATTATTGAAGATAATGCGTTTATAGGTTCAAGGTGTATTGTTGTTGAAGGGATCCGGGTAGAAAAGGAAGCCGTTTTGGGAGCCAATGTCGTGCTCACCGGCTCAACAAAAATTATTGATGTTACCGGGGACCAACCTTTGGAATTAAAAGGCTACGTCCCATCTCGATCAGTGGTAATTCCGGGAAGTTACACAAAGAAATTCCCTGCGGGAGAATTCCAGGTACCTTGTGCGTTGATCATTGGGAAAAGGAAGGAAAGTACCAATAAAAAAACTTCACTGAACAATGCTTTGAGAGAGTATAATGTGGCGGTGTAAAAGGCCTCTAATCCCCGAAGGGGGAATTGATAGAACTGAAATATAATTTTAAAAAGCCCCATCCTTAGGGAGGGGTTGGGCTGGGTCTATGAAAATACTCATAATACAACAAAAAATGATAGGCGATGTGCTTACCACGTCCATCTTATTTGAGGCATTGCGCAGGGAATATCCGGAAGCCGAATTGCATTATCTTGTTTTCCCCCATACCCGCCCCGTTGTTGAAAATAATCCCTTTATTGATAAGTTGATCCTTTTTGAAAAAGCTGATAAAAACCTCCTGAATTTTGTTTCTTTTCTTCAGAAAATAAAAAAGGAAGAATATGAAGTAGTAATTGATGTTTATTCGAAATTAGGGACTTCTTTGATTTCCTGGTTTTCCGGAGCGAAAACCCGTATTTCCTTTAACAAATGGTATACCCGGCATTTTTATACAGCTGTTTTTGAACGCAATATAATCCCAAAAACCAAGGCCGGAATGGCTATTGAAAAACGGATGCAGCTGTTACAGCCTTTGCACAAAAATTTTCCGGAAGAAATTAAACCTAAAATATATCTTGCTCCTGCGGAAATTTCTTCTGCCAAACAATTATTATCGCGATCTGGTATTGATCCTGAGAAACTGCTGTTGATGATCTCGGTTTTGGGAAGTTCAAAAAACAAAACCTATCCTCCGGAATATCTTGCTGTTTTACTAAATAAAATAGTTGAAGAAACCGAAGCTCAGTTATTGTTCAACTATATTCCCTCGCAATTGGAGGAAGCCCGGAATATTTATCAGTTGTGCAACCCAAAAACCCAAGAGCACATCCACCTCGACATTTTTGGAAAAAGTTTAAGGGAATTTATGGCACTTACTTCCCAATGCGATGCATTGATAGGAAATGAAGGCGGTGCCGTGAATATGGCCAAAGCTTTAAACATACCTACATTTGCTATCTTTTCTCCTTCTGTCAATAAGGAAAACTGGAATATCTTCGAAGATGACATCACCAATGTTTCTGTACATTTACAGGATTTTGTGCCTGAAATTTATGAGATGAAATCAAAAAAAGAACTGAAATCACAAACTGCAGAAATGTACTGTCAATTTAAACCGGACTATATTTCAGAAAAACTTCGAAAATTTCTTGAAACCATAAAAAAATGAAGTACCGATTTTTAATATATATCAGCCATACCTATGCGCTTCCAATAGGCGGGCCATTACAAACCGAAATATTAAAACGCGGGTTTGAGATAAAATGGTTCGCCGATGAGGAATATACCAAAGCATATTTTCCGGAACACGGCGAATTGTTGAATACCGTTGAAGAAGCAATTGAATACGATCCCCACGTAGTCTTGACAATAAACGATAGCGTCCCCGATTTTATCCCGGGAATAAAAGTGCAGGTTTTTCACGGTTTCCCCGCCAATAAAAGAAAAGGCACCGACCAGTTTAAAATTCGCGGGTTATTTGACCTTTATTGTACCCAAGGGCCTTCATCAACTCCGATATTCAAGGACTTAAGTCGGGAACATAAAACTTTTGAAGTAACAGAAACAGGTTGGCCAAAGGTAGACCCTTTATTTCCGATCATTCCCCGTGCCCAAGGACAAAAACAGGTAATTTTAATCGCTTCCACCTTTACAAAACAATACAGCCTCGCTTTAAATGATGAAGTGACAGACGAACTCCATCGTCTTTCAAAACTGGGAAAATGGAAATTTATAGCTGTCCTGCACCCAAAACTGGAAGAGTCCGTTTACCGAAAATTTGAAGCGCTTCAAAATGAGAATTTCACCTTTTATAACACTACAGATCTGGTCCCTTTGTTCAGAAAGGCCGATGTTATGTTTGCCGATACCACCTCGGCGCTTATTGAATTTTTACTCCAGGAAAAACCCGTTGTCACCTTTAAAAATAATATGCCGGGACCATATTTAATAAATATTTCAGAAGTTTCGGAAATTGAACCCGCATTGGAAAAAGCATTGAGCAGACCAGAAAATCTGATCAGGGAAATAAGAAAATTCAGTGAATTTTCACATCCTTATACAGATGGAAGATCAAGTGAAAGAGTTATAGAAGCTTGTATTGAATTTTTGCACAAGGACAAAAATCATTTAAAAAAGAAGCCTTTAAATTTGATCCGGAAATATAAGATCAGAAAAAAACTCGGTTATTTTACTCTAAAAAGTTACGATCGGCCTTCGACCATAAAGAAATCCTGAGAGGGAATTTCTATTTTAAACAAGGTATTTAAATTGATTGGAAGAATCAGGATTTCCAGAATTTCAATTTCTTTTTCAACTCTTTTTTCCGCTGAAATTTTTCTTGGAATTGATTGGTGAAGAACCACATTTTTTCAAAAACCTCCACTTCAGGCATATTTATCAAATGTGCATATTCATTTGCCATAATCTGGATCATTTCCTTCTTTGGGGTAAGCCTTGCAAAATTTTTCATCCGCTCCTCAAAATTCAGCTTTTTGAAATTCATCCGGTTCAAATCCACCAGGAAGAATTTATAATCCCCATTATTTAGCTGAATCAAGGTGTTTCCGGGGGAATGGTCCAAAAATTCTATCTCCTGTTCGTGCAAATTGAAAGTAAACCGGGTAAATGCCCGCAATATTTCCTCGTGATTTGGGTAATCGGGATTGGTAACCAACTCACGAAATGTAAGATCACAATCCAAATGCTCACTTACATAATAACTATCCTTAAAAGTTAATCCAGACTTATTTTCTGCAAAGGCAATAGGAAATGGAGTGCCAATTTTATTTGAAATAAGATGGTTGGCATACTGAAATGAACGTTCGGCTTTGGATTTTCTAAAGAACCGATAGACTATTTTATTGACCGCATTGGGGGTTTTAAAGGACTTGATATTTATTTTTACGCCTTCCAGATCAAAAATCTTTATGCTGTTGCGTAGGCCGTCATTTAAGGGTTTACCTACCTCGCTGAAGTGATTGATGAAATTTAAAATTCCATCTTTATAGGTCTGATATTTTTCTGAAAAAACGATCTTCATAAATGGTGCAAATTAAGAATACATATTTAAATATTTATCCACTCCGTTTTTACTCCAGGTTTTTTTTTGCTGAATGGTAAGTTCCTGGATTTGATCGTTTTCTTCTAAATGAGCTTTGGACTTTTCAGGATGATAGATATGATAGAGAATACCGCCATATCTCAACCTTTTCCCTTTTATGCCACTATTTAGCATTCGGAGCACCAATTCGGAATCTTCCCTCCCCCAGCCTTCCATTGTTTCATCGTACCCGTTTATCGCAAGAAAATCATTTCTCCAATAAGAAAGGTTACATCCTCTTGTTTTTCGGGAAAATTCGGAAGACTCCTGATACAACTGCTGAAATAATGGCATTCTTAAATTTCGTGTTTTATTCTTAATGGCTTTTGAGAACAATGAAAACTCATATTTTTTTTTATTCAACACCTCCGAAACTGCTCCGGGTTTTATATTTACTCTTGAACCAAACAGAAATGTTTCATTTTTCAAACCGGCCAAGTGATCTCCGATAAAATGTTTATGCATAATACAATCCCCGTCTATTTGAATAATATAATCTGCCGTAGAGGACACAATGGCTTTATTTAAAACAGCCGATTTTCGAAAACCCTGATCTTCCTGCCAGATATGTTTCACGGGGATTTTAAAATGATCCGCAAATTTCGCGATCAAAGTTCTTGTTTCGTCCCCAGAACCGTCATCGGCAATTAAAACTTCATCTGGAAAACGGGATTGCTGGCTCAGGCTTTTTAAAACCAGGTCCAAAGCTTCCGGCCAATTGTATGTTGATATTATTAAAGCTGTCTTCATTCCTTTTTCAATTCTGCAAAATTACCTATAATTCGAGTCTTTCATTGCTTTAGTATCCTCAATTTTGTAACAATTACAACTATTCATTCAATTTTTGATTGTTTTGAAGGTTTTATCTAATTCTAAAAAATTTCTTCCCTGAATGATCTGCTGTAAATTTATTCAAAAAAAGGTGGACAACTTTGATTTGTCTTGACAGATTCGAAAACTATATTTTGAAATTTAAATTCGTAATTTTGCAACCACATTCTTTTGGGTTGCATATAATTTGAATATTATTTGTGTTTCCTGAAGACCGGACTGTTTTTAGCCGAATAAAACTTATTTATTTCAAATTAAAATTTATGAACATCCTCCATCTTTCTGCGGTTAAAAATTGGGGTGGTGGTGAAAATCATATAGAAAATCTTTGTAAAGAATTACAATCCATTGCTCCTGAAGTAAACAACAGCATATTTTGCATTGAAAACGGGGCATTCCAGGAAAGGCTAAAATTGACAAATATCCAGGTAATTCCTGCCAAATTGCGTTTTAAAATGGATCCGCGGTATTTTTTAAAGCTTATCCGGGTTTGTAAAAGGGAAAAGATCGATTTGATCCATATCCACGATAGCACCGCACTTGCCCTTTGTATTATGGGAGATCGTTTATTTGATTTGCCTCCGTTTATCTTCAGCAAAAAAACATCTTTTCCAATAAGACTGCGCAAACCAACACTATATAAATATAACTACCCTAAAATCAAGCGGATCTTATGTGTGTCAAAAGCCACAAAAGAAATAACGGCACACAGCATCCTTGATCCGGAAAAGCTGGTTTGTATTTACCACGGAACCGGCATTAAGGACAAAAGCACTCAAACAACATTCAGCTTGCGGGACAGATTAAAACTGGATAATAACATATGCATTATTGGGAATATCGCCAATCATATCTGGCCAAAGAATCTGGAAACTTTTATTTTGGTCGCAAATGAACTTATAAATAATCAGGGAAGAAAAAACCTTCATTTCATACAAATCGGTTCGTTTTCCAATCTCACAAAAAACCTGCTGTTGGAAGTTAAACGCCTTAACCTGCAAGATCACATCAGTTTTTTGGATCAAATCCCGCAGGCGTCCAATTTTATTCCCCAATTTGATATTTCGCTGATAACTTCTGAAAGTGAAGGCGTTCCACAATTTATTTATGAATCTTTTTATCATGAAATACCGGTAATCAGTACCGATGTCGGCGGAATTTCCGAAGTGATCCAACACGCAACAAATGGTCTTTTAGCTCCGGCTTTTGATTTTATGCAATTGGCCGAGCATATTGTAACTTTGCAAAAAAATTCAGAATTGCGCGGGCAATTTACCAGCGTTTCAAAAGTAAAGCTGCATCAAAGTTTTACTACCGGAATAATGGCACAAAAAACTTTAGTTGAATATAAAAACATTTTAAATGGAAGATTTTAAGGATGAAACCGAGAGGTGCCTGGAAGTATTAAAAAAGGGAGGCATTATATTATATCCCACAGATACTATCTGGGGAATAGGTTGTGACGCAACCAATGCTGCCGCGGTAGAAAAAATATACGCTTTAAAAAAGCGACATGAAAGTCAGGCGATGATAGTTTTGGTGAATAGTGTCAAGATGCTGGAACAATATGTTGATAAAGTTCCGGATACGGCATATATGATAATTGATCATTCAGACAAACCAACCACCATTATTTACGACAAACCTCTTAAGGTGGCGAATAACCTGGTAGCTCCGGATGAAACCCTCGCCATTCGGGTTATAAAAGAGAAATTCTGTGAACAACTGATCTATAAATTCAGAAAAGCCCTGGTTTCTACTTCCGCAAATATCAGTGGGCAACCCAGCCCAAAATCTTTTGCTGAAATAAGCCCTGAAATTATAAAAGGTGTGGACTATATAGTAAATTTGCATCATTCCAAAAAAATGGAAAGACCTTCTTCAATTATAAAAATTGGCAACGACAGGAGCGTGAAAGTGATACGGGAATAAGATATGCATAAAAACAAAAATTACAGTAAGGCACTCAATCATAAAATTTTTAAAATAATCTCTCAGGCTTCCGAAGAACTAAACCTGGAAAGTTACGTAATAGGAGGATTTGTAAGAGACCTTTTACTTCAACGCGGGGAACCAAAAGACATCGATATTGTCACTGTTGGCAGTGGAATTGAACTGGCTAAAAAGGTTTCAGCATTACTTCCCCATAAACCCAAAGTTCAGGTTTTCAAAAATTATGGCACCGCTATGTTAAGGAACGATAATTTGGAAATTGAATTTGTTGGCGCGAGGACGGAAAGCTACAGCCAGGATAGCCGCAACCCGGTTGTTGAAGATGGCACCCTGGAAGACGATCAAAACAGGCGGGATTTTACCATAAACGCCCTGGCTTTGAGCCTCAATAAGGACAATTACGGGGAAATCCTGGATCCGTTCAACGGCCTTGAAGATTTGGAAAATCAATTGATAAAAACCCCTTTAGGTCCTGACATCACCTATTCTGATGATCCTTTGCGAATGCTTCGGGCCATAAGGTTTGCAACCCAATTGGGATTTAAAATTGAAACCGAATCCCTGCAAGCCATCAACAGGAATAAGGACAGAATCAAGATAATTTCCAGGGAACGCATTGTAGACGAACTCAATAAAATCCTGCTTTCAGAAAAACCTTCCGTAGGATTTACTCTTTTGCACCGCACAGGTTTGCTTCATCTCATATTGCCCCAATTAACTGCTCTGGAAGGAATAGAAGAAGTTGATGGGCAAAAGCATAAAGACAATTTCTGGCATACACTGGAAGTTGTGGATAATATTTCAAAAAATACGAATGATTTATGGTTGCGCTGGGCTGCCTTGTTACACGATATAGGAAAAGCCCCCACAAAAAGATTTGACGATAAGGTAGGATGGACTTTTCATGGGCACGAATTCACAGGGGCAAAAATGGTGTATAAACTGTTCAAGGAAATGCACCTTCCCTTAAATGAAAAGATGAAATACGTCCAGAAATTGGTGTTGATGAGTTCCCGACCAATTGTAATTGCAGACGAAACTGTTACAGATTCAGCTGTGCGAAGATTGATTTTTGATGCCGGTGATTATATTGAAGATTTAATGACCTTATGTGAAGCCGATATAACCACCAAGAACCCAAAACGCTTTAAGAAATACCATAACAATTTTCAAAAAGTCCGTGAAAAAATAAAGGAAGTCGAAGAGAGAGATCATATTCGAAATTTCCAGCCCCCGGTTACCGGCGAGGAGATTATGGAAATCTTTAACCTAAAACCATCAAGAGAAATTGGAATTATTAAATCCGCGATCAAAGAGGCTATTTTGGAAGGACTGATCCCTAATGAATATGAAGCGGCAAAGGATTTTATGCTGAAAAAAGGAAAAGAATTGGGTTTACAGCCCGCCGAATAAAGCCTTCTAAATTAATTGATATGATCAAAGGACAAAAACCCGTTATAATTTGGCTTTTTACCGGTTGTTTTCTCGTGTTTATTATGGTTCTTGTCGGCGGGATCACCAGGCTTACAAATTCTGGACTTTCCATGACAGATTGGCATTTAGTGACGGAAGTACTTCCTCCATTAAATGAAACCGCCTGGGAAGCCGCTTTTGAAGAGTATAAGAAATATCCCGAATATCAAAAAATAAATATTCATTATAATTTCACCCTAGAAGACTACCAGTCTATCTATTTTTGGGAATGGCTTCACCGATTGCTGGGAAGACTTTTGGGAGTGGTTTTTATCATTCCGTTCGTTTATTTCCTGATCAGGAAAAAACTCACCAAAGAGACCTTAAAAAACTCTTATGTTCTTCTGATTTTAGGCGGTTTCCAGGGATTTTTAGGCTGGTATATGGTAAAAAGCGGGTTGATAGACAGACCGGACGTAAGTCATTACAGACTGGCCGCACACCTTACCACCGCATTTATCACTTTTGCTTTTACATTTTGGGTGGCATTAAACCTGCTCTATCCTAAAAAGGAAATTAACAACTTCAAATTTAGAAACCTGTTGCGGTTTACATTGATCGTTTTGCTTATTCAAATTGTTTGGGGAGCTTTTGTGGCAGGATTGAATGCAGGATTGATCCACAATTTCTGGCCCATGATGAGCGAAGGAAAACTCATTCATCAAACCGTATATATTGAACAAAACCCGATTTGGAAAAACTTTGTTGAAGGAAAAAGTGGCGTACAATTTGTGCATCGCACTTTGGCATATCTTGTAGTTGGCCTTATCACTTTTATTTGGTTCAAGGCAAAAAATATAGTCTTAACAACTTCTCAGCAATACGGTATCAACGCACTGATCATTTTAGTTATGTTTCAGTTTGCCTTGGGCGTATTTACCCTGTTGTTGGCAGTTCCGCTTTGGTTGGGCATTTTGCATCAGGTGGGTGCATTTTTCCTTCTTGCGGCAATGACTTTTTCCCTGCATAGATTTAGCAGATAATGATGCTAAATTTTTTATAAAAAACTATCTTTGACCCCAAAAATTTAATGTTATGGTTTACCGGTTCAGAGTTATTTTAGATACCAAAGAAGATGTTTTCAGGGATATAGAACTCCTGGAAGAAAGCACTTTAGAAGATTTCCATAACACCATTGTCAATGCCTTTGGTTTTGATGGAAACGAAATGGCCTCCTTTTATCTCAGTGATGAGGACTGGAACCAGGGTGAGGAAATCTTGCAATATGATCTAAGCGAAGGAGAGGAATCTGTGAGATTGATGAATGAAACTACCCTGGACAGTATCGTTTCAGAATCCCAAACCAAACTTATTTATGTTTACGATTTCCTTAATTTGTGGACCTTCCTTATAGAATTAGCTGAAATCGCTGAAATAGAAGAAGGACGCGATTACCCAAATTTGATGTTTGTACACGGACAAATCCCACTTGAAGCCCCGGATAAGGAATTCGTTGCAGAAAAGGATGAATTTGAGGATGAACTTGATACGGATTTTGATCTGGACGATTACGACGAGCAGTCTTATGATGATATCTGGAACTAAGCCTTCGACTGCGCTCAGGGTGACAATCGGATAAGTGCTTACGGTTTGCAGTTCCTCGACTACAGTTTACTGTTCTCTTTTAACTTTTTTTTCTCAATACTCAATACTCACATCTCAATACTAAATTTTACCATGATCAACTTATATAACGCCCAGATTGAATCCCTTTCCATTCACAGGGTTGGTAACAAAAGCCGTAACGAAAACATTTTTTTATCGGCAGAACCTTTTGAACTTAATGATGAAATAACCCCGCTTATCAAAGAGTATTTTTTGAAAGCATTCAGGGAAAAGGAAGAGAATTATTATCAGTTTTTCAACGAAACAGACCTGGAATTTAACGAACTTTTTAATCTTTCAAATCAAATATTCGACAACCCGGATACTATACATGAAGTTTCCAAAAAGATCACTACCCTTTTGTTTGAACAATCCAAACATCCGCATATAAAAAACGGGGAAGTCTATGTGGTATATTTCGATAATATGTTGCTGGACAATGAAAAAGTTTCAGCAATTGGGATCTTTAAATCTGAATTAAAAAATGATTTCCTGCAGTTTCAGGAAAAAGGCAGCATTCTGGAGATGATCGTTCAGCAAGGGATCAACATTAACAAACTGGATAAGGGTGCTCTGATTTTCAATAAAAACAGGGAAGAAGGCTATAAGATCCTATCGGTAGATTCCAATAAATACGATACAAAATACTGGCTTGAAAACTTTCTAGGCGTAGATGTGCTGGCCGACAATAATTTTTACACCAAAAAATACCTGAAATTCTGCCAGAATTTCGCAAAAGATGTTGTTTTGCCTGCAGAAGACAAGAAAGAAGAAGTGATGTTCATGAACCGAAGTGTGGATTACTTTGCAAAAAACGACTCATTTGAAGAAACCAACTTCCTGAATTCAGTAATAGACAATCCTGATTTGATTCCGGAATTCAAAAATTACAAAGCGGAAAAAGCCCCGAAATACAAGATTGAGGATCTAACTGAATTTCCTATTGCGAATACGGCGGTTTCCGCTGCACGTAAATCGATAAAAAACACCATCAACTTGGATACCAATATTCAGATCAAACTGGACTTTATCAACCCGGAATCTGCCGAAAAATTCATAGAAAAAGGCTGGGATGAGGAGAAACAAATGTATTATTACCTAGTCTATTTCAATAAAGAAGAAAAGAACTAATTATTAATATTCAGCTTGTACCTCAACTTTTCCGAAGTCTAAAACTTTGGGAAAGTTGATGTTTTCTATAAGAAGGTTGATGAAGGCTGAAAGATATTAACCATAATCCGATAGAACAGGTTTATTACTATTTCAACAAAAAAAGGATCTAATTACTCCTGAAACTTTGTATTGACATTTTCGTAATTTCGTTGCACAAATTCAAGTGCGGTTCGAAGAATCTGCCCCATAGTTCGGGCTCTTTTAAATCTCATATCATTTGTATAAATATAAAGGTCTTTTCTCAATGCGCGTACATTTTCCGGGGTAGAAACATGGTCATTGATCATGCATTTGATCAAATCCTTAAACCTGCCCCTCGCGTTTATCATTCTTTTAGCCAAGATGGAACGCTCTTCTTTCCGGTATTGTTCAATGGAATTTATTTGCAGTTTTTCGGAAACCAACTGCACCATTTTAAAATTTTCCTTAAAGAATTGAGGACGATAGACCTTTAAATTTCCTTCATAGCTTTGCTGGTCAAAATCTATTGCCCTGATAGTATAATTCACCCGGTCAAAATCGTGGGTGGGAATTATCACATAATTATAAGAGCGCATATCACCTAACAAACGCAACATACAACGTTCATTAAACTTTACGAACTGTTTTGCTATCTGGGTTTTTGCATGGTCATCAATATTGGGCAGTTCTTCTTCTATAAATACATCGCCGGGAATTCCGGCTATATGTTCCTCAATTAAAGTGTCCTTGTATACCAAAAAATTGATCCGGTGAGGGGAAAGTATATGTTCGATCTCCAGGCCATAAATTCGGGAGGCATCCGCAATCTTAACATAGAAATAGGTAGTAACATCATTCAAAACATTTCGAACACGGATTCGAAAAGGTTTTGAATTTCCAAAGGTGCAGTAATCAATGGCATCCACATTCAAAAATTCCAGGGAATCTACGTTTCCATCGGAATGGAGGATAGTATAAATATGCTTTAGGGATTCGTCTAACTCGGTACGTTCGGAATCTGAATAATAACAACGTACCCACAAAGTATCTTCTTCATGCTTATCGTACACAACGATGGATCCGGAAAACCGCAACAAGTCATCATAAAAAACGGGTATTTTGGAATTCCGGTTGTATCGGGCCAAATAGGTGTTAAACCGCTCACTTATCGGAAAAGAAGGTTTTTTACGGGACATTAAATTGTCTTGCATACTGGGATTTTCGCAAAAATACAGTTTTTGCTTCATTTATCATGTAACAAAATGTTAACTTCAACGTCCCATGTTAAAACAGTAATTAATTTGGAGACAATTCTCACTTTAAACAAGATCACTAAAAAATTTGGATCCCTTACAGCCGTAGATCAGCTCTCTTTTACTATAAAAAAGGGCAATGTTTACGGAATTTTAGGTCCAAACGGTAGCGGAAAATCCACTACCCTTGGAATGGTATTGAATGTTGTAAATCCCAGCAGTGGAGATTTTCAATGGTTCGACGGTTCAATTTCTACCCACAATGCATTAAAGAAGGTGGGTGCAATTATTGAACATCCCAATTTTTACCCATATATGACAGCGGTTCAAAACCTGGCACTGGTTTGTAAGATCAAAGGGGTCAAGCCTGAAAAAATTTCAGAAAAACTGGAAATCGTCGGTTTATTGGACAGAAAGGACAGCAAATTCAACACCTTTTCCCTTGGAATGAAACAACGCCTTGCGATTGCGTCTGCCCTGCTCAACGATCCCGAAATTTTAATTCTGGACGAACCCACCAATGGATTGGATCCGCAGGGAATTCACCAGATTCGGGAAATAATAAGACAAATTGCAACCACGGGTACCACAATTTTATTGGCTTCGCATTTGCTGGATGAAGTGGAAAAAGTGTGCTCCCATGTTGTAATTATCAGGAAAGGCGTAAAATTATACAGCGGCCGGGTAGATGAAATGAATGCGAACCATGGCTTTTTTGAACTAAAATCTTCTGATCTGGAAAAGCTCCGGAGCTTGTTAAGCGAACATCCTTCAATTGGGAAAACAAGTATTGCCGAAGGCATGGTCACCGCGTTTTTAAGTGAACCAATGGATGCCGAGCTCTTGAATTCCTATCTATTGGAAAAAGGGGTGGTATTGTCTCATTTGGTAAAACGAAAAGAAAGCCTGGAAGAACAATTTTTGCAATTAATCAATCAAACTTCAAATTAATGTTAAGATTACTGGATATAGAACTTCATAAATTAAGGTACAGCCGTTCCGCAAAGATACTGACGCTCACTTATTTCATACTCATAACCTTTATTGCCTTGTTTGCTTCCATCGAATTTGATTTGGGAAGTATTCATTTCAGGCTGGCCGATCAGGGAATTTTTAACTTCCCTTTTATATGGCATTTCAATAGCTACATCGCCGCGCTCTTAAAGGTTTTTCTGGCAATCGTGATCGTTTCCATGATGTCCAACGAATACAGCAACAGGACCTTAAAGCAAAATTTGATAGACGGAATGAGCAAAAAGGAATTTGTACTCTCTAAATTCTTTACCATTCTGCTTTTTTCCCTGATCTCTACCTTGTTCCTGTTTATAGTTTCCCTTGTTTTAGGCTATTCTTTTTCTGATTACACCGAGTTTTCCATCGTGTTTTCAGATATGGAGTATTTACTGGCCTATTTCGTGAAAATCACCGGATTTTTCGCTTTTTGTATGTTCCTGGGAATTTTGATCAAAAGATCGGCATTTGCATTAGGTTTCCTGTTTATCTGGTGGATATTGGAAAATATTGCCAATGGGATACTTTCCTGGAGGATTTTCAGGGAAAGCGATATGGCAGAAAAAATTGTACAGTTCTTCCCACTGTCCTCCATGAGCAATTTGGTGGTAGAGCCTTTTTCGCGTTTAAATGTGATACAAACCGCAGCAACACAAATTGGATCGGAACTGGATAAAGATTATAGTGTGCATTGGTATCAATTGCTTATAGTAATTGCCTGGACTTTCGTATTTGTGTTTTTATCTTACACTTTATTAAAAAAGCGGGATTTATAATATCTTAGTAAGAATTATTTTATAATGAGATTTATCCGCGGTAGGGAGTTTAAAGGCCACTTCTCTTTAAAAAGATAACAATCCCTTTTAACCCATTTGAATAGGCGTTATATTTGCATAATTTTGAAATGTTAAGAGAACGTACTGAATGAAATTCACAATAAAATCAGATTTTAAACCTACAGGGGATCAACCTCAGGCGATATCCCAGTTGGTATCCGGGATCAAAAAAAACGTCCAATATCAAACCTTACTGGGAGTTACAGGTTCGGGGAAAACTTTTACAATGGCCAATGTAATTGAAGAAATCCAGCGCCCTACACTTATTTTATGCCATAACAAAACCCTGGCCGCCCAGCTTTATTCAGAATTCAAATCTTTTTTTCCGGATAATGCAGTGGAATATTTTGTGAGTTACTACGATTATTATCAGCCGGAAGCATTTATACCTTCCTCCGGAACTTATATTGAAAAAGATCTTTCCAGAAATGAAGAATTAGAAAAACTTAGGTTGAGCACGACTTCTTCCCTATTGAGTGGAAGAAGGGATATTCTTGTAGTTGCTTCGGTTTCTTGTTTATATGGAATTGGAAACCCCGTGGAATTCAAGAAGAACGTGATCTCCATTGAAAAAGATATGCAGATCTCCAGGACCAAATTGTTACATCAGTTGGTTCAAAGTTTGTACTCCAGGACCGAAGCCGATTTCAACCGGGGGAACTTCAGGATTAAAGGGGACACATTGGATTTATTCCCGAGTTATGCAGATAATGCCTTCAGGATTCACTTTTTTGGAGATGAAATCGAAGAAATTGAATCCTTTGATCCTTTGACCAATGAGGTTTTAGAAAAATACGACCAATTGACCATTTACCCTGCGAATATGTTTGTGACATCCCCCGATGTCCTGCAAGGGGCAATCAGGGAAATTCAGGACGATTTGGTAAAACAGGTCGATTATTTTAAAGAAATTGGTAAACATCTGGAAGCAAAAAGACTGGAAGAACGCACCAATTTCGATTTGGAAATGATCCGCGAACTCGGTTATTGCTCTGGAATTGAAAATTATTCCAGGTATCTTGACGGAAGATCACCAGGAACAAGGCCGTTCTGCCTATTGGATTATTTCCCCGATGATTTTTTAATGGTGGTAGACGAAAGTCACGTAACCATATCCCAGGTTCATGCCATGTACGGCGGCGATAGATCGAGAAAAGAAACTTTGGTGGAATACGGTTTCCGGCTGCCCGCAGCTATGGACAACCGTCCGTTGAAATTTGAGGAATTTGAAGCCCTTCAAAATCAGGTAATTTATGCGAGTGCCACCCCGGCCGATTATGAATTACAAAAATCTGAAGGAATTATTGTGGAACAATTGATCCGTCCTACCGGGTTGCTGGATCCTGTTATTGAAGTGCGTCCCAGTTTGAACCAAATTGACGATTTAATTGAAGAGATTCACCTACGGGCAGAAAAAGATCAGCGTGTTTTGGTGACCACCCTTACCAAGAGAATGGCAGAGGAACTAACTAAATATCTTACCCGTATCAATGTGCGGTGTCGTTATATTCATTCTGATGTGGATACCTTGGAGCGGGTCGAAATTATGAATGATCTCAGAAGAGGCCTTTTTGATGTACTTATTGGAGTAAACCTTTTGAGGGAAGGTTTGGATCTGCCCGAAGTCTCCCTGGTGGCCATTCTGGATGCCGATAAGGAAGGATTCCTGCGCAGCCACCGTTCGCTTACCCAAACCATAGGACGTGCCGCCAGACACCTGGAAGGAAGGGCAATTCTATATGCCGATAAAATCACCAACTCCATGCAATTGACAATTGATGAGACCAATTACCGGCGGGAAAAGCAAATTGCCTATAATACAAAACATAACATTACCCCTACTGCTCTTAACAAATCTCTTGACAGTGCACTTGTGAGAAAGAAACTCGATCCTTATGAGATCGAATCTGCCCCCACACTAAAAGCCGCAGAAAAAGAAACAGCATATTTCAATAAAGCCCAACTTGAAAAACGAATTAGGGAAAAACGAAAAGAAATGGAAACCGCCGCCAAAGACCTGGATTTTATGACAGCCGCCAGGTTGCGCGATGAAATAAAAATGCTACAGGATAAAACCAAGGCACTTGTAAATTAGATTTTAAAAAACTATTCTTTTTTTTTAATGTTAAATGTTTCCATAAACCCCTTATAATCAAATAAATAAATTCTTATATTTAAAATACCTCTTTCTATTATTTCCGAAATGCTGTGACAGTAAATAAACCTGTCGCAAATGAGATATAATGTTTTTTCAGTAGTATTTCTACTTAGTTTTTTCGCTTATTCACAAGTGGGAATTGGCACTTCGAGTCCGCAGGCTCAATTGGATATCGTATCAGGCTCTGCTGTAAATCCTACAGTTATAGATGGGCTTTTAATTCCGCGTATAGAAAAATTCCCTTCAGTGAACCCTGGTTTAAACCAACATGCGATGATGGTTTATTTATCAAAAGCAACCGGACAAAACCCAACAGGATTTTACTTTTGGAATTCTTCCGAAGCTAAATGGGAAACCATTAGCGGCAACAGTTTCGGGAATTTTTACAAACCCGGAACCAGCATCAATCCTAACAATATATCTGATAATATGTACAGAACAGGAAATATTGGGATTGGGACAGAAATTATTTCCGCAAAACTTCAAATTGCTTTAAATTCTCAGACAGATATCGCTATTAAAAAAGGCCTGGAAGTGGATAACAACAATCCTGCAGCTGATAATTTTGTGACTTATGGAATTGTAAGTGATAATAGAAGTGCAACAAATGCCGTTAAATACGGCATAAAAAATAATGTTGGTGGGTTGGGTATTGGAATCCATTACGGGATTTTTAATGAAACCTATCAAAACACTGGTACCAATGACATCTATGGAATTTTTAATCGTGTAGGAAATACTTTCGGAGCAAAAAGCGATAATTACGGTATTTATAGTATAATTGGAAGTCCGACAAGTCTGGGAACCATCTATGGAATATATAGTAAAGCAGAAGGTAACAGTAGTGCAAAGGTTTTTGCAGGTTATTTTGCAGGAAGGCTTGGAATTGGACTTAGCCCGGCAGAAGAATATATTTTACCTGCAACCAGAGGTAAAAACGAACAAATATTGGTCATTAATAATACCGGAGATGTTAATTGGAAATATCCCAATGTCATGAATTATTCTTCTACCGGAACCGCAACAGGCACCTATGTTATTCCCGAAGAAGTGTATACTTTAAGAATTAACAGCCAGGTTTCCAGTATAACAATCCCTGAAGCTTCTACAAACAACGGAAGGATATTAATTCTAACCGCTTTTCAGGGAATGGGAAACAGGCCTTTTAACTTTTTAAGTGGCGATACCTTGTATGATATTTCTACCGGAAATGACATTACTTCCATTTCATCAGGGAACAGGTTCATGATTCAAAGTATAGGGACGAGATGGGTTGTGCTTTTTAAATAAAAAAAGTGTCGATATCGACACTTTTTCAACAAATCCGGGAACACATCTATGAAATCTTGATAAATCGTTTGGGATGGTCTTTGGCTTCTTCCAATTTAGGAAGAATAATTTCAAGAACACCGTAATTGTAGGATGCTGAAATCTTTTCCCTGTCTACAGATTCTGGTAGATCAAAGACCCTTTTAAAGTTGTTATAACTAAATTCCTTTCTGGCAAACCTTCCACTTTCATCGGCAGTTTTATGTTCCTCTTTTTCTTCAGAAGAAATACTTAGAACATCATTGTCCAGTTCAATAATAAAATCCTTTTTGTTTTTGCCCGGTACAGCTACCTCAAAAATAAAATTGTCTGCAGTCTCTATAATGTTTACTGCCGGAACACTAATCCCAATATTGCTAACATTAGTGGTTCCTCCTAACCAATCGGTTTTTAACATATCGTCCAAAACAATTGGCAGCCAATTGGCTTCATTTCTATTATTCATACTCATAATTTCCATTTTTAATGGGTTAATAATAAGGTTCTTATAAAAAATAGTTATCAAAAAAAATTCCATTTCAAGTTAAATGTCATTTTGTCCTACATATTTAACACTTTCTCAAAAGCTAGCCTTTGTTCTAAAATTTTGTTATTTAAATTCTTTCTTCTCCTGTCATACTTCATAATTGCTTAATTTTAAATTAGATTAGAACTATTATGAAGCAATTATTCTTTCGATTCCTGAAATTTTTTAAGGATCTGCAAAATAAAATAGCCTTCTTTCCCACTATTTTTGCACTTTTTGGAATCCTCTTCGCCTTTTTCATTATGAATCTTGAAAATCGGGGGATTTCAAAATATTTATTGGAACATGCGCCTACACTTGTTGTAAATAATGGCAATACCGCAATTGCCATTTTAACCGCCCTGATATCCGGATTAATTTCCATGATAGTATTTAGTTTCTCTATGGTTATGCTCCTGCTTAGCCAGGCTTCCAGCAATTATTCCCCAAGGCTGCTTCCCGGCCTGATCTCAGATAAAAGCCACCAGGTGATTTTGGGAATTTACCTGGCAACAACCCTCTATTGTATTTTTATATTGTTTTCCATTCAGCCAACCGGGGATAAATATCAGATTCCGGGATTCTCCGTTTTACTTGGAATTTTGGGCACTGTAATTAGTATTTATGCTTTCATTTATTTTATCCATAATATATCACAGAGTATTCAAATCAACAATATTCTGGACCGTATATATAAATCAGCCAGAAACTTGCTGAAAAATTTAATCGAAAAAGAATCGGAGCCCAATTCTGATTTTCCTTCATCTAAAGATTGGTATGAATATCACACCGAAAAAAGTGGTTATTTACAAGATATATCCACTACCGTCCTTCTGGATATCTGCGAAAAGGAAGATATCAAATTACGTATCCTGCCTGTAAAAGGGCAGTTTATTTTAATAGGAATCCCGCTTTTTAAGTCGAGTAAAAAACTTGAGGAAAACACTGTAAAGAAAATTTTATCCAGTTTCGAATTTGCCCGTGGGGAACTGGTGGAAGACAATTATATACTGGCCTTTAAACAGATCACAGAAATTATTATAAAGGCTATGTCGCCGGGAATAAATGATCCCGGTACCGCGATAAATGGGATAGATTATCTTACCGAACTTTTAGCTTTAAGATCAAAGAAGAAAGACGTACATATTATTGGAAATAATGATAAGGCTTATATTAAGATATCCATGGTTAAATTTGAAGACCTGCTTTACAATGTAATGGCCTCCATCAGAACTTATTGTAAGCATGATATAATTCTGGTTCAAAAATTATTGCTGATGTTTAAATACCTAAAAACTCAAAACATAAAAAAACAGAGCTATAAAGACTGCATAGACATTGAGGTAAAAACCCTTTTAGACGATGTAAAACAAACGGTTACCAACAAAAGGGATATTGACACCGCTTTAAAAATGGCTAAAAAATTAGGCTTAGATATTAAATAGGCATGATTTTTACTATATTTCAACCTCAAAGTAAAATTATAAAATTGAAATCCATCCCCCTCATTTTAATCCTTTTAAGCATTTGTTTTTCCGGGAATGCTCAAAGTACCGCCTCCAGAAATGTATCAACTTTTATTACTGAATCACCTCAACTGGATGGCAATAAAACAATCTGGGTATATTTGCCCTCAAATTATGTAAATTCCCAACAATCTTACCCTGTGCTTTATTTACAGGATGCCCAAAATTTATTCGACAGATCCACCTCCTTTTCCGGGGAATGGCGAATAGATGAAACCTTAGACAGCCTTGATCTGGAATTGATCGTGATTGGAATTGAACATGGAAATGAAAAGAGAATTGATGAATTAACACCATTCCCACATCCTGAACATAATGGCGGTAATGCTGAAAATTATTTGAAGTTCATCTCAGAAACATTAAAACCGGATATAGATAAAAGATTCAGGACAAAAACTGATGTTTCCAATACCTTCATTGGCGGAAGTTCTCTGGGTGGATTATTTTCTTATTTCGCTCTTTTAAAAGATCCTGAGATTTTTGGCAAAGCTTTGGTATTCTCGCCAAGTTTTTGGTTTTCGGATAAAATAGTGAATTTTACAGATGAAATTCCGGGAGAAAAATTGGATCAGATAAAATTATATTTTCGTGCCGGAAAAAAAGAAAGCGAGACCATGGTCCCGCTTATGTGTGATATAAAACAACAACTGTTGCACAAAGGCTTAAAATTGAATCAGATCAATTTTAAAACGCTTCCAAACGGGCAACATAATGAAGCCTTCTGGGCAAGTTTGTTTCCTCAGGCAGCACTCTGGCTGCTTAAAGAATAGAGGCTTTTTTGGAATCGACCCAATCCTGTACCATTTCTTCTAAAATATTTAAGGGAACTGCCCCGTTTAACAAAACCACGTCATGAAATTCGCGAAGATCAAAATCTTTCTCCAACTGGATTTTCGCATCCTCCCGTAATTCCAATATTTTGTTCATTCCTATTTTATAGGCAGTAGCCTGGCCGGGCATTACGATATGGCGTTCTACCATTTTTACACAATCGCTCTCGGCATTGGGGGTATTTGCTTTGTAATATTCAACTCCCTCTTCCCTGGTCCATTTTTTGGAATGTATTCCGGTATCTACCACCAATCGGCAGGATCTCCAAAGTTCCATTGCCAAACGGCCAAAATCGGAATATGGATCGCTGTAAAACCCAATCTCCTTTGGAACAAACTCACTGTAAAGTCCCCAGCCTTCAACATAGGCCGTATATCCACCGAATTTTCTAAACATTGGAATGCTGTCCAATTCCTGGGCGATGGCAATTTGCATATGATGTCCGGGAATACCTTCGTGATAGGCAAGGGCTTCCATTTGATATGTTGGCATGGCGCTCATATCAAAGAGGTTTGCATAAAAAGTTCCGGGTCTGGAACCATCAATTGCCGGCTGTTGGTAAAATGCTTTTCCCGCGCTTTTTTCCCTGAAAGTTTCAACCGCTTTTACCACAATATCAGCTTTGGGTTTTGTCAGGAACAAATCGTCCAACCTGCCTTTCATAGTATTGATAATATTGGTTGCTTCAGCCAAATATTTTTCTTTTCCTTCAGGTGTATTTTCATAATAAAACTGCTTATCGGTACGCATAAATTCGAAAAAATCCTGAAGTGAACCTTTGAACCCCACCTTCTTCATGATCGCCTCCATCTCCCCATGAATCCTTGCGACTTCACTCAGCCCTATTTCATGGATCGCATTAGCTGTTAGATCGGTAGTGGTAATTCTTTTGAGACGATTTTTGTAAAATTCTTCTCCCTTTGCAAATTTCCAAACCCCGTCTTCTGTGGTTGCTCGTTGCTGCTGATCTTCCAATGTGGCAATCAGTTTGTCATAAGCCGGCTGTACAGATGCTACCAAAGCTTTTTCAACCTCTGCAATCAGGTTTAATTCCTCGTTCTCAGGTAAATCCAGCTTTTCAACTTTGGTTTTAAAATCATTTAAGAGCGTACTGGTTTCCTTTGAACTTGCAAAGGGTTTTCCCTTGATCACATTTCTGGAATCCTCCAATACCAATTCAAAAACAAATTTGGGAGGCACAACCCCGTTTTGTTCCCTTATTTTCAATCCTTCTACAATATCGTCAAAAACTTTAGGCAATCCGTTTAATCTGGAAATATAGGCTTCCGCATCGGCTACAGAATCTATCCTGTGCATATTGATAAGAAATGCCGGAATTGAGGAGTGGTAGCCGTGCATTTGGTTAATAGGATAATTATAAAACCTGAAATCATAATCGGCAATTTCATTTTCCTGCTCCTGCTTGAATAATCTATAACTCAATCTGGTACTTTCATCCAGAATTTCCTCCTCCACATTTTCATTAAGGTACTGAAGGCGCTCTTTTGCCTGTTCCAAGTCTTTGGTGTATTTAAGGGTCGAAAAATCATCCCATTTCCCATAATCGGTTTTTCTTCCCAACTGGGTTTGGAACATTGGGGATTCGGCGATGTCTTTTTCAAATTCGGCATCAAAATATTTATTTAATTCTCCCGAAGCTTCTTCAATCTCCATTTGGGAATAATCCGTTCCCTTCTTTTCATCCTCACAAGAAAACATTCCGGCTATTGCCAGGATGGTTATTGATAATTTCAATTTGTACTTCATAAAAATTTACTTTTTGATAACTGAAAAGTTAATAAATGAATCGCCAAAAACGGTGTGGGTTTGTTTTGTAAAGTCTTCTTTTTTGGCTTTAAAAATATTGGGCACATAGGTCTGCGGATTCAAATCGATAAGTGGAAACCAGGTACTTTGAACCTGAATTTGCAATTTATGTCCCTTTTTAAAAGTGTGGTTTACATCCTGAAGTTGGAAATTAACATCGGTTTTCTTGTTTGGCTGGAAAGGTTCTGGCTTTTCAAAACTATTTCTGAACCGACCGCGAATTATCGCACTTCTCACCATCATATAGTAATTGCCCATTTTTAAATGATCTTGGGTTTCTTCATAATCTTCGGCATCCGGTGGATAAACATCTATTACTTTTACTACCCAATCTGCTGCAGTTCCTGTAGTCGCAACTTTTAAATGAGCTTCTATGGCTCCAACCATACTCATATCTTCTTCCAAAACGGGAGTTTCAAACATTAAAACATCAGGTCTGCGTGCAGCAAATCGCTGATCGTCTGTCATATATTTCCGTGGCGTAAAAACCATTTTAATATCTTCGGAATATGGAACCGGCTTCTTAGGATCGCTTACAAATGAAACTTCTGAATTGGATGCACTATCACTTAATTTCTGATCGTCTCCCAGATAATATCTTTTGCTTTTAGCATTTTTTGGAGGCCAGGTCTCATAAGAATTCCATTCGCGATTTCCGGTATCATAAACATAAGCTTCCGGCAAACCAGAATCCTTTGTTCCGCTTCCTTTTAAAAAGTGATTAAAGAATTTGGTTTCGATATTTTTCTGATAATCTTCGGAAATATTATCTCCAAAATAAACATTGCCAATGGCCTGACGTTCCTTTTTCCGCGCCCAATCCCCGTGACTCCAGGGGCCAAATACCATAGTGTTGTAATTATTACTGCTCTTTTCAATAGTCTTATACGTTTCAAACGGGCCGTAAAGATCTTCGGCATCAAATAAGCCACCAACAACCATCACTGCCGGCTTTATGTCTTCTAAATGCTGAATGATCCCGCGGGGTTTCCAGAATTCATCGTAATTGGGATGCTCTTTTAATTGTTGCCAGAAGATATTATCCTCTTTGTAATACTTGTCTAAATTGCTCAACGGGCCATTATCCAGGAAGAATTGATACTGGTCCTGTGACCCCAAATCCTGGAATTGATACCAGGGTTCAGTAACAGGCTTTTCTTTCTCATACCCGAACAATGCTGTAACCCTCCAATAACTCAGTAAATAAGCTCCGTTGTGATGAAAATCGTCAAAAAAGAAATCCCCGATCCCGGCCTGTGGCGAAACGGCTTTTAATGCCGGGTGGGCATCAAGAAGCGAATAAACGGCATAAAAACCGGGATATGAAATTCCCCAGGTACCTACACGCTTGTTGTTGTTTTTAACATTATTTACTAACCATTCAATAGAATCATAGGTATCGCTGGCTTCATCGATTTGTTTTCCCTTTTTGTTGGGGATGTAAGCCCGCATATTATCATAAGAACCTTCACTCATCCAACGCCCACGAACATCCTGATAAACAATGATATTCCCTTCCTTCATAAGGTATTCATTGGGTCCAATCTTAGACCGAAATTGATCTTCGCCATAGGGATTTGAACTATATGGCGTACGTTGAAGGATAATGGGGTATTTTTTGGAAGTGTCTTTTGGGGAATAAATCGTGGTGTGTAGTTTTACACCATCGCGCATGGTGATGTAAACTTCCTGTTTGTCATAATTTTCCGAAACCTCATATTCATCCTTTTCCTGAGAAAACAGGGGAAGCGATAACCATATACTAATCAGAAAAATAAAGGGGAACCGTATTAATTTCATATTTCAGGAGATTTTTTTGAAGATAAAGATAGAATTTAACAACTTAAAACTAAATAAAAATTATTTTAGTTACTTGTTCCGAAATTTTTTCAAACCTTCTTTTAACCAGTTTAAATATTCCCCGGCATCGGGGGTATAACCTACCGGTGGATTTAACAAATTCACTTCCGGATCTAACAGCACATAGAAAGGCTGGGAATTATTCCTGAAATTAACGGTTTGAAAAGTTGCCCATTTATCGCCAATGCTCCTTATTTTTTTAATTCCGCCATTGGGCCGTACATAATTAAATTGTTCCTGCTCCTGCAATTCCAACCTGTCATCTACATAAAGGGAAATCAAAATATAATCATTTTTCAGGACTTCAAAAACTTCAGGGTTGCTCCAAACCTGTTCTTCCATTTTGCGACAGTTCACACAGGCCCATCCGGTAAAATCGAGCATTATCGGCTTGTTTTCAGCTTTTGCCGCTGCAAGTCCTTGCTCCCAATCTTTATAAGCTTTAAGGCCCAAAGGTCCTTCGGTTTCTTTTTCGTACACACTATAAAATAATGGCGGAGGAAAACCGCTAAGCAATTGTAAGTTAGCAAAACTGCTATTGGTAAGCCCCGGAAACAAATACAGCACAAATAGGAAAGTTAGCGCCCCAAATCCGAATCGGGTCTTGCTTATTTTCTTTTTAGGTCCGTCGTGAGGGAATCGGATCAATCCGAATAAATACAGTGCCAGGCCAAGTGCGATCACGATCCAGATTCCTATAAAAATTTCACGTTTTAAAATTCCCCAATGTTCAACAAGGTCGGCATTGGATAAAAATTTGAAGGCTAAACCTAATTCAACAAACCCTAAAACAACTTTTACGGTATTAAGCCAGCCCCCGCTTTTGGGAAGTGAATTCAGCCAATTTGGGAATAAGGCAAATAAAGCAAATGGCAAAGCCAGCGCGAGTCCGAACCCGCCCATTCCAAAAGACAATTGCGTTGCACCCCCGTCACTGCTCAAAGATCCTCCCAACAAGGAGCCCAAAATTGGACCGGTACAGGAGAAGGAAACAATCGCCAGGGTTAAAGCCATAAAAAAGATGCCCACTACACCACCGATGCTTGAAGCTTTATCGTCCATTCTATTGCTCCAGGAACTTGGCAAGGTAATCTCATAATACCCAAAAAACGAAAAAGCAAAAATGATGAAAATGATAAAGAAAATAACATTAAGAGTCACATTGGTGGAAATATTATTCAAAATTTCCGGAGAAAGGCTGTCCAGTAAATGAAAAGGCAAACTGAGCAACAAATAAATTAAAAATATAAACACTCCATATAAAACAGCATTGACAAGGCCTTTTTTAGGAGTTTTTGCCCCCTTGGTAAAAAAGGAAACGGTAAGTGGGATCATTGGAAAAACGCAGGGAGTTAGCAAAGCAATCAGTCCTCCAACAAAACCTAAAAGAAAAATAGTCCAAAAATTCTTTCCTTCTTCCTCTATTGGTTGATAGTTTTCCCAACCCTGAATAGAAATATTCAAAGCTTCGGTTTTTTCAATATCAAGCGGGCTTACATCGGCATTTGTATAAGCTTTTGTGACTTTGTTACTGTTTACGGAAATCTGAAATGGCACGATATCGGGAGGCAAACATTGCTCATCATTACATACCATAAATTCCACCTCAACTTCAATTATGGCGTCCAGGTCCAAAATTTTCAGGGATTGGACAAAAACAGCTTCATTTTTAAAGTATTTGATATCCATCCCAAAAACCTCATCATAAATCGCTGGGATTTCAGGTTCTGAAGTTTTATCTATTAACTCATAATTTTCCGGGGAAGAACTAAAAATAAAAGTGGTGGGGATAGGACCATCCTCGCCAACTTCCTGGGAATAAAGATGCCAGCCTTTTTCAAGTTTTGCGGTAAAGACAAGATTATAAATACTATCGTTTTGCTTATCCAAACGCGCATCCCAGGTAATTGGATCTGCGATCTGATCTTCTCTATCTGAGGAGCTGAATACCTGTGCCTGAGTTGTAAAAAATGTAGATAAAAAAAAGACCGAGATCAATAAATACTTCATAGGGAATAGGTAATTTTTATAATTTTTTGTGAAGGATCTGTAATTGCAAAACGGGCATCTGCCCGATGGTTTACTACCCAAACGATCTTATCTTCAGAACAAAGCAACCAGGTATTTTCTTTCTCCGGCAAAGATAATTTTTTATCCATGAAGAAGTCGCTTAACTTTTTCTTTCCTTTCATTCCAAAGGGATAAAAAACATCCCCTTCCTGCCATTTTCTCAAGGTTAAAGGATATTTTAAACTTTCCCTGGCCACATAAATACAATTCGGCGGGGTATCTGAAATCTTTTCGACTTCATTCAAGGTAAAAGTTCCAATTGGCAGCATTTCAATTTCTTCACCTTCAGGAATGCTGTAAACTTCATTTTCCTTATTTGTTGGTATCTCCGTTAGAATTAGAAATTCCCGATCTTTGATCAATCTGTGGGTTTCAGAAAAAACCATTTTTCCCGGTTGTGCTTTCAAAAGATGATTCACATCATCCCATTCCGTAAATCCGAAGGATTTCAATAATTGATATAAAACTGCTTTGGGATTGGGTATTTGTTTTAAAATTTCAATTTTAAACTGGTAGCCATAATTTGTTTTTGAAACAATTTCAGGGTATAACAATCCTATATAATCTTCAACTAAATCAAAACTCTCGTTCAGATGAAGCTGGGTTTTAGCAAAACCTTCCAGGAACTGCGGATTTATCTCCTCCATTACCGGAATAATTTGATGCCTGATCTTGTTCCTGAGATATTTTGAAGATATGTTGCTGCTGTCTTCCCTCCATTTGATGCTGTTCTGCAAGGCATAAGCCCCAATTTCCTTTCTTGAAAACTTTAATATCGGCCGGATAATTTTATTGTTTTCAGGTTTTATCCCGGTCAATCCTTCCAGACCTGTTCCGCGGATCAAATTGATCAGGAAGGTTTCCAGATCGTCATTGGCATGATGTGCGGTCAAAATATAATCATAATTTAAAGCAGAACTCAAATCATCAAACCAATTGTACCGCAAATCCCTCGCGGCCATCTGAATTGAAATTCCGGCATCTGCAGCGTAGGATTTGGTATCAAAACTCTCGGTAAAAACTTCTACGTCCAGAGCATCGGCCAAATCGACCACAAAATTTTCATCGGCATCGCTTTCGTCCCCGCGCAGATTAAAATTACAATGAGCCATGGAAAACTCCAATTTCGCGTTTTTGCAAAGATGTGCCAGCACAACGCTGTCTATTCCGCCACTTATGGCGAGCAACAATTTAGCGTTGCACAAATAAGGAAATTCTGATTTTATAAGGTTTTTAAAGGCTTTTTCCATAGAATTCAAAGATACCAATTTTGAATTAACGATTCAACGAATCCCGCATTGCTTTGGCCTTGAGCAAACACTCCTCATATTCCAATTCGGGAATAGATTTGGATGTGATTGCCCCTCCTACCGAAAAGGAAACATATTTATTTTTTGAACTGTACAAGATACTGCGGATCACTACATTGAAATCAAAATCGCCATCAGGAGTAAAATACCCAACGGCTCCGCTGTATAATCCGCGTTTTGTTTCTTCAAGTTCTTCGATAATCTTCATCGCAGATATTTTTGGTGCTCCTGTCATACTTCCCATTGGAAAAGTGGCCCGTAAAACCTCGACCGGTGAAATTTGGGGATCAAGTTCTGCAGAAATAGTGGAAATCATCTGATGTACCTGTTTAAAGGAATACACCTTACAGAGCTCTTCTACTTTTACGCTTCCCCTCTTTGCTATTTTGGAAAGATCATTGCGCACAAGATCCACGATCATCACATTTTCTGATACTTCTTTGGAATCTTTTGACAATGCTTCCGCAATTTTAGCGTCCTCCAGCTTATCAATTTCCCGCCTTGCCGTACCTTTAATAGGTTGTGAAATTATTTTTAATCCCTCTTTTTTCAAATAACGTTCAGGCGATGCCGAAAGTAGGTAATTATTCTCCAGTTTCAAAAATACCGCAAAAGGAGAGGAGGAAATTTCATTTAGACCCTGAAACACCATAGCGGGATCTATAGATCTGTTCTCTGCAAAATATTCCTGACAAAAATTAGCTTCATAAATATCTCCGCGTTGAATATGTTCCAGCATTTCTGAAACTTTTTTGAGATATTCATCTTTAGATATTCTTGACTGTATAGGTGAAGCATTATTTTTTTCAGAAGAATTGTTTTTCAAGATCAGTTCTTGCTGAAGTATTTCTTCAAAATCTGAAGCGATCTCATCATCTACCATTCTCAGGTAACGAAATTCTACTTTGTCCTTACCTACCAGGATCAATTTTTGTGGCTGAAAGAAATACAGGTCCGGGAACTCTAATCCATCTGTGTTTTTAGAGCTCAAATTCTCCAGATCATTTTTAAGATCGTAAGAGAGATAGCCAAAGATCCAGTCTTTTGTGGTATCCTGATATTCCTTTAATTGCTCAAAAGCTCCGTGATAATCTGTTTTTAAAGCTGTAAAGGCTTCAACGGCAAGTAAAGCTTCATAATTCGTGGAGGTTTGCGGATAGTTATTGCTGTCTAACCAAGCGATCTCATGGAATTGAGAACTCCATTGAAACAATTTTTGTTTAAATATTTTCGGATCTTTTAAGTAGAACTCTTTGGTAGTTCGCACGCTCTTTTAATTTATACTACAAAAGTAAGAGAGCATTCCTTAACAGGAAAGAAATACTTTTTTTATTTGGTTTACTATTACGAAAAATAATTAAAAAAAATTCTTTTTGTGTAAGGTTAAAAACTTCCTCCCGTTTAACCTCTTTTTTGTTGAAAATAAAGCTTCCAGATTGTTGGACTAAGTTCTTTAAATTCAATGCCTTTTACTAATTATGAATATGTTAACAATTATTTTATAAAATAATTTGGTTTAATTCAATATTTTAATATATTTTTATTAGGTATTGCAATTTAATATTTTAATATATGGTGTGAATTTTACTTCCCCCTGCTTGGATTTTATTTTAAGATGCTGCCTTAGCTTTTAATCTTGGATTAGAGTAGATTCTTTGTAGAATACTTCATTCTAAAATATCATGGTCTAGCCAAGTCCTATTCCTTTAAGAATTAGGACCCTATGCCTCGACCATGATATTTTATATCTCCATTAACAATATTTCCTTTGCGAACTTTAAGAATATATTATATCGCTATGAAGATATTGGCATCTTTTTTTTGTAAATCTGGGGTTATAACCGCTTTTTTAACCGGGTTTTATATTCTTGCAGGAGTTTTTACGATGCAGGCTCAAACGCAAACGGAAACCTTTGCCACTGGCTCCTATATTGTTAATATGGGAGTCACTCCCCAAACGGTTGGAAATGGACTTAAACCTTATGGCTTAATCTACGATCTGTTAAAGAATAATAAAGTGCCCAATGATTGGGTAATAAAAACCGGTAAATCTCAGGATGGTGTCGGTTTTACTTATAATGGTGTGGACTATAAAGGCGGACCATTTATTATACGTGCAGAATATCGTACAAATGCTGTTAATACAGCAATCTCGTCCTGGCAGTCACTTGGTGTTGTTGGAATAACTACAACTACTCCTGTTACGGTTCCTGTTTACCTGACTTTTTTGAATACCCCTAAGTGGACCATGGATTTACAGAATGGTAAGATTGCAGTATCTTTTTTTAGCTATGCGGGGATTCCTGCATCGGCATACGGCGAAGCAAGTACATTCTGGAAAACACCTGCGCAACTTGATTGCTGCGATGATATTTTTGTAATGCCTCCTACCTACTCGGTATGTGCAACGCATGGCCATCTATTGGAACGGAATAGTTATCAAAACAATGGAGGAGCCATCCTTGGTGTCCCAAGTAAAGGATGCAGTGAATTTACAACGTATGACAATTTAAAAATATTTATATAATTATTACAATATTATATCAATCATGAGAAAAACAAATAATAGACCAAAAGTGATCCTGGTTTTCCTGATATTATTCGGTGTTGTTTTTTCAAGATCTAATGCACAGCAAGTTAGCGGCAGTGGTTGTGTGGTTGCCGGTTTTGGCATTGACGCCGGCCTGTATTCTGGAGTAGTTGAGTATGGCGCAGGAGTTGAACCAGTAAGCCCACGCAGTAACGACTGGTTTTTGGGGGCGGCTGGAAGGGGTCTTATTGACGAATCAAATTCTGCTGCAATTAAAACATTGCTTCAAACTCCTAATACAAATCCTCTCTATGAAAGCCGTATGAAGTATGGGCTTGTCAGTAAAGTAGGTGGTCAGATTTTAATTGACGGGGTTTTTGCCCGTGATTATTTTGGAGGAACCGGTTATCGCGATCAAACAACATTTTTAACGGCCAGTAAAAACGGTGAAGATCCTGCCATATGGGATCCGGGTGAAATGAATGTGTTGGGTAAAAATGATATTATTGATGCCGCTGGACATATGTTTCGTGATGGGGAAGGAGTGACCAGTAATAATCTATGGTTTGTGGGTTTGTTTAATATGGCCGAACCGGGAGGAACTGCCTATATGGACTTCGAATTTTATGTACAAAATATTAGGGTAGTTCAAAGGGCAGTCACCGGCACCGGTATCAAATTTACCTCTGGAGGACCGCAGTTAGGTCATACTGCCTATACTTTTAGTCCAGGAGGTAATATTACTAAAATTGGTGATTTTATTTTTAGTGTGGCCTTATCAAGTCAAACAACAGTTGTTGAAACACGTTTGTGGGTGAGTTATGCCGATTGGGTGCGTCTGAACGGGCCTACTCTTGGTAACACTCCTACGTTTACATGGGCAGGTACCTTTGACGGAGCCTTTAACGGGTCGCCCTATGGATATGCGGGCATCATACCATTAGTATCAACTCCGGTGCAGATATGTGGCTATGTAAACGGAGATTCGCAAACGCCATTAGCACCACCCTGGGGAACCAAAGGAACCAAGACCAATTCCTGGGGTACTAATTACATTCCATATTCTGTAGCTGAAGTAGGGATCAATCTTACCGCAATGGGGATGGATCATGCATCACTTTCGGGTGCAGATCCCTGTTATTTTCCACTAAATACATTCATTGTTAAAACACGTGCATCAGAGTCGTTTACTGCTCAGCTTAAAGATTTTTCCGGGCCTTACTCTTGGGGGCAGCCCAACTTTAGCATTACTTCTGATCTAGCAGTGGTTTCATGCGGTAATGAGGTTGCCACCCTTACAGCATATCCCTCTAGGGACGATGTTAATTACGTTTGGACGACAGTTGATGGAAACATTATTAGCAATCCTAACTTAGGTGTGATCCAGGTGGATAGGCCCGGAACATATCACATGACTGTAACCTTGCCGAATGGTTGCCCAACGCAGTCAACGGATTTTGTTGTAGGTTACGATGCTACAAAACCATTCTTTAATGAACCTCCACAGATAAGTAGCACGATTTCATGTAATGGAAACGATGGTACCATTACTGTAACCGCTACCGGGGCGACACCTCCATACACTTATACCTGGACAAAAGACGGAAGTCCCTATACAGTGACCTCCAGCCCAACAATAACTGGCCTTGCACCAGGAACTTACGAAGCAACAATAAAAGGATTTTATGCCTGCCAGATAACTACCGGAGATATTGTAATTCCAGGAAGGATTCCGGTTATTATAACACCAACCTTAACACATGTAGACTGCTTTGGAAATAAAACCGGGGCCATTAACCTCGGTGTCAGCGGTGGAAAAACTCCGTTAACCTATTTATGGTCCACAGGCAATACTTCCCAAAACCTTTTGAATATAGGCGCCGGCAGTTATACGCTGACCATTACTGATGCCGATGGCTGTAAAACAACGGGCAACTATACCATAACCCAACCGACCGCTCTTATAGCATCAATTGTCAAAACAGATGACCCTGGCAACGGTGGTGCCGGTTCGGCAACGGTGAATCCTTCGGGAGGTACACCTGCCTATACTTATTTATGGAGCAAAACGGGCGATACCAATTTTAGCGCTACTACTCAAACCATTACCAATATCGGATACGGCGAGTATGTGGTGAAAGTAACCGATGCCAATGGATGTTTCAAAACATTTACGGTTTTTATTTACGCAAAGGAAATCTGTAACGACGGTATTGATAATGACGGTGATGGTTTGAACAACTGCGATGACAGTGATTGTATTCCGGTAACACCAGGAAGCATAACTCCAGCTACTGCCATACCTTGTGTAGGTTACCAGGTAACCTATACCGTACCTTTAAATGCGAATTACGATAGCTATGAGTGGAGTGTGCCTTTAAACGCTACAATAAATGGCGGCCAAGGAACCAATTCAATCACAATTACTTGGAATACTACCGCAGGAGGACAAATTTGTGTAAAAGGAAAAAAATACGAGTGCCTGAGTGCTCCGTCGTGTATTAATGTGACAGTTAACGATGTACCGCCAGCTGCAGGAGAGATTTTTATAAATAATTAGAAATAAAATTTAAGACTAAGGATGAAGTCTATTAATAGAATAAAATGAGTTGTTTATTTTTAAAATTGACTATAACCGAGAGATCGTGAGTATGAAAAATAGTTACACCACATATAACATTGGTGCTTCAGTAATGAAAAGCAACAAAAGAAAATGGCTTATATTTATAGTGCTGTCAATGCTTTTGTTTGCTGGCTTTAGCTCCCTTGAAGCACAAACCCCGGTAAATAAGGACTTGTACCTGAAAAGTGGGCAAGGGTTAAACAGAGTGGTTCCTACAGGCACCACTGTTAGCTCCACAGCATCACTGTACAAAAATAGCGCTTCTATTGGTGCAACTACAACCGGAACATCAGGCGTAGGTTTAGGTATTAAAAGCCCTTTGGATATTTCACATACTACGGGAATCAATACCAACCGACTCATGTTGGTTACCATTGTTTACGACCCGATTAATGGTTCTGCCAGTTCTGTAAATAAAGTTTCCTATGGCACACAATCGTTAACCAAGCTGGATGAAATCGTAAATGGTACAGATGTCAAAACAGAGTTATGGTATTTATTAAACCCTGCCTCAACAACAGACAATGTATCTATAACCTGGACCACCCCGACTGCCAGCCTGCAGATTGTGGCAGGGGTAACCACCCTTTACGGGGTAGATCTATCAGATCCTTTCGGCACCGTAGTAAAAACCACAGGAACTGCATCATCAGCAAGTATTAATGTACCTTCCGGTTTGGGAGATTTTATTTTTGATGTAATTGGAGCTCCAAAAGCAACTTTCACTAGTGGTGGAAGTCAAACGACGATTTTTAATACCGGTACAAACAAAATAGATGCGGGGTCAAGTTATAAGACCGGTGCTGCCGGGACAACCTCTATGTCATGGAGTTTTGGCAAATCCACTCCGTATGCGCATATGGGCGTTGCCGTAAAAGGTTTTTCCAATGATATTACGTTTACCCAAAGTCCTGCTATGTGTGGAACCTTTACTATTAAGGCAGGTCAAAATATTAGCATTTTTACTCATGCTGCCGTAACATTAAATACTGCCAGTGGGTCACCGTTGCCCATAGTTGTCAGGTTAAAAAAGAATGGAACCACTTTTTTTACCAGCAACAGTGCTGTAAACGTTGATTTAGGAGCTTTGAATAGCCAGGGAACTCTTACCTGGACAGGTCAGTTATCGCCTGCTACAGATGTTACTTTTAATGCAACTGATGTTTTGAGTGCAGAGTTTTCAAGTGACTATACCAGTGCCAATATTCGCATTGATTATGATGCCACGGGTAAACAATCCAAAATCACGCTGCCTACCACAACTTATATTAATATCAACAGCCTTATTGTATATAATGCTGCAAATCCCGGGGGAACCACAATTACACAGCAAGCCGTAGGTGTGACCAATTATATCCGGGCAGTGGTAAGCGACCCGTTTGGGTTCGCAGATATTACGGGTATGGATGTTGTAATTACAGGCCCATCTGGCACTTCAGGAGCTGCCACCTCTGTGGCTACTTCTGGATGTACGCGCACGTATGAATTTGCCTGGACACCAACCGTTGCAGGCACCTATTCCATTGTGGCCACAGCCAAAGAAGGTACTGAAGGAACGGTGACTCACAGTTCAACAATCAGTAGTTTTTTAATAAAACAACCTTCTTTAACCGTCACCAAAACTAAAACGTCACCTGCAAGCGGTCCCTATAAAATCAATGATAATATTACCTATAACATTGCGATCCAGAATACAGGTTTATCAACATTAACACAACTTCCTTTACAGGATCTTTATTCCGCTTCTTGTCTGCAATATGTAAGTTCTACCATTACACCAACAAATATTTCGGGAGGTGCAATTACCTGGAACAACCTCGGTCCGCTGACTGCAGGAAGTACATTAAATGTAACTCTTACCATGAAAGTGATTGGCAACTGTGACCCAGCAGCCAACACAGCCAGGGTTGAAAACGCCAAAGACGGTCTCAATTATGTGGCTGCTACCCAATCATCAACCGTTAACATCAACATCGATCAGCCACCGGCTGCTGTTGCCGATAATTATTGTATACAAGGCTCAACTGCATTAACGGTGCTGGGTAACGATACCGACCCTGATGTGGTAGGGTTTCTTTCCGTTCTGGCAAATGCTGCATTGTATAATGTAACCATTACTACTGGGCCAACAAAAGGTGCTGTAACTGTCAACGGAGATAAAACCATTCAATTTAATCCAGCTGGTACAACTCCGATGAGTGAAGATAATACGGTAACATTTGTTTACCGTGTTGCTGAAATTGCTAATCCAACGCTCTATTCAGAAGCAACGGTTACGGTGCTATATTCAATAACCAATTCAGCGCCAACTGCTTTGAATGATGTAACTTCCACCACTACAGAATTGCCTGTAGTGATAAACGTATTGTCCAACGACTCTGATCCAGACGGCCAGTTGCAGGCACCTACTGTCACCATACCACCGGTCAACGGAAGCGTAGCAGTTAATGCTGATAAGACTATAACTTATACACCATATCCTGGTTTTTCTGGTACAGATGTCTTTACCTACCAGGTATGTGATAATGGTTGCCCGACCCCTTCGAAGTGTGCTACGGCTACTGTTACTATTACTGTCATTTATGCTAACTACGTTTGTAAGGAGGGAACCAGTACCATTAGCGTAAGTACAGTTCCCGGTGCAGAAAGTTATAAGTGGACACTGCCTGCAGGAGCAACAGTAACAAGCGCTTACACGGGCTCATTGCCAAATCCTATAACAACTGGTCCCACTATTAATGTAGCTTGGGCAGCCGTTTCTTCCGGAATTCATAATATTTGCGTGGAGCCCACCAACTATTGCGGACCGGGTACGAAGCAATGCGTTGATGTGGTTGTAAATAAAGTCGCTTTAGTACTGACACCAACTCAGATAGCTTGTAACGGGGTTAAAAGTGGTTCTATAAATCTGGCTGTTTCAGGTGGCATTGCACCTTATATTTATGCTTGGACAGGTCCGGGTGGTTATACCGCATCGGTACAAAGTCCGGCAAATCTTGCCGCAGGTACTTATAATGTAACAGTTACTGATAAATACGGATGTACCGCAACTGGTAGTGCAACGATAAATGCACCCCCTTCTGCCATAGTTGTTAGCGGGGTGGTGGTAAACGCAACAAATCCAAACGCCGATGGTTCTATTGATATTTCAGTAAGTGGAGGTACTTCACCATATACCTACGCATGGAGTAATGGAGCGACAACCCAAGATATAACAAGTTTGGCCGGTGGTACCTACAGTGTTACCATTACCGATGCCAATGGGTGTTCGGTTGTAAAATATTTCACGGTGAACAATGTCGGTGGACCGCTGACAATCAGTTCAACTTTACTTACCCATGTAAAATGTAATGGTGAAAGCACAGGAGCTATAGATATTGAAGTGATTGGCGGTACAGGAACCTATACCTACTCTTGGACACGTGATGGAGGAAGTTTCACAGCCACTACACAGGATATTTCTTCAATTCCTGCAGGAACTTACAATGTTACTGTTAGCAGTCCGGGTTATACATCTGTAGTACTGAACGGTCTTGTAATCACGCAACCACCGGTACTCAGCGCTTCGGCAACCGGAACAAATATAAGCTGCAATGGACAGAGCAATGGTTCTGTAACAGTAAGCGCCACAGGTGGAACAGCTCCTTATACCTATTTATGGAATACCGGTGCAACCACACAAAACCTTACTAATGTTGGGCCGGGAAGTTATTCTGTAACCATAACCGATGCCAACGGATGTATAACAACAGCAGGGAAGTCAATTACAGGACCAACGCCACTAGTGTAGTTACAATTTAATTAAGCAACGTAATGTTTGGACAATTTATGATCTGCATCCTGTCTTGTAAATGACCACTGGATTTTTTTCTTTGCTTCATTCCTTTCTCTTGACCAGCAATTAAT
>Ga0307486_1000302_pt1 | contig 47995 bp, 49 predicted proteins | sample CBIW02metaG_FD_203663 | JGI IMG/M metagenome (GOLD analysis project Ga0307486, IMG submission 203663) | Sea-ice brine microbial communities from Beaufort Sea near Barrow, Alaska, United States - CBIW 0.2 | ecosystem: Environmental > Aquatic > Marine > Coastal | place: USA: Alaska | collected... | reverse complement strand
ATTCAACGCAAAAATCAAAGCCTTTAGGGCACAGTTCAGGGGAGTGAGAAACGTAGATTTTTTTCTATTTAGACTAACAACAATTTTTGCATAATACTAAAATCCCACAACTTTTGGACTTGATCCTCTAATATCGACTAAATATCGACTAGACCAAACCAAAAATCCCTCAAAATCAACAGATTGAGAGGGACTAAAGTACTCGGGACGGGACTTGAACCCGTACGACCGCAATGGTCATTGGATTTTAAGTCCAACGTGTCTACCAATTCCACCACCCGAGCGTGATGTACTTTTCAAAATAATGCCGTTTCTAATTAATAATTAACAGAAACGCCATTTTATAAAAAACCCTTTACCGCCAGGCGATAAAGGGTAGAGAGCGAAAGACGGGATTTGAACCCGCGACCCCCACCTTGGCAAGGTGGTGCTCTACCCCTGAGCTACTTTCGCATAATCGCTATCATGATCAATGCGGATGCAAATTTAAAAGATTTATACAATACAGCAAGCGTTTTGTAAAAGAATTTTCGTTTTTAAAATATTCCAAAAACACCGGATTTATAAACATTTCAAGCTAAAGTGATTACTCCTCTTATAAATCAGTAATCATTGGATTTTAAGTCCAACGTGACTTCCTATAATTACCTGAAAAAGCAGTATTTCAGCCAGAAGTGGTCATTTTCAGCTAAGAAACTCTGCTTTTTGCATTGCGTTGCAGCATTCTTTTTATTTCGTTGAGCTTCATCAGTGCTTCTACCGGTGTGAGCGTGTCTATATCAATGTGCAGTATTTCTTCTTTGATTTCCTCCAGCAAGGGATCGTCAAGGTTAAAAAAGCTGAGCTGCATTTCCTCTTCGGTAGTCTTTTTAAGGGTATCACTTGTTTGTTGTTTGCCATGGGATTTCTCCAACTGGCTTAATATTTTATTCGCGCGGTGCAGCACTTGTTGCGGCATGCCCGCCATTTTAGCCACATGAATCCCAAAACTGTGCGCGCTGCCGCCGGCGACCAGTTTCCGCAGAAAAAGCACATTATCCTTCAGTTCCTTGACCGAAACATTATAATTCTTGATACGTTTAAAAGTATCTGTCATATCATTGAGCTCGTGGTAATGCGTAGCAAAAAGCGTTTTAGGACGTGCGGGATGTTCATGCAAATATTCACTAATGGCCCAAGCGATGGAAATCCCGTCATAGGTACTCGTGCCACGGCCTATCTCGTCGAGCAGCACCAGACTGCGTTCAGAAATATTGTTGAGAATATTTGCGGTTTCATTCATCTCTACCATAAACGTAGACTCGCCCATAGAAATATTATCGCTCGCGCCCACCCGCACAAAAATCTTATCTACAAGCCCGATGCGCGCCGCTTTTGCCGGTACAAAACTGCCCATTTGCCCTAGCAAAACAATGAGTGCAGTTTGTCTTAAAATTGCCGATTTACCAGACATATTGGGCCCAGTAATCATAATCATTTGCTGCACCGCACGGTCCAGAAAAACATCATTGGCAATGTAGGGTTCCCCCAGCGGAAGTTGCTTTTCGATCACGGGATGGCGCCCTTCTGTAATATCAAGTTCCTGAGAATCATCAATAACGGGGCGTACGTAGTTATTGGTTTTTGCTACACAAGCGTACGAGCAAAGGCAGTCCAGCTCCGCAATACCAGCGGCATTTGCCTGTACGGGCGCGATGAACTGGGCCATCCATTGTACGAGCTGGTTAAAAAGCTGCTGCTCAATGGCTAAAATCCGTTCTTCGGCACCTAAAATCTTGGCTTCATATTCCTTAAGTTCTTCGGTAATATAGCGTTCTGCACTTACAAGGGTCTGTTTTCGGATCCATTCTGGTGGCACCTTGTCTTTATGCGTATTGCGCACCTCTATATAATAGCCAAAAACATTATTGCTGGCAATTTTCAACGAAGTGATCCCGGTGCGCTCGGTCTCGCGTTTCAACATTTTATCCAGATAATCTTTGCCCTGGTGCGCCAGATTGCGAAGTTCATCCAGTTCGTCGTGAAAACCATTTGCAACAGTCTCTCCTTTCAAAATATTTACGGGCGCGTCCTCATTCAGGGTTTCCTTGATTTTTGCGCGTAAATGCTCTAGATCGTTCAGGTTTCCACCTAAAATCTGCAGCGCTTCATTCTCTGCATTCTGGGCGAGCGCTTTAACCGGCACCATGGCTTCCAGAGAATTTTTAAGTTGGATGACCTCCCGCGGACACACCTTTCCCGTGGCCACTTTGCTAATGAGCCGTTCCACATCACCTATCTGCTTGAGGTGCTGAGTGATTTTATCATAGACTTTTGAATGTTCCAGAAAATATTCCACCACTTCATGTCTGCTCATAATGGCATCCCGATTTTTAAGCGGAAGCGCGAGCCAGCGTTTTAAAAGTCTTCCGCCCATGGCGGAAGTAGTTTTGTCTATCACATCCAGCAGCGTGATCGCCAGTGGACTCGTACCTTGATAAAGTTCCAGATTGCGTATGGTAAAACGGTCCATCCAGACGTAGGCATCTTCTGCGATTCGGCTAATGCGGCTTATGTGCTTGAGTTTATGGTGCTGCGTCTCACTGAGATAATGCAGGGAAGCACCGGCGGCAATCACGCCCTCTTCCAACTGTTGCACGCCAAATCCCTTCAGCGATTTTACCTCAAAATGTTTATAAAGCGATTCGTACGCATAATCGGTCTGAAAAATCCAGTTTTCAAGGTAAAAAATATGATATTGCTTACCAAAATCGGCTAGAAAATCCTTTTTACAGCCCTTGCTGATAAGGAGTTCGCTGGGATTAAAATTCTGTAAAAGCTTATCCATATAAGCAATATCTCCCTGCGCCGTCAAAAACTCTCCAGTAGAAACGTCAAGAAAAGCGATGCCCAGCGCTTTTTTACCATAATGCAGCGCAGCCAGAAAATTATTGCTTTTAGATTGTAATACTTCGTCATTGAGCGCCACACCGGGAGTAACCAGCTCTGTCACACCGCGTTTTACGATGCTTTTGGTTAATTTGGGATCTTCAAGTTGATCGCATATCGCAACGCGGCAACCCGCTTTGACCAGCTTTGGGAGATATGTATTTAAGGAATGGTGTGGAAAACCGGCCAGCTCAGTGCGCTCGCCGCCGTTATTACGGTTTGTGAGCACAATGCCCAGAATTTGCGAGGCTTTTACGGCATCTTCGCCAAAGGTCTCATAAAAATCGCCTACGCGAAACAACAACAGCGCATCAGGATATTTATGCTTGATGGCGTTGTACTGCTTCATCAACGGAGTGACCGTTTTTGGTTTTTTTGAAGACATACCGTTTTTTAATGTTTTTTGGGCGATTTAGGGCGGTTTTGACCGGTTTAAAGCCATTTTCCGCTATGTGGAACAATAACGCTTCTAAAAGATACGCCGATAACTAATTGCGAATTTACCAAAAAGCTGGCTTACTTATTCATTTTTTGTCAACATTCAGAGCTTTTGAAATTACTTTTTTTAAGTGAAAAGATCATTAATCCTTTTTGCGTTCACTTTTGAGTAGTGAATTTTATCGCTTCCACTAAATTAAGAAACGTCATATTCAAAATATTGTCTATAATTAAAGAGCTTAGCAAGTCTTAACTTTTCCAAAGTTTTGAACTTTGGAAAAGTTAATCTTCAATGTACAATTTTGCTAATTAGATCAATTTTCAATCACAAACTTTCAAATTCACAGCGTCCACTATTTAAAAAAAAGCTTATTGTATATCCGTTATTAGTCCTAATAGTAATTTCGGTAATGCTGAACCTATCCTTTCCAGATGGAGGCCTGACCCATCAAAGTAACGCCAGAAACCGATACGAATATTCGAAAAACGGCTTAATTTGGATAAGAAATGACGTGGTTAGAAGATAAATTGTTTAAAGACATTTAGACATACGATAACCATCTAAACCTAAAACTGATCAAAAACACCCTTTTGAATGAAAACGAATTTGCGTTAGGGATTGAAGTAAACCTGCCTGCCCCTCCGGGAGGAAGCCTTTGTGCGAGGAGCGAGCAAAAAGATTGCAACGTAAAGCCCGACCCGCAGGGAAACGCCCAAAACCCGATTAAAATGGTCGAAAAACGGCTGGGAAAGGAATAAAACCAGATAGCTTTCGGGAAAGGCCAATACGCTGTTAGGACACTTTGCGGATATTCAATAAAAGCTTTTTATATAAGACTTTATCCTCGTAACGTTATTCTTTATTTTTGAATCGCCCTTAAGTCAGAAAAGAATTATTGGCACCGCGGTATTTTTTTTACAACTCACAACTCTGAACTCACAACTTTTAAACATGCACAGAAAATTGGCCAATAGTGAACTCGACCGAAAGACCGTGGGTGAATTTAAGCAATCTGCAAAAACACCGCTTATCATAATACTTGACAATGTGCGCAGCCTGCACAATATAGGATCTGTTTTTCGCACGGCAGATGCCTTTTTGATAGAAAAAATCTACCTCTGTGGCATTACGGCGTCGCCCCCGCATCGTGATATTACAAAAACTGCGCTTGGGGCCACAAAAACGGTGGCATGGGAACATCGCGAAAATACTTTACAATTAATAGAGGAACTTCAGCAACAGGAAATAAAAATACTTGCGGTAGAACAGGCTGAGCAGGCAGTGATGCTCGATGCTTTTAAAATGCAGGATAATACCACATACGCAATTATTTTTGGCAATGAGGTCAAAGGGGTACAACAAGAGCTGGTAAGCCAGGCAGATGCCGTGTTGGAAATCCCCCAACTGGGCACCAAACATTCTCTAAATATAGCAGTGAGCGCTGGAATTGTAGTTTGGGACTTATTCGTAAAAATTACTGCGAAATAATGATTTTTAATCGTTTTCGATCGCAAAAATGTAATAATTAACCTAATATCTTATTAATTTTCTCTTAATAACTTTTTATACAAATCAAATATTTTCATTTTTACATTACCGAACTTAATTAATTATGAAAACTGACTTTGATTATTGTTCCTATCAGGAAGGGGAGCGCTATGGTATGCAATTTGGCTTCATATTAGGAATTATCATTGGCTTGGCGATAACCGTGGCGGCCGTATTTATTCTTCTCACACTCTGCTAAATCCACTATCTTGGGGCAAGTACATAAAATATAATTCAGAAATGGTTTTTAAATTTCGATCAACTAGACCGGAGAACCTGCTTGCAGCAAGCAAAATCACCGCCAATGAGATTTGAATTCGTCTAATCCCTGCACATTTCAATAAGTATTTCCAGATAATCTGACCGGCTGCTTGAAAAATCAAGAGCAGAAATGTCTATTATCTTGACATTTGCCTGCTGCTTCATTTTTATAAATTGTAAATATCCCTCATTTATTTTGCTTAAATATTCGCTAGAAATATCCTGTTCATAACTTCTGCCTCGCTTTTTTATATTGTGTAAAAGCCGCTCTGTATTTTGGTACAGATATACATACAAACTAGGTTTTGCAAGTTCGCGGTACACCATCCCATGCAGTTTTTTATATAGGTTAAATTCTTCTTCTCCTAGCGTAATCTGTGCGAAAATGAGCGATTTATAGCTGTCATAATCGGCGATCATAAAATCCTTGAAGAGGTTAAACTGGCCAATGTCGTCAAGCAGTTGCTGGTAACGATCTGCCAGAAAAGACATTTCCAGCGGAAATGCGTACCGGGATTGATCCTTGTAAAATTTCGGTAGAAAAGGGTTTTCCTTGAAGCGTTCCAAGATCAATTTGGCATTAAATTCTTCCGCTATCAGCGTTGTAAGCGTAGTTTTACCCGCTCCTATATTCCCCTCTATAGCAATATAATGGTGCTTTTTAAGATCATATCTTGATCTGGGATTTTCAAGTGTTGCTGAAAGCTGCGTACAGCTGGTCTCATCTTTTGTTTCCGCAAGCAATTCCTTGATGCTTTTTTTTAAATGTTGATGCCGTAACTGCGGCGCTATATCATGCAGCGGGAGCAGCACAAACCGCCGTTCCTGCAGGCGCGGATGCGGCACTTGAAGTTTTGCTGTATTTTTTATCTCGTCCCCATAAAACAGTAAATCGATATCTATGGGCCGATTTTCGTATGTTTTATCAGTCTTTTCTGGGTTACGTTTTCTGCCCAGTTCCCGCTCTATGGCTAGCATAATCTCCAGCACTTTTGAGCTTGAAAGACGTGTCTTTATACCTAGGGCCACATTTAAAAAATCGGGTCCTTCAAAACCCCAGGAAGCCGTTTTATAAACCGGTGAAATACGGGTGACAAAACCCACGCGCTCATAAAGCAGATCAATGGCAAGCTGTAAATTCTTAAGTGTGTTTCCTTGATTGCCGCCAAGGGATAAATAGATGTCTACTAAGGTTTTAATGGCACATAATTGTTAATTATTTTAAGAGCAATTTAAGTAAAATAGGCCTATTATCCGCTATCTTTGGGCTTTCTAAGAAAAGATTACATTCGATTTGCCGCAAGAAACACGCACACAACGGGATGCATTTTTAGCCTACCGCATTTATTTTATTCTGGGAGCACTTTTCATCTGTTCGCTAGTGGTTTCCAACCTTATTTTTCAGAAATTCTTTTACTGGGAATTTTTTGGGCTGTACCACTTTGAGATTTCCGTAGGTATTCTTCCCTATCCCATTACCTTTTTGATCACGGATCTTATTAGCGAAATTTATGGTAAGAGAATGGCAAATCAAGTGGTTACCACAGGGATTTTTGCTTCGCTGTTTTCCCTTTTGATCATCTGGGTTTCAGAAATTGCGCCTGCTACCGACTGGTCGCCCATTACAGACGCGCTTTTCGACAAGGTTTTTGGCGCAACTGTCATAGCCGTACTCGCTTCGATGATGGCTTATCTTTTTGCCCAGTACGTAGATATACAAGTTTTCCATTTTTGGAAACGAGTAACCAAGGGCAAACATTTATGGCTGCGCAACAACTTTTCTACCTTTCTCAGTCAATTTATAGATACTGCAACGGTACTCGTATTACTTTGTTCTTTTGGAAAAATTGAATGGGAACGATTCTGGAGTTTATTAGAGGCAGGGTTTTTGTTTAAAGTACTGATAGCCATTTGTGACACGCCATTTCTATATTTTGGCGTTTATTATTTCAGAAAACGTTTTAACTTAAGTCCCAATGAAGAACTGGGAAATACGCTTTCAAAATATCAAGAAGAAAAAATTTAAGACACTCCAAATAGTATGAAAAAAGCAATAAAAATTATAGGTATTATCTTAGGAATTTTGATCCTTATCTTGATTCTTGCGCCCATAATCTTTAAGGGCCAACTTGAAAGTCTGGTTAAAAAAGAGATCAATAAAAACGTGAATGCAACCGTGGCGTGGGAAGATCTAAGCCTGAGCCTCTTCTCAAGTTTTCCTGATGCGGCGCTCACCATAAACGATTTTAGCGTCATCAACAAGGCGCCCTTTGCGGGCGACACGCTGGCCAGCGGAAAAGAAGTGCGCTTAGAAATGGGTATTCCACAGCTTTTTAAAGGTGGGAGCGGACTAAAAATAGATGCGCTAGCACTTAATGATGCTTTTATAAATATTAAGGTCGATAGCCTGGGCAATGCCAATTATGACATCGCAAAAGCCGATAATTCACCTAAAACTGCCGAAAAACCTTCCGCGGAAAGCGCCACGACAAACGATTCTGAAGGGTTTCAATTTGCTGTGCAGCATTATGAGGTCAACAATTCCCGTGTGAATTACCTGGATGAAAGCACCAAAACTTTTTTAAGGCTCAAGGAACTGAACCATGAGGGCAACGGCGACTTTTCTGCGGTCACCTCAACGCTTAAAACACAGACGAATGCCTTGGTTTCGTTTGATTTTGGCGGAACCAATTACCTGAATAATAACAAAGTTCAACTGGATGCAGATATTGCCATGAACCTCGATAAAATGCGGTTTACGTTTAAGGACAACAAAGCGCTGATCAATCAACTGCCACTTGTTTTTGAAGGTTTTATACAGATCAATGAGAACAATAACGAGATGGATCTTACTTTTAAAACGCCTTCCAGCGATTTTAAAAACTTCCTGGCCGTTATCCCTGAAGAATATGCAAAAAATCTGGATGGCGTGACCACTTCAGGCGATTTCCAAGTGGATGGCCACATAAATGGCGTGGTAGATGATGAAAACATCCCGATGCTGGATATTAAAGTAGCCTCTAATAATGCTTCTTTTAAATATCCAGATTTACCCAAAACTGTAGATAATATCAACATTGACGCCCAGTTGAAAAACGAGACCGGCAAGCTGGAAGATACCTATCTCAACCTTGGCAATCTCACCTTTAGTATAGATCAGGATAAGTTTGCCGCAAAAGGGCGCATAGAACGACTTACTACCAATCCTCTGGTCAATATGGCGCTCAATGGAAAACTCAATTTGGCCAATCTGAAAAAAGCGTATCCGCTGGAACTTGATCAGGATCTTAATGGAATGCTTACGGTAAATATGACCACCACCTTTGATATGGAAAGTGTGGAAAAAGAACAATATCAGAACATTAAAAGTGAAGGTACTGCCAGTTTACGCGATTTTAAATACACCTCGCCAGAGCTTCCCAATGCGTTTACGATAAGCGAAACAGACCTGAAATTCAATACCAGTACCATTAATCTTGAAAAACTGAACGCCAAAACTGGTAAGACCGATATTTCCGCCACTGGGACCTTGGAAAACCTGATTCCTTTTATGGTGTCTGACAAGGATCTCAAAGGAAGGTTCAACGTAAAATCAAATACGGTAGACCTAGCTGATTTCAGCGTAGCGGAAACAGAAACCCTACAAAACAAACCAACAGAAAACGCCCCAAAAGAGGGAAAAACGGCCGAAAATACGCCAAAAACAGGTGAAGAAGCGATAAAAATACCATCCTTTCTCGATGCCGGTCTTGACTTTGTTATAGGAACGGTGATCTATGATAATATCAAACTGACCAACGTAAAAGGCTCCATCCTCATCGCTGATGAAACCGCTACGCTGAAAAATGTGACTTCAGACATTTTTGGAGGAAACATCGGTCTGGAGGGTAATGTAAGTACCAAAAGCGAAATCCCGAAGTTTGATATGAAAATCGACCTGAAAAAGATAGATATTGACCAGTCTTTTGCCGGTCTCAATTTATTAAAGGGACTTGCACCCATTGCAAAAGCATTGCACGGAAACCTGAATACCGATTTTCAGCTTAAAGGAAACCTCAATAATGATCTTACCCCAGTTTTAAATTCCTTGGCGGGAAATGCATTTGCCCAGTTGCTTACTGCAAAAGTTGACCCCAAACAAATGCCTTTGCTAAGTGTGCTGGATAGTAAACTGGATTTTATAGACCTCAACGACATCAATCTGGACAACCTAAAAACGACCTTGAGTTTTAATGATGGAAAAATAGATGTAAAACCCTTTAATTTTGACGTAAAAGGCATAAATGTAAAGGTGAGTGGAAGTCACAATTTTGATAACACGATGAACTATACGCTAGGACTGGATGTTCCTGGTAAGATGCTGGGCAGCCAGATAGGAAACCAATTGGCCAGCCTTAGCAATGCAGATCTGGATAATTATAAAGTGGAAATTCCAGTATCTCTAACTGGAAATTTCAGCAATCCAAACGTGAGCGTAAATACGCAGGGCGCCATAAGTAATCTTACCCAACAAATTGTAGCTTCCCAAAAGGCGAAATTGCAAGAAAAAGGGGAAGATAAAATAAAGGATGCTTTGGGCAATTTACTGGGCGGCGATAAGAAGGACGCAAGTACGACCGCTCCACAGACTAAAAAAGACTCTTCACAGGCCGAAGTGAAAAATGCCGTTAAAAATGTATTAGGTGGACTTTTTAACAAGAAAAAGAAGGATACGACCGGTAATAATAATTAGGTGTTTTTATATATTGAAAAATTGTATAGTGTATAATGTATACCGTCAAGAAATCAATCTACATTATACAGTTTTTTAGCTTTTCAGCCTTTTTCATTAAAAGCTTCTAAAAGGGAAAAGAAAGCCATATAAACGATGATAAATAGCCCTTTTAGGCTGAAAAATGGCTTAAAATCTGTCGTTTTTGACTTGAAATTACTGGTTTTCGTTGCATTGGATTTATATTCTACAGCAACTTGGCAGTTCCACTCGATGGTCAAACCTACAAGGAATCCGCTGAAAAAGCGGAAATACCTTGCAGGTTCAGAAATCCAGTCTGCATTTTTCATTATACAATTTTTCACTTTTCACTTTTCACTTTTCACTTTTTTGTTGGCTTGGATTTATGTTCTACAATAACTGAGCAATTCCAGCCATCGGTCAAACCTACAAGGAATCCGCTGAAGATGCGGAAATACAGTCTACAATATACATTATACAGTTTTTACGGTTTTACAATTTCTCAATCTTCATCCAGAAGTCCCAATTCAACAATCGGATCCCAGAAAAGGGTTTTAAAATTCTCTACTTTATCCTGAACCACGGTTATTCCTTCTTCTTCCAGTAGGCGCTGCATAAGGTCTGTACCGGGAAAATGCTGTTTGCCGGTGAGCAGGCCGTTTCGGTTAAGAACACGGTGCGCCGGTACGTCATCGTAATTTCCAGCACCGTTCATCGCCCAGCCTACCATACGCGCACTTCCGGCGGCACCCAGCGCCCTTGCAATAGCACCATAACTTGTCACTCTTCCATAGGGGATTTGGCGTGCAAGATCATATACTTTATCAAAAAAACCGCTGTTGTCCTTCGGCATGGTTAGGTATTATTTATCTGTGTAAAACATGCGTATTAGGGTGAGAATAACCAGCACGAGCATAAGCGCGGCCATAAAGTAATTAGTGTATTTAGTCAGTTTCACCGCTTTGCGCTGGATTCGTTCAAAACCCAGTATATAAATATATAAAGCCGTAAATGATCCTGCGGCTGCGGCCAGCATAAAGGTTGCAATGGCCAAAAAGTGATAGGTAACCTGCCCGTTGACGTTAAGCGCTGCTCCCAATGCACAGAAATAGGGGATGGGTAAAATATTTATGACTGAAATCAAGACTCCTTTACCCAAACTTCGCAGACCGCGATGCTTTACAGCTTTAACCCGTCTTACTTTAGATTTTTTTGCGGCGATCAAAAAGTAAATGCCCATAAGAATAAAAATAACCACACCCGTACGCAAGAGAATATTGCGTACATAATCGTTATTAAAAATATACTTAGCGAGTAAAATAGCGATAAGTGCCTGAAAGAGTACTATAAAGCACGCGCCCAGAGCTACGAGGATACCATTTTTTTTACCGCGTTGAAGGCAGGTTTTGGCCACGGTCATATTGACAAGACCAGGAGGAAGTACGCCCACAAAAGCGGCCAAATAGGTAATAATAAAAAGTTTGGTTATTTCCAATGAAGCGAGCGCCTAATTAATCTTGAATTTTATATATGTAATCCTTTTCTGCTTTTCCAGATATTGTTTCTCATAAAAAGTATGAATACTCACTACTTCTTCCGGTGCTTCCTGATTGCTGTAAATGTCATGATGCGCATAAAGGATTTCATGCCCGGCTCCATGCAATAAGCCAAGCGTGTACCCATGCATAAACTCGCTATCTGTCTTTAAATGTACGATCCCTTCAGGTTTGAGTACTTTTTTATAACTTTCAAGAAAATCAGTATTGGTCATACGATGTTTGGTCCGCTTATATTTGATCTGCGGGTCGGGAAAAGTAATCCAAATCTCTGAAACTTCATTTTCTGCAAAAGCATATTCCAGCAGCTCTATCTGCATGCGCACAAAACCAACATTGTTAAGGTTTTCCTCTAGGGCGGTTTTTGCACCACGCCAAAAACGCGCTCCTTTTATGTCTATCCCCACAAAATTCTTATCTGGATAACGGCGCGCGAGCCCCACGCTATATTCCCCTTTACCACAGCCCAGTTCAAGAACGATAGGTAAATCGTTATTAAAGAACTCCTTCCATTTTCCTTTCCATTTAAAATTGTTTTGCAGTAATTCTTCCCTACTGGGTTGAATGACGTTGGCGAAGGTTTCATTTTCGCGAAAGCGTTTCAGTTTATTTTTGCTGCCCAAATTGTTTTTTTCTAATGTTTGATAGGAATACTGCTGAAAAACGATCATTTTTCAACACCAAAGCATTTCAGCCTATTTTTTTTATTTTATAAAAAGGATAACCCTGCCCTCTTAAAACCAAATGGTTAAAAAGACGCCAATCACGATTTTTTTAATGTAATGGTACATTTTTTAATGATTTGATAAAATTAAGGAAACTTTTATCAACTGAAAGAGTTTAAACTTTGCATTATGCATAAAAACAAAACCATTCTGGTGGCACCCCTCAACTGGGGACTGGGGCATGCAACCCGTTGTATTCCCATTATACATCTATTGCTTCAAGAAGGTTTTGAGGTTTTGCTGGGAAGTGATGGCAATGCGCTTACTTTATTGCAGCAAGAATTCCCGGAGCTGCAGTCTTTAACGTTGCCTTCTTATCAAATAGAATACCCCAAAAAAGCGGCACATTTTAAATGGAAAATGCTCTTGCGCAGCCCTAAGATCATAAAAGCGATCAATGCGGAGCAAAAAATGGTAAAAAGTCTGGTAAAATCAAATACCATTCACGGTGTTATTTCAGACAACCGTTTTGGTTTATATCATAGCGCGATACCTACCGTTTTTATTACCCACCAGCTACAGGTACTCAGCGGAAAGACAACGAAACTTACTTCCGCCATTCACCGACGCTATATTAAACGTTATGACGTTTGCTGGGTACCAGATTTTAAAGATGCAGACAACCTGAGCGGAAACTTGGGCCATCCCAAAAACTTTAAAATCCCAGTGACTTATATAGGGCCGTTATCCCGATTGAAAAAATTAGAAATACCGATAAGATATGATATTCTGGTGGTGCTTTCTGGGCCGGAACCACAACGCACTGAACTTGAGGAGATCTTGCTTCATGAATTGAGGATTTATAAGGGCAAAGTGCTCTTTGTACGCGGAAAGATAGAAGCAGAAAAACCAATTAAAGGCCCAGATCATATCAAAATCGTTGATTTTATGGAAAGTGATACGCTTGAAAAAGCTATTAACGCCAGCAAATTAATCTTGTGCCGTTCTGGATATACCACGATTATGGATCTGGCCAAACTAGGTAAAAAAGCATTTTTTATTCCTACTCCAGGGCAAACAGAGCAGGAATATTTGGCAAACCGTTTAAAAAAACTACGGAAAGTGCCCTTTGCAAATCAAGAGGAATTTAGGGTGAAAGACCTGAGCCAAGTGGAAGTTTACAGTGGTTTTGATGCTTCAGTTTATGCTAGCGTCATCGATGATATCGACAGAGGGCAGCTCTTCGGCCTTTTCAAGGGTGAACGAAAACTCGGATCCTACACCAAAATCGCTTTCTATGTAAATCTTCTCGTCATGGGCCTCTACAATATGTTTCACAATAGATAGACCAAGGCCAGAACCGCCCTCACGTCGCGATCCGCTTTTGTCTACCCGGTAAAAACGCTCAAATAGCCTGGGTATATGTTCTGAGGAAATACCTTCACCATTATCGGTCACCCGTACAATTACTTTGTTCTGAATGAGGTTTTCTATGGTTACCTCTGTAGTGCCATCCTGTTTACCGTATTTCAGCGAATTCACTATGAGATTTGTAAGCAATTGTAAGATACGTTCCCGGTCTGCATTTACCAAGATGGGTTTATCATAAACGCGGTCAAAAGTAAGTGTAATATTTTTCTTGGCCGCTTTCATTTCGAGCAGTTCAAAAGTATTTTTAACAAGCTCTACAACATTAAAATACTCATAGCGCAGGTTCATGTTGCCCACTTCAAGCTTAGAGATCATATCGAGATCGCTTACCAGATAAATAAGACGTTCTGTAGCTTTTTCTGCCCGTTGCAGGTATTTTTTACGTACGGCCTTGTCTTTCATCGCCCCGTCAAGAAGCGTAAGCACATACCCTTGTACCGTAAAAAGTGGGGTTTTGAGTTCGTGGGCCACATTTCCCATAAATTCCTTGCGGTATTCTTCTTTGATTTTAAGGGATTCTATTTCCAGTTTTTTACTTGCGGCAAAGCGTTCTACTTCTTTGGTGAGCGTAGACATGTCTGTAGTGATCTGCCCGCGTTTTAATGTAGTGGCATCAAGTAGAGAAACGTTATCATAAATCTTTTTTACGCGTTTGTAGATGAATTGTTCCACCCGTACCTGCAGAATAACAAAACAAAAAATAAAACAGATTATGGCAAAACCTACTGGCCATCCCAAGTTTAACAGACCGTGATTATATAAAAAAACGCTCAGTAAGAGCGTTAGGAATATAGTAATGTATGAAGCCGAATACGTAGCAAACCTATACGATTTTTTAAAATTGGTGGCCATTAAACTACAAATTTATACCCTACTCCCTTTACGGTCTTAAATGTTTTATCGCCTATTTTTTCGCGAAGCTTACGTATATGCACATCAATGGTACGGCCACCCACTACAACTTCATTGCCCCATACGCGGTCTAGAATATCTTCCCTTTTGAAGACTTTGCCCGGCTTTGAGGTAAGGAGTGATAAAAGCTCAAACTCCCGCCGTGGAAGCACCATTTCCTTTTTATCCTTAATTATTTTATATTCTTCTCTATTGATGATGAGATCGCCAAAGGTTAGCGTGGTTTCTTTGTCTGTATCTTCTTTTAAGCGGCGTAAAAGTGACTTTACCTTACTTACCAGAACCTTGGGCTTAATTGGTTTTGTAATATAATCATCTGCCCCAGCGTCAAAACCGGCCATTTGTGAATAATCTTCCCCACGAGCGGTTAGAAAAGCAATTATCGTTTCAGAAAGTGCAGGGTTTTTACGAATTTGCTCACAGGCCTCAATACCGTCCATTTCTGGCATCATCACATCAAGGATAATTAATTGCGGTTGATGTTTCGCGGCCATTTTTACGGCCTGTTTACCATTTTCTGCGGTAAGTACTTGATACCCTTCACCGTTGAGGTTATAGCCCACAATTTCTAGAATATCTGGTTCGTCATCTACCAGTAAAATCTTAATGTCCTTTTTTTTCATCGTAAATATATTTATGAACAAGGTAAAGATACCATTAAATAAGCTTGCTTTTCCCTACCGCTTAATTCATAACATTTAGGTAATATAAGCGCTACCAGTACGATAGGCTGTTTTCGTCTTACTGACAATTTCTTGCTCTTATCTTCCTGATTAAACCAGTACATTTTAAATATCTTTGCACTAACTGATTGCCAGCTATGCAACATACTCCATTTTACACTATAACAACTACCGTACAGTTTGAGCAGGCGGCTTTAGAGGCGTTTCAAAAGCAGTATATATATAACACCGTTTATGGGCAATTCTGTAGCTTATTGAACATTAGGCCCGAAGCAGTTCAAGAGGTTGCCCAGATTCCATTTATGCCCATTTCTTTTTTTAAGGAACATAAAGTGCTTGCCTCTACACAACCTGTTCAGACCATTTTCACAAGTAGTGGGACTACGGGATCTGCCACAAGTAAACATTATGTGACAGATATTTCTTTATATGAGGCCAGCTTTACTAAATGTTTTACGCAACATTACGGTTCTATTACCAATTATACGGTGCTTGCACTCCTACCTTCTTATTTAGAACGCACGGGTTCATCGCTTATTTACATGGTAGATCATTTTATTGAACAGAGCAAAAAGCCGGAAAGTGGTTTTTACCTCAACGAACTCGATAAACTAGCCGAAACACTTAAAAAACTAGATGCCTGCGGCGAAAAAATACTGCTTATAGGTGTTTCTTTTGCGCTTCTGGATCTGGTGGAAAATTACGATTTTCAGCTGAAAAATACCCTTATTATGGAAACCGGCGGGATGAAGGGCAGACGTAAAGAACTGATACGGGAAGAATTGCATGAACAATTGCAAACAGGTTTTGGCGTATCCCAAATACATAGCGAATATGGTATGACCGAACTGCTCTCCCAAGCCTATTCCAACGGTGAAGGTGTTTTTACCACTCCACCATGGATGGGTATTTACATACGCGATACCGAAGATGCGCTCTCCCCGGTAAATCATGGTAAAACTGGCGGAATAAACGTGATTGATTTGGCCAATGATAACTCCTGCCCATTTATCGCCACTCAAGATCTAGGACGCAAATTAGACGGGAACCGTTTTGAAGTATTGGGCCGTTTTGACCAGTCAGACATTCGCGGGTGTAACCTTATGGTTCTTTAATGCCATTTTTTGGCTTGAAATGCCATAAAATCACATTTTCCTGCTTAAAGACCATCTAAATCACAAAAATCTGAAAATCATTAAGTTATATTTTTGTTAATTTTCATTTTTCATGTAATATTATTAAAAATTAAGCGTCTATATATTTGACCTGTAAAAGGTTTTTCATAAATGATTGGTTAGTTAAGTGGAAAACCCGATGCTCCCTAAAGCATCGGGTTTTTTTGTGGTCTTATTGTTCGAAAAAATCACTTTTTTGGTCAAAAAATGATCTTTTTGAGGCATTTTTTGCTCAATAATTGTACATTTAGAGATCAAAATATTTAAAAAAAAATGAACAAGAAATCTCCACTTTTCTTTACCGTTACCGGAATTATAGTTACCGCCGGTGCTCAAAGTATTGCATATTTCTTTGATTTATCAGATACGGCATATGGTCTTTTAATGGGTGTGGGCATTGGTTTATTACTTACCCCACTTATTAAAAAAATAACCGCGCTGCACTGATTTTTAATACCCCCTTACTCCGTTACCCGTATAACAAAGTAATTTTTCTTTCCTCTTTGTAAAAGGATAAAGTGATTATTGATCAAATCACTGGTTTTTAAGATATAATCTTCGGCTACTTTCTCTTTATTTACCGAAATCGCATTTTGCTTTAATGCTCGCTTTGCTTCTCTATTTGAACTTAAAAAACCCGTCTTTTCACCTAAAGCATTTACAATATCAAGTCCAGCTTGTATTTCGGCCCGGTTAATTTCTGCCTGCGGAACTCCTTCAAAGATATCCAGAAAGGTTTTTTCATTTAAGTTCATTAAATCGGCACCCGTAGATTTTCCGAAAAGAATTTCAGAAGCCTTGATAGCGTTATCAAGTTGCTCTTGACCATGCACGGTAACCGTAACCTCTTCGGCAAGGCGTTTTTGCAATTCCCGCTGATGGGGCGCTTTTTGATGCTCGGCAATGAGGTTTTCTATGATTTCACGGTCTAAGAACGTAAAGATCTTGATGTATTTTGCCGCGTCTTCATCACTGGTATTGAGCCAGTACTGGTAAAATTTATAGGGAGAGGTACGCTCTGCATCAAGCCAAACATTACCACCCTCACTCTTACCGAATTTGGTTCCATCTGATTTGGTGATCAGCGGACACGTAAGCGCATAGCCCTTGCCATTTCCTATTCTCCGTATAAGTTCGGTGCCCGTGGTGATATTGCCCCACTGGTCGCTACCGCCCATTTGCAAAGTACAATCCAGGTTATTGTACAGATGCAAAAAGTCATAGCCCTGCACCAGCTGGTAGGTGAATTCTGTAAAAGACATGCCCTCGCTTACATCGCCGGAAAGCCTACTCTTTACTGAATCTTTTGCCATCATATAGTTCACGGTCAGGTGCTTGCCCACATCACGTATAAACCCAAGGAATGAAAAATCCTTCATCCAGTCATAATTATTGACCATCAGCGCTTCATTTGCGGCACCGCTCTTAAAATCAAGAAACTGGGAAAGTTGGGCTTTTACTGCCTCTTGGTTATGGCGCAGGGTCTCTTCATCCAGCAAATTGCGCTCGCTTGATTTTCCTGAAGGATCACCTATCATTCCCGTTGCCCCGCCTACTAAAGCCACCGGCCTATGACCACAGCGCTGATAATGTCCCAGCAGCATAATGGGCACTAGATTGCCTATATGCAAGCTATCTGCTGTAGGGTCAAAACCCACATAGGCAGAACGCATTTCTTCCATGAGGTGCGCTTCGGTCTCTGGCATCACATCATGCACCATCCCGCGCCATTGCAGTTCTTCAACAAAATTTTTAATCATTCCGGTGGTTTTTCAAAATTAATTCTAGGCCGCAAATATAACCAACGGTGTACAATTTATGAAGCGCAACAAGACCTAAATGGCTTTGCCGTTGTGCGCCCTTGAACGGTTTGCTTATCTTAGCGCCATGATACTGGTAACGGGAGGTACAGGACTTGTAGGGGCACATCTGCTGTGGCAATTAATCGCCAGTGGCGAAAAGGTGCGCGCGACCTACCGCAGCGAGCAGAGCAAAGTGGCTGTGGAAGAACTTTTTAGGTATAAGGCCAAGAACGAAAATGAGGTCTTACAAGCGCAAAGTTTTTTCCAAAAAATTGAATGGGTACAAGCAGACATAAATGATATTCCCGCGCTAGAAGCCGCTTTTGATCAGGTTGCGTATGTTTATCACAGCGCGGCCTTGGTTTCTTTTGACCCAGCACTTTTTAATAAAATTCAACATATTAATAAGGAGGGAACTGCAAATATGGTCAACCTGAGCCTTAAATATGGAATAACGAAGTTTTGCCATGTCAGTTCTATAGGTGCCTTAGGAACAACGCAAAACAATGCTCCCATTACTGAAAGCACATTCTGGACGCCTAGCAGGGAAAACAGCGTATACGGCATTAGTAAGTTTGCCAGTGAGACTGAAGTATGGCGCGGTACGCAGGAAGGGCTTAATGCGGTAATTGTAAATCCTGCAATTATCGTGGGCGAGGGTTTCTATGATTCGGGCAGCGGAAGTTTTTTTTCACATATTAACAAGGGCGCCCGTTATAATGTACCGGGCACAACCGCTTTTGTAGATGTCCTGGATGTGGTGGACGCCATGGTAAAACTTATGAAAAGCGACATACATTCAGAACGCTTTATCTTAGTGGGTGAAAATACTTCTTACGCCCGTTTCTTTAAGCTGATCGCCGAAAACATTCAAGCAAAAATTCCTTCAAAAACCTTACAATCCTGGCAAATGGCAATTGCATGGCGCGCAGATTATCTATGGAGCCTTATTGCGGGCAAACCTAGAAAATTATTCAGAACCACGGCGCAGTCAGCTTTTAGTGACAAAACATTTGATAATAAAAAACTTAGAAAAGCGCTTGATTTTAAGTATCGCCCATTAGAAGAAACCATCAAGCGCGTGGGTTTGCATTACAGGAAGACCCACCGCTAATTATCGCCTTCATGTTTCAGTTCATCAGGATCCATAAGGCCAGTTCTCGGCTTCTTCTTTTCATTTTTACCCTCCACGGCACGAATGCTGTCTGTTCTACGTATCAAGCTATCTACGGCGTCACGTTTTACTTCAAGGCGCTCGTTTACATCTTCCCAGATCTTTAAATACCGGTTAAAATCTACCGAATAATAGGCTACACTTCTCGCAAACTGTAGGCTGTCTATGTCATATTTTTTGTAAATGAACTTATCGGGTTCTATTCCGGCATTTTTGAGTTGGCCGCGGCTAAAGTCTCGGGCGGCATTCACAAGAGATACGTCGTATAGAATATCCCTGAGCTCATCTTCTGCTATCAGATTATCTGGCTTTTGAGGCCCTTCCACATTTTGACAGCAAGCAAAGAGCAGCACTATTAACAAGATGTGGAAGGTTTTTTTCATCTAATAAAGGTTAATCGCTGGCCGTGAGGCTCGTCATAGACCTTAAAATTTTTGTAGGCCAACTTCCCGTTTACAAACGTATGACTGATCCTAGATTTAAAGGTACTTCCTTCAAAAGGGGACCATTTTGATTTGTAGAGTATATTATCTTTGGTTACCGTCCATGGGTTGTTAAGATCTACCAGTACCAAATCTGCGTGATAGCCCTCTTTGATAAAGCCTCGTTTTTCGATCTGAAAAAGTATAGCCGGATTGTGGCACATTTTCTCGGCTATTTTTTCCAAGGAAATTTTGCCTCTGTGATACATCTCAAGCATTGCCGGGAAAGCGTGCTGTACCATAGGTCCACCGCTGGGCGCATCAAGATATTTATTTTTTTTCTCCTCAAGCGTGTGCGGGGCATGATCTGTCGCGATGACATCTATACGGTCCTCCAGAAGTGCTTTCCAAAGGCCTTCGCGGTCCTCTTTAGTCTTTATCGCAGGATTCCACTTGATAAATGTACCTTTCTCCTGGTAATCCTCATCGCTGAACCATAGATGGTGCACGCAGACTTCTGCGGTGATTTTCTTGTCTTTTAAGGGCTTTTTATGGTCAAAAAGCTTGGTTTCCTTAGCTGTGCTCAAATGGAAGACATGCAAGCGCGCACCGGTTTTTTTCGCAAGCGCCACCGCGCGTGACGACGATAAATAACACGCCTCTGCACTGCGAATCGTAGGGTGCAAGCTGATGGGAATGTCCTCGCCATAGCGCTCTTTATAGGTTTCCAGGTTTTCCCTAATGGTCTGCTCATCTTCACAATGCACAGAAATCAATAAATCTGTACTCTTGAATATCTTTTCAAGTACCTTCTCATCATCAACTAACATGTTTCCGGTAGAGCTGCCCAAAAACAATTTGAGACCGGCCACTTTGAGAGGGTCGAGCTTTTTGATCTCCTCTATATTGTCATTAGTGCCTCCAAACATAAAGGAATAATTGGCATAGGCACTTTTAGCAGCCATGTCGAATTTTTCTTCCAGCTTTTCTATGGTGGTGGTCTGTGGGATAGTGTTTGGCATTTCTATAAACGAAGTGATGCCACCGGCCACTGCCGCCATAGATTCACTTTTTATGGTTGCTTTATGGGTAAGTCCCGGCTCCCTAAAATGGACCTGGTCATCAATAATACCGGGAAAAAGATGTTTTCCTTCCGCATCAAAAATTTGCACATCGGGGCTTTTTGCACTCACCGTAGCACTTACCTCTTTAATAATGCCTCCTTCAATGTAAACATCGCCGCGCATGATCTTGCCGCCGTTTACGATCTGTGCATCCTTAATAAGAATTTTTTCCATTATAAATCTTAAATCTCGTAATTGCTAAAAAAGCTTTTAAATTTCATCCCTAGTACGCCAAAAATGGCCTCGGAGATTATGCCTGTACTCATCTTGCTCGTACCTCGTGTACGGTCTACAAAAATAACAGGTACTTCTTCAATTTCAAAACCCAATAAATGGGTTTTGAACTTCATTTCTATTTGAAAGGCATAGCCCACAAATTTGACCTTATCAAGATTGATCTGCTCTAGGACTTCCCTACGGTAGCAGATAAAACCAGCCGTGGTATCACTAATTTCCATACCAGTGACAAAACGCACGTATTTTGATGCAATATAAGACAACAAAACGCGCCCCATAGGCCAATTTACAACGTTAACACCGGTTTTATACCGCGAACCTATTGCGAGATCTGCGCCATTTTTTACGCAGGCGTTGTATAGTCGTATCAAATCGTTAGGAGCGTGCGAAAAGTCTGCATCCATTTCAAAAATGAATGTATATGGCCTGGCCAGTGCCCATTTAAAACCCGCTATATAGGCTGTGCCCAGCCCGCTTTTGCCTTTCCTGCATAACAAATGCAGCCGACCTTCAAATTCTTCTTGCATATTAGCAGCGATCGCGGCGGTGCCATCTGGGGAGTTGTCATCTACTACTAGAATATCAAAGCTGCGCTGCTGCGCAAACACGTTGCGTACCAGTTTCTCTATATTTTCTGCTTCGTTGTAGGTGGGTACAATGACGAGACGCTTAGTCATCAACATTTTTATTTGCGGCAAATGTACTTATTTTGAATTTTACTTCTTTGCCTAGTTTCGCATTTACTGCCGTATTTATACTAATTTTGCAGCATCTAGCCCTAATTCTTTGGAAGCGATTACCCGAAATGTTATTACTCAAGACTGGTTTACGATCATCCTGGTGGTCTGTATGGCCCTGCTGGCCATAACCCGTTTTACCTATGAGCGACGCTTTTTCAATTTTATAGGAGTTATAGGCAACGATAAATATTTAAAAAAAAGTGGTAAAGATAGATTTCAGGATCCATTTAACCTGATGCTTTTTACGGTTCAATTGCTTTCCATAGGTGCTTTTATCTATCTTATCTTAAAACGTTTTGATCTCACGCCAGCGCTGAGCGCACAGATTTTATTCTTACGGGTTATTGTGTGCTACGGTCTTTTTACTGGGGTAAAATTCTTGCTGGAGCGCATTGTTGCAGTACTTTTTAACGGGGAGGAAGTGCTACGACCTTATCATTACAGTAAATTAGTGTTCCGTAATTTCTTGGGTATGCTGCTGCTGCCTATAAACGCCCTTTTTGCTTATAGCTTTATTTTAGGCAAACATACGGTGATAGGTATTTTGATTTTGTTTGTTGTATTTAATGCTTTAAGTATCGTGAATATTATTAAAAGATATGAAAAATTGATAATCAATAATTTATTTTATTTTATTTTGTACCTTTGCGCCCTCGAAATCGCCCCCTATTTGATTTTGTACAAGCTGCTTAGCACATATATATTGCGATAAAAAAATACATGTTTATGAAGGTAAAGACAATATTGGTATCTCAGCCAGAACCTAAGATTGAGAACTCCCCTTATTTTGATTTACAAGAGAAAAAACGCGTTAAGATCGATTTCGTTCCTTTCATTCACGTGGAAGGGGTTTCGGGAAAAGAAGTGCGCCACCAGAAAGTTGACCTCAATGATTACACGGCCATCATCCTGACCAGTCGTAATGCCGTTGACCACTTTTTTAGGATTGCCGAAGAAATGCGCTTTAAAGTTCCTGACAGCCTAAAATATTTTTGCCAGAGCGAGGCCGTTGCTTATTACCTGCAAAAATATGTGGTTTACCGCAAGCGGAAAATCTATGTAGGCAAACGCACCTTTGCTGAGATGGCCCCCATTCTTAAGAAATATAAGAACGAGAAATTTTTATTGCCCTCTTCAGATGTTTTAAAACCAGAGATTCCTAACACGCTTGACGAATTAAAAATCAATTATAGGCAGTCTACTTTTTATCGTACGGTGGTAAGTGATCTATCGCACTTAAAGGATGTTACTTATGATATCTTAGTGTTTTTTAGTCCTAGTGGAATCAAATCCCTATTTGAAAACTTCCCTGATTTTAAACAAAATGACACCCGCATCGCAGTTTTTGGTAATTCTACCATTGACGCCGCAGATGAAGCCGGACTCAAAATAAACATCAAAGCCCCCACACCCGAAACGCCTTCAATGACCATGGCGCTCGAAAAATATATTGATGAGATCAATAACAACAAAAAATAACGATCTTATTTTTTGGACTAAAAATTGGTTAAAATGCATAAAAAACGCCCCTATTTGGGGCGTTTTTTATGCATTTATTCTACCTGCCATAATGATAACGACAAGCAGCTATTAGTAAATTATCATTTTCATATTTATAAACCAGCCGATGTTCTGAAGTAATTGCCGTGACCAATATCCCTGTAAATCTCCTTTTAAGGCTTCAGGTTTGCCTATTCCTTCAAAAGGAGAGCGCATACAATTCTTTATAAGTTCATTAATGCGTTTCATGACTTTTTTATCAACCTTCTGCCAGTACAAATATTCGTTCCAAGAAGACGGTGACCAGATCAATCTCATCCTTCCAGTAAATCTTTGGAGAAACCTTCATTATTTTCAAGTTCCTTAATTGAGTTTAATAAAACTTCCCTGTTCTTACCAGTTAGTAGATATGCGGTTTCTTTTAGGGAATTATACTCGTCAAGCGACAACAATACCAGATCCTCGCCACGTTCACTTTGAATGACCACATCGCTCACATCATCAATAACCTTATCAAACCAATGCTTCAGATTAGAGCGAAACTTACTATAACTTACTGTTTCCATAATATAAAGGTAATAAAAACGCCCCAAATCGGGGCGTTTTTTTAGGTTAAACCGATGGTTTTTACCTCAATAAATGAAGTTTTATCCCAATGGCGGTTGGCCGTTCATTATATCCTCGCTTGCATATTTTTCAAACTTTTTAAAGTTATCTTTAAAGGCCGCCGCCAACTTATGTGCTGTCTTATAATAGCCTTCATCGTTGTTCCAGGTCTGTCTGGGACTCAGCACATCGTCTGGCACACCGGGGCAAGTTCTGGGCTGCGCAACTCCAAAAACGGAATGAATATGGTAGGTTTCTTCATCATAATCGCCAAGATCACCCCGCATGGCAGCATGGATCATCGCCCGGGTGTATTTTAATTTCATCCGTTTGCCCACACCGTATGGGCCACCGGTCCAGCCAGTATTGATAAGCCATACATTCACGCCGGTTTCCTTCATTTTTGCAATGAGCATTTCGGCATATTCAGTAGGATGTAATGGCATAAACGGCGCTCCAAAACAAGCCGAAAATGAGGGCACCGGTTCATTTACTCCTGCTTCGGTACCGGCCACTTTTGCCGTATAGCCACTTATAAAATGGTACGCGGCTTGGCCTGGTGTTAATTTTGAAATAGGAGGCAACACACCAAAAGCATCGGCGGTCAAATAGAAAATATTCTTCGGGTTTTTGCCGACTGACGGGGTTTTAATATTGTCTATATAATCTATGGGATAACTAACCCGGGTGTTGGGCGTTATAGAAATATCAGTAAAATCGACGTTCCCCTGACTATCCAGAACCACATTTTCAAGCAGTGCGCCTTTTTGAATGGCATTAAAAATATGAGGTTCTTCCTCTTCGGAAAGGTTGATCACTTTTGCATAACAACCTCCCTCAAAGTTAAAAATCGCATTATCTGGCGACCAGCCATGCTCGTCATCACCTATGAGCTGGCGCTCAGGATCTGCAGACAACGTGGTTTTCCCGGTTCCCGAAAGGCCAAAGAAAATTGCTGTTTCCCCATTCTCTCCTACATTTGCCGAACAATGCATGGGCAACGTGTTTTTTTCGGTGGGAAGGATAAAATTCAAGGCCGAAAAAATCCCTTTTTTAATTTCGCCGGTATAACCCGTACCTCCTATCAAGATAATTTTTTGGGTAAAATTGAGAATGGCAAAATTCTCCTGCCGCGTACCATCAAGTTCCGGATTTGCCATAAAACCGGGCGCGTTAATAATGAGCCAGTCTTCCTTAAATATATCCAGCTCCGTTTCAGTGGGGCGCAAAAACATATTGTAGGCAAAAAGGTTTGACCAGGGGTATTCATTGATTAACCGGATACCCATTTTGTAGTCCTTTTCCGCGCAAGCGAAAGCATCCCGTACAAAAATCTCCCGGTCGGAAAGATAAGTGGTCATTTTAATGCGTAAACGCTCAAATTTTTCGGTATCAAAGGGAATATTTATTGCTCCCCACCATACTTTTTCGCGGGTTTTATCATCGATCACGATAAAACGGTCTTTGGGCGATCTACCCGTAAACTTTCCCGTATCAACGGCCAGCGCCCCTGAGGAAGTCTCGCGGCCCATGCCTCTTTCCAGAGTAAGGTCATGCAATTCCTGCGGACTTAATTGATAATGTATTTTTGCTCTTTCAATACCATAATTCTTTAACGAAATCGTTTTCGTAATTGGGGCGTTTGCTGCCATAATTATCTATTTTAATAAGGTTTATAGGGCATAAAAGTAGCTATATTAAATTATAAAAATCCTTAAAATATCTACTATTCAAGCATTTAACGCTTTACAAATGTATATAGCAATATTCCCCAAGAAATAATGAGCAATGTGCCGCCCAGAGGGGTAAAAAGTGCAAAACTGGTAAAATCTATTTTTGTGGCCGTTTGGGTAGCGAGCAAGTATATAGAGCCCGAAAACATAAAAACTCCAATAAGCAACAGGTAGAATAGGATTCTCTTGCGTTTTTCAGAACAGGAAAGCGTGCTGCCAAGCAGTATCAAAAGCAGGGCATGGTACATCTGATAGCGTACTCCAGTTTCAAAAGAGGCGACCGCGCTGGCATCTACCAGTTTTTGCAATCCATGAGCGCCAAAGGCACCCAGCAGCACCGCTGTACCACCAAAAATACTTCCTAAAATGAGTAATTTCCTATTCATATTCCCTTTTTAATGGCCGTTGCTTTCGCTAACTTCGTCGAGAGCCATTACAAAAATACAATACCTTCTCATGAGAAACATACTAATTATAGGAACAGGGAAATCTACCTCTCAGCTGGTAGATTATCTGTTGGAACACGCAGAAACTGAAGAACTGCAAATCACCCTTGCTGATAAATCACTGGAACTAACCGAAAAACTGGCCGGTAACCACCCGCGTGCTAAGGCCATTGCACTTGATATTTTTCAGGAACTGCAACTCGATAAGACCATCGCAAATGCTGATATTGTAATTAGCATGCTTCCAGCTAGATTTCACATAAAAGTGGCCGAAAACTGCCTAAAGTTGGGTAAAAATCTGATTACAGCCTCTTATGTTAGCGACGAGATGCAAAAGCTGGATGAAGCCGTGAAGGCAAAAGGACTGATATTTATGAACGAAATAGGCCTTGATCCCGGCATTGACCACATGAGCGCAATGCAGGTCATAGACCGCATACGTGATAAAGGTGGTAAAATCTTGCTATTTGAATCGTTTACCGGTGGGCTGGTTTCCCTAGAAAGTGATACCAACCTCTGGAACTACAAATTTACGTGGAACCCGCGCAACGTGGTATTGGCGGGACAAGGCGGTGCTGCAGAATTTATTCAGGAAGGTACTTATAAATATATTCCTTACCAGCGTTTGTTCCGTAGAACGGAGTTTCTGGATGTGGAAGGCTACGGAAGGTTTGAAGGCTACGCCAACAGAAATTCGCTGAAATACCGTGAAATTTACGGCCTTCATGATGTACTTACTCTGTACCGCGGCACCATTCGCCGGGTGGGATTCTCCCGCGCATGGAACGTTTTTGTGCAACTGGGAATGACGGATGATACCTATTCTTTGCAGGATACCGAAACCATGAGCTACCGAGAATTCACAAATCTTTTCCTGCCTTACTCGCCCACAGATTCGGTAGAGCTGAAGCTTCGGCACAACTTAAAAATAGAACAGGATGATCTGTTGTGGGATAAACTACTTGAACTGAACTTGTTCAATTCTAAAAAAAAGATTCATCTGAAAAGTGCGACGCCGGCAGAATGCCTGCAAAAAATCCTGGAAGATAAATGGTCGCTATCACCGGAAGACAAAGACATGATTGTGATGTACCATAAATTTGGCTACGAAATTGATGGTCAAAAAAAGCAAATAGACGCTACTATGGTCATCGAAGGCAAAAACGAGGTCAATACCGCAATGGCCAAAACTGTAGGACTGCCGGTAGGCATCGCCGCGTTAAAAATACTCAACAAAAAAATCACAGATCCTGGCGTGCAGATACCTATAAAACGCGAAATTTATGTGCCTATTTTACAGGAACTTGAAACGTATGGGATTGTCTTTAAGGAATATGAAAAGCCTTATTTAGGCTACAATCCTGATCATTTACAGGATTAATGACTTCAATTTTTAACCGCCAGCGATGAAAAAGACGATATTTTACTTAATTTCGCTACATTTAGCTTGAAAATTGAAATCAAATGAAAATTATTAACGAAGCCATAAATATCGATGGGATCGACAAGATCATCCTGAGAGAACTCATGGAAGACGCACGTAAACCCATTTTGGAAATTGCCCGTAAAGTCGGCATTTCTGGCGCGGCCATACACCAGCGCTTACGGAAACTGGAAAGTTCTGGTCTTATAAGCGGTTCCCGTCTTATTTTAGATGCTAAAATTTTAGGATACACTACTACTGCATTTGTAGGGATTTATTTAGATCGAGCGATGAGTAATCCTCGGGCAGTCAAGCAGCTCGAGGAAATCCCGGAAGTTCTGGAATGTCATTATACCACGGGAAATTGGTCTGTTTTTATTAAAATATTGTGCAAAAACAATGAGCACCTCATGCACCTGCTTAATAAAAAAATACAGGCCATTGAAGGCGTTTCCAGAACAGAAACGTTTATTTCGCTAAACCAGCAAATTGAGCGACAGATTCAGGTTTAAAGATATATTTGTTTCAAACCTGTATATTTAACGGTGCTATTCTTCTTTCAATTATATTTGAGAAGAACTTATTGATGTGAAAAACTTATATAACATCGCTGGATGTAACGGTGCTGGAAAAACAACCGCATCCTATACGATTCTACCTGAAATATTGAATTGTGATGAGTTTGTGAATGCGGATGAAATAGCACGGGGATTATCTCCGTTTAAACCTGAAAAAACGGATATTCAAGCGGGCAGGCTTATGCTGGAACGCATTAAATACCTTATTAAAAAGGATCAGAATTTTGCCTTTGAAACAACGCTTTCCACAAAGAGTTATAAAAACTTAGTTATAGAGGCTCAGAATAAAGGATATGCCGTAATGCTTATTTTCTTCTATCTCAAATCAGAAGATTTAGCCGTAAAAAGGGTAGAAACACGCGTAAAAGAAGGTGGGCACGATATTGCAGTAAAGGTTATACGCCGACGATATGAAAATGGCCTTAAAAATTTCTTCAATATTTTTAAAGACCTGGTAAATGAATGGATGTTTATTGAAAATTCAGGTGAACCTTATACCTTAATAGCGCAAAAATCCCAGGGTCAAGAAAAGATTTATAATAAGGGAATGTGGAATAGATTAAAACAAAAATATTATGAAAAATGAAAATAAAATAGACGAACTAACACAAAAAATACTAAGAGGACTAGAAGAATCTTACGAAAAACTCGTAGCGTTCAAAAAATACAAGAATAGTCCGCTGATCGTGGAAAAAAATGGAGCTATTGTAGAGATAAAACCAGATGAAATACAACCAAAGACGCGCTACTCAACTAGTCATGAATCTTAAAATAATGCGTAAATAGATCCCTAAATTATTGATGATCCTATTTCGACTTAAAATTAAATCTAATACGGTTGCTGCAGTTTCAATCTAAATAATTTTAATTCCTTGCCATTATATTTAGATCAAAAATCGCCAAAAATGCCTAAAAATTACTCTTCAACGCTTTCTTTTTTATTGCTCTGTGGTCTCGTTTATTTCACGTTTTCTACCTTCAAACCACAGTTTGTATCGCATGGTGATGTGCCTGAAAACGAGTTTTCAGTAGATCGTGCGCTTGTCCATCTCAAGGTTATTTCGTCAAAGCCGCATTCGGTGGGAACAGCGGCACATGAAGAAGTGCAGGACTATTTATTAAAAGTGTTGCAGGATATGGGCTTGGAAACCCAGACGCAAGAAGCATTTTCCTATAAACCGGGATGGGGCGCGCTCAGCAAAGCGCAAAATGTTATGGCGCGTATCAAGGGAACCGGTGATGGCAAGGCCGTTCTTATATTTTCACATTACGATAGTGCCCCGCATACGGCCTCATACGGCGCAAGTGATGCGGGCAGTGGTGTAGTAACCGTGCTTGAAAGCGTACGCGCCTTTCTTGCCAACGGAGAAAAACCAAAAAATGATATCATTATTCTCTTTACCGATGCCGAAGAACTGGGACTTAACGGTGCTTCCATTTTTGCCCGGGAACATCCCTGGGCCAAAGATGTGGGGTTGGCGCTCAACTTTGAAGCCCGTGGGAGCGGTGGCCCTTCAAATATGATCGTGGAGACTAATGGCGGTAACAGCAAACTCATAAAGGCTTTCGCAAAGGCGAATCCCCAAAACCCATACGCGAATAGTCTGGCTTACAGCATTTATAAAATATTGCCAAACGATACTGATTCTACGGTCATGCGTGAATTTGCCGATATCGACGGGTTTTTCTTTGCTTTCCTCAGTGACCATTTTGATTACCACACCGCAATGGACACGTACAAAAGACTTGACCGAAGTTCGCTGAAGCAACAAGGGCAATACCTTATGCCACTGCTCGCCTATTTTGCAAATACAGACCTCAACTTAAAAAGCGATGTGGATTATGTGTACCTCAATATGCCCATCATCAAGATGATGTACTATCCTTTTAGTTGGATCTGGCCTATGCTTATCCTCGCTATTCTGGGTTTTGTGGCTCTTGTTCTATACGGACTTGTAAAGCGGAAACTCAGTGTGAAAAGTATTGGTTTTGGCTTTCTCCCATTATTACTTTCGCTGATCGCGAGTACTGGAGTGACGTATTTGAGCTATAAACTCATACTGATCGCGTACCCAGCCTTTGCGGATATTTTACAGGGTTTTCCGTATAATGGATATAATTATATTACGGCCTTTGTCGCACTGAGTCTGGCAATCACTTTTTTTTTCTATCATAAGTTTTACAAACCAGTGCAGGCGGCGAGCCTAAGCATCGCACCTATTTTTTTATGGTTGGTCATTGCGACACTATGCGCAATTTACCTTCCCGGCGCTTCGTTTTTTATCATTCCGCTTTACTTTGTAATGGCTGCGGTATTCCTGCTTTTAAAATTGGAAAAAGTCAACCTGTTTTGGCTCTGTTTACTTTGTGCGCCAGCGATTTTTATTGTTTCCGGTTTTATACAGCAGTTTCCAATTGGTCTGGGGCTGGTTATGGTGCCAGCGAGCGCATTGCTCACGGTGCTGCTTTTTGGGCTATTATTGCCGGTTTTGGGGCATTATGGGATACTAAAAGTCCGTCTTTCGGTTTTATTTTTGATCATTGCTATCATCAGTCTTGTTGGCGCCCATCTCAATTCGTATTTCACGCCAGAGCAACCTTTTCCCACCAGTTTGAATTATGTATATGACGTAGATACTAAAAAGGCGGTATGGGCAACTTATAACCAATATCCAGATGCTTGGATCAAAAATATTATGGGTGAAAATATGCAGGAGGCTTCAAATCTTATTCAAGCGGCTGGCGCCGGAAAATACAATACCAATTTTACCTACGCCGCCGAAGCACCAAGAAAACCGGTTGCACAGTCCAGTATTTATGTCTCAACAAATTTTGTGGAAAATGGGGTGCGCCATGTGCATTTTGTGGTTTATCCACAGCGGGAAATCAATGATATGATCTTGCTCAATCCCGCGGGAACTCCCTTTCAACAGCTTCAATTTAATGGTCAGAACGTGGAACTTCAACCGGGAAAGCCTTATTTATTTGCTGATCGAAAAAGCGATTATCTCCTTAACTATCGGGTGGCAGACCGTGAACCGCTAGATGTACAGCTTCAACTTCCCGCTGATGTTCCTCTTACTTTCACCCTTTATGATTTAAGCTACGACCTTTTGCAAAACAGTTTGTTAAACGTACCTCCGCGGCCTAAAAACAGTATTCCGATGCCTTTTGTAAATACAGACGCAATCGTCACAAAACAAACCATAAACCTTTTTAATCCTCACAAAACAAATTCTAATGAGTAATATCGCCATCGCTGGCATGGGCTGGCTGGGAATACCTCTTTCCCGTACCCTTCAAAACCTGGGACATCATGTAAAAGGGTCGACCACTTCAAAAGACAAGCAGCAAAAATTACAGCATAACGGCATCGATGCTTATATTGTGGAAATAAGGGAGGATGAAATCGCCGGTGATGTCTCTGGTTTTCTTAAAGATGTTGAACTGCTTATCGTACTCATTCCTCCCGGATTGCGGAAAAATACGGGCCACAACCATGCGCTGCGTATGCTCCAATTGCTCAAGGCGATAGAAAATACCGCTGTGGAAAACGTGATCTTAGTGAGCAGTACCGGTGTTTATGACGACAGCCAAGGTCATGTGAATGATATCACCCCACCAAAACCGCAAACAGTTAAAGCCAAACAGTTGCTGGAAGTGGAACAGCTTTTCAGTAATGCAGCTGGAATTGATACTACAGTGCTCCGATTTGGCGGACTTTTCGGCGGAAGCCGCAATCCTGTTAAATTTCTTGCTGGCCGTAGTGATTTGCGTAACGGTAGCGCGCCGGTAAATCTCATTCACCGCACAGATTGTATCAATATCATCCTTTCCGTGATCTATAAAAAAGCCTATGGTCACGTTATCAATGCAGTAAATCCCCAGCATCCTAAAAAATCAGTCTATTATGCCCAAAAAGCAACCGAAATGGGCCTAAAACCGCCCCAATATTCCAGCGAAGCGGAGGAGGAAACTTATAAAAAAATAGATTCTGCAAAGATTGAAAAGCTCCTGGGTTACACTTTTCAGGTAGATTTATAAAAATAAGCCCGAAAGCGTGGATCTTTCGGGCTTGAATAAAGAGTGGCTAATACAGATTAGTCAACTAAGACTAAAAATCCCCTTATTTAATCATTAAAACGCGTTTTTACATCATTGCTCCCTGTAGCTTAAAAAGCTGGGCGTTGAGGTATTGCAGTGCGGAAATCTTGTCTTTACTCGGCACCAACAATGATATATTATTATTACTGCCGCCATAAGAAATCATGCGCACCGGCAAGTTGTTGAGCAACCCAAAAGCTTTGTAGGAAGCGTGATCTGCAATTAGGTTTTCGCCCACAATACAAATTATGGTATGTTCCTGCTCAACGGTAAGCTCAGCAATAACCGAAAGTTCGGTCACGATCGCCTTCAGGTTTTTATCATCATCTATAGTAAGTGATATAGCGACTTCTGAGGTCGTTATCATATCTATAGAAGTCTCATGACGATCAAAGATTTCAAAAATTCTCTTTAGAAAACCATGCGCGCCCAGCATACGGTTAGACCTTATTTTTATAGCGGTTATGCCATCTTTAGCAGAAATAGCTTTTAAGCCACGGTTGTGGTACTCGTTTGATATTTTAGTTCCTGGCGCCTGCGGCTCAAATGTATTTTTCAGCCATACGGGAATATCGCGGTCTATAACCGGTGCCACGGTCTGCGGATGCAAAACTTTTGCACCAAAATAGGCAAGCTCGGCTGCCTCATTATAAGTAAGGTGTTCAATGGGCCGGGTTCCTTCCACGTAGCGCGGGTCGTTGTTGTGCAGCCCATCTATATCTGTCCAGATCTGTACCGCTTCGGCATCTATGGCGGCGCCCATAATGGTCGCACTAAAATCACTGCCGCCCCGTTTTAAGGTGCTTATCGCTTTATTTTCATCAAGGCAAACAAAGCCTTGGGTAACAAACAGCGAGGAATGTGGATGCTGCCCAAGCTGCTCTTTTAAAAGTTTTGAGACTCGGTCTAAATTTGGATGTTCGGTGGTACCCACATGCATGAAGGTTTTAGCGTCCAGCAATACATTTTGATGTCCCTGCTGCGTAAGATATTCCGAAAAAATGCGGGTGAGCAGCGTTTCGCCGTAGGTGACCAGTTCGGCATAACTAGTAGGTTTAAAGGGCGAAAGCGCAATTTTATAAATGGCCTCCAGGTCTGTATAAATGGCCTGCAGTACATTACCTTTTGCAGTATCCATAAAAAGTTCGTTAATGGCCTGATGGTGCTTTTCGGTAAGGACTTCCATGATTTTTTCCATCGCGTCCTTATCCTGTGCAATAGCGGTCTGGTGCAATCCCACCAGTAAATTAGTCACTCCCGACATAGCCGAAAGAACCACGATTTTAGGATTTGAACTGTCGCTGATTATATGCACGACTTGTTTGATTGTAGAGGCGCTACCAACAGAGGTGCCGCCAAATTTTAAAACATCCATGTGTATTTATTATTTTAAAGCATAATTAGCGACAAATTAAAGAGTAGGCTAATAATTCAACATAAATATATAGATTTGCACAAATTGTTAAATATATAACATTGAAGACTATTGCTTCTTGTGTGGAACAACTTATTAAACACCAGCCTTTTGTGGAAGATGCGCTGGCGCGAAAAATCATTAATTATTCCGCCTTGGCGGAAGATTATCAATCCGTTATAGAAAAGATGCTGGGCAAGCCGGTAAATAATGGTTCGATCATTATGGCGCTGCGCCGCTACTATCCGCAAAAACGGATCAATGAAAAACAAGTGCGCGATCTGGGCGATATTGTAGTACGTTCTGGAATAACCGATTTTACGTTTTTAAACAGCAATACCATTCTGGACAGCCAAGGCAAACTACTGGATCAGGTAAAAAATATCCCAAAGGCTTATTTTACATATTCCAGCACTTTTCATGAAAGCAATATCCTGGTTTCAAATAATCTCACTGATATGGTAAAAACTTGTTTTGCCCAAGAAACTTGCGTTACTGTAAAATCTGACCTGTCGTCGCTAAGCATCGCACTTCCCGAAGATAACTCAAAAACTGTGGGCCTTTATTTCTATATTTTTAAACTTCTCGCCTACGAGGGAATTCCTGTTTTTGAAGTGCTTTCCACCTCTAATTATTTCACGCTCTTTCTTGAAATGCGTTATGTAAATCAGGCTTTTGCGCTTATTAACGAGATAAAAGGGGCTTAAAAAAGCCCGAAAACTATATAGTTTCGGGCTCTTCTTTTTTACTACAACTTTAGATTTACCAGATTCTAACGCGTTCCTCTTTCGGCACAAACATAGAATCCCCTTTTTTAATGTTGAACGCTTCATAAAAGGAGTCAACATTCTGTAGCGGAACATAAGCCCGGTACATACCTGGAGAATGTGGGTCTGTTTTTATTCGCGTGCGCAGGGCATCATCACGCATTTTTGTACGCCAGATCGTTGCCCAAGAGATAAAAAAGCGCTGTTCTGGTGTAAAACCATCTATTTTACCTGGTTTTCCGTTCTCTGCATAAAATTTTTGGAGTCCGTCGTAAGAGGCCAATACGCCTCCTAAATCTCCTATATTTTCGCCCAGTGTGAATTTTCCATTTATATTTAGGCTGTCTGCTACTTCAATATCACTGTACTGTTGTGCCAGCGCGTCCCCCCTTCCGGTGAAATTCTTGAGATCTTCATCGCTCCACCAGTTTTTAAGGTTTCCATCACCGTCAAAACGTGCTCCACTATCATCAAAGGCGTGCGAAATCTCATGTCCTATCACTGCGCCAATACCGCCATAATTTACGGCCTCATCTGCCTGATAATTATAAAAAGGCGGCTGTAAAATAGCTGCGGGAAAAACGATCTCATTAAATGACGGATTAAAATAAGCATTTACCGTTTGTGGTGACATGCCCCATTTAGTCTTGTCTACCGGCTCACCAAAATCCTTCAGGTTATCTTCCATATTCCATTTACGCACGGCCAGCATGTTTTCAAAAAAGGTTTTGTTTGCATCTACATCAAGTTTAGCATAATCTTCCCATTTATCAGGGTAGCCTATTTTTACGGTAAATTTGCTGAGCTTTTCAATGGCTTTGGCTTTGGTGGAATCTGTCATCCATTCCAGGTTTTGAATCCGATCTTTAAACGCATCTTTGATATTTGCGATCATCTTTTCGGCTTTAGCCTTGGCTTCCGCAGGAAATTTCTCTTCTACATACAATTTACCCACGGCCTCACCCACGACGCCATCTACGGTCGCCAAAGCACGCTCATCTGCTGGTTTTTGTTTTTGAACACCATTGAGTGTTTTCTCGTAAAAATCCCAATTGGCTTTTTCAAGTTCGGTGGTAAGATAGCTTGCGGCATTGTTGAAAGTCGTCCATCTTGTAAGCGTTTTTAGATCTTCAATAGATGTACTTTTCAGTATTTCTTGCAATTCTTTCATGTAAGCAGGTTCGGTCACGATAAGCGTATCGACTTCTTTAGAAATGTTCAGATCGCTTATAAAGTTTTTCCAGTTTATGGCAGGCACCATTTGCTGAATCTGCGCCATGGTACGCGGATTGTTGAAATTTCTGGTATCGCGGCTCTGCACTTTATCAAGGCGCGGTTTTGCAAGTTCGGTTTCCAGTTTTAGGATACGTTCTGCCTGTTTTTTTGCGCTTGCTTTGTCATCACCCAGGTATTGTAACATACGCGTGATATGCTCTACATACTGGCCGCGTATTTCTTTGGCCTTACTGTCTTGATCTAAATAATAATCCCTGTCTGGCAAACCTAGATTCCCAGTGCCAATATAACCCGCGTTCATTGAACTATTACTGAGGTTTGAAAAAACACTAAAGCTGTAAAAAGGGGCTTGAACTGCCAGATTTTTGGCTAAAACGGATTGTAAATCGGCTAGATTTTTAACGCCCGCCACCGCATCTAGTGCTGGCTGAAGCGGTTTAAGTCCAGCTTTGTTACGCGCTACGGTATCTAACTGCGACTCAAAAATATCCAAAGCTTTTGCCTGGTCTGTACCCGCAGCGTAGGTTTTGTTCTGCTGCGCGCTCTCTAGAATGGCCAGTACATCATCGCGCGTCTCTTTGCGCAAGATGCTAAAACCGCCCCAAGTGGATTCTTCCGCAGGGATTTCGGTTGTTTTCATCCAGTTTCCGTTTACATAGTCGTAAAAATCAGTTTTTGGACTTATGGTGGTGTCCATATATTTTAACTGAATACCCGGCACTTCAGCCACCGAAGTATCTTTATCTGTATTGTTTTTGCACGCGGTAAAACCTAAAACGGCGGTTGCCATAATCATGCATGTTTTTCTTACTGTAGTCATTCTATGTGTTTGCTTCAATTGTTTACTAATTATTATTTACAAGAAAAAAATATCTCTTTAATTTTTTGGTCAATTCTTTGTCATGTTCTTTTTTAATACTTTTAAGTGCTTCTACATTTTCATTGGGCACGGTAATGGAAAGCACATAGTGATTTATCTTCCATTCTCCATCTTTCAAGGTTAGCACGCCAGAGCCACGACAAATGCCCATTTGCGTATCGATAAGCTCATCAAACCATGCGATGTTTTGGTTTTCGCTAAAATAAATATTCCGCTCTAGCGGAATAAACGACCAAGCTTTGCCCTGGTCAAAGTAAGGTTTAGCATACGCCCGAAACTCTATGTTCTTCCAGTTTTCTTCGGCATCTGTACCTATAAAAACAGCATCGCTTGTCATTAGGTTAAAATAAGCATTGTAATCTGCCTTGGCAGCGGCATTATGCCATGCATTTAATGTAGTTGCAATGTCTTGCGCTGCCCCAGTTTTTTCTTGTGCGTTGCCCCAAAAGCCACAACAAATAAAAATGATCAAAACCGGTCTAAAATCAACCATAAATATGGATTTATTGGTTATTATCAAGTGATTTTTGTTTTTTCGCATCATCACGCAATTGCTGACTTTCGGCCTTAAAATCCTTTAAAAAATCATCTATACTGCTCCCATATTCCATATTGAGCTGCATGGCGAGATCTTGAAATGCGCTATAAAATTCGGTTGCTTCTATATTTATTGTGGCAGTATCAACCTTTCTCTTTTCAACTTCTTGTTTAAGAATACTGGCTTTAGTTACCAATAAGGTCATCCTCGCATTTATAGCACGGTTGGAAATACTGTCTAATAAAGCCAGTCGTAATTCTTTTGTCGCGTTGATCCATTCTTCTACCTGAGTTTTTACGCTACCTATTGTTTCTCCTTGCAAATCAGCAACCCCAGCCTCAAGTATGGGAAATCCTGGCATCTGCTGTGCTTTTTTTTCCACCTTGGCATTTAATCTTGTAGGTTTTCTTAAACTGTCGTGTATATGTATTTTCAAGGTATCAGTTACCGCAGTGGGATCCTGAACTTGTTTTATCTCTTCCTCGCAGCTATAAAAAAGAGTGCAAAGGACAAATAGAGGCAGGTATTTAAACAATGAGCGCATAAAGAATGTTAAGGGATCAAAAATAAGGAATTCACCCTTTATGGACGCATATTTTTAACTTTCTAAGGGCAAAAGGTTAATCGCTATACGTCAAGGTTCGGTTAAGAGTCTGGTTGAGCTTTCCAAAAGCTTTCATGATGTCATTTACATGCCGCTGCACAACACGTTTACTGAGTTCGTCTTCTTGTACTTCATAGTAAAAAGATGAAATTTGACGGTCCATACCTTTAAGACTATTTTTCACGCTTTTTGTATTGAAAGGCTCGGGAATGTTAAGTTCCATCGCTTTTACATTAGTCATTAAACGTTCTCTGAAGGAAGTGGCATTAAGGGGATTTGTGTTGCAGATAAGTTTGAGGTTGCTTTCTAAATTTTGGTAAGCATCCCATTTTTGTACAATAAGTTCTGAGGGAGGCCTAAGTTTTTCAATATTGGAGTTGAGAGCCAATTTATTATTGGAGGTTATGCCTTGATTACAGGAAAGCAGCAGAAGAGAAAATGCTGTTAAGAGTAAAGTTTTCATGACATTCAATTTACGTTTGTAATTTACGCCTAAACCCGCCACGATTATTGCTATAGCAGCCTAAATCTGTGCTAAATTTCAATGAATTTTAACACCAACGACAATTATTCCCAATTATAAACAAATACTCTGTTAATGTGATAGAGCAAAAAAATATCAGTTAGTGCTAATTTTAAATAACCAGTTATGGCTATCAAATGTGAATGCCTATAAAAACAATATCTTTGCGCTTAAAAACAGATCAGCCCATGAATGGAAGGATTTTAATAATAGGTGCCTGCGGTCAGATAGGCACAGAGCTTACGGCAGCCCTAAGGGAACGTTTTGGTGCAGATCGTGTAATTGCAAGTGATATACGCAAAGGAAATGATGAGCTCATGAATTCTGGTCCCTTTGAAATTGCAGATGCTATGGATTATAGGGCCATAGAGGATATCATTTACCGTCATAAAGTGGATACGGTTTATCTTATGGCCGCCATGCTCAGTGCCGTGGCAGAGCGTTTTCCCAAAAAGGCCTGGGACCTGAATATGAATTCTCTCTTTAACATCCTCAACCTAGCCAAAGAAGGTAAAGTGGAAAAGGTTTTCTGGCCCTCGAGTATTGCCGTTTTTGGGCCCAGCACGCCAAAACAAGATACGCCCCAACAAACCATAATGGAACCCACCACCGTTTACGGCATCTCTAAACAGACCGGCGAGCGCTGGTGCGAATATTACCATAAAAAATATGGCGTTGATGTGCGCAGCGTGCGCTATCCCGGACTTATAAGCTATACTACAGAACCGGGCGGTGGAACGACAGACTATGCTGTGGAAATCTATCACCGCGCCTTAAAACATCAGAATTACCGCTGCTTTCTTAAGGCTGATACGATGTTGCCCATGATGTATATGGAAGATGCCATTCGTGCCACCATAAAGATTATGGATGCAGATACAGATACCGTAAAAATACGTTCCTCGTATAACCTGGCAGCAATAAGTTTTGATCCTGAAGAATCTGCTGCCAGCATACGCAAATATATCCCTGATTTTAAAATAACCTACGAACCCGATTTCAGACAGGAGATTGCAGATAGCTGGCCACAGAGCATCGATGATTCTGAGGCAAGAAAAGACTGGAACTGGGAACATAAGTTTGACCTAAATGATATAAGTAGCGTCATGCTTAAAAACCTTAAACCACAATATGTCTGAAGAAAGAGAGTTTACGCCCCGCGAACTTGACCGCATCATTGAAATGGCCTGGGAAGATCGCACAACATTTGAATCTATAGCATTTCAGTTTGACCTCAAAGAGCAAGAGGTTATCTCGCTTATGCGCCGGGAGATGAAACCTTCGAGTTTTAAGATGTGGCGTGAGCGTGTACAGGGAAGAGATACCAAACATGCCGCAAAACGTAATTTTGAGAAAGGAACTTTTAAAAGTTCTCGGCAAAAGCATATTTCTCAGAATAAAATTTCAAAACGCTGAGATTATAGTTGGAGAATGTATTAAAACAAAAATGCCGCTGCTTTCGCAACGGCATTTTTGTTTTAAATCTTTTTATGCAATTAGTTAGAACTAACCATGCGATCTCCTTGAATCTTCCAGGTATTTACAGCTAAGATTTTTGAATTGCTGTAATCTACTTCTTTAAGAATATTGTCATCCTGCCAGAAAAACCATTTCCCGGTTTTTTCTCCATTTTCGTAATGTGCTTCCGCAGTTTTATTGCCTTTTTGATCAAAACTCGTCCAATCTCCTTGCAACTTACCTTGTTTGGTATAAAATCCTTGCTGACTCACTTCCCCATTACTATAATAAAGTGTAGCTTTAATAAGGTTACCTTCTTTAACGTAATCGTTTTTAACTTTTTCCTGAGCATTGGTAAAGAAAATCCCTCCTACCAAAGCAAAAACCATTAATATATTTCTCATCTCCTTCGTTTTTATTAAACTTAACAATACAAATATACAAATAATTTAAACATAAGGAAACATTTACGTAACATTAAGATAACATTAATCTTGTGATGCACTGCCTTACAGTGTTTTGAAACTATCGCTATAACTGAACATGTTGATAATAATGGTTGTTGGAATAGTATTACCAGCTTAAATTTGTATTTTTCTAAGCAGTAATAACCTTTGCATAACATTAGTAACCGAAATAAACCCCAAATTTGCCCACTCATTTAAAAAGGTTTAATGGATAACATTTATATCATTATGCTTGTTGCCCTGGCGATACTTGCCGTGGCAGATCTTGTAGTGGGCGTGAGCAACGATGCGGTAAACTTTTTAAATTCAGCCATTGGTTCTAAGGCTGTTCCTTTCAAGACTATTATGGCCGTGGCCAGTATAGGTATTGCATTTGGAGCACTTTCTTCAAGCGGTATGATGGAGGTTGCCCGTAAAGGTATTTTTGTCCCAGAACAATTCTATTTTGACGAGATCATGATCATTTTTATGGCGGTCATGATCACTGATATTTTACTTCTAGACTTTTTTAATACACTGGGATTGCCTACATCCACAACGGTTTCCATAGTTTTTGAACTTCTTGGGGCTGCTGTTTGTATGACCGTCATCAAAATATCCGGAAATTCGGATTCTTATTTGCAAATAGGCGAATACATCAATTCTGATAAAGCCATAGAGATTATAGTGGGCATTCTTGTTTCCGTCGCGATTGCTTTTACGGTAGGAGCTCTTATTCAGTTTTTTACACGCCTTTTGCTCACCTTTGAATTTGAAAAACAACCTGCTTGGGTTTCTGCTATTTTTGGTGGCCTGGCAACCGCGGGCATTAGCTATTTTATAATTGTAAAAGGCTTGAGCAGTGCTTCTTTTGTTCAAGGCGCTTTTTTAGATTGGGCTAATGCAAACGTATGGCAATACATAGGCCTGAGCATCATTTTCTGGTTTTTGGTTTCTTATATCCTCAATAAATTCTTTAAAATAAATGTCTATGTAATGGTTATTGTCATAGGCACTTTTGCCCTGGCGATGGCCTTTGCTGGCAATGATCTGGTTAACTTTATAGGCGTTCCCGTAGCGGCTTTTCAATCTTATAATTTCTGGGTGGCGAGTGGTCAATCAGCTTCTGAATTTTCTATGGGGGTACTTTCAGAAAAAGTTCCTACACGACCTATTCTTTTATTGGCCGCTGGTGTAGTAATGATCCTTACCCTTTGGTTTTCTAAAAAAGCCAGGCGTGTGGTAAAAACATCGGTTGATCTTTCACGCCAAGATGAGGGAAATGAGCGTTTTAAACCCAATGCAGTTTCTCGCGGACTTGTGCGGGGGGCCATCAAATTAAATTATGGCGTGATGGCGATTTTGCCAAAACCAGTTAAAAGACTCATGGAAAGGCGTTTTAACAAAAAAGAACCCGTATCCCGTGTAGCTACTATAGATATGCCCGCATTTGATCTGGTGCGCGCTTCAGTAAACCTTATGATTGCCAGTGTTCTGATTTCTTCGGCTACATCTTTGAAATTACCGCTCTCTACCACTTATGTGACTTTTATGGTGGCCATGGGTACTTCACTCGCAGATCGCGCCTGGGGCAGCGATAGTGCTGTATACCGGGTAGCCGGCGTCCTTAATGTAATAGGCGGTTGGTTTATGACCGCGGTCTCTGCCTTTACCGCCGCGTGCATTATGGCCGCGATTTTATATTATGGCGGCACTTTAGCCTTATTCATGTTATTTGCCATGGCCGTTGCCATTTTAGTACGGAATTACCTGAACCATAAAAAGCGTGCTGAGGCTGAAGCCGAAGAAGGCCGTCTACTGCGCGCGGTGAGCAGCTCTATACAGGGTATCATTAATGAAAGCACCTCTAATGTCGCTTCTTCTTTTAAACGTGGAAACAAAATTTACACAGGTACTATAGAAGGCCTGGCCAAAGTAGATCTCTCTAAACTTAAAAAGAGCAAAAAAGGGATTCACAAACTCAATGCAGAGGTTGAAGAACTGCGCAATAGTTTGTATTATTTCATTAAAAACCTGGACGAAACCCATGTGCAGGCCAGTAAGTTTTACATTGACGTGCTCGGTTATTTACAGGATGTCACCCAGAGCATTGATTTTGTGACCAACGCCAGTTATAACCACCTCAACAATAATCATAAGGGCCTTAAATTCACCCAACTCAAAGATCTTAAGGAAATAGAGCATAAACTGGACAAACTCTTTAAGAAAATAGAGGAAGTCTTCAAGGCCAAAGATTTTGACGCCATACCGGCCATTATAGAAGAAAAACAAGAACTTCTAGATGTGGTAAGCACTAAAATCGCAAAACAGATTGAGCGCACTAGAAATAGCGACAGCAGTCCTAAAAATACCATGCTCTACTTTAATCTTCTACAGGAAACCGAAGATCTTATCAAAGCGGCCATGAACCTGCTGGAACATTATTATATAGAGCATAAAAATCATTTGTAGCTTTAGCGCACTCTTGGTTTTGTAATGCTTCCGTGAAGTAATGCGTTTTTTGGGTGTGATTTGAGGCAAATATCCTCGGAAAAACCCATTAAATAGCTCGTTTGATTGGTTTTATAAGTTTCCGCGTAAGCGGAACAACACTTCATTTTCCGCAACACTATTTATATAAAACCGCAATTCAGTTAGAATTTTCGCTCTATAAACGTTGAAATTCATTGACGCTACGCTCTAGTTATTAATAAGCATACTCTACTACTGGTAAATATGTCGTGTTTATACTATTTTTAAGGAGATTTCCCTTTTAGTTTTGGGTAAAAACCTCACAATATGAAAACCACATATGAGATCATCTCAATGATCGGCCTTCTGGTTCTCTCTGCCACTTTCACTGCTTCCGCCCAGTTAGCCAATACGGCTTGGGAAGGTGTATTTATGATTCCAGACGCAGAGAAATGCGTCCTGAATTTTAAAAATGACACTATTTATCTCAAAGCTTATGACGAAGTTTTGAGTGATTCTGATTTTGACAATTTCATTTTTGAAACTGCGCTTTATACAATAAGCAACGACACGTTAACTATGCAAAAGGTTTCAGGCGGAAGTCCCTGCGCACTCGATGCTGTAGGTAAATATCATTTTGAGATAAACGATGAAGGCTTACTGCTTACCGCTATTCAAGATCCTTGCCCTGAAAGAATAGATGGAATCTCACAAAACCGGTTAAAAAAGGTCGAATACTAAAGATGTTTTTCCTAAAAAATGCTATAATATTAAGGATCAAGGGAGTTAAAACCCACGGATTTTAAGATATCTCCCTCTTTTAATATTCCCGGGTTAAAGCCTGTAAAACACTTGAATTCACGAATAAAGTGCATTTGATCATAATAGCCAAAACCGTGGGCAATCTCAGTCCAGGAACTGTGAGGATAGCGCTCCTTATATTTATAGGCTTCTGAAAAACGCACAATACGCGCATAGAATTTTGGAGAAAGACCTATACGCGGCAAAGACAACCGTTCCATTTGCCGCAAACTCAAGCAGGATTGAGATGCAAGAAAATCCATAGACAAGTTTCCTTGCGCCCGCACTAACGGCAATATTGCTTTATCAATGGGCAGCGCGGCTTTTAGTTTGGTCAACCTGCTTAATAGATAATTCTGTATTGTGGTGTTTTTTTCTTCGTGTTTTGACCATAGGCGTTCAGTTAATTCATTAATATCATTTCCTAGCAATAGACTTGCCTCAAAATCGCAATCTACAATTTCATGTTGGGGGATACCCAATAAACGATAAAGCCCGCAAGGTTTTAAAATTACAATGACAGCGGTATGTTTTTTACCCAGATCTAGCGTAACCGGTAAAAGTTGTGTACCTATAATAATGGCACGTGCCCGCTCTTCAAATTCGCCATCTTCTTTTTTCACCTTTACAGGATCTTCCAGATAGAAACAGAGAAATCGTGTGTGGGTAGGCATGTAGGTGTAAATTGGAGAAAGAAGGTCATCTGTTTCAAATGCATCCTGCATGATGCAGATGACTTCCACATAATCCAATAAAGCGGGATGGGGTTTAAAATAAACAGTGACCATAAAACACCATTTAAATTAACTGTTCTGAGACTTTAAACATTTCATTAGTCAACATAAAACATTCACAATCATAAATATAGATGTGTTCTCAATTGACTTTACATCTAATTTATGGTTTTTTTGATCTCGATGATATTTTTTAAAGTGAAAAATGCACCTTCAGAACTTTATACTCTAAAAGCAAAGATTAATCATATTCTACCTAAAAAATTAATAAAACAATAATCCTCCAAAGACATTGACTTTATACAAAATTCTATACTAAAACGTATCTTTATAAGCTAAAATAAATCTTTATGATTCGCCTAAAACGTACGGATAAAGAAGATGAGGATTTTAAAAATCTGGTCATTCTACTCAATGCAGAACTCAAGATCATAGACGGTGAGGAGCATGGTTTTTATAACCAGTTCAATAGCACGGAAAGTCTAGACCACGTATTAATGGTGTATGTAAATGATGATCCACTGGCGTGTGGAGCGCTGCGCGAGCGCAATCATGAAACCATGGAGATTAAGCGCATGTACACCGCCCAGCAAGCGCGTGGGCAAGGTCTGGGGAGCATTGTATTGCAAGGCCTTGAAAAATGGGCTAAAGAACTGGGCTACCTCAACTGCGTGGATACACCGGACTAAGCTGACCCCTCTCCGGGGCGCAAATTTAGTGGCATCAACAGGAACCTTAATTTACTGCCATTCCGGCGGATGCTGACCCCCTTCATATAAAAAGATAGCAAGATAGGAATACTTTATTCCGGAGCAAACTGACCCCCCTCTTCTGTGGGTTTAGTGGATGTGATTCCGGAGCAAACTGACCCCCTTGGCTATTTCTATTCGATTTTGGTTTACTTGGTGTTTTTACACCAAAAGATAAACAATGGCAGGAAAACCAAAACGTATGAGCGCAGTAAAACAAATACTTAGAATGCACTTACAGGGCAAGGGGATAAAAACCATCGCACGCACCTTGTCTGTAAGCAAGAATACCGTTAAGAGCTATATATCAAAGGCTTCACTGGGTACCATCACTACCGAAGTTCTTTTAACCCTTGAGGATACAGCACTGGAGGCTATCTTTTTATCTGGAAATCCAGCCTATAAAGATGAGCGGTATGAACTCCTGAAAGACACCCTTGACTATTGCAGCAAAGAACTGAAGCGGGTTGGTGTAAACCGCAAGGTATTATGGGAAGAATATCACGATAGTGCCCCGGATGGCTACAGTTACAGTCAATTCTGTTATCACCTTCAGCAATACCGTGGCACCCAAAATCCTTCGATGGTATTGGAACACCATCCCGGGGAGAAGCTTTATATTGATTACGCAGGAAAAAAACTCTCTTATATCGACAGGAATACCGGGGAAGAAATTTTTGTTCAGGTCTTTGTCGCTTGTCTTCCGTATTCGGATTATAGCTTTGCCATGGCCGTTAGAAGCCAAAAGATAGAAGATTTTATACACGCCCTGAATTGCTGTATAAAAGATTTGGGTGGGGTTCCACAAACCCTGGTTCCCGATAATTTAAAATCTGCCGTTATAAAGGCCAACCCTTACGAACCTGATGTAAACCGTGCACTGGAAGATTTCGCCAATCATTACGGTACTACCGTTACTCCCACACGCCCCAGAAAACCCAAAGACAAAGCCTTGGTAGAGAATCAAGTGAAACTCATCTATAGCCGGGTATACGCCAAATTACGCAACCAACAATTCTTTGACCTGGCTTCGCTGAACCTGGCCATCAAAGAAAAGATAAAGGCACATAACCAAACCCGTATGCAACAGAAGGAGTATTCCCGGGAAGAAAAGTTTATAGCTGATGAAAGACATAGCCTGCAAGGCTTACCGGCAGAAGCTTTTGAGCTTAAATACTATCGGGACCTTAAAGTGGCCAAGAACAATCATGTTTATTTGGGCATGGACAAACATTACTACAGCGTTCCCTACGCTTATATGGGAGCGCAGGTCAAGGTAATCTATACACGGAGCCTGGTTAAAATATATTGCAAGGCAGTACTCATTGGAGTGCATCCAAGGAATTTTAAAAAAGGAAGCTACTCGACGAAAAAGGAACATCTGTGTTCCCATCATCAGCACTATAAGCAGCGCAGTCCCACCTATTACCTTCAAAAGGCCTATAAATACTCCGATACGCTTTACAGCTATATGGAAGCTTTGTTCAAACAAGACAAATACCCCGAACAGCTCTATAAGACGTGTGATGGTATTTTAAACCTGGCCAGTAAAGTCGATCCGCCCATTTTTACCAAAGCCTGTACTATTGCTTTAGATAACCACAATTATTCCTATCGGTTTTTAAAACAAATCCTGGAAAATAAAATGACAGAAAATATGGAGCAATCCTCTATTAAGTCATTACCGGATCACGAGAATATACGGGGAGCAGGATCTTATAAATAATTAACTATAAATACATGAACACCTATGAACACTATTGAAAATCAATTTAAACAACTACGCTTACAAGGGATGTATATCACTTGGAAAGCCTTGATGGAAACCCGTCAACATCACGAACTGTCTTTTGTGGAAGGCCTTGAGGTACTCCTTCAGGCGGAATCACAAGACCGTACCAACCGGCGTTTTGAAAGACTGACAAAAACGGCCAGGTTCAGGTACCAAGCTAGCATCGAAGAACTTAACTTCAATACTTCCAGGGGAATAAATACATCACAAGTCACAGAGCTGGCAACAGGAGGCTACCTTGCTAAAGGGGAATCTGTTCTTATCACAGGATCCACAGGGTGCGGAAAAAGCTTCTTGGCTTCTGCCCTGGGACATCAGGCTTGTTCACAGGGAAGTAAGGTTTTGTACTTTAATACCCAAAAGCTATTAATGCAAACCAAAATGAGCCGGCTTGATGGAAGTTTTTTGAAGTTCTTTGAGAAACTGGCCAAAGCAAACCTGCTTATCCTGGATGACTTTGGGTTATCTCATTTGGATAAACTACAACAAATAGACCTGATGGAGATTATTGAAGATCGGCACGGACAATCCTCCACCATTATTGCAAGTCAATTACCGGTAAGAAGTTGGTATGAAATCATTGGAGAAGCAACTATTGCAGATGCTATTTTAGATAGGTTGGTACATACCTCTCATCGTATAGAATTAAAAGGAGAAAGTCTTAGGAAAAAACTGTAATATTGTCATTAAAGTATCTTTTTAAACCAAAATCAACAGGGGGGTCAGTATGACCGGAATGGGGGTCAACATCACCGGAATATCCACAAAAAACAAATTTGACATTCTTGCGCAAAAACATCAAACCGACCGCTATTACAAGTCTTTTCCAGCATGGACACAACTTGTAACGATACTTTTTGGTGTTTTTAGTCGTTGCGATTCTATGGGCGAAATTTGTGATGGAATGCTAGCTATGCAAGGTAAATTGAATCATATTGGTTTAAGTTCTTCACCCGCCAAAAGCACCGCTGGCGATGGTTTACGTGAAAGAGACAATGAATTTTTTAAAGATTTTTACTTTTTGCTCTTAAAACACTTCGAACCGCTTTTGTCGGTCAGCCGAATTGACAAGGTTTCATTCGAGAAATCATTCATTTTTGATTCAAGCACTATCCGACTATTTTCTCAAGTAATGAAAGGGGTTGGACGCAATCCAAAAGGAGAAGGCAAAAAGAAAGGCGGATTAAAAGTTCATATGCTTATCGACGCCCATTCTCAAACTCCAACATTTGTAAAAATTAGTGAAGCTAAATCACATGATAAGAATTTTATCCAATATCTAAATCTAGCGCCACACAGCATGATTGTTTTTGACAGAGCCTACAATCATTATCTTCAATTCGCAAAATTCACACAAAAACA